>Ga0316206_1000168_pt1 | contig 126420 bp, 131 predicted proteins | sample 6monthpyrite_MG_FD_204942 | JGI IMG/M metagenome (GOLD analysis project Ga0316206, IMG submission 204942) | Microbial mat bacterial communities from mineral coupon in-situ incubated in ocean water Damariscotta River, Maine, United States -... | ecosystem: Environmental > Aquatic > Marine >... | reverse complement strand
GCAACGCGGACTCAGTGACCCCTTGCACCTGCAAACAACGCCCGTCCGGGTGGGATAAGGTCAATGACATGGCAGACGATTGCGTCCAGGCAGGCTCTGAGGTTGACACGGGGACAAAGGTCGCGGCGGCGATACGCTCAGTCTGACTCCCAGCCTCGGCTCGATGGCAATGTTTCTTGTAATCTGCGTGATTCAAACCCAAGGTCTGAATGATTTGAGACACTGGGTAGTGAGGACGTAACGCCACGGCTTGATCGATTAAATCCTGGGGGGTTCTACCTCGCTTGGTACGGGTACGACGCCAATGAGCAAATTGTGCCGCCACTTGTTCTAATGTTAAAGTAGGTACTGTGATCGTCTGTGTCATCAAAATAATCTCCTGTTTCGTTTAAAACAGGACACATTGTGCAAGCCTCACTTTAGGATGTCACCAGGCTTTACCGGAAAGTCACTATCTTATATTAGATATTACTATCCATAATTTTGAAAAATTTCGTGAGTATGTAAGCAAAATACCAGAATTTATAGAAAAGCACTCAGGAAGATATATTGTTCAAGGCGAAGAACCTACCGTTATGGAAGGCGACTGGAATCCTGAAAGAATTGTTGTTATAGAATTTCCGTCGAGGGATAATGCTAAAGAGTTTTTACAAGACCCTGATGCGCAAGACCTATTTTCAATAAGGCATAAAACAACTACCAGCAAGTTAGTTTTAGTCGATGGATGTTTGTAGATATTTGAGGAAATCAATTTTCTCATGATTTTTTCTACAGCCTGGTTAGAAACCGATAAATCAATAGTTATTTGTGTGCGCAATGAAGGCAACACCAATATTTAGCCAAACTATATCAGTCAACGGAATTGAAATGTACTACGAAATCCGTGGTGACGGCGAACCACTTGTTCTGCTACATGGAGCAACGGGTATAGGTGCTAATTGGAAATTTATATTCAAACAACCGCCCGATGGGTATCAATTAATTGCGCCTGATTTACGTGGCCATGGTCGTTCAACCAACCCCTCAGGAAAATTTACATTTCAACAGTCAGCTCATGACGTATTCGCACTGCTTGATCATCTAGGTATCGAGCAGTTCAAGGTAATAGGCAGCAGTCTCGGAGCCAAAACCCTTCTGCATATCGCGACTCAACAGCCAATGCGTGTTGAAGCCATGGTGCTTGTTAGTGCAGCACCGTATTTTCCAGCACAGGCGCGCACAATTATGCAACAAGTGACGCCTGAAAGTCGAACGATTGGGCAATGGCAACAAATGCGGCAATGGCATAAACAGGGTGACGAACAAATTCGTGCTTTATGGAGAATGGGCGTCGAATTCAAAGACAGTTATACCGATATGAATTTTACGCCACCCTACCTATCAATCATCACAGCTCGTACTCTGATCGTGCACGGTGATCGAGATCCCCTATATCCTGTTGATCTAGCCATTGAATTATACACTGCTATCCCTCGGTCATACCTATGGGTTATTCCAAACGGTGGACATAGCCCAATTTTTGGAAACATTGCTGTGCAATTTTCGGAGAATTCATTGGCATTTCTAGATGGAAAATGGGAACATTCCTAAACGATGATATCCAAGAGAAATGAGCACTAGCACAATATTATTATATTATTGGTATGAGTATATTGTGTCGAATAAGCGAATAGATAAGGAATGGGCATGGAATAACTTCCCTGTTTGGCGCCCAGATTTGGTTTGTATTGGTTCGTTCTGATTGAGCAAAAGTGCAGAAATAGTGGTTCTATTTCGAGCTTTTGTGATTGAAGAACGGGCCAATACAGGCGGAAGATGGGATGCGAAACCGGGAAGTTATTTCGTGCTCATTCCTAAGCCTAACTTTGTGATCGATCGGAACGCACCCATCTCTTAGTATTCACATGGATTTTAATGCTCGCATCTGGTTACGGCAACCTTGGCGCCAAAATATACTCACCCTACTGACGCCACGCTGTCAGTAGGGTGAGTATATAATTAAAGGCTCTTTATGCGTTCCAGGGTCTTATTTTACCAGCATGAGCAAACGCACTAATTTGAGCAACGTTTTGCAGAATTCGCATACAATATGATCGTTTATTGCTCGCATTTTGACCGTGTTAGCCGTTTCAACCTGGAATTTCTCTACGACCCTGGAATCCATATTGAGCCTAATTAAATATCGTCAATAAACCAACATTGGGCAGCCTAGCGTTTGAAAATCGCGAAGGAAGTTGATTTCACAAGGGTTTTCCTGAAGAAGGTAATACTTGTTGTATTGCCGACTGAAGAAAAATTCTTGTGGGATCAAGGATCAAGCGAGATCAAATGGTAGGCTGCCCAATGTTGGTATAAATCATTAAAAAGGTGAAAAATCCGATGTTTATCGTACTTCTTAAATTTTCTGATAACAAAAGCCAAGCCAGCCAATTCATGGAAGGCCACAATGAATGGATCAAACGCGGCTTTGATGACGGCATATTTTTGTTAGTCGGCAGTCTTCAGCCAAGTTTAGGAGGTGGGATTGTCGCACATAATACCTCGCTGTCAGATCTTCAGAGCAGAGTGAATAGTGATCCGTTTGTGGCGGAAAATGTCGTCAGCGCGGAAATTCTTGAAATCACACCATCAAAAGCCGATGAACGTCTAAAATTTTTACTCGACTGAGTCACTTTCAAACCTAGGACAACAGACACATGAGCGCGGAGATAATAGTGGGTCCCGACGGCAAATCACGTTGCCGCTGGTGCGGTGCCGCACCGGAGTTTCTAGCCTATCACGACACCGAATGGGGCTTTCCGGTTAGTGATGATCATCGCTTATTCGAGAAATTGAGTCTGGAGAGTTTTCAATCTGGACTGAGCTGGCGTACCATCCTCGCCAAGCGCGAAAATTTCCGCACAGCCTTTCATGAGTTCGATTTTGACAGGATAGCACGCTTTACCCAGCGCGACATCACTCGCTTACTCAAGGACGAAGGGATCGTCCGCCACCGTGGCAAGATCGAGGCGGTCATCAACAATGCGCGACAGACCCAGGAACTCGTTAAACAGGAAGGCTCGCTGGCAACCTTCGTCTGGCGTTACGAGCCAGACATAAAGCAACTTGCTGAACCACAGACTGCCTCGACCTCGGCGGAATCAGTTACGTTATCGAAGGATTTGAAAAAGCTGGGCTGGAAATTCGTCGGCCCCACCACGGTGTATGCCTTTATGCAAGCAATGGGGCTCATCAACGATCATGTTGAGGACTGTGTGATCAGGGCTAAAGTTGAACGTGCACGCAAGAGTTTCAAACGGCCTGGGCGTTGACAAATGGCGTGCAATTTGGAATTTGCGGTACAAACGAAATGTGCCTGGAAAAGAATTTTGTTTTTGAGACCGCTACGAATATAAGCCCTAGCAATCGCATGCGCCCGGACAGCAAAAAACACCACTTGTTGAGAAGAACGTAATACGTAAGGTCTTTTATCCAGTTTTTCCACCAAACCAAAATGCAGCGGATGTTATAGCTTGGCTTCCTGTGGACAGGGACTAACCATTTAGGGCCACGGCTTAAGTGAGGCATTAGGGATGGGCACGTAATAACTTTCCGGTTTGGCGCCCAGATTTGGTTTGTATTGGTTCGTTCTGAGTGAACAAAAATGCAGGAATAGTTGTTCTATTTCGAGTTTTTGTGAGGGAAGAACGGGCCAAGACGAGCGGAAGATGGGATGCGAAACCGGGAAGTTATTGCGTGCCTATTCCTTAGCTTCCACCATGAATCAAAGACGAGCTCATGAAAATTTCAGTTGATATCGAAATTACAAAACCTAAAGAGGTCATTTGGTCTACCATTACAGAAATAGAAAACTGTTCTAATATCATTTCCAGTATCATTGACTTACAGATCCTAAATCAACCAAAAGATAGTCTCGTGGGGTTAAAATGGAAAGAAACAAGGCTCATGTTTGGCAAAGAATCATCCGAAATAATGTGGATTACAGAGTCTGTTGAAAATGAATATTATTGTACTCGCGCTGAAAGCCATGGATCTGCATACATTACAAAATTGTCTTTGAGCGATATCGGAAACAACACTTTATTAACTATCTCATTTACTGGGGAGACTCAAACATTGTTCGCAAAGATTGCATCAGCTTGCATGGGTGTTTTTATTAAAAATTCTATGAAAAAAGCCCTTCTCAAAGACCTTGAAGATATTAAAAAACATGTTGAACAAAGTTAACACATATGAGGCTCCCAAAGTCAAGGCGGTTATCCTTGCTTAGCACGTGTCACCCTTGAAAATGAAGGTGTTTGAAACACCCTCCCCTGAGCTGGAGTACGCCCTAAACTAAACTCGACTGGATATCAATGATCAGATATCTATCTCAATCATTAGTACCCATTATTCAAAAATTATGAGGCAAATATAAACTGAATTCGTCTTAGTAGTATACACTTACTACGTGATAATTCTAAATGCTTAAAACATCAAAATTTTTCGTATTTTTTTTAGCAATATTTTCTCTGAATGCGTGTGGAACTATCGCATCATATAAAACAGCAAAAATTACTAAAAGTGGAAAACCAGAATTTACCATTAGTGCTTCACTACAGAAAGTGCCTTTTCACAACAAAGCATATGATGATGACCCACAAAATTTGTCGATAGTTCTTCCAGATTTCGCTATTTGGAGTCGATTAAAAAGTTCAAATAACAAATACGATGGAGGAATTAATTTTTCAATACCTTACGGTGTACAAGGGGTTCTCAGAAGACATTTAGTTAAAAATAAAGGTTATATGCCTGAAAGCACCATTGGTATTCTTGGTCGCAGATATGGGGGAGCCTCTATTATTGGAGATCCATTATTTTATTCAAGCTTTACAGATATTGGTTTTCCTGTCTATCTAAGTTGGGATGTTAATTTCCCTAAAAAATGGACTATTTACACAAATTTCATCCCCGTACTTAGAAGATATAAATATGATACCGCATTTGACAAAAGTACATATGACTTTGAAGAATATTTATATGGAATTCAATTTACTGTTGGTTTGAAGCTTTGGAATATTATTATTGAGTACAACACATTAACACTAAACGATAATAAATTTCATACACAGACAGGCATTGCTTATGTATTCTAAATAATATTGGGTACGAATTAAGTCATGAAAATACACTGCAAGTGTGGCGTATCCATTTCTGATTCTTCCGACTTTTTGTCTTACAAGGGTTACTCTGTCAATGAAAAAACTTTATGTTGTTTTTGGATCAATCTTGCTCCTTTTACTTTCATGTGATGTGTCGTCTCCATCTGAAGAAGAAATAAACGATACATTTGAGAAGGAAGTGGCAGCTTCAAATAGTTGTGCAACAGATGAACAATGTGTAATTGTTCATCCAGGTTGCCCTTTAGGGTGTAATGCTGCTGTGAATATAGAACATCAAGAAAGAGTTAAAAATCTTGCTGAAATCCTAATCAAAGATTATTCATCCACTGGCAAAAGCTGTGCGTACAGCTGTATTCGTAGTTTTCCAGTTTGTATTATTGACAAATGTGAAGCTAGAGAATAAAAAACCTAATAATTTGCGGTCTGAATAGATTGCAAAGAGTATAATATGCCCATTCCTTAGTGAGTTTGAAATAAAACGGTGTGAACAAGAATTAGAAAAATTTCTTGCTAAGCGTCGACCACCTGTACATATAAGAGATAAAGTTGATCTATCTTATAGAATTATCAACCAACGTGTGGAAATCTTTGAAGTTCGTCCTCATTGGAAGGATGCATCCCAAATAATTGAGATACCAAGAGCAAAACAACCTATGTAAATAAAATAAATAAATGGAATATATTTTGGCACAAAAGTGACAAGAAATGGCATGGTTACAAACCAACTCCAAAAGTAAATTCAATTGAAGAATTTTTAACATTAGTTGATGAAGACTCTTACTGTTATTTTTTCGGGTAATAATCATGACAAGAACAATCCGAACGCTAACTACCGAGATATCGAGTCATTAAAACGCACGCTTGAATCAATTACTAAGACTTTCGCCATGTATTCACCTATGTATGACACTAATGGAGAGATGTTATTTATCAATATTGATAAATAACATCTGGTCGCGATAACATCGGATTTAACGATTTACACCCTGAGCAACACGTTCCGCAACAACTTGTACTACAGCACTCAGGCCTTGATGATACTTACCCTCGTCGAAATTTCGTTCTGTTTCTTTGGCTAACACAAAATCCAAACCGGCTAGCTCGATCTCAAGCTTCGATAAAGACATAAACATTTCTTTCTGATCCGCTGGCGGTCCACCGATACCTGGCATTTCAAGTTGTTTCTCTGTGTAAGCTTCTAAAATTAAGATGCCACCCGGTTTAATTCCGCTAACAACTTGACGATGAATTTTTTTTCGTATTGAAGGAGGTAGATGAGCTGATATTGAAACGATAGCACCCCAATATGAGGGCGCAATTTCAAAATTCTCCAAATCGGCTTCGATGGTTGTAATCTCAACCCCAATCTCTCTGCCTAGCTCTTTAGTTTTGTCCAAGCCTTGTTTGGACTGATCAACGGCGGTTACGTTGAATCCCTTCGAAGCCAAAAAAGAAGCATTTCTACCTTCGCCTTCGGCTAGGCATAATACTCTTCCGGATTTGATTCGATGACATTCAGCAACTAGGAATTCGTTTGGTTTTTTTCCATACGCAAATTCGGCACCTGCATATCGTTCATTCCAAAATTCTTTCATTTTCTTCTCGCATCTACTTGCATTGTTATAAATATACAATGATCACTAGCACTTGTTTTTCCTATTGAAGAAGTGGATTTACATTGGTTCCACCATCAATGTTGTATTCCGCACCAGTAATAAAACTGGCTTCGTCAGATGCGAGAAACGCTACCAGGTTGGCGACCTCTTCCGGCTCACCAAACCGTTTTAGGGGAATTCGATCTTGCATTGCCGATGCAAACTCTTTTATTGCCTCATCAGGCATACCCAATTTCCCAAAAATTGCTGTATTTACCGGACCTGGATTCACAGCATTAACCCTGATTTTTCGTGGAGCTAATTCATAGGCGGCCGTGCGGGTCAGTGAGTTTAGGGCGGCTTTGCTAGCCGCATAAACTGCGGTATTGGGCATCCCGGTATAGGCATTAATCGAAGACAAATTAATCACAGAGGCGCCATCAGACAAAATCGGTAGAAATTTTTGTAGAGTGAAGAACGCACCTTTGAAATTAATATTCATCGTATTATCGAATTGCTCTTCAGTTAGATGCTCAAACGGCGCAAACGCTGCTACGCCTGCATTGATAAAGAGAATATCAACACGGCTAAACTTGTCTTTCACTTGGCTGACTAATGTGTCAATGTCGCTTAGATTTGCCTGATCCGCCACTAGTCCGGTCACGCCAAGCTCGCTCGCCGCATTTTCAACCGCCTGCTTATTGCGACCAGTCATGATCACATTTGCACCTAACTCTTTGAATTTTTTAGCAGTGGCATAGCCCATACCGCTATTGCCCCCAGTAATCACTGCCGTTTTACCGTTTAATTTACTCATTTTATCTACTCCTATCATCAAAAAAGCATTTAATATGTACCGATCGGTATATATTTGTATTCTGTACCGAAAGGTATATAATGTCAAGTATGTAGCTTAAATAATTTTATGAGGTGAAATATGGGAGCCGGACGCCTACGTGAATTTGATAAAGATCATGCTTTGGATGATGCGATGGAACTGTTTTGGCGTGATGGATATAACGGGACATCACTAAGTGATCTGACCACGGTTATGGGTATAAACAAACCCAGTTTGTATGCTGCATTTGGCAATAAAGAAACATTGTTTATTAGTGCGTTAAATCAATATGTTCATAAGCACGGCACCCCGCATATCAATCAACTGCATACATCAAACACAAACTTAACAAAACGATTACAGAGTTATTTGAAGTCGATCGCTAAAATGCAAACGGACCCGAAGTTACCCGGCGGCTGTTTTATTGTCACAAGTACCTGCGAAACACGAAGCCATTGCTTACCCATTGATGCATTGCAGACAATAACGAAAATAAACGAAGCAACAACAAAGGCGCTTTTTGATTTCTTTGTGAACGAAAAAAAACAAGGTAATTTAACCACCACGAGTCCACCTGATGTATTAGCCAGCTATCTTTTGACATTACAATATGGTTTGGCTGTCATGGCAAGAAACGGCGCTAAAAGAAACGAACTTGATCAAGTCATAGATCATTCAATATCTGTATTTTAGGAATGGAAATCAAATAACTTATACAAGTTGGAAACAAGCTTTGTCATGCATCAAAAATTACGTCTCACCGCACTATATCACCAAGGCCTCACCACAGTGCGTCCCTTTGGCAAAGGTAGCCAAGCGACTAAGCGTGCATTAGAGCACCTCGGATACATTCAAATAGATACACTTTCTGTTATTGAGCGTGCCCACCATCATACACTCTGGACACGTATCCCCGATTATCAACCAGAATACCTCCATCAGTTAGTACGAGAACGCAGTGCTTTCGAGTATTGGTTTCACGCGGCCTCTTATTTACCGATGTGTGACTATCGTTTTGTTTTGCCAAAAATGTCCGCAATAAAACGTGGTGAGTCTCCCTATTATGATAATGTCGACGCTAAATGCATGCGCCATGTCTATGATCGAATTCGCATCGACGGTCCACTCAAAGCAAGAGATTTTGAATCAACAACAGAAAGCAACGGAAAATGGTGGAACTGGAAACCAACCAAGCGCGCACTGGAAAAACTCTTTATGCAGGGCGACCTGATGATAACCGACCGTGTTGGCATGGAGAAAGTCTATGACCTGACCGAACGAGTTTTACCCTACGAAATAAATACCAGCGAGCCATCCTTGCTGGAATTCTCCGAATATTTGCTCAACGCTTCGCTGAAGGCCAATGGATTTACCACCCTCAAGCAACTGACACATTTACGAGCTGGCAATACTCTTCGAAAGGCACTTAATACGGTTTTACAGCAAAATATCGAACAAGGATCAGTGATAGAATACGCCATTGACGGCATGCAACCAGTATATGCGACTCATAATTTTTTTGATGAAAAAATAAATCGACCAACTACAAACGTTAGACTCTTATCCCCATTCGATAACGCAATTATTCATCGAGATAAAGTTCAGCGGTTATTTGAATTCGACTATCGGCTTGAGTGTTACACACCAAAAGAAAAACGTCAGTTTGGTTATTTCTGTTTACCCATTTTGTATAAAGATAAACTGATTGGTAGAGTGGATTGTAAAGCACACCGTAAAACCGGTGATTTTGAATTAATTAACTTACATCTTGAGGATAAAACAATAGACCTCGATCATTTTATACCTCACTTCATTAAAACAGTTTATCGCTTCGCTACATTCAATGATTGCCAATCTATACGCGTGTCAATCGTCAGCCCCAAAAAGCTGACAAATACATTTAGAAGAGCATTAAACTCTCTTGAACAATAAAATCATTTTGCTCTAACTCACCACATCATAGTAAAATCGACAGATGCGTCTAACGTTGCAATCGAGCGGAACATATGGTCATTAAAAAACCAAATAGATTTCCTTAATTCAACGCTCAATTAATATTGAACACTCAGGTTTACCCATTCACCCAAAAGGAAGACAAGGAAAAGCATGAAATATAAAATTATTATGACAATGGCAATGACACTTTTATGTGTTATTTCAACCTTAACCTACGCTGCTGATATGCCATCGACATTAAGCTTAGAAACACTTTCACCACAACTCGCCAATAAGGTAGCTGTCGCTTCTTTCGAAGACTGCACCAAAAGAGGATATAAAGTAGCATCGGCTGTCGTTGGTCGGGATGGCAACTTATTGGCTTTTCTACGCAACCCGCTATCAGGACCTCATGTGATAGAAATCAGTCAAAGAAAAGCCTATTCTGCAGCTTCCTTGCAAGCACCGACTTCCGCTATGAAAACACGTACGGATTTGAACTTTGCGCCCGGCATACTACTCATTGTTGGTGGTGTCCCCATCAGTGTTGGTGGTAAATTTTATGGAGGTGTTGCAGTCGCCGGCGCTGACCCAGAAATCGATGAAAAATGCGCTCTAGCTGGTGTAAAGACAATAGAAGAAATATTAGAATTTGGAGAGTAAGCCTAGCTTGCCCAATAATGCAATTGAGTCTCAAATTCTCGGTTTAAAAGGTTTGGCAATCGGTAAGCCATGATTTGAATCCACTGTATTGACACAGATTCTAGGATTTTTGGCAAAGATGATATAGTGCTCTTGCATGATCCGGACAACATGCTTTAAACTGCGTGGTGCGCCGGATTGATTGAGGGCGATGTGAATCCGTGGACTTCCGTAGGTATCCATTCCTTAGGAAATTTCACGGATCTTTTCACCAAGTTTCTCATTAGCCAGCCGCTATTCATCTTTATCATAAGCGCTTGTGAGGCTTGGCGGTGAAAGTCACACATACGGTTCTGAGCGAACAAGGCGGTGGATATATCGCCTTGCTCGGTTACCCAAATGGAGAATTTGTGAAGCGAATATTCGCCACATTGACTGTCGCTATATTGTTGCTTGGCGTTTTATGGAAAGTGAGTAAAAACGAAGAGTTTCAACTTTTCGGGAACCTTATTAATCGAATAGATACTCCCGAAAAAATAGTGGCTCTAACTTTTGACGACGGTCCGATGAAGGACCAAACAGATCAAATTCTTGAGTTCCTAGATAAGGCTGATATTAAGGCTACATTTTTCTTGGTTGGGAAAGCCATAAAGGATAATCCGCAGGCAGCAAAAAATATTGTCGAAGAAGGACATGAAATTGGCAATCATTCATACTCACACAGTCGAATGGTTTTCAAATCCCTAAGCTTCGTTGCTGAAGAAATTGAAAAAACCAACCAACTAATAACCCAGTCCGGATACAAAAATATAATACACTTTAGACCCCCCTACGGAAAAAAATTATTTTCACTCCCTTTTTATCTTTATCAAAATGAAATCACAACAATTACTTGGGATGTAGCTCCCGAAAGTTTCTTGGATGCAAAAGCAAGCCCAGAGAAAATATCAGAATATGTTGTTAAAAATACCAGACCAGGTTCGATTATTCTATTGCATGTTATGTTTCAATCGAGGATCAATTCTATGGCGGCAGTACCTAACATTATCAAAAAATTAAAAGCCAAAGGATACAAATTTGTGACTGTATCGGAGTTAATAGCAAGTGATCGCATATAACAAGCAACGCTTTTTTTTAGTTTATTATGGGTGACGGGGTTCAGGTAGTTATTTGGTTTGAACATTCCACCCAAATATCACTTTTAACACGACCCCACAACTCTTACCATGAACACCAGGTGATCAAATAATGGCTAATAAATTAACAGAATCAGAAGAAAACATAGAAAAAAAATTAAGAAGTAAGTTCACAGAAGAACAAATGTGTGCATATTTTTTAACAAAAACGATTAGAAGTCAATATCAATTCAATGATGAGTTTATTTCCAATTGGTATGAAGACATATTTAACAAAAAACCAGAAAACATTGAAAATGCAAGACGTGAACTCGTGCAAGCTTACACAAACATGCTTATGTTTGAGAAAAAGTACAGATTTCATCTGGATTATTGGTTGAAACAATATCAAGAAAAACTTATTGTAGAAATGGAATCTTTTTTTGGTGGCAATCCGGGGAAATAAAATTTTTTACTATCCGATCAAGCGAAGCGCTGTAAGAACCTTCACTATCCGGTATATCACAGGAATATATTATGGGCTTAATTAGAATCGCCGAAAAAAAAGATTTTGAGGGGATATGCAACCTCATCAAAAGCGAAAAAGAATTATTTCTTGTTTTTCCAAGCGGGAGCTATCCGCTCACTATTTCTCAGCTTGAAAAACTGTCTGAAGTGAGAATGGATCTTTCAGTTTTAGTTGAAGAAGATAAGATAATTGGATTTGCTAATTTCTATAATTATGAACCAAACAAATGTCTTTTTATTGGTAATGTCATTATTGATAAAGATCATAGATTTAAAGGGCTAGGAAAATTTATAGTTTTGCACATGCTTAATACAGCCTATGAAAAATATAATTTACCAGAAGTACGAATTTCAGTGTTTAACGAAAATACACGGGCTTTATTGTTATATACAAGTTTAGGTTTTCTCCCATATGAAGTTGAGGAAAAAATAAACTTTCAAGGTGATAAAGTTGCACAAATTAATATGAAGAAAGCTCGAGAGCACTGAAACATATAAAATGCAAAAGAACTTACCCACGAAAGCCCACATTTATCGAAATAGATCTAAGCAATGATGAGAGGAAACAATATGACACTTAATATTGATAGTAAAGTAATTGGATATTTTTCATATAACTCTCCATCGGAAGTTGTTTGTAATGGAGGTGCCTGTGTAATATCAGGATCAGAAGAAAAAATGAAAACCTATTTGAAGACAGTTGTATCAGAAAGCTCTAATAAAAACACAATTAGAAAAGCAAGATCGGATTTAACTTGAAAGAAGAAGACTTTTCTGCACAAGCAGAAGCTGGGATCCATTTCCTTATTATAAAAAATGGGCTACGCAATAACTTATAGGTTTTGCAGTCGATTCTTTAGACAAAAAAGACTTCAGGATATATCAAGTTGAACGAGTTGTATGTGGACTTGAAGCAAGCAGCTAAAGAAACATATGGATAATCGACATTTAAATTTAGGAATCATATTATATGGCTAAAATCCATCTAGTTGTAGGTCCAGTCGGTGCAGGAAAATCTACATTTGCTCTTCAACTTTGTAAAGAAAATAATGCTGTTCGTTTGACTCTCGATGAATGGATGACAGAATTATTTAGTGAAGATCGCCCTGTAAATGGAGTCATGGATTGGTATACCGAACGAACCCAACGCTGTATTGAGCAAATTTGGAAAGTTACACAGCGTTTGATCCAAGTCGATACAAACGTGGTATTGGAAATCGGCCTTATCCAAAGGCATCAACGAAGAGCATTCTATAAACGTGTGAATGCTGAAAATATTGAACTCAGCATACATGTATTGGATGCACCGAGAGAACTCCGAAGAGAACGTGTCGAGCAACGCAATATGGAGAAAGGCACAACCTTTTCTATGGTGGTACCAGCGGATATATTTGAACTGGCTAGCGATATGTGGGAGCCACCGACTGAGTCTGAATGTATCGACCGTGACGTGCATTTTATATTTTCTGAAGAATAATCCAATATACCTGAACTATGACTTCGAATTAGTCCCGATAATTTTTTTTAAACGTTGTCTCCCCCATCATTTCAATTTGTTTATTAATCATTAAGTCCATTGAGTTTAATAGCGATTGATATTTCGTGGGCTCATTTTCAAGATATGACAATACGTAAACGATAGCTTCAAGTGTAGAGACGGAGAATAAACTTGGAGCTTTGCGAATTCGATAACGTGATAGACGATTAGTTTCAAAACTAACTTTTACAAAACTCTCCAATTGAGGTGACTCATGTAGCAAGCGTCGTGTCTTTCGCCAGGTACCATCAAGAAAGATAAGCGGTTTTGGTTTGCTCAGAGATAAAGATGTTAGTGGTATGCTATCTTTACCAGGGAAAATTAGCAAAGGCGACTGTAGAAATAAAGTATCCAGTTGCTTTTGATATTCTTGATGATTTGAAGGAAAAATATTGCAATTATTTAAGCTAAGTTTTGCAATACGCGCTGTTCCCAGGGCATATTTATTTTCTTTGAAATATTGAAAAATATAAACTGGCCATTGATTTTCAAGTGTAGTAATATTTTGACAATAACAAACGTTAATTGGCCGTTCACATCTCTGACATAGCATTCTTTTTATCATGATATCATTGTACCATAAACGAAGAGGAAAAAACTTTAGGTGCTGTATATAAGAACGAGAGCTTCCGCGCCCTCCGTAATTGCTCCTGCATTGCCTATTCTTTGATATATTTGATCTAAATTTAAAAATGTAGCAAGATTCGGGTCGAAGAATTTTGGCTGACCTTTCATAATACCTTCTCACTAGAAATATTATGAAAGGATTAGAATCATGAGATCATTATCTAAAAAAGTTGCTATTGTCACTGGCGCAAGTTCAGGGATTGGATATGCCACATCAAAACTGTTTGCTAAAGAAGGAGCCAAAGTTGTTGTTGCTGCAAGACGGCAGACTGAGCTTGATTCACTGGTGGATAAAATAACTCATGCGGGCGGCAATGCTGTTGCACTTGCTGGAGATGTAAAAGACGAAAATTTCGCTAAGGCGCTGGTTAATTTGGCGACGGGTCACTTTCGCGGTCTTGATATTGCCTTCAATAATGCTGGCACCATGGAGTGGATGGGTGATACTCGGGAAGTTCAGCTTTCTGAATGGGAAGAGACATTGAGTACGAATTTAACGAGTGCATTCCTGGGAGCTAAACATCAACTTCCCGCATTGCTAGAACGAGATTCAGGCTCCTTGATTTTCACTTCGAGTTTTGTTGGATACACTGTGGGGTTCCCTCAAACAGCAGCTTACTCAGCAAGTAAAGCTGGAATCATCGGACTTACACAAGCACTTGCGACTGAATTTGGCGCTAAAGGTCTACGAGTGAATGCGTTGCTTCCTGGGGCGACTGACACACCAATGGGTAGAGCTTTTGCGAATACACCAGAAACATTAGCATTCGTCAAGAGTCTTTATGCACTCAAACGTATTGCTTTACCCGAAGAGATAGCAAAATCCGCGCTATACTTAGCATCTGACGCATCCAGCTTCACGACGGGTGTCGCTCTGCTTGTTGATGGTGGTGTTTCCGTCAATCGTACATGAATCAAAACATAAAGAATGCGGCTTAAGAAGTGTAACTTTAGATCTGTGGGTAGGTCATTATGTCTGATTACGAACGAATAGTTAAAGCTATCTCATTTATAACCAAGCGAGTTAAACATCAACCTACATTAGATGAAATCTCTGCTCATTTACACATGAGCCCCTTCCACTTTCAGCGTCTTTTTTGCCGCTGGGCTGGAGTGACGCCCAAAAAATTCCTACAGATACTCACAGTCGAGCGAGCTAAGCAATTACTATCACAATCGAAGCCTCTATTAGAGGCTTCTGATTCATTAGGGTTAAGTAGTGGCTCACGTTTGTATGATCATTTTGTCTGTTTGGAAGCCGTAACTCCGGGTGAATACAAAAAGGGGGGAGCCGGTATCACGGTTGAATATGCCGTACATATCACCCCCTTTGGCAATGTATTTATTGCAGTGACTCCCAAAGGGGTTTGCAAACTCGCTTTTTTAATTCAAAATGATATAGAAAGCCATCTTAACGAATTAAACAAAAAGTGGCCGCATGCTGTTCTGCATGAAAACGATGAAAGCACATTTAAAATTATTGAGTCGATGTTTGGCGGAGATATGAAATTAGATCGCCCCCTCTCATTGCATGTTTCTAGTACGAATTTTCAGCTGAGTGTATGGAAGGCATTATTAGATATACCACCTGGAACAGTTACAAGCTACACTCAAGTAGCCTCTAAAGTAGGTAGGCCACGCGCCGCCCGCGCTGTAGGCACAGCGATAGGCTCAAATCCAATTGCTTTCCTTATTCCCTGTCATCGTGTAATACAACAAAGTGGTAAACTTGGCGGGTACCATTGGGGCGAAACTAGAATGCATGCAATACACGCATGGGAGTCAGCGAGGTATGAGTAGTCGTAACCATCATTAAAGATGGATATAAGGAATAGGCACGCAATAACTTCCCGGTTTCGCATCCCATCTTCAGCCCGTCTTTGCCTATAGGGACATAGGCAAGGGGCGTGAGCAGGACGCGGAAGCTTCGCCCCCACCCGACCATCGCAAATGTTAGTCAAAAAACAATAAGATCAAATGATAGGCGACCCAATGTCGGGTTCATTTAAGTTTTATTCCTTTTTTTCATTGCTGAAGACATTTTTGTAATGCTCTACTTCTGGAAAAGGCTCATAAAAATGGTGAAGCAGTGCTCGCCATGCGAGGTATGGCTCGGATTCTCTAAACCCTACGATATGATCTTCGAGTGTTTGCCAGTTAACCAATAATATATATCGGTTTGGCTTTTCGATACAGTTTTGGAGCTGATGAGAGACATAACCATGCATACTCGAAATGATGAGTTGGGCTTCGCTAAATGCCGCTTCAAAATTTTGCTCTTCGCCAAACTTTACATCTAAGATAGCAACTTCCAATATCACAGCATTCTCCTAACAACTTCATCCTAACGCTTTCAAATTGTAGCAAAAATGCGTTGTTGAAACCATAGAATCGATGGATAGGCGGCGACCCATATCCAGAAGAAACGATTCAGACCAAACAAACAAGCATTTGTGAAATGGAAGCTGGCAGCAATGATGAGCGCAATGCTCAGGCTGGTGCTTGAGAACAGTGAAATGGGGAAGAGTAATTCAAAAAGCATGACGCCCCAGGACATAAAAAAAAGTAATCGTGGATATTTCGACCACTGTCTTAAGGATTCACTGGCGGGGTAGGCTGAGAATAGGAAAACATCGCGTAGGGCACGGCCATTACGCCAATCCGGATTCACCACCTTGACCAAACCTGAAATAAAATACGACAAAACCAGTTGTAGAGCGAGATAACCGAAAGCCACTTCTTGCCAGTGCGTTGATGGTGAAATATACACCAGGCATAGGCAGCACAAAATCAGCAAGCTCATGCGATCGGCGCCCCCATTATATGGCCCCTGGAAGCGATGCAAGATTTCTAATCCCAGTAGCAGTAATAAAACCGCAACCCAGGTTGTTTGAAAACCAATAATGAGCAATACAGCCAATAACAAGCGGACGATAAATACGTGTCGCTCACTTGATCGTGCCTTGAAGTGTTCAATACTCTGCTGGGCAAATGCAAAGCCCATCAGTATTTCAGTTAAGCGGATGGCATCGTCTAGGCTCACATCGCATCCCGTGTGGGTAATGGCTGAATACGTGAATAGTAGACCTCGTCCTCCCGTAGTTTTGTACCATCTCGCTCGATAGTGATGAGTCGAAATTGCAGATGTGTTGCATCCACCGGTTGGTTATTTGAGGGCTCGTCCACAATATCATCGATAATGCGTTTCAATATTTCATCTTCACTGTGCTGTGTCGGGTGCTCTATGAGACGCTCAGCACAGCCAACCACAAACATCGATTCATTCCATTTTGCATTCCATAACATACGCCCAAGCATTTGTACGAACGACAGATGCGCTGGGCGTGGACGAAATTCATGCCATTCACGCGGGGCTTCATTTTCCGGCTCGAATAGAGCGAACTGAACACGTGGTGAAGCTGTGATGATATCAAAGAAGTTCCATGAAGGAACTAACGCAGGGATCAGCAGTTTCAGTATATGCAACATGATAGATAATTATATGTTATAGTCCTGGAAGTTAATATCCAGACATTCACTTATTTTTTCACCACTCACTAAAGACTCAGAGTTTGGGTTTGACTTCAAAACACGCTGTGAATATATCCCTATACGCTCTACATTTTCATCCTTGAAAATGAAAGTGTTTGAAACCAAACCCAAACCCTGAGCTGGGACGCACCCTAAACGCGACTGAATATCAACTTCCAGGGCTATACCTAATGATTCAGGGAGCTAGCTTAGCATACCAAGCATGAATGAGCAGCGTTTGAAAAAATAATACGGGGCTGTCAAAGCCACTCGATGCGATAATAGATGCAATGTCCTGGGGTGGCAGCAATGCAACTTTTTTGCCTAACGAAGCGAGACGCTTTTCAACTTCCTCGGCTGGCATTTCAGAATACGTCATTGTCCGTCCCCAAGTTTCAAAAAGACTTTGGTAAGTTGGCGCAGAGATATCTGAAGCGAGATCAGCACTCACTAAATACCCATCGGGGCAAAGTCGTGCGGCAATTTCACGAAAAAAATTGCATCGCTGCTCTGGCTGCATGAAAAATTGAGAAACTAAAATACTCGTTACTGCATCGAAAGCATCCGCTTCGGGAAGCGAATCAAGATAACCTTCATGAAAAGTGCAACGTGATGCGATACCACATTCTTCGGCTCGCTGGCGACAGATAGCTAGCATGGCTGCCGCCGGTTCTACGACGGTGAACTGCCACTGAGGAAAAGCTTGGGCAAGGTCAATCAATTCCGAGCCGGTTCCAACGCCGATGCAGAGAATCCGTGCGTCCGCAGGAAGCTCTAAAAGCACCATCCGGATAACGAAATTAAGTGCGTCACGCATAGGTGCTAATTTAGCCACTTGTTTATCGTAGCAAGCGGCGCGTTGTTGATCAAAAACAACGGATGGCTGTTGGTCTTTCATGATATGAGTCCGTGAATGAAGTCGTGATCTGTATTATAGGCGATGAAATGCCACATGAGTAATGCCGTGTGCGGCCACCCAGCCTTAAAAATCACCGAATGCTTAGGGTGCAGGAGGTATTGCTCCGGCGGCTATTATCCAGACATCGAATGACTATTGATGGGTTTCGCTTTGCTCTACCCATCCACACGTGGTTGGATATTAACTTCCAGATTTATAACACCAAAATGCCAAATCGGGAAGTTATTACGTACCCATGCCTTATTAAGTCTTTCAATTTATTCCTCATTAATCGCGTTGAAAATTTCTAACAGATCATTGATGCCCTGACTATCAACTCGTCTTAATCGATGCTTCGATTCTTCGTTTAACGTTGTTGATGCATCATGAAATACTTTCTCTCCAGCAGCGGTGACTTTCACTAAACTGACTCTGGCATCTCTCGGATTGCTTTCTTTTGTTACCAAGCCGATCTTTTCCATTGGCAGTAACATTCTTGTGACCCCTGATGCTGTTCGCCCAATGGCATCGGCCAAATCTATGCGACGTTGCACATTATTTGGTGCATTCATTAAGTGAAATAACACCATGTATTCGGTAAATCCTATGCCATGAATCGCACCTAGACGCAAATCGATTTTTCTAGAGATCGATGTGCTACTCATCCAAAGGTTTATAACCGCAGCTGTACATTTGGGGATTTTTTGCATAAATATAATTTCCTCATACTTGATTACTCAAGTATTTAACAATAAATAACGTTTGTCAAATATTTATTGCGAGCGATACGAAATTCTAACATGCACCGACTCATTGCTTTATTCTCATCAAACCGACCTAAGCTAATGTATTTAACTGATAGTTTTTCATGGAGTTAGAAATGAACGACGTGATAACTTCCCGGTTTGGCGCCCAGATTTAGTCTGCAGGCGCTTTAGGCAAGAGTCGTAAGCACGACTGCTGGAAGCAAGAGGTAGGGTAGCAACGGTAGGCGAAGAGCGGTCAAAGTTAGGAGGTTATTTAATTTCCATACCTAAAGTAATACCTCATCCAACAATTCAATCCAATGTTTGACTGGTACACTGGCTTGTGAGGCCAAGTGCATTTGACAACCAATATTAGCGGTGACAATCATGGATGGTTGATGTTTTTGTAATGCCGAGAGTTTGTTGCTTAATAGCTGCTGTGACAATTTTGCCTGCAAGATCGAATACGTGCCAGCGGAACCACAACATAAGTGAGCATCGGTGACTTCCGTCAGTGAAATTCCGGCCTTATTTAGAATAGTTTCTACCAATCCATTGATTTTTTGGCCGTGCTGCAACGTACAAGGACTATGAAAGGCGACGTTGCCTGAAAAGGATTTTAGCTGCTTTGTATCAATGGTTTCATTGGCCATAATTTCGCTGATATCCTTCGTCAGCTGACTAATACGTTTTGCTTTATCAGCATATTGTGCATCGTGTTGGAGTAATTCCCCATACTCTTTGACAAGCGCACCACAGCCACTGGCGGTCATCACAATCGCTTCGATACCTTGCTCCACATAAGGCCACCAGGCATCAATGTTGCGCCGCATGAAACACAAACCTTCTTCGGTGGCTGACAAGTGATGGCTCACCGCACCACAACACCCGGCGTTACTGGCTGACAATAATTCAATACCAAGCTTTTGCAATATTCGGCTTGCTGCATCATTGGTTTGCGGGGTAATGACGGATTGCACACAACCTTGCAGTGTTAACATTTTACGGGCTTGCGGCACAACCACTGACGGTTTGGTGCGAGGGATTGTTGGGATTTTTTTTCTCAACGCGGCGGGCAATATGACTTTCGCTATTTGCCCAACTTTTAGTAACGGAATAAAACGCTTTGGATAAGGAATAATTTTTCGTAAAAAAAATCGCTGCAACCTATCACTGAGTGTACGTGGCACCTGTTGCTCAACAATTTCTCGGCCAATATCCACCAAGCGCCCATAACGCACACCGGAAGGACAAGTGGTTTCACAAGAGCGGCAAGTTAAACATCGATCCAGGTGCGATTGGGTTTTTGCGGTAACCGCATTGCCTTCCATAACCTGCTTGATCAGATAAATACGCCCGCGTGGCCCATCCAACTCATCACCCAGTAGTTGATAGGTTGGACACGTGGCAGTGCAAAAACCACAATGTACACAGGCACGTAAAATACTTTCCGCCTCTGCCATATGAGGATGGTCTTGGTATTGGTTACTGATATTAGTTTGCATGCAATTTTAGATGTCTGGGTACATTTTTTTAGGGTTTAAAATGCCTTTCGGATCAAAAGCCTGTTTTAAATTGTGATGTAAGCGCCATAAGCCGGGTGGCAAGGGATGAAAAATGTCATCAACGTGCTGCTTGATTTGCCGATACAAGCTTGCATGACCATCGAGTGCCGCGACCGCTGAACGAATCACATTGGCAGGCGTTTCGCTGGATAACCAACGTAAAGCCCCTGCCCATTCATGCAACCATTGCCCATCGAGTGGTAAAGCTGGCGCGTCAGACGCCAATGATAAACGCCACAACGGTTTTTGCTGAGTAAAAAAATCCAATTGCTGCTCTTTTAGATCGCACCAAAACTGGACACCATCAGCTTTTGCTTCGCCACCGAGACGACTTGTAGCGGCAGTAACGGCTTTTTCCACACCAGAAATACGTATCAATAATTGCGAATCATAAAAACAACTGGCAGAAATCGGCAACGGTTTTGTTGCCCAAGCTTGCATTTTTTGTAATGCTTGCAGCGTATCACAAGCAAATAACAGCGTGCTTTCTTGTTCAGGCTTGGGCAACACTTTTAAGGAGACTTCGAGCAACACACCTAATGTACCCAATGCACCGGCCATTAAACGCGAAACATCGTAACCGGCCACATTTTTCATGACCTCGCCACCAAAAGACAGGATCTCACCTTTGCCATTGAGTATTTTACAACCGAGCAGAAAATCCCGAGCCGCCCCGGCATAAGCTCGACGCGGCCCCGACAAGTTGCACGCAATGGTGCCACCCAAGGTAGCGTTGGGGCCTAATCCGGGCGGTTCAAAAGCGAGCATCTGACCTTGCTCATCCAGCACTTTTTCAATATCGGTCAACAATGTTCCGGCACGGGCCGTGATCACTAATTCGGTGGGCTCATAGCTGATAACCCCCCGATGGTTGCTGATTGATAATGTATCACCTAGTACCGTTCTGCCGTAAAATGCCTTGCTATTACCGCCGACAATACGCAACGGTGTGCCCTGCGCATAAGCCGCTTGCATCTGTTGTTGCAAGTCTTGACTGCAATCATTATCCATTAAAATCTTTCCAGATCGGGGAACGGTAATTGCCCGTTATGCACATGCATGGCACCGAATTCTGCACAGCGATGTAACGTGGGTACCGCTTTTCCTGGATTGAGCAACCCTTCGGGATCAAAGGCGGCTTTCACGGCATGAAACTGTGACAATTCCAAGGTATTAAATTGAACACACATTTGATTGATTTTTTCCATCCCCACCCCATGTTCACCGGTAATCGTACCGCCGACCTTGACACATAATTCAAGAATTCTCCCACCAAATTCTTCGGTTCGTTCTAATTCTCCCGGCTGATTGGCATCATATAAAATCAAGGGATGTAAATTGCCATCACCCGCATGAAAAACATTGGCCACCCGTAAATTATACTCGTGTGATAGTTCAGTAATACGCTTTAACACGGTGGGCAATTGTTTGCGTGGAATAGTACCATCCATGCAATAATAATCAGGTGATATTCGACCAACCGCCGGAAATGCGGATTTACGCCCTTGCCAAAAAACCAGGCGCTCGGCTTCATCTTTAGCGGTACGTACTTCAACAGCACCGCTTTGCTGTAACAGTTGACGCACTTTTAAAATATGCTCGGACACTTCTTCATTGGTGCCATCGAGTTCACACAATAAAATGGCTTCAGCATCGATAGGATAACCGGCATGCGCAAAATCTTCTGCGGCACGTATGGCAAGTTTGTCCATCATTTCCAAACCAGCGGGAATAATGCCTGCGGCAATAATATCCCCGACCGCTTCACCCGCCTTCTCTACATCATCAAAAGCGGCTAATAATACTTGGGCGCGTTCCGGCTTGGGTAATAATTTTACCGTGACTTCTACAATGATACCCAGCATCCCTTCAGAACCTGTCATTAAGGCCAGCAAGTCATAGCCCGCCGAGTCAAGACCGCTGCCACCAATATCAATTAGCTCACCATCCACAGTGACAATTTTTAACTGTTGAATATTGTGCACCGTCAAACCATACTTTAAACAATGCACACCGCCAGAGTTTTCTGCAACATTGCCACCAATACTACAAGCAATTTGTGATGATGGGTCTGGCGCATAATACAAACCCAGTGGAGCAGCCGCTTGAGAAATCGCCAAATTACGCACACCGGGTTGTACCCTGGCAATGCAACGTTTAGCATCAATGGCTAAAATATCATTAAATTTGGCAAGGCTAAGCAACACCCCCTGGTGATGAGGCAACGCCCCACCAGATAGCCCGGTCCCCGCACCACGCGCTACCACCGGCACTTTGTGTTGATAACACAAACGCAAAATAGCTTGCACCTGATCGATGGTATCTGGCAAAACAACCGCCAGAGGCAAGGCTCGATAGGCAGACAAGCCATCACATTCATAAGGATGCAGATCTTCCGCTTCATGTAACAACGCTTCACTGGCAACAATTTGCCCCAAGGCGCTTATTAGTGTGGTTTTATCGATGGTTGAATTTATGTGCTCTGCTTCATATGTCATCGTTTGATACATTTTCATCCGCTACCAGCGATATATGTTAGCGATTGTTTGCAGTGTACACAATTAAAAAAAACGGGGTGGTTTTGCTCTATTTTCTACCGATAGTAAACGATACAATCGCTGATATCACTGTTGCCAAGGCTTATTTATTCCACCTATTTATTCGGGAAATAACAATAAAGCTCAATCATCAGCCTCATATTTTTTCTTAACCTCCGCAACAATTTTAATACGCGCTTCACGTATCGCTTCCCCAATCGCTTTACCTTGCAGCCCTTGCTCGATGAAAGCTTTGGCGGTTACTGACAAACAGGCCTGTAACATCGCTTGCATATAATCCATTTGTGGATAAGGCTCATTTTCAAAACCGGTGCGCCCTTGCGAATCGGCTTTGCAGGCAATTAAAAATTTTTCGAACCGATCCGGGCTTCTAAACGCATCGAGTGTTCCCAATACATCCACCAGTGTGCCAGCACGCAGCTCGAAAGCACGATGACAATGCGTATGATATCTGGCAACCAGTTTGGATAATTGCAAATACGCTGTGGGCGCAGACAATCGCTGGCACAATTTTTCAGTTAACAATGCCGATCGCTCTTCATGGCCATGGTGCTTCGGCCACAAATCTTGCGGTGTCTCTCCCTTACCAAGATCGTGCATCAAGCCTGCAAAACGAATCGAGACATCATCGGTTAATTCCGCCGCCTTATCCAATACCATTAGGGTGTGAATCCCGGTATCCACTTCCGGATGGTAATCTTTTCGCTGAGGCACACCAAATAACGCTTGGATCTCGGGAAATAAAATGGCTAATGCGCCACAGTTTTTTAATACCGAGAAGAATACCGATGGTTTATCCTCTGACAGCGCTTTATGCATTTCCACAAACACGCGCTCTTTCACCAAGTGCTCCACTTCGCCATTGCGCACAATTTGTTGCATCAGTTGCATGGTTTCATCGGCAACCCGAAAACCAAACGAATGATAACGCGCCGCCAATCGAGCCACCCGTAAAATTCTCAGCGGATCTTCCACAAACGCACTTGATACATGGCGTAATAGCTTTAACTCAAGATCTTGTTGACCATGATAGGGGTCGATCAATTGCCCTTCAGGTGTCATGGCCATGGCATTGATCGTCAAATCGCGGCGCCGTAAATCCTCGACTAACGAAACATCAGAATCTGCATGCACAGTAAAACCTGCGTAGCCTTTTTGAGTTTTTCGCTCTGTCCGTGCCAGCGCATATTCTTCCTTGGTTTTGGGATGCAAGAACACCGGAAAATCTTTACCCACCTGTTTAAATCCTTGCGCTGCCAATTGCTCAGGGCGGGCGCCAACCACCACCCAATCGCGTTCTGTCACTGGGTAGCCGAGCAGTTGATCACGCACCGCACCGCCCACCAAATACACCTCAAATGCTTTTTCTGTCATAGAATTATCTTACCAAGGACGCTAGACTTTTGCTATTAACAATGCCAGCATAAGTTATATTATGAAAACAGTATTCAGCCCCACCAAAGATAAAACCACGGATTTTTCCAGTGTCACAGTCCACCCCCATAAAACCATCCGATGTTGGCTATCGGCAGGCTTGATATGTCTTGCCTTGTCACAGCTCACCGCATGCTCTACCGTAGGTTATTATCAACAATCCATCAGCGGCCATTTAAAAATTCTGTGGCAACGCCAACATATCACAACCTTGCTTGATAATCCCGAAACACCCCTGCCATTGAAAGAAAAACTGCAGCAGGCACTCAACATTCGAAAATTCGCCAGTGAACAGCTCGGCCTGCCAGACAATGACAGCTATAAAAGTTATGTAGAATTACCCAGAAAATACGTGGTATGGAATATCACCGCCGCACCAGAATTTTCGCTATCCCCCAAAAATTGGTGTTATCCAGTGGTGGGTTGCGTGAGCTATCGTGGCTATTACGCGGAAAGTGATGCCTACCAGCTGGCAGAACAGCTGATCAAGCAAGGTCTAGATACTCACGTACGAGGGGTTTCCGCCTATTCGACACTCGGCTGGTTTGACGACCCCATACTGAGCACCATGATCAATTGGAATCAAGCGCGTTTCAGCGGCGTTATTTTTCACGAATTAAGCCACCAAGTGCTTTATATTAAAAATGATGTGGCGTTTAACGAAGCCTTTGCTTTAGCCACCGAAAAAATTGCAGTCATCGTTTGGTTAGCTAAAAACAAACCGGACAGCATTGCAAACTACCTGGAATCGCTGGGACGCAGCAAACAATTTCGACAACTCTTGCTGAATACCAGAATGCAGCTCGAAACGCTTTATGCCACCACCAAGACGGAATCTGAAAAAAGGCGAGAAAAGCAACAAATTTTTACCGAACTGAAAAGCAGTTATCAGACTTTAAAAAAGGCCTGGCATGGGTACACAGGTTTTGATTTCTGGTTCAGTAAGCCAATCAATAATGCACGATTAGCCGCCAGCATGAATTATTTGAAAAACGTCCCTGCGTTTATCGCCCTATTTAAAGAATCCAAAGGAATTTGGCCAAATTATTATCAGGCCGCCAAAAATTTAGGGGATTTACCAACAACGCAACGTGAACAACAAATCCAGATGCTCAATCAGCAGCAAGTCAGCTATTCCGAAATTTTAGCACTGATCAGCACGAACGGATTTAAAAATAAACACATTCAACATCAATCTGGACTTTGATGTTATTTAACTAATGTCAGATTGGGTTTCACCACTTTCTTGCTCAACTGTTTAGATTGATTGGTAATGGAGTTATTAAATTCATCCAGCCCCCCATTAAATACCATTCCCTGCCCATTTTCTTTCGTATAAATAGCCAAAACTGCTTGGATAGGCACAATCACGTCCATGGAAACGCCACCAAAGCGTGCTGAAAATAATACATGCCGATTATCAATAAGCAAATCCCGAACGGCCGTTGGACTTAGATTAAGCACAATTTTGCCACCTTCGACATACTGCAGAGGCACTTGCACATCTTTGTACGTTGCATCCACCACAATATAAGGTGTCATTTCATTATCAATAATCCAATCATTTAACGCCCTCATTAAATAAGGACGACTTGAAGTCATTTGTAGCTGATCATTCATAGCACACCAAAATGTAAAAATTTAAGCAAATATTCAACACCAGTATAATCGTTTTCATGACTCATTTTTCAGTCAATCTTGACCAATTCTCAAACAAGAGATACTCAAAATCGCGTCAATAATGTTTTTGGTTATTTTACTATTGAATCGACCTCATCGAACTTAATATCTAGGCATGGGAAATTCCCATCAATGGCGCGCCGAGCATAATAAGATTCGATGAATACACATTAATTTTATACTAATAAAGTAGCGTAAACACGCTTAAAGCTATTTATTTAGAAGATGTCTCATGCTCATATGTTGAGCATCATAATATAGTTAGATAGAACCAGCTTAAAAAATATCACATAAAAAAACAATTAAATTATTAATTAATTGAAAAATATTAGGGGGCTGGCTATCCGCGACAGCAAGCCATCGTTAGAGCAGATATATTGAGGCGTCCCCGCTCAGTTTTCAAGCGGTCTATTTGTTACATTCTTAACTCTTTTTCCGCTTCAGTCAAACTTTGTACAATTGAACTCCGCTCAAATAATCGCTCAGCATAGACTTCCACCGATTTTGCCACCGGAGACAATTCAACCCCATAATGACCAAGTCGCCATAACAAAGGAGCCACACTGCAATCGATTAATGAAAACTCATCACTCATAAAATATGGCTTGGCATCAAATATTGGTGCAATGGATGTAATGCTATCGCGTAACTCTTTGCGCGCATTATCTTTTGCTACCCCATTTTCCCCTTCCAGTGCAGCAACTAAGCGATACCAATCATGATCAATGCGATGCAACATTAAACGGCTTCGCGCTCTCGACACAGGATCAACGGGCATTAATGGCGGATGAGGGAAGCGTTCATCCAGATATTCCATAATCACTCTGGAATCATACAACACCAAATCTCTATCGATTAACGTAGGAACCGAATTGTAAGGATTTAAATCAATCAAATCTTCTGGAAGATTACCTGGCTCTACTTCATGAATGTCAAAGGTGACATTTTTCTCTGCCAAGACAATACGCGTTCGATGACTATATGTATCGATTGACCCTGAATACAACGTCATAACCGCCCGTTTATTAGTAGCAAGAGCCATTTTAAAACATCTCCTAAAGATACAAAGTTACATCGACACAAATTATAACCGTTTTGGCGACAAAATGCAGATTATCCTAAGTAGAACGATCACATCACAATCAAAGTGATTACTTATTCATCTAAAATATCAACATGTCTACGCAAAAAACAATAATTTGCATTGATGTTAAGAGTAAAGGTTACACTGAAACCACAACGCCAGAACAAACCAATCACTTTAAAGCTGGCTAATATATAACTCAGCGGCAGGATTGTCCCACCTCTCAAAATAGCAAACGAATGATTTTTGGTTATTGTGCAATCGGATCGGTTCACTCTAACCTATATCTGAGCGCAGAAAGCTCCACGTCGTGACGCTGCTGAGTATAGCAAATAGGCGAGCCTGATAGGGTATCTATTTAAATTTATTTCGTGAAAAAAGAGGAAAATATATGCCCAGCTACTAACCACAGAGCCAATGTATTGAGCAATAAACAAACAAAAGGACTTAAAATCACCAATAAAAAGGGCGGATAGATTATACTATCCGCCCTTAAATTTACTCACTTAAGGCATGATCAAGTCGTGGATTTCAACAAGCCATGCTTGTAAACTGACCAGCGCACTGCAGCAAATGCCACCCCAAAAACAATGAATGTCACGATCCAATCAAAGCCGGAAGTCATGGGGATATGGTAGAACTGTGGATCTGTTGAACCAGAAATCCAGGTATAACGCTCTAACCAGGTACCCACGCAAATACAGCTAGCGATCATCACAATGACTTTCGGTGTGTGTCGATTGTAGGTAAAGATCAGCGAACATAACGGAATGATGAATTTCAATGCCACAAACGTCCACCAAATCGGCCCTAAATCATTATCCATCATGTTTCTAAATCGCACAATCTCTTCAGGCAATCGCCCATACCACATAATGAGATATTGGGTAAAGAAAAGATAAGTCCACAAAATGGTGAATGCGAGCATCATTTGTGCGAGAAAGTTAAACACATAATGCGGTACTTCCTTGCGCAATCGACCCGTTCCCACCAGCACAAAGAGAAAGATTGCAAAAAATGCCAGGAAGAAATGGAAATTGCTCACAAAATGATAAGCGCCATAACTTGCACTATGCCAACTTGGCAACATGGTCATCTCGAAATCCCAGGAAACCATGGTCGCATAAAGCACATAACCAAAAGGAATCAATAATGCAATATTACGAAATCGCCGTTGCGCACTATAAGACGGATCGATGGTTGCCAAATACTGATATTTAATGAACAAACCATACAACGTTGCGATCACGAAAAAACCAACGATTTGACGTGTCACCAAGAAAGTATAGTTATGCCAACCTGGTAAATGCGCATCTGCATCATGGGCATGTGCCAACCATTGGAATGTTGATTCCCCATTGAGGAGTAAAATAATCAATAACACAAATGCTACGGGAAATAATGCTGCCAACGAGCACGCTAAGTAACGAAATTTAAATCGCCATTTTCCATTCGCTAAGTGAACGAGAGCCGCTAAAGTGACCCCGTTCAAAGCAATGTATAGGACGATTAGAAAATTAGTCGTTAATACCGACCAGCTTCCAAACCCTTCCATATTAATTCCTACCCTTTGTCAATTATTGCGCGCTCGCCTGACTGCTTTGCGCTGATTCTTTTACCAAGCCATTTTTCACATAGTTGACGACATGCCAACGTTCTTCCGGTGAAAGATCGTTAGACCCTCCACTCTCCCGTGAAGGACGGCCGTAAGCTGGCATGATGGCACCACCAAAAGTGATTGTCCCGTAAATCCAACCCTCCGTTAAATTGGTCTGCACATACTCACTGGTTAAGTCAATCGCACCCATTTTTAAACCCACAGGTGCGTCGGCTTTACCTGTCAAACCATGACAAGCACTGCAAATGATGCGAAATAGCGTTCGTCCTTTCTTAAGTGAGGCATCGCTCACTGCAATCGGATTGTCTAAACTTTCCGCCTCTTGTCGATCTTTCACCTTGGTAGGTTGCCCCGTGGTAGGAATCGACCTCGCAGGGAAGGCCGCAGGCGGCCCCTCCTGAGGTTTGATGCTGGGTTGATTCATCATATCTTGGGACCAAGGCCACGCAAACGCGAGCGTGGGCATGATCGCCAAAGCAACAACGAAAGTTACATCTTTCATTCTCATTTTGCTTTCTCTTCTCGAATTTCGATTGCCTTATTATCCTTGAAGTAGCTTTTCAAGGGGCCTAATTTACTTTCATCGAGCCCTTCGATCAAGATCCCGACGCCATCCACAGTCAATCGTTCTGTGTATAAATTGCCTCGTGATTTGAACAAACCCGCCAACACGGTAAACGTGATAACAGTGGTCCACACCGCAAAGAAAATCAACATCTCATACATCAATACGAAGTTGGTCGGCAATGGAATAACAGGCTTACCTCCTTGCGGCTGCACCAGAAAGCTAGCCTGCGCAGAAGCAAGGAATAAAAACCCGAACGATACACCAAACAATGCACCGGCAAAGGTGAATTTCTGAACATTCACCGGACGCCCCTCAAGGATGTCATCAATATCTGGATGCTCAATCGGTGATAACACTGTCACATCGTCGATATCGACACCATCTACCTCATGTTTTTTTATTCCGTTGATGACATCAATCGCGTCATCGAAATTATCAAACATGGCAAGCACATTACGCTCACTCATTACGCTCCCTCCATTCCAGGTGAACCGGTGGGTTTGTCTTCACCAGCCTCTGCTTTGGTATTTTTACTTTTCTCAGCCTGCTCTTCCGCTTGGCTTTCACGTTTCATGTGATAGACCAGTTCTTTTACTTCGTACATGGATACACACGGAAAGATCTTCACAAACACGAGGAACAATATGCCAAACCAGCCAAAACTACCGAATACAATTGCCCATTCAACCACACTACCCCACATCACATCGTGCTGATGCGGTTGATGCGACATCGCGAGTGTCGGAGCAACAATCATCCATCGCTCAACAAACATACCTAGCTGCAAGATGATCGATAACACAAACATACTTGGCATGTGTCGCCTCAGCTTCTTAAAGCACAGCGCAAACGGCGCAACGACCCCGCAGAACAACATCGTCCAGAAAATAAACGAGTACGACCCGACCGCTTTATCGATCAGCAGCTCTTTGTCATACAGATTGTGGCCATACCAAGTCGCAGAAAATTCAACAAGGTTGAGGTATGTCCAAACCATGGCGATAGCAAACGTCAACTTACATGTTTTTTCCATGATGGACAGGGTCATGTATTCTTCCATGCGGAAAAAATATCGTAAGCAAATGAATAACGTCATAATAGCCGCACAACCAGAATATAATGCGCCTGCCACGAAGTAAGGAGGAAAGGTTGTAATATGCCAACCAGGCATAATGGACATCGCAAAATCTGATGATACGATGGAATGTACCGAGATCGCTAATGGAATCAAGAAACACGCCATCAACAAATAGGTCTTACGGAAGTTTCGCCATTGACGATCATCACCACGCCACCCTAAGGACAAAATACCATAGACTTTCTTGCGCCATCCTCGACCATGATCCCGGGCAATCGCCAAATCAGGAATCATACCGATGAACAAGAATAATGCCGATGCTGACAGGTAGGTACTGATCGCGAAGGCATCCCACACCAACGGTGAACGAAAATTAGGCCAGACCCCTCGATCACTGACGTAAGGAAGCACCCAGTATAGATTCCATACCCGACCCAAGTGAATCATTGGGAAGAAACCGGCAGTCATCAACGAGAATGTGGTCATCGCTTCCGCAAATCGATAGATGGGTTTGCGCCATTGCGCATTGATAATATGTAAAATTGCTGACAACAAAGTGCCGGCATGACTCATACCAATCCAAAATACGAAGGTCGCGATATACATATCCCACATATGTGGGTTATTTAAATTTGCGCCCCCTAAACCGTTTCTGTATTGATAAATTTCTGCGGCAATCGCACATGCAAACATTGCCGAACAAACAATAAAAGTAACCCAATAGGCTCGGCGAGGATTCTCCATCGAACGAAGAATGTCCTCATTAATCCGAGACCATTTAAGGTTTTCGTTTATATCTTTTTCATTATCGAGACTCATGGTGTTCCCTTCTGTTTATCTAACCCATGCCCTAAACACTCAAACTATACTTCAGTTTCTCGTATACGCTCCAAATACATAACGGAAGGATCGACATTTAATTCTTCAAAAATGCGATACCCACGTAACTCGGCGTCATCTTTCTCTTTCTTTTGTGTATAAGGACCACGCGCCACTTGATGCTTCTTCCAAGCCTGGCTCACCTGACTCGTAGGATCCATGGTATCTCCAAAGGTAATCGCACTGGTTGGGCACGCCTGAGCACACGCCGTCGAGAACTCACCATCGGTGAGTGTCCGATCCTCCCGTTGTGCTTTATCTTTTGCCACCCGTATTCTCTGAACGCAAAAAGTGCATTTTTCCATCACACCTTTGTCTCGCACCGATAAATCAGGGTTTAACTGCTGCTCTAAAGGTTCTGGCCATGAATCTTCATAATAAGACCAGAAATTAAAATAGCGAACCCGGAAAGGACAGTTATTACTGCAATAACGAGATCCGATACAACGATTATAAACCTGAGCATTTAACCCATCAGGTGTATGATAGGTCGCCGCCACTGGACAAACAGGCTCGCAAGTCGCCGCACCACATTGTTGGCACATCATTGGCAAAAATTGTGCGCCCTGCTCTGGGTAGTCATTGTCATTGTGATCATCCCAATAACGTTCAATGCGCATCCAGTGCATTGCCTGACCTTTTTCAAAGCGCTCTTTACCAACAACTGCCAAGTTGTTTTCCGCATAACACGCCGTAGAACACGCATTGCAGCCAATACACAGATTAAGATCAACCGCCATCCCCCAGCGATGCTCATAATCGTGGTGGCCACCGTCCTCAGCGTCTCTACGATAATGCGAAAAGTTCTCTAAAATATTTTTAAAAGACATTTTTACGCTTCCCCTTCGCTACGCCGCAAACTGTCAGCAGAAATCGTGCGAACCAGTTTACGTCCCATCTGGGTTTCATTGCTTCCCATTTTCACCAATACTTCAGATTTCCTGACCTTAGCTACTTTCACCTTGGTGGCATACAACGCCAGCTCTCCGGTTTTTTGCTCAGTTTTTGCTGATAGTATGGTAAAAGGACTCACACCACGATTTTTCGCATAACGCCCATATTCCTCATGCCCCTGCCCCATCGGCACTGAGACAACATCCTGACGAATACCTTTATGCACATACACTTGAGTTTCAATCGAGCCATTCTCTGATGATACCATCACGTAATCGCCGTTTTTCACACCCAACTTACCGGCAGTGCTCGGATGCAACTCTGCCCAGGAACCCCATACCACTTTACTAATTTGGTCTGGTGCTTCTTGTAACCAAGGAAGATTGGCGTGCCGCCCATCCCAAAGTCCAAGACGTGCGGAAGGCGCTAAATGCATGCTGTATTCGCCGGTATCTGACGGTGCCTTCAAATTAGCCACCAGCATTTTTGGCCGTAACTTGTTTTGCATCGGCGATACTTTCACTTGCCCAAGCTGCAACACATTATCCCAGTAGTCTTGCTTAGCTCTTGGCGTATCAGTCACATCAGCACCTGGCATATTGGTCATTGCCGCGACTAAATACGCATAGTAATCTTTAAAATTACCATACTCTTTATCGCGCATCTGCAAGAGGCTCAATACCACATCACCGAAACCACGGGTTTCTTTATAAAGCGGCTCCATCAACGGCTGCTGCACACTGATAACTGTTTCATCCGCTTGATAAGCCGCCACATGGGATCCCCAATCTTCCATATTGGAAAAAATTGGTAAAATCACATCGGCTTTCATTGTGGTTTCATCAGGAAACTGAGCAAATGCAACTTTAAAGGGAACGGTTTCTAGGCTGTCACTAAGACCCAGCGTTTTCGGCGCAGTAAACACAGGATTGCTACCGTAAAAGAAAACCACGTCATAGGCTTTTTCACTCACTGCCTTAGCAAAGTCGATAACACTCTTGGTGTTGCCGGATTTGGCATGCAGACTCGCTTCAGGAAAGTGATTGCCGGGTTCGATGGTCTTACCAATGTTGCCCATAATGATATTTAACAACATCACAGCAGAAACGGCATCAAAACCATTTTCATGCCCTTCTGTTGAGGCGCCTGCCAATATCAAGCTCGGTGCTCTTTCCGTTAAGAAGCTGGCAATACGCTTAATCTTAGAGACCGGAATTTCAGTAATTTCACTGACGGTATCTAAATTGTATTGCGCTAAAGATTGTCGAATGACGTCGGGTACATGAACCTTATTCCAACCACGATCGATAATAAAGTGAGCAAGGCCATAGGCTAACACACCTTCAGTCCCCGGCTTAGCAGGCACCCATAAATCGGCGTTGCCTCCGGTTAGCGTCATCTTAGGTTCGATTTGAATTAAGACACCACGATCCCCCGATCGAAATTTTGCATATTCTCCAGCAAAGTGGACAGGCGAAACCCAAGTGCCTAAAAAGTCCGCACCAAAAGATAACACAACTTGTGCTTTATCCAAGCGAAGCCGCGGCATTGAATCACCCAACATCTCTTGGCATACTGATTGCCAAACGGTTGAATGTATCATTTCATGACTATAGTGATCTCCAGCACCCAATTGCTTGGCTAAGTCCGAAACCAATACCGCCTGATGACCACTGACGCTGCCAGTAAACCAAGCAAACCGCTCGCCTTTCAAGTCTGAGTCAGCGCCAATCCGCTTGTTGATTTCAGCCAACGCATCATCCCAGGACACCGCTTGCATACGACCGGCTTTACGCATCATCGGAGACGTAATCCGATCCGGATTATAATGTGCTTGCACACCCGCCTGACCCATCATGCACGTCTTACCATGATTGATCGGTGAATCAGGATTGCCTTCTACTTTAAGTATCCGACCTTCCCGCACCCGCCCATGCAAACCACAACCGGCAGAACACTGGGTACACGTTGAGGCATACCAAACGCCGATGCCAGGAATCACATATTCTTCTGGCAACACGTACGCAACAACTTCTTCTTTACCTTCTTCTAAGGTCACTGTCGTGGGCAAATCACAGCCTGCTAACGCCGTGCCGGCACCACCCCAACCTAACATCTTTAAAAATTTTCTACGATTAACTTTTACGCTATTCATAGCCATCCACCCTGTGTTTTATTAGCGTATCCCATATAAAATAAGATTTAACTGCACTTATTTATGGCACTTCCAGCAATCCCCAGGACCGCCATTTGCTTGATGACAACGCTGGCAAAAACCCATATTCAATGGCTTCACCTTGTTTGCAACTGTCATCTCTCTCACTTCGCCATGGCATAAACCACAGACTTGCTCAACATCTTCCACCGGAAAGTCAGCATCAAAGACAAAACGCTTTAAATGCTTCTCATGGGTAAAATGCACATAGTCAGGCACATCATGTACTTTTTTCCATCGAGGTGACTCACCTTTTTCCCAATACTCAGTCAACTTTTTGATACGATCGCGGTCAGTTGCTATGACTTTGTGACATCCCAAACATTTACTTGTTGGTGGAATACCAGCCACTTTACTGCGACGTGCGTAAGTATGACAGTACATACAATTAATCTTGTTGACTTTAGTATGAATATCGTGTGGAAACTCAATCGGCTGTGGTACATGCTCACCAGTATGCGTGCCAACCGGCGGCTTAATATGTGCAGGCACTGGTAATTCAGCGAATGCAGCCAATGGCATCATTAAGCAAAATACAATTAAGACGGTGAGTGAAAGAGAAGTTTTTTTAACACCCGATTCAAATAAACGGGGCAAATATCCGCAACCAGCGGCGTAAGCTCGATGTATTTTGGTAAAATGCATTTCCCACCCTCAAAGCATTTGTTTATGTATTACGGTAAACAAACATAACAAATTTCAAAAAAAAACCTACCAAAAACCTTATTCGGTTTCTAGCCGAGTCCTGAAAATCCCAATTATGTTAAGTCGCCAGAAAATTACAAATAATAATTTCGGCAAGATAAGTAAAACTCGATGTATACACGAACAAATTTAAATCATGAGTCGATACCGACACTTTTGAACATAGAGTTCCTCCCTATCATCCAACAACTCTGCAATATCAGCATATTCTGATTAGTTATCAATACTTGCTTGTCGTAGAGTTGATGTGCTGACCGATGCTAGACGAAGTTAAAGCAAATTGTCAACGAAAATTGTCAATTATTCCGTCCAGCCTGTCTCACATTATTTGTTCTCCTGTCCAAATAAAACACGTAGCCCCGTAAAGGTAAAATAAAACGCGTTCTGTCACAATATTTATTTCCCTTGAATGCGTTGACCGTATATTTTTACGGCAAACCCCATTAGCATTGAGAGAAAAACTACGGCATAAAATAAAATATCACCGTCACTACAGTCACCGAATATGGTTTTGCAATCGTTCAGCAATCGCCTCTATCAGAAGATTTTATGGTCAGAGTTGAAATCGATGAGACGAATCCCTGAGCATACAAGTACGCCACTCAAGGGACTTTAGACGGGGTTTGGTAATTCAATGTATTGGTGCTCGACCATGAAGGCTTCTGCTAAATGCTCGCCCAAGGCCTGGACACCGTATCGCTCAGTTGCGTGATGACCTGCCGCATAAAAATTGATACCCGTCTCCAGCGCCATATGATAATTCTGCTCAGATACCTCACCCGTAATATAGGCATCTACACCTAAGGGTATTATTTCATCAAAATAGTTTTGAGCCGCGCCGGTACACCACGCCACAGATGAAATACTCTTGTCAGCATCACCAAACCATAACGGGACTCTGCCTAAAGTGTGCGCGATATAGTCAGCCAATGCCTGTCCATTACGTTTTGTTAATAGACTACCATGCATGCCCACACTCGAGACTGCACCAAATCGCCCTTCAATGCTGATGCCCAATTGTTTAGCAAGCTGGGCATTATTGCCAAGCTTAGCGTGCGCATCCAACGGCAAGTGATAAGTCACTAAAGAGATATCGTTTTCAACGAGTAAAGCGATTTTCTGTTTTTTCAAACCAACAATGGCAGCCGCTTCTCCCCGCCAAAAAAAACCATGATGCACTAATACCATATTTGCTTGTTGATTCACGGCTTGTTGCAATAATGCCTGGGAAGCCGTCACCCCAGTAATGATTTTCTGCACATCAGAAACACCTTCCACTTGCAAACCATTAGGACAATAATCATTAAACGACGAAATATCGAGCAGCTGATTCGCATAATCCAAAATCTCTCGCAATACTGCCATGTGGATTTCTCCTGATGATAAAGAATAAAAAACAAACTACTTCGGTAGCGTGATTTCACATACCCAGATGTAAATGTAGGATCTACACCCGAAACACTTGAGATTCAGGCTTTATTGCCGACTGTTTTGCCATTCATCAAATTAAAAGCGACAATGGACCGATAAAATCCATGTGTTATTTTATAACTATACTAAAGTAACATGATTCAACTTCGACGTAAGCAAAAGCGCGAGTTAATGAACAAGTCTAGCGCAGAGTATTTATTCACCAAACTAGATGCCTCCTGCGACGCATCATTGAGCCAATAAAGTAACCAGCCACCCTAACAAGTCATTCTATTCGCGAGTAGCTAAAGTGGTAGAAAAGAATTAGATTTAGACAATAACAAGGCAACGCCCAAAAATTCCAGCTGACAGAAAACGATACTCGATCAATGCTTTTTTAAACAGCATCGCGTTTTAGCTAGTTAGATGTTTTTTGTCACGACAACTAAGGACCCTTAAATCACATGCTCATCAGCAAAAATACAAAAGATACCCTTAAAAACCTGATCATATTCACGATCATCGGCTTATTGGGTGGCATCATTGTGATGTATTTTGTGGAAAACCTGCCGCGCTCGGGTAAAAACGTGGTAGAAATTAGCGAAATTTCAGCCGAGAGTGCACAACAACTTGCCGATGCGGCCAGACAGCAAAATCAAACAAGCGTTGCCTCTTATGCCAATGCTGTAGAAGCGGCAGCCTCAGCGGTGGTAAACATTTTCACATCAAAAACAATCCCATCACGAGAATCTAATTTTTTTAATCACCCGGGGTTTGATCGCTTTTTTGGTGATAGGATACCTAAACAACGTCAACGCCAAGAAAACAGCTTGGGCTCCGGGGTTATTATCAGCTCTCAAGGTTACTTGTTAACCAATCATCATGTCATTAAAGAAGCCGAAGAAATCCAAGTTGCCCTACGTGATGGTCGCAGCGCCAATGCAACCATTGTTGGTGTTGATGCAGAATCAGATATCGCATTATTAAAAATCGAATTGGATGAATTGCCCGCTATCACCTTAGGTGCTTCAGACAACTTGAAAATAGGCGATGTGGTATTAGCTATTGGTAACCCATTTGGCGTCGGCCAAACAGTAACCATGGGCATTGTCAGCGCCACCGGCAGAGATCGCCTGGGTCTCAATACCTTTGAAAACTTCATACAGACTGACGCCGCCATCAACCCAGGTAATTCCGGTGGCGCATTAATCAACACCTTTGGTCATTTAGTCGGCGTTAATACCGCAATTTTTTCTCGCTCAGGCGGATCCCAAGGCATCGGTTTTGCGATTCCTGTGAATCTAGTCAAAAACGTCACTCAGCAAATTATCGAGAATGGTCACGTGGTCAGAGGCTGGCTCGGCATTGAAGTGCAAGATATCAGTCCAGCACTGGCGGTTTCTTTTAATTTGCCAGATACCAGTGGTGTAATCGTTGCCGGCGTTTTACGCTCAGGACCCGCCGATGTTGCTGGTTTAAAACCAGGCGATGCCATCCTTCAAATTGGTAATGAAAAAGTGGCCGATAGCCGCCATGCCGTTAAACTGATATCCAATTCACCCCCCGGTACCCCCATACTGATGACAGTAATACGCAATAGCGAAAGCATCGAGTTGACGGCTCAAACAAGCGAGCGACCTGCCCCAACAGAGCAGTAAACGATCACTCAGAGTATGACGCTGTTTTAAAAATGTGTCGAATGAGTGCAGAACAAGGCAAAAATGAGTGAAAAAATGCAGTTTTAGACATAGCAGCCCTTATATCGCGAAGCCCAAGGATGGGCGAGAGTGAATGACACGAAGTCAATGCAGCATTTTAAATTCATTTTTAACGCCGTATTGTGCCAGCTGAGGTATTTTTAAAACAACGTCAAGAAGCAATTAGGAATGGGCCACGTGATAACTTCCCTGTTTAGCGCTCCTATTTAGTTTGTATTGGTTCGCTCTAATTGAACAAAAGCGCAGGAATAGTGGTTCTATTTCGAGCTTTTGTGATTGCCTACAGGGAAGTAGGCAAGGGGCGTGAGCAGGACGCGGAAGCTTTGAAGAACGGGCGAAGACGAGCTGAAGAGGGGATGCAAAACCGGGAAGTTATTGCGTCGCCCATTCCTTAGAGGGATGTTTACGAGATAAACCAGGTCAGGATACAGGGGTGCGTTATGCGCCCCCTACCAACACTGCTACCACCCAACCTGGGCCATTAAAACCATGGAATGTTACTTAGATTTCGGATCGTCGCGCTCTTGGTCTAAACGGCGCTCATCAGCTTCTGCCCGATCAAGTTCAGCATCCATATCAAACTGACTGTCACCCTGACCACCAGTCGGTGCATCATCATAATATGACTGTCGATCTGAGGTATCTGGCTGGGGCGGGGTATCAGCATCAGACAAATGATCTTCGTCAGTTTGCTCATCATCTGCTGCTTTCTCAAACGGTTTGGAAAAAATCAATCCTAACTCAAATAACAAAATCATCGGCACGGCCAATAAGGTTTGAGAAATAACATCAGGTGGCGTAAGTAACATGGCAAAAACAAAAGCACCAACAACAATATAGGGTCGTTTTGCCGTTAAACTACTGCGACTCGCGATACCCGACCAGACTAATACAATGGTGACAATCGGCACCTCAAATGCTAATCCAAAAGCAAAAAACATTTTTAGGACAAAATCCAGATAACGGCTAATATCCGTCATCACTGCAACACCGTCCGGCGCCACACTGGTAAAAAAACCAAAGACTAACGGGAAAACCACATAATAGGCGAACAACCCACCGGCATAGAATAACGCCGTGCTAGAAGCAAGCAACGGCAGCACCAAACGGCGCTCATGCTTGTACAAACCTGGCGCGATAAAACCCCAAGCTTGATATAAGATCCATGGCATGCCCAAAAAAATGGCTAACACCAAGGTCAGCTTAAAAGGAGTAAAAAATGGCGATGCAACTTCCGTCGCAATCATCGACGTGCCCTCCGGTAATTGGGCCACCAATGGTGCTGCAACGATCTCATAAAGATCATTAGCAAAAGGGAATAACACGACAAAGAAAATCAGTATGCCTAATAGAACGCGCAATAATCGATCGCGTAGTTCGACTAAATGGGCAACCAGTGGTTGCTCACTGATACTTGCTTTAAATCCATTTTTATTCATGAGCTTGGAGGTGAGTTCGCCTCAGACTTATCAGCTTTAGCAGAGGTATGCGTTGCATTGTTGGTCGATTCATCCGGCGCTGCTTTGGTTAGCGGTGATGATGCTGCAGACTTCCCCTGTAATGGCACATTCAGTTTAGTGTCATCTAAGGTTTCGTGCCGCTTCACAATATCTAATTGTTCGTCCATTAAGGTTTTCAATTGCTCCGCCTTATCCACTTCCTCTCGAATTTCACTCTTCACCGTAGTGATAATACGACGAAAGCGGCCCAACCATACGCCGATGCTACGCACTAAACCGGGAAACCGCTCTGGCCCGACCACAATCAAAGCCACTACGCTAATCACGGCAATTTCCCAAAACCCAATATCAAACATAATAACACATCGCTATTTTAGCGGTGCTGGTATCCATTAAATATCGCAAGGCCATTGACATCAAACGCTCACTCTCACTTAACCATTATCTTTTTTCGGCGGAGGGGTCGTCTCTCTTTTGGCGACATCCACATCGATCACCCGCCCACTTTCTACGTCTTCAATACGTTCATTGGGCTTGGCCGGATTCGCCTTATTGGCATCCGCGCTTTCTTCACCTTCGCGCTCACCCTCCCGCATCGCTCCACGAAAACCTTTTACCGCTGAGCCTAAATCGCCACCAATGGTACGCAATTTTTTTGCACCGAACAACAAAAGCACGATGGCCAATACGATTAATAATTGCCAAACACTAATACCACCCATGAAACACTCTCCTAATAATTATTTAAACAAGCCAGTCGCTAGTCTTTATTGCGCGCTTGCTTTTCTGTTATACCTGAGGTACCAAATCGTCTGTTTAATTCTCGCAACACATCATCTACCGTTAAATTTTTATGCGCAAGCAACACCATAGTATGGAACCATAAATCGGCCACCTCATACACTAGCGCATTGGCATCCTCATTTTTAGCAGCAATGATTGTCTCTGCGGCCTCTTCACCCACTTTCTTTAAAATAACATCCAAACCCCGGTCATATAAACTCGCCACGTAAGAGGTTTGCGGATCGGTTGTTTTTCGATCTTCTAAAGTCTGGGTTAACTCATTCAGAATCGCTGTATAGTCGTTATTGGTCTGCATACATTACTTTTGGGTCTTTTTTAACAGGGTCAACAAGTTGCCACTGATGATCACTGCTTAATTTCTTGTAAAAACAACTTTCCCGCCCGGTATGGCAGGCAATGCCACCGACTTGCTCAACGGATAACAAGATCACATCGTTATCACAATCCAAACGCATTTCGGACACGTGCTGTATATGACCGGACTGTTCACCTTTACGCCATAATTCATTACGAGATCGCGACCAATAAACCGCACGTCCCTCTTGGGCGGTTAAGGCAAGGGCTTCCCGATTCATCCAGGCTAACATTAAGATTTTACCCGTTTTCATATCCTGTGCGATGGCTGGCACCAAACCCTCTGGTGACCAACGGATGTCATCTAACCAGCCTGCCTGATTCATATCCTGACTTCAATGCCTTCGTTCTGCATAAATTCCTTAGCTTGCCCAATCGTATATTCGCCAAAGTGAAAAATACTGGCAGCCAATACCGCCTCGGCATGTCCTTTCAAGATCCCGTCCGCTAAATGAGCAAGACAACCCACACCGCCCGAGGCAATTACCGGCACTAACACGGCATCACTAATGGCGCGTGTTAACGCTAAATCAAATCCCGCTTTGGTGCCATCATTATCCATACTGGTCAACAATATCTCACCCGCACCATAAGCCACCATTTTTTTCGCCCACTCGATAGCATCAATGCCGGTGGGTTTACGTCCACCATGGGTAAATATTTCCCAACGTGGCGGCTCATTTTCAGCACTTACTTTTTTTGCATCAAGAGCAACCACAATACATTGCGCACCAAATTTATCCGACGCTTCACGAACAAACTCAGGGTTAAATACTGCAGCAGTATTGATGCCGACTTTGTCGGCACCGGCATTGAGCATACGCCGTATATCATCCAGGGTTCGAATGCCACCACCCACCGTTAACGGAATAAACACCTGACTCGCCACATCTTCCACCACATGGATCATGGTGTCGCGTTGATCTGAGCTGGCGGTAATATCCAAAAATGTGAGTTCATCAGCCCCTTGCTCGTCATAACGCTTGGCAATCTCTACCGGATCACCCGCATCACGAATGTCAACAAATTGGACCCCCTTAACAACGCGACCATTATCAACATCCAAGCAGGGAATAATGCGCTTTGCTAAACTCATTAACTCACCTTGAGGTCAAGAAGCGGCCAATTCATCAGCCAATTTTTGCGCTGCTGCAAAATCCAAACTCCCTTCATAAATAGCACGCCCAGTAATGACACCTGAAATACCATCGTCATTAAATTGCGATAACGATTTAATATCATCAATATTGGTCACGCCTCCCGAAGCAATAACGGGAATTTTTATCGAGCGGGCCAATTCAACGGTGGAGTCTAAATTCAAACCCGTCATCATACCGTCACGACTGATGTCCGTAAAAATAATCGCCTCAACCCCACAATGTTCAAATTTCTGAGCCATATCAATGACATCATGGTGGGATAATTTAGACCAGCCATCAATGGCTACTTTGCCATTCTTTGCATCCAGCCCAACAATAATGTGCCCAGGAAACTCTAAACAAAGATCCTCAACAAAATGAGGTGCGTTAATCGCCTTGGTTCCGATAATGACATATTGTACACCTGCGTCTAAATAGGATTGCACGGTATCCTCATCTCGAATCCCACCCCCGACCTGGATGGGAATATCAGGAAAACGCTCGGCAATCTGATGAATCACATCGGTATTCACCGGTTTACCCGCAACAGCGCCGTCTAAGTCAACGAGATGCAATCGGCGCGCACCTGCCTTAACCCATTGTTCAGCCATATCCACTGGATTATCAGAATAAATGGTCTCATCATCTAAGTCACCTTGACGAAGACGAACACATTTGCCTCCCTTGAGATCTATAGCAGGTATCACCAGCATGATCGTTCCTCTTGTTTATTACCCGTTACAAATAACAACTATTTAATAAGCCTACATAGGCCTGCTTGTTATACATTTTCGATCGCGGAAACTTCACCGTTCCAATGAATAAAATTAGATAATAATTGCAAACCTGCATGCTGGCTTTTCTCGGGATGAAACTGCACAGCAAAAAGATTATCAATGGCAGCCGCTGCAGTAAATGCAACCCCATAGTCGGTCTGCCCAACCACCTGCTCAGAAGCTGACAATTCTACAAAATAACTGTGCACAAAATAAAAACGACTATCTTGAGGAATCGCTTGCCACATGGGATGCGACTTAACTTGGGTGACTTGATTCCAGCCCATGTGAGGAATTTTCAGCGCAGGAAGCAACTGTTGTTGCTCAAATACAGGCAAAAAATGCTTGACCTGTCCGGGCAAAACCCCAAGACAAGCCACCCCGTCATTCTCTTCGCTAAATTCCAATAAAGCTTGCATGCCCACGCAGATAGCTAACACGGGTTTATTGGCAATGGCATCTTTTATGGCATCCACTAAATCTAATTTTTGCAGCTCCATCATGCAATAACCAATGGCACCCACACCCGGGAAAACCACCCGATGAGCATTGGCTAAATCGGCTTTATTATTCACCACTTTCACATGAATATTGCGATCATTGGCCACATGTTGCAATGCTTTTACAGCGGAATGGAGATTACCCATTCCATAATCAATAACGGCTATCGTTTCCATTTTAGTAAAACTATCTCAGCAGCCTTACAGTCGACCCTTGGTAGAAGGGACCACATCTTTCATTCTTTCATCCCACGCAATCGCCATACGAAGCGCACGCCCAAAGGCTTTAAAGATGGTCTCGGCAATATGATGCGCATTCTGCCCGCGAATCATATCAATATGCAATGTCGCTTGCGCGTGGTTGACAAAACCTTGAAAAAACTCGTGGAACAAATCCACATCAAGTCCACCCACTTGCGCTCTTGGGAAAGTGGCGTGAAACACCAGCCCTGGCCGCCCAGAAAAATCAATCACCACCCGGGACAGTGCCTCATCCAACGGGACATAGGCATGACCATAACGATAAATACCCTTTTTATCCGCTAAGGCTTTGGCAAAAGCTTGCCCCAGAGTAATACCGATATCTTCTACGGTATGATGGGCATCAATATGCAAATCACCTTTGGCCTGAATCGTTAAATCCATCACCCCATGACGCGCCACTTGTTCCAACATATGCTCAAGAAACGGAACACCGGTATCAAAATTGGACTGCCCCGTCCCATCCAGATTAACCGAAACATTGATTTGCGTTTCGAGAGTATCTCGAACAACGGATGCTTTTCTATCATTCATTGGCTAACAACGACCTACTTTATCTATGATTTGCTGCAGAGCAACAATAAACCCCTAACTTTTCAACCGATATTCCGCGGAGCGTGCATGTGCCGTCAATCCCTCACCACGCGCCAACACAGAAGCGGTTTTGCCTAGCGTGTCTGCACCTTGCTCCGAACACATAATCAAACTCGATCTTTTCTGAAAATCATAAACCCCTAACGGCGAACTAAACCGAGCGGTACGCGAGGTTGGCAAAACATGATTGGGACCGGCACAATAATCGCCAAGCGCTTCAGAGGTATGGCGACCCATAAAAATCGCCCCAGCGTGACGGATTTTTTCCACAAACGAGACCGGGTCTTCCATTGACAATTCCAGATGCTCTGGCGCAATGTAATTGGCGACTTGCGCCGCTTCATCCATATCACGCACCAAAATCATGGCGCCTCGCGCTGTTAATGAAGATTCAATAATGGTTTGACGCTCCATCTCAACGACGAGTTTATTGATGCTTTGTTTGACTTGGTCAAGATAATCCTGACTGGGACAAACCAAGATAGATTGGGCGTCCTCATCATGCTCAGCCTGAGAAAACAAATCCATTGCCACCCAATCAGGGTCGGTTTGGCCATCACAAATGACTAAAATTTCTGAGGGACCGGCAATCATATCAATCCCGACGGTGCCAAATACCATACGTTTTGCCGTCGCCACATAAATGTTGCCAGGCCCTACGATTTTTGATACTTCAGGTATGGTCTCTGTGCCATAAGCTAACGCCGCCACCGCTTGCGCACCACCGATAGTATAGACATCATCCACACCGGCGACACAGGCAGCGGCTAACACTAATTCATTGATCTGTCCATGGGGTGTCGGTACCACCATCACTAGCTGTTCAACACCCGCCACTTTCGCAGGGATAGCATTCATCAACACCGAAGATGGGTATGCCGCTTTGCCACCCGGCACATACAGACCGACACTATCTAGCGGTGTCACCTGCTGTCCCAATATCGTGCCATCAGCTTCTTCATAGGACCACGACGCCATTTTTTGACGCTCATGGTACGTACTAACACGCTGCTTGGAGATTTCTAGATGTTCACGTTGCTCCACAGAAATATTGCCCAATGCACTCTGCAAACGCTGCTTGGGGATTTTTAGCTGATCTGCGGTACTCACAGACAAGTGATCAAATCGCTGGGTGTATTCAAGTAAGGCCTGATCACCTCTGGTTTTAACATTGTGCAGAATATCACTCACCACATCAGTGACGGAACCACCTGATAGGCCTTCCCAAGCGATTAAATGTTTAATGGCGTCCCAAAAATCTGCCTGCTTGCTATCCAGTTGTTTCATGCTTACCATACTCATGCCTCAAAATTTAGCATCAGGCTAATCGACTGGTGTTTTCGACAGCCTCTGTCATACGTTTCAAAAATGCTTTGACCTTGCCTGACTTCATCTTCATGGATGCTTTATTTACGATCAGTCGCGAACTAATATCAGAGATTTTCTCTAACGGAACCAAACCATTGGCTTTTAAGGTATTGCCGGTATCAACCACATCGACAATCGCATCGGCTAAACCGACCAGGGGAGCCAACTCCATGGAACCATATAATTTGACAATTTCGACTTGCTCGCCCTTGGCCGCATAATACTTTTTGGTGGACACCACATATTTTGTGGCAATGCGTAAACGTCGTCCGGCGCTCAGCACATCCGGTTTGCCTGCTACCATTAATTTGCAACAAGCAATTTTTAAATCCAATGGCTCATACAGATTATTAGCACCATGCTCAATTAACACATCTTTACCCGCCACGCCAAAATCTGCCGCACCATATTCCACGTAGGTTGGCACATCGGAAGCTCTCACCACCAATAACTTCACATCCGCCTGATTGGTGTCGAGAATCAATTTACGACTGGTTTCTGGATCATCAATGGGCGTAATCCCGGCGTGAGCCAATAACGGAATCGTCTCTTTATAAATACGCCCTTTGGATAACGCGATAATTAAATTATTATGCATTGTTATTTACTATTTTCGTTAAGAATATCGTTACTACGCGATGCTAGGCGGGTACCCGACGAATTTTCGCCCCCAAGATCGAGAGCTTTTCTTCGATCCGTTCATAACCCCGATCCACATGATAAATGCGATCCACTACGGTATCCCCTTGCGCCACCAGTCCTGCTAAAACCAGACAAGCCGAAGCCCGCAAATCCGTTGCCATGACAGGTGCGCCAGTCAATCGCTTGACACCGCGGCTAATGGCGGTGTTGCCTTCCAGCTGTATATCCGCACCCATCCGCTGCAACTCCTGGATGTGCATAAAACGGTTTTCAAAAACAGTTTCGGTAATCACCCCAACCCCCTCTGCCACAATATTTAACGCGGTAAACTGGGCCTGCATATCGGTAGGAAACGCTGGATACGGTGAGGTATGCAATTCCAGTGCGGTTGGCCGCCGACCTTCCATATCCAATTCAATCCAATCGTCAGCGCAAGTGATTTTTGCGCCACACTCACGCAACTTTGATATCACCGCATCGAGGTATTTAGGTTCAGTATCTTTCAGCTTAACACGTCCACCGGTAATCGCCGCCCCCACCAGGTAGGTGCCGGTTTCGATGCGATCAGGTAAAATGTGATGTTTAGTGCCACGTAAGCTAGTCACCCCTTCGATAACAATCGTGTCAGTGCCAGCACCGCTAACTTTTGCGCCCATTTTATTTAGGCAATTCGCAATATCCACCACTTCCGGTTCTTTCGCGGCATTTTCAATCACCGTGGTGCCATCAGCTAAGGTCGCGGCCATCATAATGTTTTCCGTGCCGGTCACAGTCACCACATCCATATAAATCGTGGCACCTTTTAAACGTTTGGTATGCGCACGAATATACCCCGCCTCCACCGTGATTTCTGCACCTAGCGCCTGTAGCCCTTTAATATGCAAGTTCACAGGGCGAGACCCTATCGCACAGCCACCGGGTAAAGAGACTTCCGCTTGCCCGTAACGGGCTAATAATGGCCCAAGCACTAAAATAGATGCTCGCATGGTCCTGACCAACTCATAGGGAGCACGAAAATTATTTATTGAGGTAGGGTCGACTTCAATGCTCATGCGCTCATCAACCATGAGCTGCACGCCCATATGCCCTAACAATTCCATGGTTGTTGTGACATCATGTAGATGGGGAACATTAGAAATGTGCATTGGGGAGTCGGCTAATAAAGTCGCGGCCAAAATAGGCAATGCGGCATTTTTAGCACCAGAAATGCGGATTTCTCCATTCAGCGTGGTTCCGCCCGAAATGATTAACTTATCCATGGATTGGGGTGCTTATAAAAATAACAAATGCGTAAAAACAACTGTATCATTGTTGTTGGGGTACAATCAGATATCAACCAAATAGTATGCTCGGAAATAACTTAATGATCCGGGCTAGACAATTTCGTTTTTATTCGGCACCGCCTCCCATTGCGCTGGGGTATAAGACTTGATGGAGAGCGCATGAATAATACCACTCGTTATTTTATCACCAAGGCAATCGTACACCATACGCTGCTGTGCAATCAAAGATTTGCCTTCAAACTCACGGCTGATAGCCACCACCTTGACATTACAACCATCCCCAGAAATATAAATATGCGCACCAGGTATGCCCGCTTCTATTAGGGCTTTTATCTCTTCGGAATTCATCTAAACACCTTAAAAAAATCCACCTTTGCTCCGAATACTGAGCATCACTCTGGCTGACCAAAACACTCACAGCTGAGCGATGCGACCAACTATATAGTAATGTTATTTGACACTCAACTCAAAAGCTTAAATCATGAACTCCAAGCCATTCACTTTGGACAAGGCTTTCATCTGCTCAGGCACATTGACAAAATCTAAGGTAATGTTGTTAGATTTTGCATATTTGACCCATTCTACGATAAGCGACAAACCAGCGCTATCGGCATGTGTGACACCCGCCAAATCAACTTGACAATTCGCGGACTGATCAAAGGCTAGCAATCCTTTATCCAGCACACTTGATACCGTCGAATAGATTAATTTACCATCAATCCTGTAGGCACCTGTCTCGGTTTGAGTAAAAGTTACCTGACTCATGGAGCATGTTGCTTATTTCTGTCAGCAAGCGTACTAATCAACTTATCAATACCAGCATTACGAATTTCTTTGGAAAAAGAAGAGCGGTAGTTGGCAACTAAACTGATATCATCAATAGTGACATCATAAACTTTCCAGGTCTCTCCGTTTTTTTGCAAACGATAATTAATCGGGATAGGAAAGCCACCAGGCTGATCAATTTCCGATCTAACGGTCACATCACCACTGGATACATCATCCCGAAAGGGCAAGTAATTGATTTTTTTATCGGTATATTCTGCTAATGAACTGGCATACGTTCTGACTAGCAGGGTTCTAAATTCCTCGACAAAACGTACTTTCTGCTCAGCGTTTGTACGGCGCCAATATTTTCCCAATACCCATTTTGACATGCGCTCAAAATCAAAATGTGGCAAAATAAACTCATTCACCAAGTCATAAACTCGCTCGGGCTCTTTGGATATTAAAGCCTTTTCATTGGTCAGTTTTTCTAACACTTGATTGGCGGTTGTCTCAATTAAATCTTGTGGCGATTGCATACTGGCATGTACGCCTCCACAAAAAACAACCAACAACAATACCCAAAATTTAGTATAGTTTTTCATTGATACGCTCCAGTCACATGTTCGAGTCGTGCAACATACATGTTGTATTCAAACACAGTTCGCAGATATTCAGTATAGGCTAAAACATAAGCCTGAAAGGCTGAAATCACACCCTCTACTTTTTCAATACCGGCACTAAAATCAGTATAACTACTGATCATCCAACGACGTGCCGCCTTGGCACTCTTGCGTAAACTTTGCACGGAATCATAATACGCATGCATTTGATGAAATTGCTCCGCCACTTGAAACGCAATCCCTTCCCGCGCAAACGAGGATTTCTCTATTAAGGCATTGAGTTCGGCCTGCGCCTGAGCGACTTTCGCCGGCTGCCGACCGGTCTCCCAACTCCATTGCATACCTAGCACCGGGGTAGCGCCATAGTCATTAAATGGGTCAGTAATATGTGGATTATCAATCACATCCCGCCCATGAGAATACGACAGCAAGCCCACAATACCTGCATAAACATTCGGTTTAATCATCGCTTTATTGGCCGCCACCAACGCCCGCCGAGCTTCCAATCCTGAGTTTAGCTGGCTGATTTCCGGACGCATTTGCGCAGCACGCGCTTGCAATTCGGGTAACGTCTCATCAGGCAAGGCCACCGGTTTTAAACCCTTATCAGCCAAATCAAGCGCATTGCCTAAACCAATTCCAGTGACAACTCTTAAACCATCCAGGCTGACTTGCTCTAAGCCCCGCGCTTGGGAAATAAATTTGCTCGCTAATGCGCTGGCTGATTCTAGGGCATAACGATCGGAGGCCTTCACATCACCTTCCCCTTCATCGAGCCAATCATTGACCAACTGTAAGGCATTGTCGATCCGCTGTTGAATATCCTGCAAAAATAAACGACTATCTTTTGCCGTTAAATGGCCAAAATACGCTTTTTTAGTGTCCTGAATAATTTCTGAACGCTGCAACCGCACATCGGCTTCTTTAATCGCCACATTAGCGTTAGCAGCTTCACTATAATTTTCTATTTTACCAAAAGTAAACAACGGCTTAATAAGGGACAATTCAATATAAAACCACGGTGACACCCCATCATCCAAGGTAAAACGATCGTCCCTAACACACTCGTTAGACTCTGCTGTACAATTTTTATTAAAAAATCCCCCATCAATCGTTGGGGAGACCCCTAAAAAAGTATTTAAATCGACCTTAAGACCATCAGCGCCCTTGGCTTCTTGTAACAATGCTTTTGCCGCCATCACCAAATGCTCTTTTTCTTCGACACGCGGGTCCGCAGTAAGTGCTCTTTCGATAGCTTGCTCTAAAGTTAATGTCTCAGCCGCTGTCAGCCCAACAAAACCGATAATGCCTCCAGTCAAAACAACCATAGGCCAAATCTTGCTAGCCCTTAACCAAATACTCATAATGAAAAAACGAAATCCTAATGAAAGAATTGAATTTATGGGAAAATACCATCACTTAGCGCCAACGAAACCAATCACCAAAGCGATTGGTTTGCATTCACACCAAAAAATCACTGACTGATTTCGCCAACGAGGAAACTGCCTTACCAAATAACCTTTGCATCGTTATTAATCTTCACCTGCGGCTTTACTGAACAATACTTCACCAATCACTTGCTCTAAGACAAATGATGATGACGTTATTCTTATTTCTGTACCATCCGCTAAAAAAGTTTCTTCGCCGCCCGCATCCAGGGAAATATACTGCTCCCCCAGTAAACCCGAGGTATAAACACTGGCGCTGGTATCCAATGGCAATTGATTAAATTGCTCAGATATTCGCAGCACCACCACTGCCTCAAAAGTGTTCTGGTCTAACCGAATCTCTGAAACCTGGCCAATTCGCACGCCGGCCATATTCACCGGCGAACGCACTTTTAAACCCCCAATATTCTCAAATCGAGCGGTCAAATAATAACCGGAATTACCGGATAAAGCACTTAGGTTGCTCACTTTCATTGCCAGCATCACAAGCGCCGCCAGGCCAAGCACTACAAAAACGCCAACAGCGATCTCAACCTTTTGTTTTTGCATTATTACAAGCCTCCAAACATAAGTGCAGTTAAGATAAAATCCAAGCCTAAAACGGCAAATGCTGTATAAACTACCGTTCGCGTTGTGGCACGGCTCACCCCTTCTGTGGTCGGTGCAGCATCATACCCTTCAAATACCGCAATCCCAGTGGCGACCGCCCCAAATATAATGCTCTTAATCACACCATTCAGAATGTCATCAAATAAATCCACCTTGGTCTGCATTTGCGACCAAAAAGCGCCGCCGTCCACACCTAATAAGCCAACACCCACAAAATAGCCACCCAAAATCCCCAGCGCACTAAAAATGGCAGCCAGCAAGGGCATGGAAATTAACCCCGCCACAAACCGGGGAGCAATGACCCGGCGATAAGGGTCCACCGCCATAATTTCCATAGCCGGTAATTGTTCAGTGACCTTCATTAAACCGATTTCAGCCGTTAAGGCAGAACCCGCTCGTCCGGCAAATAATAACGCGGTGAGCACCGGCCCCATTTCCCGCACCAAAGAAAGCGCAACCGCTTGCCCTAAAGACTCTTCCGCCCCGAAATCAACCAAGGTATTATAACCTTGCAAACCAAGCACCATGCCCACCGTCAAGCCCGACACCGCAATGATTTGCAATGACAAGACGCCCACCGAATGCAACTGTTGCACGACCGATCGAAACTGGCCAAATAAACTGGGCACGGCGAGCAGCACCCGACCGAGGAAAAGCTGAGCACGACCAAGCCGCTCAAAAAAGAACAATGCCTTTGCACCGAGTCGTTGCACACTAGCCATCATGCGCGTTCTCCCGACAGTAAGTCTTCTTGATAATCGTTGGCAGGGTAATGAAAGGCCGCTGGACCGTCAGGCAATCCTTGCAAAAACTGTTGCACCCATGCGGAATCCGATTGCCGTAATTGTTCTGGAGAGCCATGCTCCACCACCTTGCCACCCGAAATGACATACAAATAATCAGAAATGGCTAACACTTCCTGCACATCATGTGACACTAAAATGCTGGTTAACCCAAGACTGTCGTTTAAGAAACGAATCAACTTCATCACCACCCCGACAGTAATCGGATCTTGTCCGGTAAAGGGCTCATCATACATAATCATCATCGGGTCTAACGCAATCGCCCGCGCTAACGCCACCCGCCTGGCCATACCACCGGATAATTCACTGGGCATCAAATCCCGTGCGCCTCGCAAACCAACTGCTTGTAATTTCATCAATACAATATTACGGATCATGGCCAACGATAAGTCGGTATGCTCTCTGAGTGGAAAAGCAACATTTTCAAACACCGTCAAATCAGAGAATAAAGCACCGGTTTGAAACATCATGCCCATACGTTTGCGTAACTCATAAAGCGCACGACGTTTCAGGGCAGTCACATTAAGCCCATCCACCAACACTTGCCCTGATGTTGCCGCCAACTGAGCACTAATCAAACGCAGTAATGTGGTTTTGCCTGTCCCACTCGGCCCCATTATAGTCGTTACTTTGCCGCGGGGTATTTTAATGTCAACACCATCTAAAATGACACGTGCCCCATGACTAAATTTCAGCCCTTCAATTTCTACCAACGAGTCACTACTCAGTGCATGCGTATTATTTGACATCCACCCTCCAAGAGGCTGTAAAAAATTCTTGTTTATCGTTATCTGACATTCCATACAAGTTTAGCCATATATGAAAAGTATGATATGGCCAATGAGCGCCATTTTCGGTCAAATAACTTGCAACAACAAATAAAATAAAATTCACATAACCTATACGCGGGCTTAGGAATGAGCGCGCAACAAATAACCGGCCATCAAGACAAGCCATGCAACTCAAGCAAGGTATTTAAACGCTCCAACACAGAGACGGAAGGAGGTTGACCCTCTAGAATTAAAAAGCAACGTGACATATCTGATAAATAATAGGCCAAAAACTCGACCACCCGATTGAGCTTTGCCGTATCCATATCACTTGCTGCAGAAAACAACACTAGCACGCTTCGATCATCTATTACACCATTGAAAGACATTGCTCGAAACAAGCAAATATTGCTCAGCCCTCCTTTGAATTGTAGATGTTTTTGTAAGTGAAAGGCATTGGTTTTATAGAGTATCAAAGGTGTATTGCGTGATCGCTTGTTCATCGCTTTGGCCAATGCACGTCGATAAACCACCGAATGGCTCATCGGTGAGTTAACCACGAAACCCGCAGGCCAGCCCGCTAATCTGTCACAAAATTGAAACGCAAACGGCAACAATGCGCTATTTTTAGGCAATTCCAAAAAGAACTGAAACGACTCACTGGCATCATTATCCCATTGAACTGCCTTATTATAACTTGCCATGCACCATTTATCTGCCGATACTAAAACCGTTCGATATTCGTTAGCGTAAAAACTTAACTGCCATCCAGAAGGCAAATCTAGTGGATAATAGCTGGTAACCCACTGCCTATGATCCCAATTTCTTGCACCCAAAAAACATTCCATCATTAGTATGCAACCCATTTTATTTTACGCAGCAGCCACCCTAAACGATGACTTCCCTCTTCCAGTTTCGGGCGAGCCAGATCTAATCCTCAAAATAGCATCAAGCATACGGAGCATTAAAACAAATATCATACGCAATCACGGGCTTGCATTTTTAACACAACCCAGCAAAAAAAAACAGGTATTATCACTCATCCAATTCAATCGATGAAATAAACCCATCACACCTAAAACCTACGTGCGATGGATATATAATGAGCTGTCGTTACCAATATCGCTTACGGAGTCATTCACCATGCAATTAGATTTATTCTATGAATTATCCGTCCCCAACACTGGCAAATATAATGAACAACAAGTATTCCACAACACTTTGGAAGAAATCACCCTCGCAGATCAATGTGGATTCAAGACCGCCTGGCTGGTCGAGCATCACTTTATGCAACAATACTCTCATAGCTCCTGTCCTGAGTTATTTCTAGCCGCCCTCACACAAAAAACACACCACATTCGCTTAGGTCATGCCATTATTCCATTGCCATACAATCATCCCATCCGAGTGGCTGAACGGCTTGCTACTTTGGACATTTTATCTAATGGCCGAGTTGAATTTGGGTTTGGTCGAGGCTTTTCCCCCACAGAATACCAAGCGTTTGGGGTTGACATGGCAGACAGTCGAACCATCACCCACGAATCACTAGATATTATTCTAGCCTCTTTTACTGGACAACCAATAAATTACCAAGGAAAACATTTTCATTGCCAAGATATCGAGCTATCTCCTAAAGTGATTCAACAACCACATCCTCCCATTTGGTCTGCAGCCGTCAGCCCGACAAGTTTCGAATACGCCGCCAAACTCGGTATTGGTGTATTAGCCGGTCCATTTAAACCGTGGTTTATGATAAAAGAAGACATCAAATCCTACCACCAAGCCTGGCAGAAACAAAGCTTGATCGACCCGGACCACAAAACTAAAAAACCTCGCGTCGGTATGACGCTTGGCGTATATTGCACAACAGATAAAAAACAAGCACGCACACAAGCAAAAACAGCCTTTGAATGGTTTTATCAACAACTATTCAACCAAACCAAGCCGATATTACAACAACTATATGCCAGCTATGAGTATTACAGAAAGTTTGGACACTTCCAAAGCCTCCTGGAAAAAACCATTAATTTAACAATACTGGAAACGCTGGGCATGGCAATTGTCGGTGATCCCGAACACTGCATCAAAAAACTGAAAATACTAGAATCAGCCGGGGTTGATCATGTGTTATGCGCCATTGGCGCTGGCGCATTGCCAACAGAGCTGACCAAACAATCCATGCAATTGATCGCCGATGAAGTGATGCCTGAGTTTCACCATCAGCCATGAAATTATTAGTCACCGGATCTGCCTCACACTTGAGTCACGTTTTATTACCTGCGCTCTTTGCCAGTACTGATATCTCCCAAGTCATCGGTATTGACTTACGGCCGAGCCAACTGAGTCATGCCAAATATCAAGAACATCTTGTTGATATCCGATCCCCCCAATTATCCAACCTCATGGGCGGTGTGGATGCGGTCGTCCATTTGGCATTTGTGGTACTACGCAGTCAATTAGGCAACCATCGGCATAATCGATCATTGATTCACGACATTAATGTCAATGGCAGCAAGCACGTATTTAATATCGCCCAACAACAGGGTGTAAAAAAAATTGTTTATACCTCAAGTGCCGTTGTCTATGGTGCGTTAGCTGGCAACCCACCACTCATCACCGAACATCAAACACGGCGGGTGATGCATGACTTTGCTTATGCAGAAGATAAAAATGCCATAGAAGATTGGCTTGATACTTTTTGTGAAACACATTTGGACATGCAAGTCGTTCGTTTACGTCCACATGTCATATTAGGCCCTTGTGCCCATCCTTTTTTGCTGAGTTTGCTTAATCAGCCATTTTATCCTAAATTTGCTAAACCGCTGCCACTCACCCAGTGCGTCTGGGAAACCGATGTAGTACAAGCCATCTTAAGCAGTTTGCGCAAACCGGTACAAGGCGCGTTTAACCTAGCAGCACAACCGCCATTAGCGTTTGTCGATATGTTACGGATTAATCATCGACACCCCATCGCCGTACCATTTAAGTTGATACGTTCGTTACATAAAATATTATGGAAATTTACCCATCTTGGTGAAGATCCCGGTTGGCTGGAAGGCATGCCTTATTCGCTGGCGATTAACACAGATAAAGCAAAACATGAATTGGCTTGGGAACCAGAATTTACTACCCAAGCATGTATTAAAAAAGCATACAATCTAAAAACTAACGTTGAGCGGCAATATTAATACGCTCATCTAAGGTATAACCAAAAAAGCTACCACGATTGTAACCGATGATCTTTTTCGCTAACTGCTTACCTTGAGCATCAAAAAATAAAATAGTCGGTGTCACATCCACATTATGACGATACGCAAAGTCTTCTGGTAACACAGTTTGACCTGAAAAATCGACAACACTGGCATGCCCATCGATCATAAATTTTCGAAGAATAATTTTATTATCATATTCCTCACTATTAGCCATGAACCCCAAATGATCCGCTTCCAAGCGTTCACAGTATTCACAATGTTCTGCTGAAAAAAACACCAGTAAGGGCAGATTCTTATGTTGCGCTTGCTCAGCTAACTGTTGAAAATCAACCACTTCAGGCACCGAACGCTCAACCGCCCCAAGCGAACCAAGTATCACAAATAAAATCAAAAACAGGCTACATCGACGTGCGCATAAAGCTATCATTTACATATCCTCACCCACCGGTAACGATAAAATACAACAATATTAGCATTCAATTAATTTATTAAATACTAACAAAACCCTTTCCCATGTGACACATTTTTAAAACAACCAGTTCAAATTGGGTTATCGGTATAAGTATCAACAAAAAATAGATTACAATACAAAGAATTGAATACCAAAACAAACTGACTGACATGCAAAACACATTTGACATCGCCATTATTGGTTCTGGCCCCGGTGGCTACCGAGCCGCCGTTATTGCCGCCTTACGTGGTAAACGCGTGGCCATTATTGAAAAAGATGACTGGGGAGGCTGTTGCCTTAATCGTGGCTGCGTTCCCAAAAAAGCCTGGCACTACACGGCCACCCTAATCAAAAAAAGCCAAACGTTTGCCGACCGGGGTATCAGCGGCAGCTTGCAAGGCGATCTGCAGCAAAGTTGGCAGCACCAGCGATCCTTGGTTACCACCACTCAAACCAATTATCTGAATTATCTAAGCCATCTCAATGTCACCAAATACCAAGGCACCGCCTCGTTCCTGACTCCTCAGAGTTTACGCATCGAGCAAGCCAATCAAGCGGACGTCACCCTCACTGCAAAAAACATTATTATTGCCACCGGCTCCTCAGCAAAACCCATTCAATCATTACCCTGGATCGAAAATCGTATTTTATCCACCGATATGTTATTTGATAGGCCACCGCCGACAGGCAATCGAGTGGCTATTTTTGGCTCAGGTGTAATCGGTACCGAAATGGCTTTTATTTTAAGTCAATATAACAAACAAATTTCATGGCTGGTGCGCTCCCCCCCCTTATCCACCTCCAGCTTTAGCCAACCCGGTCTCAATGTGTTAAGCAACGCCTTAACATCGGCAAACACCCATTGGCAGCAATACCATCAACTTATCAACGTTGACATCAACGATAACGACATCACGCTCACTTTCGATAACCTGCCTGCGATCACCATCGACTGGATCTTGTTAGGCACGGGCAGATCCCCCAATAGCGAGCAATTACAGCTTAACAATATCGCCCTGAAACTTGATCCACACGGCTTTATCCAACGCAACCAACATTTACAAACCCAACACACAAATATTTACGCCATCGGGGATTGCGCCAACCCAAACATGACTGCCAATCATGCGTTAGCAGAAGCCAGCTATGCCATCAACCATATCCTGGGCGCATCACAACCGCCCTATGAATCGCTATGGGTGCCTCAGGTCATTTATAGCGCGACGGAAATGGCGCGCATCGGATGGAACGATGAACAAGCCGAAGATGCAGACTTTGAACCTGCCATCGGCTTTTCATCCTTTCAAGTCTCCCCCTGCGCCATGGGACAAGATGCAACCCAAGGCCATGTCAGATTGTTAGCGGATCTAGATACCGGTCGGTTTTTAGGCGGCGAAGTTGTCGGTGAACAAGCTGACGAACTCATCCATAATCTGACAAATACCCAAGCGCCTGAGCAGCAACTTAAAACCATTGTCAATACACGCTATAATCATCCTTCACGAATGGAAGAAATATTAAACGCAAGCGAAACACTTGCCAGCCAATGGGGTCTTGAGCAATTTATATTCAATGATGCAAACTGAATTTCATTTACCTGCCGATTTTATTCGCCGCTTACAAGCCATTGTCCCTGACAATGTATATGAAGCGTGCTTAGCAAGCTTTTCACAACCCAGTAAGCCTTGTATTAGAGTCAATAGCTTAAAAGGGGAACCCAAGGAGATACTTACTCAACTTGCTACCTTAGGGGTCACACTATCGCCGGTCAACTGGCTAGCCAATAGCTATCAGCTAGCGCACCAAAACAAAACAATACTCAGCCAATCTAACCTGCATGAACAAGGATTGATTTATTTTCAAAACCTGTCCAGCATGGTACCCGCCCTCCATTTAGCCCCCCAAGCTCACGAAACCATACTCGACTTAACCGCCGCCCCAGGCAGTAAAACATTGCAGATAGCCACCTTAATGAAAAATACTGGCTGGATTTCCGCCGTAGAAAATATCAAGTCCCGATTTTTTAAATTAAAAGATAATATCAAAACGCAAGGTGCCACCAATGTACATACGTATTTAATGGATGGCGCGCTGGTTTGGAGAAAATGCCCCGAACACTTTGATCGTGTTTTGTTAGATGCACCGTGCTCCACTGAATCCCGATTCCAACTGAACCAGCCAGCCAGTTACGCGTATTGGAGCGAACGAAAAATCAAGGAAATGGCAACCAAGCAACGCAAACTTATCTACTCGGCCGTGCAAAGCTTAAAACCTGGCGGGACGTTAATTTATTCGACCTGCTCGTTCGCCCCCGAAGAAAATGAAGCCATCATCCACGCCATCCTCCATAAATTTCCCCAGGCACTCACCGTCGAAGCCATCGAGCTCCCCTTCACTAATTGGCAAGCCGGCCTCAGCCAATGGAAGAAAAAAAGCTACAACCCACAAGTGATGCTCAGTCGCCGCATTTTGCCCACCGATGGCATGGAAGCTTTTTTTATATGCAAACTAAAAAAAACGGAAAGTACAATCGATTCAAGTACTAAAAATAAATGGGGGAAACGACGAACGACGCTAAGAAATGAGCAGACAAAGCGCCACCATTAACAATGGTTAACGGCGGCGCTAGCTATGGACAAAATAAAAATGTGACTAATCGTTACTGCTAAATATCTTTTCTTAATTTTGGAATATCTTTCTCAATTAATCGCTGGAGCAGCGAAGTTTGCGAGTTACTCAGCACTTTTATATCGCTTAAGTTAAGCAAACGCAAAGTCCGCATGATCTTTGGTTTAACCCGATAAAAACAAGCCAGCAAATGATCTTCATTGTCACGTTCAGCGATTTCTATTCGAAATAACTTGCGAAAAATAGATTCCAGGTCATTGGCATAATAGCGTTTAAAAAACCCCGCGAGCTTGTTGACTATCCACGACCCCACAATTAATACTACGACCGCAATTGCCGCAAAAAACAACGACGTCATTGTATCCGCCGAGCCGAATAAGGTAAACGCGTAATACCCCAACAAAGCCACCAAGGTCCATACAATCGAATAGCCCAGCCACTTACGCTTTTTCACCGACTTGTTAACATGGGATAATAATTTTGCACGAATATATAAATCCGTCGTCTCTTCCAAGGTATGATTGATCACAAAATCACTACGATATTTCGGCAATTCATCAATGTATTGTTTGAGTTCGTTGAGTGCTTGAACAAAATCATCTAACGGTAAAGAATTTTCTCCAGGGGCCACCAATTCAGGTATCACTGTAGTATACACATAGGGCAAATCTTTGGTTTTTAAACTGCGTGATAAATTCCAGCACAGCGCACCATAGGTTCGAGAAAAATCCCTCAAATTATCAAACAAATCCATTTTGTTCATGATAATACGCAGATTGCAATCAATCTCCGAAATCGCCTTCGACAATACGTTGAGCGTTTCACCTGTGGTACCTGGCTTATCAGGATCAAATAATAAAAACACTAAATCGCATCGTTCTGCCAACCATTTAACCACTTCAATATAGTTATAAGGCCGCTCTAACGACCGGTTCGCCGAATCAATCATACCAGGACTATCAATAATCGTTACCTTCTGCAGCATATCCCTTTTTAGAGTACGCCCTTCGATATGCTGTAAAAACTGCGGACCAAATTGTTCTAGCTCTTTATAAGGTAATTGACTATTGCCGACTAAGGTTTGACCATCTATACGCCGGTCTTCCTCGCCATACATTAATACAGTGAATGAATCATCCGTCGGCGCCACACCGGTTCGCTGTAATGGCTCGCCTAACAAGTGATTAATCAGACTTGATTTTCCCGAACTATGATTGCCCAGCAAAAGCACGGTAGGGACGCTAGTCATGACCGAACGAGGGCTTAATTCGACGCGTAACATCTTTGCCGCTGGTTCAATAATCTTTTCACGCCAGCCCATTAACGTATCTACTGCTGGCAAATTTGAATTAGCATTATCAACTGACATGTTTATTCATTTTCCTTGATGTATTCATAACCAATCCGAAAGCATTGGAAGCACAGGGACTGAGTTAATTGTAGTGTGACAAATAGGCGTTAAGAGCCGATCACCCACGGCCTTATGCTGATTTTGGTTAAAACCGATATTGGGCAATCTATTAATGATAGGCTGCCCAATATCGGTTAAAACAGCGCCGGAGATTTTTCGATGAGCCACAGGCTAAAGTGAAAACAAAGTGCTCAAGCAGCCATACTCAGCACTCATAAAAAGCACAACATATAACCGGCTCAAGTATATCATAAACATAAGCCTTGCTTTTGCAAGCAAGCCATCCATCCACTTTAAAATAGTTATCCGCATCAATCAACATCCAAATAGAGTTGTCGATGCTTTATTTTAATCAAGCAACGCCTTGCCAACTGTTATTAAATAATCGATGGTGACTTCTATTAACTGCGCATAATCATAAAACATGCAACCTATTGTCGAATAGAAAAAATAAGGCTAATTAAACCAGCAAGGCGAGTAATTTTGACGTTCTGACAGCAGGAGTTGATGAGGCGTGACAGAGAAAATATATTAATCAGGAGGGTAAATTATTGAATTTAAAAATGTTATAACTAACCATAAACCCAAGAAGTGATGAGTGCTCTAGAACATTGCAGACCATACTAACCTTGGGATAAGTTCGTGATGATTCGCTTACATTTGAAGTTCTGAACGAAAAACCAGCTTAAGCAGCCTTCATTCTCAGCAGGTACCTAAATAAAGGTGCCAGTTAATACTAACACCTTTATATTTACATAAAAAATATAATACAGGTTTAGCTTGTTTTTCTTTTGCTAGAAGCAACGAAACCAAGCAGACCAATACCCATTAACAACAATGAAGCAGGAGCAGGAACTAGGCTTGGAGGAGGCACAACTGCTGCTGTATATGCGTAAGAAACATTACCGTCACATTTAGCTGTAGTGCTCTGTATATTATTGATGTTGCCACCACCACCAGCGAAGTTAGAACCAGAAATGGTAGAACAACCCACACTGAAATCACCCACACCAATAAAGGACGCTAGATCAGCGCCAGTAAGTGTTACTGCCCAACTGCTGGAATCTGTTTTAGTGCCAAGATTCAATGTAGCACCAGAGGCCAAGCTTACAAATCCGCCGGTTGATGCTAGGTCAGTAGTAAATGCTGGGCTCGGAGAGGTCACTCCAACTGATGACAAATCAAGAAAGTAATTAAGAATAGAGTCAAACTGGAAATTCTGCGCCCCAGAAGCGGTATTTAAAAGCTGGGTTGTGCTTATAGATTCGCCAGATATCTCCAGTGTAACGCTATCTAGAGTACCCAAACTAGAATCAAACATTGATAAAGCACCAGTTTGGCTTATTTCTGTCGTTTCATGAGCATTTGCAAAAGAGTCTGCAATAACTAAAGCCTGAGCGTTAGCCGAAAATGCCAAAGCACCAGCAACTACAGTTAACCCCATTATACTTTTGTACATTTGTAAAATCCCTCGATATTTAGTAATCAATAAACGCCTGCTAATAAACACATGCCATTTATACCACACAGTAACTGTTGTTTCCCGACTCTGCTTTGCAACAAATATAATCTGCTGTATCTTTATTATTCGTTGAAAACAACATGGCATTAAGCATTGCTTAAAGCAAAAGTAATACCAAATATTTATTTATTTAAATAACAATTACTTATGGCTCTCCATCAATATTGGCGGGCACTACACGTAAAAATATCCGACAAAATGGGCGCTCTGAACTCGTATTTTCAAGTGCGATCATTACCGGATGAAAATAATTGTTTGAGCGAACAAAATACAAACACTTTCACACCAGCCTTGAGGAATGAGGTAGAAATTAAAGTACCAATATTACACAGGATATTTGCTCGTAGTTTTAGGACGGCTCGCTAAATAGATAGATTAGTGATTAACTACACTTCTTATCTAGCGAAAGACCTATAAACTCATGGGCTAAATGGATATTTTGGTAAATTCAAAGGCAGCCATATGAGTTGACTCAGCCTTGGATTTCACAACCCAGGATCAGCTAAAAAAAGTACTAAACAATATCAGAAACAGAATGTAAAAATCACTGTTGACAGTGAAATTAATACCTAAGTGACTTTAGGCAACGGCAGGAGAGAAACCGATTATCCTTAGCTAAGGATAACATAGGCTTTAGTGCTATTTGTTTAGGACCTCACAACTAAAAGTCAGTTAAAGGCAATCCAAAGACGGGAGACAAAAATCAGGTAAATTAAATGGTGGCCAGGGACAGAATCGAACTGCCGACACGGGGATTTTCAGTCCCCTGCTCTACCGACTGAGCTACCTGGCCATCGAAGAGTGCGAATTAAACCGTTAGCCAGCCTTCAAGTCAAGCATTTCCTTATACAAAGTCGTTAGCTTGAACAGTAAACAGACAAATCGATGCGATTCTGCCACCTGGTCCCCCCTTTCCACTCCCTTGAGCCGTTAAGAAAACCAGGTAATGGCATGAAGTTAACTAGTTATTTTCTGGCGGGACAAAGCCTTCTGGTATTTGACCACCATCACCAAAAAAGAAGTTCTCCATTTGCTCTTCAATAAATTTTCTTGCTTTAGGATCGATAGGGCTCAAACGGTATTCATTCATTATTATAGTCTGTTGACTCATCCACATTTGCCAACCTTCCTTTGATACATTTTCAAAGATTTTTTTACCCAATTCTCCTGGATAGGTCTGGCGGTCCAAGCCTTCGGCTTCTTTACCTAATTTAATACACTGTACCATTCGAGACATTTTATACTCCTAAAATTATGGCCTAAATTTCACCAGAAATTTATTTGATGAATTCATACTGTCTATCGCTGTAGACGCATTAATAACCGTTGCACTGGTGCCGGTAAGCCCAGGCGATCAGGTTTAGCCGTGTTATACCAAATGGTTGTATCGTCTTCCATCACTAGTAAAGTACGGTTTTTGGTTTTCATGAGTACCGGCGTAATATCCAAGTGAAAATGGCTAAAGGTATGGCGCACTATTGGCCAAGTTTGTTCCGGTAATACTGTGTACGGTAAATTTTTTTGGCACCAGTCCATCACATTTTCCTCAGCTGGACATTCTAACAAACTCCAAAGCCCACCCCATATCCCCACCGGAGGCCTCTGCTGAAGCAAAACTTCATTACGCGCATTACATAGCAATAACATAGTTGTTTGCCTGACGGGCAATTGTCTACGTGCACGCGGCTGAGGAATGACCGTTTGCTCATTAAATTGGTAAGCTAAGCAGACCTCTTGAAACGGACACTCACCACAAAGAGGGCGACCACGTTTACATAGCGTGGCTCCTAAATCCATCATGGCCTGAGTGTAATCTGCGACTTTTTTTGATGGTGTATAATATTCAGCCAATTGCCACAATCTTTTTTCGATCGCAGTCGCTCCTGGCCATTCAGTAATACGATGCAAACGACATAACACCCGTTTGACATTACCATCCAAAATAGCATAACGCTGCCCGGTCGCTTGCGCTAAAATCGCTCCCGCTGTGGAACGTCCAATCCCCGGCAACTCCAACCACTGATCGTATTGGGTTGGCATTTCTCCAGCGTAATCCTGACAAATGAGTTGCGCGGCTTTGTGCAAATTACGAGCGCGAGAATAATAACCTAACCCTGACCACAAATGCAGCACCTCATCACTAGAAGCCTCTGCTAACGCATTAATATCCGGAAAATGCTGCATAAAACGTTCAAAATAAGGTATCACCGTCGCCACCTGGGTTTGCTGGAGCATAATCTCAGAAACCCAAACAACATATAAATTACCTCTTACTTTCCAAGGCAGCGTCTTACGACCATGGGCTCGGTACCAGGTCAATACCCGTTGCTGAAATGCCTCCGCAGGCAATATGGGTCTCTCAGATATCTCATTCACTGTTTTATTGTTAGGTTTTTTCATCATTATTTGCCGTTGTTGATGGCCCCATGTTAGTCTAAGCAGCATCACATGATCATCGAAAGTCAAATCTATATTTTAAAAACAAACTCAGTTTGGGTAACATCATGGCAACCAAAGAAGAGCGAAGTGTCAATATTGAGAATGATGACAATGGAACAACTGAAGGCACCCTATATTTTACAGCGTATAATAGCGGTGACCGTATAAAACGAGCAACCATTAGCTGGCTTGGCTGCTGGATATTAGCAGGGGTTACTGTATTTATTCCAATTGCGCATTTTTTTTTAGTGCCCGCTTTTTTCTTTGCAGGTCCAATACTCGGTATCTCCAGGTACAAGCAAATGGATTCCAAAGAAAAAGTGGTAGGTTTATGCCCACAACACAAAACAGAAACAAGCATTGCATTGGAAGCGAACGACAAATTTCCAAAATGGACCTATTGCCCAGAGTGTAATGCTTCATTACAATTGACGGAATCTAAATCAAGCTAACCAGCAATTGGCTTAGCGAATTACGGGATAATCGTATGAAACTTGTACTTGCCTTACTCATATTAGGGATTCTGCTAACATCGGCATTTATTAGTATTGGATTGTTATTATTTCAAACCGGCCTAATTAGTTAAAGCCCGAGTAAACACTCAACCATACAAGTGATGGAGCGGGTGATGGGAATCGAACCCACGTCATCAGCTTGGGAAGCTGAGGTTCTACCATTGAACCACACCCGCCTGTTTATGGCATCATACCGTGGACTTGGTTTAACCCATAGGCCTGATATAATATTCTAAGCTGTACTGTAAATGATAATCAAACTGAACTCCATCCATTATATATGTTAGAAATTATACTTAACGGAGAAAAAAAGAGCATTTCACCGCAATGCACGGCATTAGAGCTGACTAATCTATTAGGTTTACGCGAGCAGCGCATTGCCATGGAAGTCAATCGGGAAGTCATTCCTCGCAGCCGTTATGACCAGTTTACTTTTACTGCGGGAGATCAGGTAGAAATCGTACGCGCCATTGGCGGCGGTTTAGCTACGGCATCACCTTAGCTCAATATTCTTTTTCTATAACCACCTAATTTATATGACATCAGATAATACGAGTACTCAATCAAATAACAGTTTTACCCTTGCCGGGAAAACCTACCACTCACGCTTGCTGGTGGGCACAGGCAAATACCAGGACCTGGAAGAAACACGTCTCGCCACTGAAGCCAGTGGTGCCCAAATCGTCACGGTGGCGATCCGCCGTAGCAACATCGGCCAAAATAACAACGAACCTAATTTGCTTGAGGTAATACCTCTCTCACAATATACACTGCTGCCAAATACCGCCATGTGTTATACCGTTGATGATGCGGTACGCACTTGTCGGCTCGCACGGGAACTATTGAATGGGCACAAGTTAGTCAAACTCGAAGTCCTTGGCGATGAAAAAACCCTCTATCCTGATATTCAACAAACCTTGACTGCCGCAGAAATATTAATCAAAGACGGTTTTGACGTCATGGTCTACACCAACGATGACCCCATTGTTGCTAAACGCTTTGAGGAAATGGGCTGTGTTGCTGTAATGCCATTGGCAGCCCCTATTGGCTCTGGCTTAGGGATCCGCAATCCTTATAATATACGTACCATTGTAGAGAATGCTAACGTCCCAATTTTAGTTGATGCCGGCGTCGGCACCGCTTCTGATGCAGCCATTGCCATGGAATTAGGTTGTGATGGCGTATTAATGAATACTGCTATCGCTGGTGCGAAAAACCCGGTATTAATGGCTTCTGCCATGAAAAAAGCTATCGAAGCCGGGCGTGAAGCCTACTTAGCCGGCCGAATTCCCAAAAAAGCTTACGCCAGCGCTTCATCTCCCATTGACGGTATTTTCTTTTAATCGAGTTTGCTTTGATGCCAGTGCGCCCACACCGAACGATTCGAAGTTTTGTGCGCCGCGAAGGCCGCATGACCAATAATCAAAAAACCGCCATTAGCCAATTATGGCCAAAATATGGCGTTGAATTTAGCAAACTTCCGCTAGATTTAAAGAGTCTTTTTGGGCGCCTAGCACCCAAAAACATAGAAATTGGCTTCGGTATGGGCGATGCCTTATTAGCCATGGCCAGCGCTGCACCTGATGAAGATTTTCTCGGCATCGAAGTCTATGGACCGGGCGTAGGCCACACCCTTGACCAAGCCGATCAACACGCGTTGCACAACATCCGCGCTATCCAGCATGACGCCGTGGAGATATTAAATTATCAAATCCCAGATAACAGCATCGATACTTTTAATATCTTTTTTCCAGACCCTTGGCACAAAAGACGTCACCACAAAAGACGCCTTATCCAACCGGAATTTACCTCACTGCTCACCCAAAAGCTCAAGACGGATGGTTTAATTCGCTTAGCCACCGACTGGCAAAACTATGCCGAACACATGCTCAATGTGCTATCCAATACCCCTCAGTTAAATAACACCGCCGCTAACCAAACGTATGCTGAGCGCCCTGCCATACGACCACTCACCAAATTTGAACGCCGTGGCCAACGATTAGGCCACGAGGTTTGGGATTTGTGTTTCATCAAGACATGAACTCTGTCCATATTTTATCGATGGATGGATAAATATATCTTCATGGCGCAATCCTCACCAAAATGACATAATCGCTTCATCTTCTTAGTAAAAACACAACATCAATAGCAACCCTACGCTTAGCGAATGTAAAGGCTCAATGTACCTATCGATGTGCATCCGGCTTAATTTAATGGCAGCAAATCACACATAGAATTAGGAATGAAAATTAATTAACTTACTCAAGTTGCGCTCAGATTGGGTTTCTATTTGGACGTTCTGATTAAGAAAAAACGCAGCTCTAGTTGGGCTAAAGCGAGTATTTTTCGATTGAAGAACGTTCAAAGAGAGGCCTAAGCTGAGATGCAAAATGGGTAAGTTAATTAATTTTTATTCCTATATAGGAGGCTAAATTGACAGAACCCCTGGTACTGACCACTGAAATGCTCGCTGTCCTGGCTGTCGTTGCACTGGCGATTGTATTATTTGTCACCGAAATCGTGCGCGTTGACGTCGCTGCTATTCTGATTATGATCTTGCTAGGTCTGACCGGCATGGTATCAGGAAATGAACTATTTAATGGTTTTGCCAGTAATGCGGTGGTATCAATTATCGCAATTACCATTATCGGTGCAGGTCTGGATAAAACCGGCTTAATGAATCAGGTCGCCGCTAAAATCCTGCAAATTGGCGGCAATACGGAAAAACGTATTATCCCCTTAATCTCAGGGACGGTAGGCATCATCTCCAGTTTTATGCAGAACATTGGTGCCGCCGCACTTTTCTTGCCGGTCGTGGCACGCATCTCCGCACGTTCAGGTTTATCCATGTCCCGCTTACTTATGCCCATGGGATTTTGCGCCATATTGGGCGGCACCATCACCATGGTCGGTTCCAGCCCACTCATTTTATTAAATGATTTGATTCCGATTTCCAACAAATCACTGGAAGCGCAAGGTTTACCCACCATGGACAGCTTTGGACTATTTGACGTCACCCCATTAGGCTTAGTACTGGTCGCCACCGGTATCATTTATTTCGTGGTTGCTGGCAAATACATTTTACCAGCAACCAAGGATGATGCCGAGTCAGGCACTAGCCAACCGACCATGGCGTATTTCAAAAAACTCTACGGCATCGAAGGCGACTTGTTTGAAGTGCATGTCCCCGCCAATAGTCCATTAGTCGGCATCAAAGTCAGTACCATCGAAAAAAACACCAAAGAACTCGCCATCCTTGCCATTCGCAAGGGCGATAAAATACTATTGGAACCTCCCGGTGATGAACAAATCGATCCTGCTATTGTATTAGGCCTGATGGGTACCAGCACCAATATCACCAATTTTTGCCAACAATATCAATTAAGCTTATCACCACAACTCAACAATTTTGGGGAACTTCTCAGCCCGGCACGCGCCGGCATTAGTGAAGTCGTGGTCCCTCCCAGCTCAAATCTCATTGGCAAACGTTTGGGTGACGTGCGTATGCGAAAAACCTATGGCACTAGTGTATTAGCCATTTATCGCAATGATAATGTGTTAGCAGGGGATGTCCGCGATGCCGTTTTTCGGTCCGGTGATACCATGGTATTGCACTGCACTTGGGAAGATTTAGCGGCCATGGATAAAGACAAAAATTTCGTTGTTGCCACCGACTATCCCCATGAAGAAATGCGTCCACACAAAGTCAACTATGCTTTATTTTTCTTTGCAATCACATTAGCACTAGTGATCTTCAGCGATCTAAAACTTTCCGTGGCCTTAATGGCTGGTGCTATGGGTATGGTGGTCAGTGGCGTATTAAATATCGACGAAGCTTATCAGGCGGTGAGCTGGAAATCGGTTTTTTTATTAGCCAGTTTAATTCCTCTTGGCGATGCTTTTGCCTCCACCGGTACCGCTGCCTGGATCGCCCAAGAAACCTTACGAATTATGGACGGCACCCCCGTTTGGGGATTGCAACTTGCAGTTGCCCTATTAGGTACGTTTTTTACCTTGGTGATGTCTAACGTCGGCGCAACCGCGTTATTGGTACCATTGGCTGTTAGCATTGCCGTCGGTGCAGGTGCAGATCCACGCGTCTTTGCATTAACCGTAGCTATTGCGGCTTCCAATTCATTTATCATTCCCACCCATCAAGTCAATGCACTCATCATGGGGCCGGGTGGTTACCGGGTCACCGACTTTATACGTACTGGCGGGATCATGTCGATACTCTTCTTAGTGGTTATGATGATCATGTTAAATCTAATGTATTAAAGCTCCAATAAAGCCAATACTCCGTCCAAATCAGAATGATTTATCGTACAATCCGCTTGTGCTTGCACCGCTGGCTTGGCCCGATAGGCAATGCCTAAATCCGCTGCGTTCATCATCAATAAATCATTAGCGCCATCGCCCATGGCAATCACTTGGTTACGAGTTGGTGCTAAACTTTGCTTTTTATCTAACAGAAAAGCCGCTTTAGCCTCACCACCCACAATGTCACCCAGCACCTTGCCAGTTAATTTACCATTGATAATTTCAAGCGTATTGGCTAAGGTATAATCCAAGCCTAAGCGATCTTTTAAACGATCGGTAAAAAAAGTAAAACCCCCAGACACTAACGCGGTTTTAATACCGTGTTGTCGCAATCCGCTAACCAGTGATTCTGCCCCAGGATTCAATTGAAGACGTTCTTCATAGACTTGATTTAACACTGACTGATCCAGGCCTTTTAAGAAGGCAACACGCTGTGTTAAAGACTCGGCAAAATCCAGCTCACCTCGCATGGCTGCTTCAGTCACTGCGGACACTTGCGCTTTAAGACCTGCAAAGTCAGCAATTTCATCGATACATTCAATACTGATCAAGGTCGAATCCATATCCGTTACCAGCAATCCAACCTGCTCGTTATGCAAGGACGACGGAATCAAATTCACATCCATTTGCAAGCTATTGCTGATACGACGCAACCGCTGTTGAGTGACGAAGTCCTCAGTGTGGATCACATAGCTATTATTTTTTTTTATATAATCAGTCGACAATGTCTCAGCAAAACGCCGCAATGCCACCTCTGAAACTTTTCGTCCTTGCACGATCAGTTTATTCATTGTTTTAACTTTTCCCCCAAACCAATTCAATCAACTAAAATAACTTCATAGTTACAAAATATTTTTTACCATGGTACTCTAACCTGTTGAGAATGTTAAATAGAACGCCATGACGTTAAGGCTCAGTAAACAAATTTAATGGTAGCTTACAACGGCATGTGCTTGTATTTTAGTCACTTCGGTGCATGCACTTAAAAATTAAATAAAAACAAAGTATAGACGATGTGGCTTGCCACTTATCGATCTATAAAAATAATTTATGGGAGAGTTTTTATGAAATCTATTAACAAAATCCTAGGCACGATGCTGATTGCAACGGGCCTCGGCCTTGGCTGCGCGAGTCAAGGTATCACCGCCACTACAGCGAAAAAAGCGGATGCCGGACATGGCCATGACTATCGAACATTCCATGTTGACGGTAATATCGATTACGGGCAAATCGGTGACTCCTACAACTCTGATCTGGTGATGTATTTAGCAGGCAACCAATTCATGGTCATGGAAGAACTTATTCAAGACTTCCAAAAAAAACATCCAACGGTTAAAACTGTTTATGTTGAAACCATACCACCCGGCCAAATATTAAAAAAACAAATCCTGAAGCAAGGTGAAATCGACGGCCAAAAAACCAATCAAAATCCAGACCTGTTTGCCAGTGTCAATCTTAAACATCTAAAAAAACTCAACAAAATTGACAAAATGGATGATTACATGATCTACATCCATAATAAACTCGAACTCATGGTTGCCAAAGGCAATCCGAAAAATATCCAAGGACCGAAAGATCTTGGACGCGATGACCTCATCCAATCACATCCCAATCCGCTAACCGAAGGTATCTTTAAATTTTATGGCTCAGATATGTTAAAAGATCTTGATCTGTATGAAAAAGTCACCGGCGGTAAGCAGTGCAAAAAATGCTGGGCTGTTGAAGGAAAAACCTGGTTTACCGCTCGCCATCACCGCGAAACCCCACACCGCATTGAAAATGGTCAAGCCGATGTCGGTATCGTCTGGACCTCTGAAGTCAAACACGCCCAAGCAGAAAATCGTGCCATCGAAGGCGTCGCCATCCCTGCACCGTATAACAAACAAGACAAAGTTGGTTACGCCATCGGTATGCTAAAGTCTGCTAAAAACCAAGCCAATGCGCAAAAATATATCGATTATTTAGCCAGTGATGCCGCCCAAGAAATCTATGAGAAATATGGTTTTGTCAAAGCAACGAGCGAGGAACGTACGCTAAAACCGCTTTAAAGAGGTCATTGTTTTTATACCAATCGACAAGCCACTGCAAAAGCCATATTTTGCAGTGGTCTTTCCTTAGGAGCGCGCACATTCCTTATCAATCCTCAGCCTCCCGACCTCCCACTGCCCTTAGTAAATTTTAAATGCAGTAAAATCCACCGACCATCGGTCTATTAATTAATAAACCAAGTCAACGTTCATAACATCCACAAACAATTGTTTGACTTGGATTGCCCAAAGACAAAAATAATAGGTAACTATTTAGCCAATGCTAAAGAAGTGCTTGCGCTCAATCAACTGATCACTTATCGACAAGTTTTCTCTGCAAAGCAACAAACGCAGAATATATATGGCATACCCATCATATATTTTGTACAAAAGTTGACCCTTGCGACATAGCGCTTAGGAATAGATACGTAACAACTTCTCTATTCTTTGAATAGTTGACCTGCCTCCAAACGCTGTTAAAGGTTTCTCGGCTTAATGACGATTATAACGAAAACAAATTATTTACAACCTCGCATGGACCACTATTAACAGGAACGTTATTATGCCTATCTGTCTCTTCTCTCCGGATCGCAACAGTTGCCTTCGACGCCCAAAAACAACCGGATTCATGTTACTCTTTGTCGGTTTTTTTCTGCTGCAAAATACCGCGTTAGCCATTGATAGTTTTTCCGCTGATCGAATTGCGATGGAAGTAGGCACCAGCCGTAAAGGCGCCCACATAGCAAGAGTGCTCTTACAGTGGGACTGGAAAGCCATTGAAGACAGTGCATGCTTATGCGATTTTTCTTATATTGAGTTCAATGTCAGTCATTGGAAGGCAAAAGACAGTGATGTTGGTTTAGACTATTTAACTGAGGTCGGCATAAAACCGGTCATTCGTTTACAACGTGGCCCATTATCTTTTCTCCCATCGGTCAAACCTTTTTTAGAAGGCGCCATTGGCATCCACTATTTATCGAAAAAAAAGCTCAACAATACAGACTTTGATACCTCGACTAAATTTCAGTTTGGTGAACACTTGGCGTGGGGGTTTAGTATTGGGAAAAAGAATAAATTTGTGATTAGCCAACGCTTCCAACACTTATCTAATGGCAACATTAAGATGCCGAATCCTGGTATTAATTATCGATTGATTCATATGGCCTATCGATTTTAAACGACATCAGAAGCGGTTACAAAAATAAAGACATCTGCTTCATTGCCGATAACGCCAATCACAAATCATGCTATCGATAATGAGTCAAGCCATGTCTTTAATGCAATACATTCGCCTCGTTTTTATTACGCTCATCGCAAACTTTATCTTTTTGTCACATTTTGCCTACAGCGACGCAATCCCCACGTCAGTGAAGCCCATTCAAGCCGACTCAGTTGCAGAATTAGAACAAATTTTTGCCCAAATGAAGTACCAATGGCCCATCAAAGCCCACAGTAAAATACCACTATTAATCCTGGAGTCGTTACCTTCTGACATTTCATCGATATCCCAAGTGAAACGGAAAAAAGCCTTGTTTATCCGCGTTTTATTACCCATTATATTAATTGAAAACCGTCGTCTGCGAGAATTGCGTCAACTCTCGCGTATGGCGATTCATCATACCCTCGTCTATCAAGAAGATCCCTTGAATCAGTGGCTAAACAATATAGGTCAAGGCTTTTCCCTGAAGAGCAATAGCTGGCGGCAAGATCCAAAGCAATTATTTCAACACTTGGATGAATTACCAACGTCATTGGTATTAGCGCAAGCCATCATTGAAAGTGGCTGGGGAACATCGCGTTTTGCGCGTGAAGGGAATAGTTTATTTGGACAATGGACATACAAAAAAGGGGATGGATTAACACCAAAACAGCGGGACAGTGGAAAAGTACACCAAGTGAAAGCCTTCCCATCTTTACAAGCATCCGTTCGGTCCTATTTACAAAATATTAACCGCCACCGAGCCTATCGCGAGCTGCGAAGTACTCGCGCAAAGTTGCGAGCGGCTAAACAACCACTCACCGCCCACGAACTCGCCCATGGCTTGAGCAATTATTCTCAACGCGGTAAAGCCTATATCAACGAATTATTGCAAATTATAAAAAGCACATCATTGCATCACATTGATAGCGCAGTACTTGCCGAGTCCACATAAAAATATCCACGCTGTATGCAATTTATACTTGCTCGTAAATAATATTTTGCCCTTCCCTTTGCTAGTAGACGCCAAACTGCAAAGCAGTATACTGTTATCCTTCTTCAAACCTCAAGGATGCCAAATGATATGCTGGAAGAAACGGTCATAGCTGCCACATTAACGTACATACTAATGATCGCAGCGTATAAATATTCACACATACGTAAATTTCACATCCCCTCTATGACTGCGATTATCATCTTTGACTTATGCATGCCGTTTTACCTTTATTTAACTCAGGATTGGAAAGAGCGCTTAATTGATGGCGGTGAAATTTTCAGCTTTCTAATTTGGATGCATGTCGGTTTAGTCATCACATTGTATGTACTTTATGCATTGCAAGTCAGTGTTGGACGTAAAATCCTGCAAGGCGACTCGTCCATTAAAGCTGAACATAAAAACCAAGGGAAAGGCATATTATTAACCCGAGCATTGATGATCGCAACAGGTGCATTATTAGTCGAACCAGAAACACCTTTATAACATAGGGGTCTTATATACTCATAACGTCTGATATTTAGGCTTTATTGCTGGCCTATTTTCGCCCTGGCGGCGTTGAAACTTCGCGCAATATGAGTAACTATTACTTGTCGTTTCGCCTCGCCTAAAGCGCCTACTTTTGGTGCCAGGACAAAAATAGGCGTCGCACTCAACACCTAAATTTCAAACGCTACGAATACAGGTCACATCAGAGCATATAGGAAAAAATAAAAAAGCCCGAATGCTTTCGGGCTTTTTTATTTTAATCGATTACTTCTTGCGCCGATTTTCCATTAGCTCATGAATTAATGGTGTCAGAATCAATTCCATAGCAAATCCCATTTTACCACCAGGGACCACCAGGGTATTGGGGCGTGACATGAATGCCCCTTGGATCATATTCAAATAATAAGGGAAATCGACCCCGGCCTGATCTCGAAAACGAATCACGATAAAACTTTCATCGGGTGTTGGAATATCACGGGCAATAAATGGATTGGAAGTATCTACCGTAGGAACCCGTTGAAAATTGACATGGGTTCTAGAAAACTGAGGGGCAACATAATGCACATAGTCATACATACGACGTAAAATAGTATCCGTCACGGCTTCCGCAGAATAACCCCGTTGCGCGGTATCACGGTGAATTTTCTGGATCCATTCCAGGTTAACGATGGGCACCACACCGATCAATAAATCGACATATTGAGCAACGTCTACACCATCTGATACCACCCCACCGTGTAAACCTTCGTAGAATAACAAATCACTGCCAGGCGGAATCACTTCCCATGGGGTAAACGTTCCAGGCTCTTGATTGTAGGGTTCGCCTTCTTCATGAGAGTGTAAATATTTACGCGTCTGACCTGAACCAGAATTACCGTATTCGCGGAATAATTCACCCAGTTTTGCAAATTCATTGCCCTCTGGACCAAAATGACTCAACGTCCGTCCATCTTCATTGACTTTTTTGATCGCTTCTTTCATTTGTGCCCGATCGTACCGATGAAAGCTATCGCCTTCAACAACAATAGGACTAATGCCTTCCCTGCGGAAAATATGCTCAAATGCATTCTTCACCGTAGTGGTCCCAGCGCCAGATGACCCGGTTACCGCAATCACAGGATTTTTTGTAGACATACCCTCTCCTTTAAGTTCCAATAAAAATAAAAATCTTTCAATACGTTAAATTAAATTTGGTTACTTTAACCCGCAAATGCAATCACAAATACTACGCCTAAAAATAAGGTTTAAGGTAAAAATCTGATGTATCCGAGCAACTCAAAATTGTTATCTTAAACGTTATACAAACGGGTAAAGGAGCGAAAGTATAACCAAATTAGCAAAAAGTGGTAGGACAATTTTACCCAATTACCACCCGAATACAACAATACCCATAATTTATATAAGACTAAATACCCATATCGGTGCGACATTTGGCCTATAAAGCAACTTTATGGCATAATTGTCCGTTAATTTTGCATCTCCGGATATTTTATGCGCTATCAATGGCAAGTTGTTTATTGTTACCTCATTCTGCCGTTACTCAAAATCGCCGTGCGCTTGTTGGCGATAAAACATCAGAAAACAGCTCGTACCCTACAGGGACATCAAGGACTTTGGAACAGAATCGAACAACAAGCCAAGCAATTTGATAACAATAAACCGCTCATTTGGTTTCATGTTGCTAGCGCTGGCGAATTATTGCAAGCCCAACCTGTCATGGAGCGCTTCATGGCGCACGGTTATGCGTGTGCGCTCACCATGACATCAGTCTCCGGCATGGCTTGGGCTAACAAACTCAAACAAAACTACAGCGATTTGGTGTTAGTCGATTATTTGCCGTTTGATTCCACCAAAAACATTCGTCGATTATTAAAATTACTCAACCCGGTGGCTACAATTTACGTCAAATTTGATTTATGGCCTAACTTGATTTGGCAATGCCATCAACAGGCGATCCCTCAATTTCTCATCTCAGCCACACTGCGCGAACAGTCAAAACGTTTAACCAACCCGTTAGGCCGATCGTTATACCGATCATTATACGCCTGTTTAAATGGTATTTATGCCGTATCGAAAGCGGATCAACAACGGTTTTTGGTTACTAACCCGAATCATCCAGCTATTTTGCAGGTAGGTGACACCCGATTTGACAGTGTTTTAGATCGCAAAAAAAATATCTCGCCACCCACGCTACCCGCTCACCTTAAAGACCGCACCACCATGGTGTTGGGTAGTACCTGGCCAACGGATGAAATACATATTTTCCCCGCCATCCAAAAAGCCCTAACTGAGGACCCGCAACGGCTGGTTTTTATCGCACCTCACGAAACCAAAGCCGAGCATTTATTAGAAATTGAAAACTATTTTTCTCAACAGAAAATGGTACGATTTAGCCAACTTGACGAAAATACCGACATCAATATGGTACTCATTGACAGCGTTGGGCTACTCTCTGCCCTGTATCACTATGCAGATATTGCTTTTGTCGGTGGCGCTTTCGGCAAAGGTGTCCATAATGTCATGGAACCTGCCGCTATGGGCGTCCCCGCGATTTGTGGCCCTTACTACCAAAACTCCCCCGAAGTGATTGAGCTGGTGGAACAAAAAAAATGCTTTTCGATCACAAATCAAGAAGACTTTCAGCACATGCTATTCGGTTTATTGTCTGACCTGACTCACACCCATGAACTTGGGCAACAAGCGGCAAACTACATTGAGCAACAAGCCGGCGCATCAGACACCTGTTTTCGACTTATTGAGGATCAATTGAATGAGCAGCACCCATCATCAGCGTCCTACGCACAATCACTATAAAAATGTGCCCACCTATATTCAGATCGAAACGACCATCAAATGTAATGCAACCTGCTGGTTTTGCCCACAACACAATAGTTTAAGACGCCCAAACTACATGGAAGAAAAGGTTTGGAAAAAAATCATTGATGAATCCCGTGGCTTTGGCGCAACTTACCGTCCATTTATTTTGAACGAACCCTTCGCTGATAAGCGCATGCCGGAAATTGTGCGTTATATTAAACAAGACCCCACCGCCAAAGTCGAATTTAACACCAATGCCAGCATGTTAACCCCCAAGGTCACAGACCAGCTGTTGGAAATTGGCGTAGATATCATGCGATTTAGTATTGACGGCTTATATCGATCGACATTCGATGAATCCCGAGGCATCAGTTATGATCATGTATATCAGCACGTAAAGTACTTTTTGGCCGCCAATCGTGCCATGGGTAATAAAACAAACACCGAAGTCAGAATGATTAACTTACCCGATACTGAACAAGAGCAAATTGAATTCAAGGACTATTGGAGCCAACATCAACCCGGCAATATTATTTTTACCAATCTATATAAATATCCTTGGGAAGGACAAACCCAATCCCTTCCGTTGCCTTGTTTAAAAATAGAAAATGAAATGCACTTTTATGTAGACGGCAAGGCCACCTTATGTTGCTGGGATACCAAAGGGCGGCAAATTGTCGGTGATGTCAACACACAGTCCGTGCTTGATATCTGGAATGGCACAGAATTAGCCCGCTGCCGTACATTGCTTGATCATGGGCAACGTGATCAACTCGACCTTTGCCAACGCTGTGATGCCTATGCCCACGTTGACTTCAGCCAATGGCAAGAACAACTGCCACCGGCGAAAAGCAAAACCCCCTTAGCAAATCCCATCGATATTCCCATCAAAGTTGAGCCCAGTGTGGCAACCAATTAAAGAACGGCAGAGAGGAATGTTGAACAGCACTTCACCTGAAGGAAGATCATCCAATAATCAACCGAATGCCTCCCCAAACAAAGCAACCCCTTCCATCCGAAGGGGCAAGCACACCGACGATGCCACGGCACCAGCCTCTATTTGCCTATTACGCCTCTCCGCCATCGGTGATGTATGCCATGCCTTGCCTGTGGTACGCACGTTACAAAAGCACTGGCCGCAGACGCAAATCAGCTGGATTATCGGCAAAACCGAATACCAACTGATTGGTGACATTCCTGATATTGAATTCATCGTTTTTGATAAATCCAAAAAGTTTCGCGCTTATCAATCTCTGCGGCAAACCCTAAAACACCGCCGGTTCGATGTGCTACTGCATATGCAAACCTCGCTACGTTCCAACATTGCCAGCTTATGTATCCCTGCCAAACAAAAAATTGGCTTTGATCGAGCCCGCGCTAAAGAACTCCAATGGTTATTTACTCACCAGAAAATTGCACCCCCTGCACAAGGAGAACATCAGATCGATGTTTTTTTCAGCTTCATTGAATCATTGGGTATTCAAGCAAAAACCTTAAGCTGGAATATCCCCATCCCCCAAGAGGCGGTCGCCTTTGCACACCGTGCTTGTTCACCCACCCAACCCACTCTGGTGATCAATGCTTGCTCCAGTCCATCGAAACGCGTGCAACGCAATTGGCATGCCGAGGGTTATGCTCAAGTCATCGATTACGCTGCACACACACTCAATTACCACGTCATACTCTGTGGTGGCCCGACCGCATTTGAACAACAAATGGGCGAACAAATAGGCCACTTATGCCAATCAAAGCCCGTTAACTTAATCGGCAAAACCAGTTTAAAGCAGTTGCTCGCATTGTTAGATCACGCTGATATTTTAATCACATCAGACTCTGGACCCGCCCATATCGCCACCGCCGTTGGCACTCCGGTCATCGGCTTGTATGCTGTCACCAATCCTTTCCAAACCGGTCCCTACCTGAGCTATCCCTGGTTGATCAATAAATACCCTGAAGCCATCCAACAAGAATATAATCAGCACCTAGAAAAACTTCCATGGGGAATTCGAGTCCATTCTGAACAAGCTATGCGCCAAATCACCAGTGCAGAAGTCACTGCCATGCTGAGCAGATTCACCCATCAGCTTGTGAAAAATTAAACCGCTTCTGAAATGACCACAGGTATTGCTCTGAAAATCGCGAAGGAACTTGATTTCACAGTTTTTTTCTGAAGAAGATCAAGCTTGTTTTCTGTTAGATCAAGAATCCATCGAGATCAAATAATAGGTGATTCAATATCGTATCCTATAAGAAGAAAACTTTTTCGCCAATGGCACCGATAACATACCTAATTGGATCGTCAGCCTTGCGGGGAAATTAATTGGAACAAACTATATGACAAAAATTCAACGCCTACTTATCGCATTAATTTGTTTAATCATTTACAGCCATAGCTGGGCTGAGCCACTCGTTGATAGCGATGAACTTAACGAACTGTTTGACGATGGACTGGCCTCCTTCGAAATCGCCGATTATGACGAAGCTTATCAAATCTGGCTACCACTTGCCGAACAAGGCGCCAGCGCTGCCCAATATTATTTGGGCATACTTTGTACAAACGGCTGGGGAACAAAAAAAAGTCAGGTAAAAGCGGTGCGCTGGTATCGCATGGCCGCCCTGCAAAATCATATCCTGGCACAATATTCACTCGCCAATGCTCTTATGAGCGGGCAAGGCGTGGGACAAGATGAAATTGAAGCATTTCGTTGGTTTTTGAGCGCCGCCAAAGCAGGTCATGCCCATAGCCAATTTGCGGTGGGTTTAATGTATTTTGATGGTCGAGGTGGGCTTCAAAAGGACTATCAACAAGCGATATCATGGTTTACCAAAGCGGCCACACAGGCACATGTCATCAGCATCGTCAAATTGGGAGATATCTATTTAAAGGGCAAAGGAATCACTCAAAACATCCCTGAAGCGCTGGGTTTTTATCAGCAAGCCGCAGAAAAAGGCAATCTATACGCCATCAAACGTGTCGCAGAACTCAACGCGAATACAGATTGCTTTGCCCAAGCCAAAACACTGCTTTTCAATCAATTGATTAAATGTACCACTCGGGCAGAATTTCGTACCGCCATACGAACTGCCGGCATGCCTGCCATCGCGGAAAACAACCAAGATAATACCGATAGCTATGATTCGGCAAAGCTGTTGCCCGGCTCAAAAACCTTTACCGTGGTCTATACCAAGAACAAACAATTTGCCATCGCCTCTTATCAATTTCCAAGTCTTGCCAATCGCTATAACCAAACCCCAGAACAAAATGATGCCCAGCAAATCAGTCAAATACTCTCCGCGCTTGAAACAAAATATGGCACCGCCGACAGCGCCATTGGTCGCGTCGGCAGAAGCAGCACACAATTTGAATGGCAACTAGACGATGGCATCGTGCTGACATTGCGGCAAGAAACCGTATATAACCCCATTTATCTGGAATATATTCACCCAGACAATTTCAAACAAATCCAACAGACAGAAAATGCACCATCACGGCGTTTAATAAACGAGCAAGAAGAACCACAAAGTTTTACTTTTTAAACGTTTCTCAGGTTTGCCTGCTCAGAAAACAACGCAGGCAAACAAAATGACTAATCCATTTTGGGAGTATAATTCAGCCAATCCAAATACTTTTCAACGCCCTGCTCCACCGTTTGAAACGACTGCGTATAACCCACTTGACGCAACGCATTCATATCCGCTTCGGTGAAACTTTGATAACGACCTTTTAAATGATCTGGAAATGGAATGTAACGAATTTCCCCGGCGTTGTTATGCCAAGCAATCACTGCATTAGCCACCTCATTAAAACTTTGGCTGCGCCCGGTTCCCACATTGAATACGCCACTGACCTCAGGATGGGCCGCCAACCATAAGTTGACCGCCACCACATCGGCCACATAAATGAAGTCTCTTCGTTGCTCACCGTGGCCATAACCTTCCGTACCTTCAAACAAAGACACATGGCCGGTTTGCAAAATTTGATCGTTAAAATGATAAGCAACACTCGCCATACTGCCTTTATGCTGCTCACGAGGACCATACACATTAAAATAACGTAGCCCCACAATTTGGCTTTTCGCGGTGGGCAGTAACTGCCTGACATATTGATCAAACTGAAATTTCGAAAAGCCATACACGTTCAACGGCACTTCGTATTGACGTTCTTCTTTAAAAGTCGGCCCTTGACCATAAACAGACGCTGATGACGCATAAATAAAAGGAATTTGCCGATCCTGGCAGTAATGCAATAGCTGTTTTGAGTAACTATAGTTCACTTCCATAACAAATTGACCATTCCACTCTGTGGTCGTGGAACAAGCCCCTTCATGAAATACAACATCAATGGGTTGCTGGAACGAATCACCCTTTGAAATTTTTGCTAAAAATTCCGCTTTATCCAAATAATCACAAATATTGCAATCGGCCAGATTTCGAAATTTAGTGCCATCGGTTAAATCATCGACGACGATGATATCTGTGCGCCCTTGATCATTGAGTTGTTTAACAATATTGCTACCGATAAAACCCGCGCCACCTGTTACTATAATCACATGAAGCCCCTTCAATTTAACTTACATTTCGCATACCCAGCATAGATTTTATGTAACACATTAAAAAAAAGCTTGTCATATTTTGAAACTCGCATGATATCATAATCTGTTCACAACCCGCACAACTCACCGTACCATCACGCTTGTTCGCTAAAATGACACTGAATAACAGCTATTTTCGATCTTTTTTCATCCTCTTGCTATTTTTTGCTCTGTTCATGGCAGCACGAGGTACATTCTATTTTGCTTACCAAGACAATTTCAGTGATTTAAGCCAGCGTGATGTCATTACCGCATTTATTTATGGTATACGGTTTGATGCCTCTACCATTATCACATTTATTGGCCTACCCCTGTTATTGACCTTGATTCCTCACCGATTTGCCCAACATACCGGCTGGCAAAAAACCTGGTTATGGTTTATTTATGCCATGTTTGTTGTACTGGCCATTGCACTGGTGGCTGACTTCATTTATTTCGGATTTGTCAATCGCCATATAGGCACCGAAATCACTTTATTCAGTGGCGACCCGCAACTCATGATGGACATTATCATCAGTGATTATGGTCAATTAACATTAATCTTTTGGTTATTGGTTTGTGCTTTTGCTTTTCTATGGCATCGATGGTTTTCTCAATACATTCATAAACCCACGCGCCCCATCTTTCGCTGGATTACGATTTTATTATTATTTCTAGCTTTTATTATTATTGGGCGTGGCGGTTTACAATACAAACCTGTTAGTGTTGCCGATGCATTTGCCATTGGTTCAACTTCAGCAGGTTACCTTTCCATGAATGGCGCTTTCGCCGTACAACATGCCGCCACCAGTGGCCAACCCAAGAAAATCATTTTCATGCCGCAAGAGCAAGCCGAGGCTGTCGTGCAAGACAGCTTATCTAGCCCAAACGAACAATTTCTCAGCCCCGATTACCCTCTGCTTAGAACCACCATCAACCGGCGAAACAATAAACCCAACATTGTTATTTTCATGCTGGAAAGCTGGGATGCGATCCATATGGATGTGATGCGGCGCGATCGTGAGCTGAGCTCGTTAGGGGTGACGCCTAATTTTGACGCACTTAGCCGCCAAGGCCAACTCTATAATACGTTTTATGCCACCGGCCAACGCAGCATGGATGGCCTCGCCGCCATTTTAGCATCCGTTCCGACCTTGCCAGGCATGCCATACATAGGTAAAGGGTTGGAACAAAGCCGTCTCTCTTATCTCGGTGCATTAGCCAAACAAGCCGGTTATCAAACGCTATTTTTGCAAAGTAGCAATCGAGGATCATTCCACATTGATGCGATTGCCGCGCAAGCAGGATTTGACCAGTATTTAGGTGCAGAAGATATTCCAGCAATCCATAAAAATGTAAGTGAATCTCACGACTGGGGAGTCTGGGATTTTGAAACCTTAAACCAAGCACATCATTTATTTGAACAAAGCGAAACGCCTTTCGTGGGCTTAATATTTACCTCAACAACACATAATCCCTGGCGAGTACCCCACCCACGCTGGGAAAAATTCCCACTAACCAATGAACGCAACCGCTATCTCAATAGCTTATATTATGCTGACTGGGCCATCGGCGAATTTTTTAAACTCGCAAAGCAAACGGATTATTATCGCAATACTATTTTTATATTAACCGGTGACCATATCAGCCCGTTTGATGCAGAACCTAAGCATGTACCCAGCCGTTACCATATCCCATTATTAATTATCGGACCTGATTTAGCTCCCGCTAAAATTGACCGCATTGGCAGTCAGCTTGATATTTTACCTTCGATTATTGATTTAGCCGGTTGGTCTATGCCCTACACAGGTTTAGGCCGGTCATTATTTCAGGAAACACCACCCAGCGGTATTTTCACGGTGAATGGTAACATCATCGACTGGATTGAAGCCAATGCCTGGTTATCCCACAATTTGACAAACCGAATCGAGTCTTACCCGCCGCAAACCAACCCACAATTAGATGCCATGGAAAAAAAATTACTCGCCACCTATCAAACCACACTGCACTTGTTTTTGGAAAACCGCTTATTTCCGGCAAAATATAATTTTCGATAAAGGGTCAGCTAGCCATCAACAATTCCTTCCAGACTTTTAATACGCGATATTATCTGACTGGTGGAACAACCGTCCACAAAATGTAATACTTTCACTTCACCGCCATGTTTTATCACACAATCATAACCGGCAATGTCTGTCACTTGATAATCACCGCCTTTTACCAAAACATCCGGTTTAATTTGGCAAATCGGCACTTCAGGCGTATCTTCCGAGAACGAAATCACCCAATCCACACTCGCTAAACCAGCCAGCACGGCCATACGTTGTGCTAGCGGATTGATAGGCCGAGCGGCTCCCTTTAAGCGGGCAACCGATGCATCATCATTGACGGCGACAATTAAACGATCCCCCATGCGCCGGGCTTTTTCCAAATAACTCACATGCCCGGCATGCAAAATATCAAAACAGCCATTAGTCATGACGATTCTTTCTTTGCGTCGATGCGCATCATGCACCGCCGCCATCAGCGCTTCCAGACTGACCACACCCAAATCGTGTTCTTGTTCTGCTTTCAGTGCTAAACTTAATTCCGAATACGTCACCACAGCAGTACCTAATTTACCCACCACGATACCCGCCGCCACATTAGCTAATGACGTCGCTTCTTCAAAAGATTTACCACCCGCCACAGACGCCGCCAATACCGAAATCACCGTATCACCGGCCCCCGTCACATCATAAACTTCTCGCGCCTGAGTCGGTAAATGTAATACTGGGCGCTGATGTTGAATCAGCGACATACCCTGTTCACCACGCGTGACTAACAGCGCTTCCAGCGAAAGCTGCCCTAATAACTGTTGACCTTTGAATGCAATATCATGTTCATTTTTACAGGGTCCGACCACCGCCTCAAACTCTGAAAAATTTGGCGTAATCACACTGGCCTGTCGATATTTTGCAAAGTCATTGCCTTTCGGATCAATAAAAATCTTTTTATTCTGCGCATTGGCTAAGGCAATAAGTTGCTCGATATTTTGCAAAACACCTTTGCCGTAATCAGAAAAAATGACTACGGTACAATCCGCCAAGACTTCTGCAAATCGTTGCGTTAACAATCCATCATGATAATGTTCAACTTGATTTTCAAAATCTAGACGAATCAGTTGTTGATGGCGGCTAATCACTCGCAGTTTGGTGATGGTTTTGCGGTGTGCCGATCGCACAAAATGACACTTCACTTGTGCCGTTGCCAAAAGACTTTCTAAGGTATCTGCCGCCTCATCATCGCCAGTGCCACCCAGCAAATAGACATCAGCCCCTAATGAAGCAATATTTAATGCCACATTGGCCGCGCCTCCCGCCCGTGCTTCAATATCGCCAATCCCAACCACGGGCACAGGCGCTTCAGGAGAAATCCGCTTGGAATCGCCATACCAATAGCGATCCAGCATGAGATCCCCAACAACCAATATACGACTTTGGGAAAAGGTGTCTTTATTAATTAACATACAATTTTACGAATCTATCACTTGAGTTGATTTCACTGCAGATGAATATAGTTTAATCAGGTCAGTATGATTAAACGTCATCGCCAATGCGCTTAGGTAGCCTAAGTATAATATTTTGCCGACAGTTACGCTATAATAGCGCTCGCCATCACCAACATAAATGAAAAATCACCTATGAAAATATTAGTTGTCAGAGTGGGGCGGGTTGGCGATATGATTATGTTAACCCCCGCTTTGGATGCTTTAATGGACACCTTCCCCGATGCACAATTTCACCTGCTCACCAGCCCGGAAGGCCGTCCTGTACTAAAAAATTATGACTCGCGCTTAAAAGGTGAAATAATATACGATCGTCGAAAATTGATCGCCTTTATCGAACGGGCGCGGGTACGCAAGGATATCATCGCCGGACAATTTGATTATATATTCTCTTTCCAAGCTAAAAAAAGTTTTGATCGTTTAATTACTGTCCCTAATGCCAAAGTCCACATCGTTGATGCCCAGCGACCCGGCGAACATTTCGCGCACAAATGCTTGCGACTCGTAAAATCATATCATCCAGCATTGGATATTGAGTCCTATTACGCCAGACTTCCTATTAGCCAATTGGGTAAGCAACAAGCCCAGCAGCAATTGCAACAACTCAATGTACACGATACAACATTTTTAATTGGGCTACACCCGTCTTTTAGTGGTTTGAGTAAACGTTTTGGCCGTGGCCAACAAATGATAAAAAATAAAATGTGGCCGGTGCAATATTGGGGAGAAATCGGCAAACGCTTGTATGACTATGGCAAAGCCATCAACCAAGACATTCAAATCATCATGGATTTGGTGCCTGAAGACCAGCCGCTTGGCGAACAAATCGTGCAAGCCAGCCAGGGCTGTATAAAACTACAAATTCCGCCACTGAATATGGAACGTTATAAAGCCACATTGGCCCGCATGAACCTGCTAATTACCCCCGATACAGGACCCATGCATATCGCCGCCGCCATCGGCACCAATATCGTTGCATTATTTGCCAATAAAGACCCCTCCGACTGCGGTCCGTATTGTCCTCAAAGTCAATTTCAAGTGCTTGAGGCCAAAATCTTTAGTAAAACCTCGACAGCAACACGCTTAGCCGCCATCACCCCTGACAGTGTATTTACCGCCTGCCAAGCATTTTTACCCAGTGAAAAATAAACCGACCTACCAAATGCATATCTGTCATATCAATTTAGCCAAAGGTTTTCGCGGCGGAGAACGTCAAACATTATTGCTGATAGAAGGATTATCCAACAAAGGTATTAAACAAACCCTGATTTGTCGAAAAAAAACACCCATGGAAAGCAAAGCAAAAGCAATTCCCAATCTCACCACCATCGCCATTCATAAACCCTTTATATTGCATCTATTAAAATGTACTGACGCTGATTTTATGCACGCCCATGAAGGGCGCTCTTGTCATTTTGCCCACTTAAATTATTTGATCAACTCGACGCCTTATCTCATTACGCGCCGCATTCCCAACAAACCCAAACAAAATTTTATCACTCATCGAACCTATCGAAATGCTCAACGCATTATCGCTTTATCCCACGCCATCAAACACAACCTGCAACAGTATGACAAGCAATTACCCATCGAAGTTATTCCTTCGATGTTTAGTGACTTATCCGTCAACCAAAACCATGTCATACAACTCCAAAAAAAATATCAAGGGAAAACGCTGATTGGACACATTGGCGCACTGGTGAATCATCACAAAGGCCAACAGACAATCATCCAGGCAGCAAAAACTTTACAAACCAGTCACCCACATGTGCAATTTTTATTATTAGGCCAAGGCAAGGATGAAAGCTGGTTAAAAAAACAAGCAAGCGGCCTAAACAACATTGAATTTGTCGGCTTTATTGATAACGTTGGAGACTACATCAAGCTATTTGATTTATTTGTCTTTCCCTCGTGGGAAGAAGGGTTAGGTTCTATTTTGTTGGATATCATGCAATTTCAAGTACCTATCATTGCCTCCAATGTAGATGGTATTCCTGATATTATTCAACATAAACATAGTGGCTTATTAATCGAACCCAAAGCAGCAGAACAACTCACGGCAGCCATTATTGAGTTATTAGCGAACGCTGCCTACGCCCATCAACTAGCATTAAATGCTAGTCAACATCTCAACAACTATTCCATGGATAACATTGCAAATCGCTATCTCACTGTCTATCAACAGTTATTGCGATAAGGAATCGCTACCCAACAACTGATCAAAATAGCCAATGGTATGTTGCAAACCTTCTTTTAATTGCACATGGGGATGCCAGTTAAGCACCTTCTCCGCAAGTGAAATATCCGGCTGCCGTTGTTTGGGGTCATCTTCTGGCAAAGTTTTATAAACAATAGATGATGGCGAGTTTGTCATATCAATGACAAGTTCCGCCAGCTCTTTGATAGTAAACTCTTTGGGATTACCAAGATTCACCGGACCCGTAACATCAGCAGGAGTTTCCATTAAACGGATAAAAGCCTCAATTAAATCACTCACATAACAAAAGGACCGGGTTTGAGCACCATCACCATAAATAGTAATATTTTCACCCAATAAGGCTTGTACGATAAAATTGGAAACAACCCGTCCATCATTGGGATGCATTTTCGGACCATAAGTATTAAAAATGCGAGCAACTTTTATTTCCAGTTGATGTTGCCTACGATAATCGAAAAATAAGGTCTCAGCACATCTTTTTCCCTCATCATAACACGAGCGAAAACCAATGGGATTGACATTGCCCCAATAGTCTTCCGTCTGCGGATGAATTTCTGGATCACCATACACTTCACTGGTGGATGCTTGAAATATCTTCGCTTTAACGCGTTTTGCTAAACCCAACATATTGATCGCGCCATGCACACTGGTTTTGGTGGTTTGCACAGGATCAAATTGATAATGTATCGGTGAAGCGGGACAGGCTAAATTAAAAATTTCATCCACCTCCACATACAGCGGAAACGTCACATCATGGCGCATTAATTCAAAATGTGGATTATCAAACAAGTGAATAATATTGTCTTTGCTACCGGTATAAAAATTATCAACACATAACACATCATGACCATCTTTTAGTAGCCGCTCACAAAGATGCGAACCTAAAAAACCGGCACCACCTGTCACCATCACTCTTTTTCTTACCGTAACTTCGCGCATAATACCTTATATTGGTTATTCAAGTGGCTTACTATAACTCGCAGGCAGATTACTAATTCGCTGCAACTTTAATTTATCCAACTCATAAATTTTAGCTTCCACTAAAAAGGCGGAAAACGTTGAACTGACGGCAATAATAAAACCAGGCAACCCATCGAGAAAACCACGCTTTACCAAATACAGTTCAATAAACTTTGAGAGCGGTTTAAATAACATTCTAAACATGGAAAAGCGCTGCCCTTTTGCAAAGCGGGTAAACGCCTTGATTGTCGAAAATTTATTGACCGTATTAATCTGATCGGATAAATCGACAAAGCTATAATGAATTAAATCCCCCTGTAGTGTGCTTGTGCTACCTTGCACAATTAAGGTATCGTGCGGATTCTCCCCTCCCCAAGTGGCTGTCCCGTTCCGTATTAAACGAAATCGGGCATTGGGATACCAGCCCGTGTGACGAATATACTTGTTTAAATGATACGTCAAACGCGGAAATTTTGCGCCATTGACCTTCGGCTCGCTAGCTAAAAATTTCTTGATAGAGTTGTGTAATTCTGGGCTCAGCCTTTCATCCGCATCTAAAGATAGAATCCACGCTCCCGAGCAATGGCCTAGCGCCCGATTTTTTTGGGGAATGTGGCCATCAAAAGCATGCTGAAAAAACTTCACTTTAGCAAACTGTTGGCAAATTGCCTGTGTTTGGTCGGCACTAAAAGAATCAAGCACAATGATCTCATCAGCCAAATCTACCACGGATGAAATACATGCACGAATATTTTTCTCCTCGTTAAAGGTAATCACTGCCACCGACAATAGGGGTAATGCAGTCATGAATGTTTCCCTAAATTAGCAAATTTTATAACCAGCAACACCCTGCACTATGAATACATTTTCCGCAAACGGCTTTTCAGCCGGAAAAACAAAGCGGTAAAATCAACAGACCCTAACTGTTGTTGTTTTGCCATACTATTAGCAATACTCGACAGAAATACTAACAAACAAATGAGATAGGTTTTCACCATGGCGCTGCGTGACAGCCAACCTTCCGTTAAACCAAAAACAGCAAACCCAACAACAACAATCAAACCTGAAAGCGAATAGAATCTAAGCGATGTCGTATTGCAAGAGTTCCAAAAAGAATAAAATATATAGAGTGGCGCACAAAAAATACATACCACTAACACCACCAGACCAAACAGCCCCAGGGTAGCCAAAGCATCAAAATATACACTATGTGCATGCCGATAGGGCTTGCTTAAATGTGAGATATTATCAGCAATTAATTGGGCACTATCCCTCCCAAAATCACCTAACCCGGTCCCCAAGATAGGTGAAGTCTTCCAAATTCTGATGCTGTCACTCCACATATTCACCCGTTCACCCCATGATGATATGTGACTCGGATCTTCCAAGTGAGCCTTAAGTTCATCGATGCCAACAATAATATGTCGTTGCACCGGATTGTTTAAACCTCCAGCTAAGACAACAAAAATAACAATACTCACACTGATCGCGAGCAACCAGCCACGCCGAGAAATACGATGCCGAAACAACCAAAACAAGCCAAATAAAGCAACTGGAAGCAACAACCATGAGCCCCTGGTTTGCGATAACACACTGGCATATACAGCACAACAAACAGCGGCTATGCCGATAAAATAATACCACATTTGCTTTTCAAGGGTCAGCATCGCCGCTACAATAATCAAAGCCAAAATCATGGCAATATCACCAAAGATTATTTTGTGGTAGGCACCCTCTGCATAATCAGCAGTCAGCACATTAATTTCATAAAGTGCCTGCCCTAACAGCACAAAACCCGCCACTACAGCCCCCAGCAACAGCGTTTTCCCAGTCTCAATCTTAAGTACACGCAATAAAAGATAGATTGGAATGCAAAGTGGAAAGTATAAAAAACGCTCTAACTTGCTCAATCCCTCATGAATGTTTTCCGTATTGATTAAAGAAAACCCAGCGATCATTGATAAAAGTATAAACCCGAACAGTAAATGCTTTTCCCATTTGTGCAAATTTTTCCAGGCCGGCCATCCCCAAATCACACCCAATACAATCAAAATGACAGCAATAATACCGCCACCATTTTTCACGGTTGCCACCACAATGGGAAAGAGAAAGATTAAAATATGTACAACAAAATCTTTATAGTCAGGTAATCGCTTTTTCATATTTTAATGAGCTACTAAATATTACGTAGTAATGGCAAGTGCATGAATCGGTTATAGGCAATTATAAAGTTTAATCAACTAAAGTAGAAATGTTTAAATGGTAGCTGAGCCGATATATGGCATTCAGTAATAAATTACCATCAATGGTGGAATACTGCGCATAGTCTGCAATCCAAAATAGATCACATAAGCAGCACATCAAGTTATTCAAAAAGCATCCAGAACACGATCGACGGTCAACTTATTTAAACAATCATAATGGCCATATGGGCATGTTCTTTTGAAACACGGACTGCAATCCAGACGTAAAGAAATTAATTGCGCTGTATCCGTTAGCGGCGGTGTATAAGTGGTATCAGACGATCCATAAATGGCGATAACACGACGGTTTAACGCGGCAGCTATATGCATCAGCCCTGAATCATTAGTAACCACTACATCGGCCAGTGACATTAAATCAATCGCCTCTTCCAATGTTGTCTTACCCGTCAAATTAACACAATGATCAGCTAGTTGACCAATAATTTGCTCACCTATTGAGCGATCTTTTTCAGAGCCTAAAATCCAAACACGATAACCTTCGGCGATCTTTATTTGAGCTAACTGGGCAAAATGCTCAGCGGGCCAGCATTTAGCCGGCCCATATTCCGCCCCTGGACAAAGCACCAACAACGAACCCGATGGCCTCGCCAAACCCAGCTTACATAATGTCGCAGCCACCCCCTGCTCGGTATAGTCAAGTTGTGGCTTTGGAATCTCTTGTGGCGTAGGGATCACCCCATCCATGGCCAACGCCGCATATCGTTGCACCATCATCGGTAGCTTTTTTTTATCTAAGCGCCGCAGGTCATTTAACAGTCCCCAACGTGCTTCGCCTACATAGCCAGTACGCCGTGGAATCTTCGCAGCAAATGGCAACAGTGCCGCCTTCCAGGTATAGGGCAACACAATCGCCCAATCGTATTGATGAGCACGCAACGCTTTACCCATACCGTAACGCCTCCACGGACGAAACTGCCCATGCCCCAACGGCATCTCAATCGCATCACGCACTTCCGCCATCCGAGACAATAATGGCTGACTCCAGGCAGGCGCGACCACATCAATCGCAATGTCAGGGAAACCCTGTTTTAACAAGCGAAACAAGCTCTGGGCCATCACCATATCCCCCACCCAGGCAGGACCAACAATCAATACTGATGGCACAGCATGTGACATAAAATAACCTCATAAAATAACACATTTGACATAACTTGATTCGATAACAGGCAATGCTAACGGGCCATCCCCCCCATAATGACCTGCTGCACCATAACGGATATCACTCACTTCCTCAACGGAATGTATACTCAGCACTCTCGTAAAGCAGAATTTTCCAGCTTTACATTCAACCAAACTGACCACATAACAGACGGGCTGTCTCTGAGGATTTTACAATTTCAACCTATATTTCACATGGATTTTTATGAAGAAACGTTATACAGATGGTATTGCCAAGCCAAGAAAAATCATCGCGAGATCAAGCGAACCCCCATCACTCTGCGGCGAAATATAGGTTTTAACTCAGACAAACAAGCGGCTAATGGCGGGTTCAATTTATGTAATTTAACTTTTTTGCCCATATGTCGTTTTTCCACACTGATTCATCGTTATTCACTCCAGTCCATTATTGCATCGCTTATCTAGCCACGAATCTGTCGATCAAGTCACATGATCTACCCATCAATAAATTCCCACACAAAATAAAGTTAAACCCAGCCATACTTTAACCGATAATTATTACTGCTAAATATTATGAATGGTGGACGCAAAAAGCAGGTAAATAAAGCGGAACGATCCACCACAGTCTCAATTGTTATATGCCAAAAGGTCCATATTATGCGGTATTTTAAAAATTTATATACATATGGCTTACTCATACTGTCAGGTATTGTCTTTATAGGCTGCTCACCTCAAACTGAACAAACATCAGCCCAACCTGAACAAAATACGAGTACTGCGCAACAAATGCCATCAAACACAAATCATCTAATCGTCAGTGACGCCCCTTATCCATTGCGTGAAAAATATCCTAACGTCCAAGCAATTGGCACAGCCATACTCAATCGTTTATTCAATAATGACGTCATTATTGTGGATGTTCGCTCAAAATTGGAATATGACGTAGTACATATTAATGAAGCAAAACTACTTCCATTGGCGAAAAAAGATTTTGGTGAGCAACTAGCCAAACTAAGAAGTAAAACATCCACAACACCTTTGGTGTTCTACTGCAATGGACACACTTGCGCAAAAAGTTATAAAGCCTCGAAAAAAGCCATGGAACTCGGGTTCAATAATGTTTTCAGCTATGACGCTGGAATTTTTGACTGGATTAATGCCCACCCAGAAAAAGCCACCATGTTAGATGAAACACCCATTGATATAACCAAAATTATTCCAAAATCAAAACTAACTTCTCGCCTGCTGGATTTTGACACTTTTTCAGTCCAGTCAGAAGATACAAAGTCAGTCGTCATTGATATTAGAGATGGTTTTCAACGCGACAAACCTTCCCGCTTTCATCATTTAGCTCAACTCTCTTTAAATGATATTTTGCCTATGTTAAAGATCAAGGCGTTTCAGGATAAACAATTACTCATTTTCGATGCGGTGGGTAAACAAATCAAATGGCTGCAATATTATCTCGAACAATATGGATATACCAATTATAGCTTTCTCGAAGGGGGACTCAACGCCTATTCTTCTGATAAAATATGATCCGGCATAATAAATTTTAGAGAAATAGCCTGGATGAAATGCAATGGAATCCCGGGATGAGGCTTTGCTCTTTCCGGATAACGCTACACAACATCCAGGCGACGAGGACGAGACGGCCGGTCATTAAATCATGAGACCGAATTTGGAGGATGCAGCACTACTGGCATCTTTCAATCCGTATGAATTTATGATTGTCATCCACATAAACAATAAAACGTCCATGCACACCCACCCGAGAGACATAAGGCTTAAATACATTAATTGGCAACTGTAAGGTTTGGCCATTATCACAGGTCACAACAACGTTTTTCACGCTACCAACATAATACGCTTCTAGTTGGTAAGCGGATAACGCCATGGAAAATTGATAATGATTCGTTTTTGTTTCGCCCATACCTAATCACCAACACAGCGCTTTAAACTGGCAGCCAACTTATCACATAATGCCTTAAGCACTTTGATTCTAGCAAACTGCTTATTATTACCTTCGACTAACACCCATGGAGCATAATGGGTACTGGTATATTGCACCATATCATGGGCAGCCGTTTCATAATCATTCCATTTTTCACGATTGCGCCAATCCTCATCCGTCAGTTTCCAGCTTTTATGTGGTGTTTGCTCCCGCACTTTAAAACGAGCTAACTGCTCATCTTCATCGATGTGAATCCAGTATTTTACCAACACTATATCACGCTCAATTAATTGTTCTTCAAGATTATTGATCTCGGCATACGCTCGTCGCCACTCATCCTCAGTGGCAAAATTTTCCACTCGCTCAACCAATACGCGGCCATACCAACTCCGATCAAAAATTGTCACATGCCCCGCACGTGATAAATGTCGCCAAAAGCGCCACAAATAATGTTGGGCACGCTCTTCATCAGTCGGCGCTGCAAACGGTAATACTCGATAGATGTGAGGGTCAAGCGCCGATATGACACGCCTTATCGCGCCCCCTTTACCGGCCGCATCGGGGCCTTCAAATACCAAAATCGTTGAAATGCCATGATCAAAGGCTTGTCGATGTAACAAGCTTAATTTAGCCTGATATTTCTTTAACTGCTCTTTATATTTGTCTCTTGTCAAGGCCTGCGATAAATCGAGCTCTGATAATATCGTGGTACGCAACAATGTTAACGTATTAACATGGCCTGTTGCTAATTGTTCTTTTGGCTGCCTATGCATCGCTTGTTGATCAGTGTTTTTATTGAGAGTAAGTTGTTCCGTGCGCTTACCCTCATCCAGCCCTTTGCGCAGCGCATCACGAATAGCCGTCGCCACAGTAACAATACGATAATGTGCATCCGTACCCTCCACAATTAACCACGGTGCATTGCCCGTATTAGTACGCATAATGTTGCGCTCTGCCGCTTCAATAAATTGATCATACAAGCGCCAGTGATCCCAATCTCTCGGCGTCACCTGCCAACTCAATAACGGATCTTTTTCCAAGGATTTAAGCCGCTTCTTTTGTGCATCTCGACTTAAATGCATCCAAAACTTAATAATGATGGCACCATCCACCGCAAGCGCATCTTCAAAAGCAATAATGCGATCGAGACATTCATCAAACTCAGCATCATTAATGCTACCGTATGCTTTATCCAGTACCGACTTCGAGTACCAGGAACTCAAAAACAAACCAATTTGTCCTTTCGGCGGCAAATCCCGCCAAAAACGCCAAAACTCCGGACGCTCCAGTTCCTCATCAGATGGCTCGCGATACGCCCGATTGATTAACCAACGAGTATCCATCCATTCATTTAATAAAGTGACCGTAGCACCTTTACCTGCCCCATCAACCCCGGCGAACACAATAATAACTTGCCTTCGAGCCTCGACCCTGAGTTGCATTTGTAAATCCAACAATTCCTGCCGTAACAAAGGTTCTATTTTTTTATATTCTTTCTTGGAAAGTTTTTGCCCCAATTCTGCTGTCCTAAACATGGCTTCCCCCTTGTTGCTTGTCAATTTTTTGATACGTTATTCCCATAGCTCAGACATTAGCTGCGAATATCGATTTTGCGTCAATTCCTATCTTTGTTGTAACTCACGCCCGGTTCATTGCAATTGGCAACCCCTGAGAGTTTTTGCAACAACCTGCCAAATTCTTTAGAATTGGCTAATCTTTTTTACTCAACACACCACAAAAATTTTTCATGAAATTATATATTGCCGAAAAACCTAGCCTAGGGCGTGCCATTGCCGATGTCTTAGCTAAACCCCACCACAAAGAAGACGGTTATATTCGCGTCGCTAACGGTGATTGCGTGAGCTGGTGCATCGGTCACTTATTAGAACAAGCAGAACCCGAAACCTATAATCCAAACTTTAAACAATGGCGATTGGAGCATTTACCGATCATACCACAACAATGGCAATTGCAACCAAAAAGCAATACCAAAAAACAACTCAATGTACTAAAAAAACTAATTAAACAAGCTGACCAGCTCATTCATGCAGGTGACCCGGACCGGGAAGGTCAGTTACTTATCGATCTGGTTATCGACTATCTTGGCGTTGCCGGTAAAAAACGTGACACCATACAGCGTTGCCTGATCAATGATTTAAATCCAAGCGCTGTTAATCGCGCCCTCACTCAATTACGAGATAACAAAACATTTGCCCCGCTATCTACCTCGGCACTAGCCCGTGCACGCGCCGACTGGTTGTATGGCATCAACATGACACGTGCATATACTTTACAAGGACAAAAAGTCGGTTACCGGGGCGTATTATCGGTGGGTCGAGTACAAACACCGATATTGGGTTTGGTGGTACGACGCGATCAAGAAATTGAAGGCTTCATTAGCAAACCATTTTATGAAGTGATGGCTTTACTACAAACCCAATCCAATGAACAGTTCAAGGCTAAATGGCAACCTAGTGAAGCCTGCCAACCCTATATGGATGAAGAAGGTCGAGTACTGTCAAAAAAACTCGCTGAAAATGTCGTCAACCGAATTACCAATAAACCCGCAGCAGTCACAAAGGTTGAGAAGAAAAACAAAACCCAGTCACCCCCACTGCCGTATAACCTATCAGCATTGCAAATTGATGCCGCAAAACAGTTTTCCATGAGCGCCCAACAAGTGCTGGATCATTGTCAAAATTTATATGAGCGACACAAACTCATCACCTACCCGCGATCTGACAGCCGCTATCTGCCGAAAGAACATTATCAACAGCGTGAGCGCATCATTAACGCCATTGCCAACAACAGCAATGAACTAAAAACTGCTGCCGAACAAGCCAATACCCAACTCAAAAGTAAAGCCTGGAACGACAGTAAAGTGGAAGCACACCATGCCATTATTCCCACAGAGAAAAAACTCAGTAGCACACTCAATCCATCCGAAAAGCAAATTTACCAACTCATCGCTCGCCAATATTTATGTCAGTTTTATCCAATATATGAATACAGTGATACCCGCATTGAAGTTTTGATTGAAGGCGGTTTATTTATCGCAACAGCGCACCAACCGCTGAAGCTCGGCTGGAAAACACTTTTTAGTCAATCACTGACTACGAACCAAGCCCCCGATGAAAATAGCCCCCAAAAATTACCAACCCTGCAACCCGGCGAAGCACTCCACTGCCTGCAAGGTGAATTACTGGACAAACAAACCCAGCCCCCCAAACACTTTACGGACGCCACGTTACTCGCTGCCATGACTGGCATCGCCCGTTTTGTCAAAGACACAGCCATCCGAAAAATCTTAAAAGAAACCGACGGCCTAGGAACCGAGGCAACCCGCGCAGGCATTATAGAGCTGTTATTTAAACGTGATTTTTTAACTCGTCAAGGCAAACAAATTCAAGCAACGCCAGCCGGTCGCGGACTCATTCAAAGTTTACCAGAAACCGCCACCACACCCGATATGACCGCACAATGGGAATCCGTGCTAAATGCCATCAGCTCACGTCAAGCCAACTATGCCGGTTTTATGACGCCACTTACCGAATCACTGCATGCATTAATAGAACAAAGCAAAACCTTGTTACCTCATGCCTTACGGGGAATACCCAGCACCACCAAAGCAGCCTCGAAAAAACGACGACGCCCAACAAAAAAATCAAAAAAAGCAACCAGATAACATTGGCCACACAACCAAAACATCAATCAATCTCGCTGAAGAAAAATTCTTATGGGATCAAGGATCAAGTAAGATCAAATGATAGGCTGCCCAATATCGGCAATTAATAAAGGATAAGTAAATCTACTTAGCCCTATAGAGTTTCATCAAAAAACTCAACAATGATAGTGAGGCCTTAATTGAAGAAATGGCAAAGCAATACCTAACGAATAGGATCAATTAAGCCTTATCTGACATTGATTCTGCACACAAGCCACAGGCGACTCTGCTACGACCATACAATCAGAAATACGTCCAAGCTTAATATTTTCATCCCTTTGCGCGGTATTAAACTGAGTCACCAGTGAGTTCAGCACATCAATATCTGTACTTTGTGATGAATAGGCTAAATAATGCGTCGGCCCACCACAAGGTTTATGCCCCACCGCGATAGTGGCGCATTGATTATTATCGGTACAACTGGCCAGGCCAATGCTATCGATGATATCTTGATAAACGGGTGAATTGACAGCGGGTTTTGTATTTCGATCTTCGGGCACAAAAGACAATATCGTGTCACTAGACTGTGCAACTAGCCTCAACTGGGTTTCCGTGACTTGATAACTAAATTCCCCCGTCAGCGCAGATAAATAAGATAACTCTTGATCCATAATACCATCAGGCGTTAAACAAGCACGCTCAGTAGCTGCCATATTATCAAATATGAGGTTTTCTTCAGTCAATTGCACCTTACCAAAATAATAGTTGCAACCAGCATTGCCTTGAACCTGGTCCATGGCACTAAACTCTAAAGTAGTTATATTATCAATGACATCAACCGATATCGCATCAACCAGCATTCCCTCCAATACCCATTCTGTCTTTGATAACATTGGCAGTGGCGCAAAATCCACATTCAGTGAAAAATAGTCAATAACAAAACCATCATTTTCACTGTCACGAGAAAAAGACGCAAATTCAGGATAATGAAACCCAGCATGGAAGCTAAAATCGACCGAGACATTAGGTGAATCAAGATTAGATTGAATGCGATCAAAAAGCGCAGGCATATCAGGTGCATTATCAACGGTCAATGTAAGAAATTTGCCTATTTCACTAGAATCAAAAGACACCACCTGCACAACTTTCCCATTAAAAACAGATATCTGCCATCTACCTTGAAGAGGCGAAAAACCGGTTTCGCGATAATGAAACTGATAAGTTTGCAAATTCTGCGCTTGCCAAGCCAGCCTCTCTTGATCGAAAACCTCTTGCTCAATAATCTTGATAAAGCAAGCGGTTAAGAGAAGTATGGTAATAAAAATTAGAATTATTGGTTTTTTCATGGTGTGGGCGCCCCAACCACCCAGAGACCCACGGTTAACGAATGGGTCGTAAAACATTGTTGTCTGGTGTTTCGCGATGCTATAGGTTTAGTTTTCTTATTATTTTCCAATTTGACCCTGCAGGCAAGATTTAGTTTTTTTATCTAGGTTTTGATATTTAAAGTTACGTAAGCATTTGCAGCAACACAAAAGCAATCCATTCCCCATACGCTCAATCTTAAAATAGCAACGATATGCCCAACTCTTCTTACCGGTCCGCCGTCGTCCATGATCAATCAATCCACGCAAGGATTGAAACAAATCCGGTAACCGTTGCACTTCATCGATAACAACCAACTTATCCCCATGATCAGATAAATACAAAGCAGACTCTTGCAACTTCATCCGATCGGCATCGGCTTCCAAATCAAGATAAATCGACCGCAAATCCTCAGCCACATCAAGCGCCAACGTGATTTTACCCACTTGCCTTGACCCAAGTAACACAACAGCGGGAACATGTTGAATTACATACCTAATTTGATCATATATATCTACGCTTTATCATACATATACTTTATAGGACTTTTGCTTAGATTTGTCGCATGGCATCGAGCAATGTTTCACTTTAACGTGTCATCAGGGTCCGCCAGAAAGTCATATTTCAGTCAAGGAAGTTTTCCATTGTTGTTAAGTAAACTATTACATACTAGCAAATCATTCCTCAGCATATACTCAAGGAGTCTTGTAAGTCTTGTTTCACAAGATTATCAAGGTTACTGGTTAGGTAACTGCAGCAAGCAATCTATCTCGTATTGCATCGTATTTTTGTTTGTCATCAAGGTAAAACTTTGAGCACATAGCTTGGTATATAACTGAAGTTGTAACAATGAAGGCAAACAAAAAACAAGCAAGATGAGTTATTTATTGCAAGTTGCCTCACTATCTATGTTGAAGATCCGCCGTGACAAGTATCTTTTTAAATGGGCGGAATAATTGAGGTAATGATTATGCTACAAAAAATGATATCAACTATCACTCTACACACTCGAATTTATTCGAGAATTCTACTAACGCTGGCTTTGCCATTTGCGTTTGGCCAGCCATCCGTAGTCCAAGCACAAAGCATATGTGGCCCAGAAGTAAAAGAAGAGATAGCAAAAGCGTTAAGTGAGGTTGCTAACGCTTCTGCAAACGAAAAGCTGGCTGTTGAAGCTACTCTTTATGAGAAGTATAAATTTTGCACTTATGATAGTGCAAAAATTGCAAACAATAATGAGTTCTTCAAATCAGCCAGGCAGTGTGGTGCCAGAGTATCAAACCTTGGCAGCCTTGCCTATGAAGAAATGAGCTGTTGTGGCTATGATCCTCAACGTAGGCAATTTGGTTGCCCAGTAAAAATCAAACGGACTTTCGGCTTTGGGAATCCACCATTACCAGGAAGCCGTGAATATGTATTACATTGTGTCGCTGATGTTAATGGAATATTAGTACCCGTTGGTAAAGATAGTGTTCATTTAGCCAATGAAATGCATGGTCAAAATCCAAGTTGGCAGTTTGCAGTTATCGCCAATGCAAATATCAACCTGGATAGAGTCTATCCTATGAACGGAATTACACGGAAAGCGCGTTCCATTTTATCATGGGGCTTCGAACCAACCTCATGCAACTACCAGCCTATCTGGGGCAATGCACTGAACTATAATATCCGGCTTGACCAATAAGCGACTCATTCATTCAATAAATTGAATAATCAAAAGGGTCAGAGTTATTGATTTCTGATAAACCAATAACTCTGACGCCAATTCGCTAATCGTTATGGGACCTTTCACAGTTTCAATAGCGACTTTGGCTTTAAAGTCATGACTAAATGTTTTGCGCTTTATTTTTAACCCCTTTCTGATAGTCGTTGTATCTTAACACGCTGTCCAGTTTATGGGGTCCACTATACTGCCTTTCACTATGTGGTGAATCAAGGTAAATCGCCAGCACACTTTTCAACCAAAGGGATCGGCTAATAAGATATCTCTTCATGATTTGACCTTTTTTATAATCAATAAAACTATTTTGACTCCTTTTTTTGATATCAGCACGTCGATAATTCGGCATCAATCTTTCCGTAGCACCATTCAGCGTTGGCATAACCCCAACGATGAATTTTATTTTCAAGGTAATTGCCATTTTCACCGTTGTTTGGTGCGTGGAACGCACCCTACCTGGCTTGACCCCTTGAAGTCTTGATCCTAAACCATAGAATTGTTGTGGTGAAATTTGGAGTTATGCCTATTCTTCTTTATTACATCACCGTCATTCCCACCGATTTGCCTTTTTTATCGAAAGTAACTACCGTTTCACACCCTCTATTTTCAGATATAACAGCAATTAACGCATCACTAAAATCAGCCTTTCCAGCACTATAGCGCTTCAAAGCCAAATAGGCCATATCTGCACTTTCTACTAACAATTGCTTGGTGGTTAGTAATGAGTAAACAACATCAGTAAGCGTATCTTTTCGCTGCTCGTAGCAGGACTCAAGAACCCAGACAACTTCTACCAGACTTATCAATGTGATAAATCCTGGATTGCTGGTGGATAACTCATTGTCGATCAGCTTATTAGTTTTCGTCGCCTGTGTTTTATCATCCTGGGTCAAGTATCGAATGAGAACATTCGTATCTAAGCCTATCATGACTTCCCTGCCCTCTGCCGGATCACCTCATTCATCGCTTCAACAGAAACCTTCTTCGTTGTTTTGATAACTCCTTTAATAGAAGAAACCTCTCTTGTTGCGGCCACCACCTCATACCTCCCCTCAGAAACTTTAACAAACTCTAACCGATCTCCAGGCCCTACGTGGAGGTCGGTTCTAACCGGGGCTGGAATGGTTACCTGACACTTACTTGTGATTGTTGCCGTTGCCATAAATTACCTTACATTTCAGTCTTAGCCTTACTTCAGGTAAGATAGCACAATTACAAGAATAATACGAGCTAGATTGAAAATTAGCTCAAGAATAAGTTGATAAGATAGTATAAGTAAAGATTTGACCTCCTAAATCCTAATTTTAAGAGCCAACAAAAACGCCTTGCAATCGCTCACCTATTGACCTACGGGATGAAGCGTCATCAACGATATAGCACCCTGCCTTCTATCCAGTCATGGATTCCATATTGACAATATTCCCCCCAAGTTGACCTTTTTTATAATCAATAAAACTATTTTACCCCCCTGTTATGACCCTCTTTACTCTAACCTCCCCCCATTTTTCATTGTTTCCAATCACTAATCGTTATCAATTATCCTGGTAATTTTTCACTGAAATTACCAGCGTCCTAATGATAGACTCTCTAGGTTACATAAGAAGGAGATGCTAGATCCAAGGCTTAAAAAGGAAGAAAGGTAGTGAAGTAATCAATTACTGATCAAGTGATGGCTTTCCATCTATTAAATATTCTCACTTTGATCCCTTGCGATTAGTGTTACCCATCTCAGCGCAGCTATGAGACAATGAATGCAGCTTGTAACGATTAATTTGAAGCCACCCACAGTAAAGAAACAAGTGTCAAGTCAACATCAATTGCTGAAAAGTATACCAACAAAAGTTGGTCGACTAATACAACAGCCTGGCGGCCCCATCAAGTATTACTTGGTTAAAAAATGCCGCACAAAAATACATCAAAACGCGAAAATTTTCCCATCCTCTAAGAATAATAGTCACACTCTTTGTCGAAAAGAACCCGGAAAAATAGCCATTTTAATGCCAAACAGCTTCTTAGACTATCAGCCAAAACGATACCACTCAGGAAAAAGCCATGAAACAATTTAGAGCAATAGGCTTTTGCTGCCTATTGATTACAATATCTGTTCTGCCTGTATCATCACTTGCTGCATTTGTTGCAAATCAGGAATATGAAAACGTTGTCTATTTCTTGTTTTCAACGCCGAACAAAATTGTCCGCTATGACATGGCGAGCAATATTTTTCTCGATGATATTCCACTTAAAAACGTTCCCACTGCTTTTACTGTATCTAATGGGAAAATCTATGTCAGTTTTCATCGCGAATTATACGAAATTGATCTAGCGACGAGTCAAAGTCAGTTTATCCGCAATACAAGTACAGATATTCATCATGTAGTTACCGTGAATGATTATTTATACTACGTGGCAAACAACAACCCAAACATAACAGTGATAAAAGCGACTGATTTTACCTTAGTAGAAACACGAAAGTCATCTTATAACGGCACGGGTTTTGTCAGTTCTGATTTACAATCATCCTACTATTACAGAACCTCTTCCAATCTACGCAAAGTAACATTAGCGGCCGATGGCACCATTCAGAGCGACAAAAACAGCCAACACAACTACCCTTCGGCAAATCAGTTATACCTCAATACTTCCGAAAACAAAATTTATGATAATGCGGGCATTGTATATTTCGCTGTAGAGTTAACCTACGCAGGCAGCCTAGCTGGACCCGTTGATGCGTTAACTTTTTTGGGTGACAACCCAATCGCATTACGCGGCAATCAATTGGTTTTATACAATGAAACAGAGATCGAGCAAGGACAAATAATACTTGATCAAGCCCCTAATGCCATCGCAGCTTATGAAAACTCTGTTTTCAATTTCTTAATTGAAAATAACTCGGTACAAGTATCCATAAAGGATGTTTCCTCATTTGAACTGCCTCAACTGGGCGAACCTGTTGATCCAGTAGGACTTGCGTATCAACCAGATTTTTATGAACATGATGATGCTGACATTATGTATCTCATCGACCGAGAAACAATGAGTGCCTTTCGATGGTCCAGTGTTCAGGAAAAATATCTTGCATCCTGGCCTTTAACAAATCCTCCCAAATGGGCAACTTTCTCTCTTAACCACAATCGTCTTTACCTGGGATATGAAAGCGGCAAAATTACTTATTTCGATCCATCCCAGGAGAGTCCTATTGAAACACATTTTGTCAATTTAGCTACAGGCGTGAGAGGCCTTCTAACCGCAGGCGACTATCTTTTTGCCGCCGATGCTTTGCGTTCACAATCATCACGCCATAGTTTTGATGTTAATGGCACGTTGATTGATTCTAAGGAATGGAGAGAGACAGGCACTCAATATGCTTGGAATCCTCTAACAAACCGTATTTATCATACACGGGATCGCAGTTATCCAAACGATATAAGATGGACTGAATTAGATCAGGCCACTGGAAATTTTGGGTTAAATAGTCGTTATCCTTATCATAGCGATACACTGAGAGCCAGTTATCCCATCATTGTCAGTGATAACGGGCAATATCTTCTCAATGGTGGCGGCCAAATCATTGATGCTCAAACTTTAACAATGTTAAGCTCACTGAGCAATGATATTGCTGATGGCGTTTGGATTAATGACGATTTAATTAGCATCAAAAAAGGACAGCCTTCCGTGCAATTTTGGAGCGAAAACTATGAGCTGAACTCAGATTTTGCACTAAATGCACTGAAAGCTAGAGTATTTAATTTAAATGGACAACTTATGTTGGTACAGGAATTAAGTTCAGGACCGACTTTTAGTGTTTTTGATATATTAAATCTGCCAGATACGGATAGTGATGGGCAGCATGATTTACAAGATAATTGTATTAACGACCCGAATGCTGACCAGACTGACAATGATAATGACCGCCAGGGTGATGCTTGTGATACAGATGACGACAATGATTCGCTGCCTGACCAACTTGAAATCGAACTAGAATTGAATCCTCAGGATAATAGTGATGCAGAACAGGACTTGGATAGCGATGGTTTTAATAATCGGGTCGAGTATATTCTTGGGGCTAATCTAAATGATGCTTCGTCAATACCATCACCAATAAGCCACTATAACGAAGGATTTGAAAACGGCTGGCCGAAAGGGTTTTATGGCACGATCGACAGTCTTGATTGGATAACCCAGATTGGAGGTTATGAAAGCGAGCATAGTCTCCGCTCTAGCTTTTTCAGCAATGTGGACATGAGTAGTACTGTTAACTTTACCTCATTATTTACTGCAGGAGCACTTAGTTTACAGTACAAACCGATAGGCCCCTATAGTTATCGTTACGATATGGAAGTACTCGTGGATAATGAAATGATAACGCAAAGATCGGGCTCAACGTCTGAAGATGACTGGCGATTGTTGTCGGTCAGGCTTGAACAAGGATTACACACCATTACCTTCAGAGTAACCATGGATCACTCATCAATCGATGAGCAAGAATCATATTTTCTGATTGATGATTTACAATTTGGCCCTGATAGTGATAGCGATGCTATTTCTGATGATAAAGACAATTGCCCGGATATTTCTAATAGCCGGCAAGACGATCAAGATAAAGATGATATTGGTGATGTATGCGATAACGACCCCTACAATAACGATACCGATGGTGATGGGTTTGGTGATTCGAGAGACAACTGCAAAGATGTTCCAAACCCAGATCAAATAGATATCAACAATGATGGTATCGGCGATGTCTGTGATGACATTGATGGTCAACCAGCGGATACCGATGATGATGGTGTTTTTGATATCAAAGATAATTGCCCAGAGATCAATAACCCAGAACAGGAAAACATTGATCGAGATAAGTTAGGCGATGCCTGTGACGACGATATTGACGGAGATGGTATTGCCAATAGCATTGAGCAAGAGTATGAGTTTTTAGATGAGTATAATACGACTGATGCACTTAAAGATTATGATAATGATGGTGTTGCCAATTTATTAGAGATTAATTCGGGGACCTCGCCCTCCGAAGCCGATGTTCACTCACCAATTTCTCTCCTTGATTATTATCCTTTAGATAACATTGAAAAGACATACTTAGGGGAGTCTCAATATCTTCGAATAAGAATGGAAACAACAGACGTAGCGGGTCGTTATCAAATGAAAGAGAATGATAGTCGTATCGCTTCTTATGTAGAGCAGCATAATGATGGCATATACTTAATAGAGCGAAAGTATATAGGTGAACCAAATGAAGACATAAAGTATGTTTTTGACAATGCCTTACTTTTACCTAAACAAATAACATTGGGAGAAATTATTACTTTTATAAGCACACGTACGTATTATGAAAATGAAGAAATGAAATTCTCAGAGAGCATGGAAGCAACACTTCAGTTAGTTGCAACGGGCGAACACGAATGGCAAGGCGAGATGTACTCTTCTGTGACGATATTGTTTACTGACAAAGAGACCCATAACACTAGCGAATCCGTATTTTTAAAAAACATCGGTCAGATTGAGCTTCGAGATATGAACCTAGATTCCATCAAATTTGATGATCCAAAAAATGCAGGAAAAAAAGCAAATGATGGTGGTACAGAAAAAACCGATAGCACCGATAGCACCGATAGCAAATCTGACGGCATCCTTGGAGGAAGTTTATCTTGGTTTATCATAATTTTTCTCTCGATGCTGTTATACCGACAGCGCCTATATCGCTATTTTATGGTTTATTAGTCTCTAGGTTGTTACACTAGTGCTGTATCCTTATAAGTTAGGTGCCAAATTTCTCGGATTTTTTTGACGAACGTTATTTATTTAAATAAGCGAATCAGCTGAAGCCAGGTTAGAACACAGCCGTTGCTCGAAATTAAAATATATTAGATTAGGGGAATAACTATGCGTTGGCGTGGAAAACGTAAAAGTAACAATATTGAGGACCGACGCAGTATGCGTGCCTCTGGGGTGAGTAGTATGGGCAGGGGTGGTGGTATCTTACGTCTGCTTCCTGCGGTATCTAGACTGCTAGGTGTCAAAGGTACCGTGATACTCGTCGTATGTGTGGTTGCTTATGGTTTATTTTCTGGAAATATTGGCAATATGTTAACCGGTCTTGGTTTACAACAAGGTACCTCGACCCCTTTAGCTACAGAACCGTTTAGAGAGACTGCAGCAGAAAAAGAACTGGTGGATTTCATTTCAGTCGTGCTGGCAGATACCGAAGAAACCTGGGCCACCTTGTTCCAGCAAAAGGGAAAACGCTACCAAGAGCCACAGCTAGTGCTGTTCAGAGGTTCAGTAAAATCTGCTTGCGGAATGGCTCAATCAGCCATGGGACCTTTTTATTGTCCTGGTGATCAACAAGTCTACATTGATCTGGCTTTTTATGATCAGTTGAAAAACCGCTTCAAAGCACCTGGGGACTTCGCCCAAGCCTATGTGATTGCCCACGAGGTCGGTCACCATATCCAAACCTTGCTCGGTATATCCAGCAAGGTTCACACTGCTCGCAATAAACTCAGTACGTCAGAGGGAAACAAGCTATCTGTTCGACAGGAACTGCAGGCTGATTGCCTTGCCGGTGTTTGGGCTAATCATGCCAACAATACCCGACAACTCCTCGAAGCAGGTGATGTAGAAGAAGGTCTGAGAGCTGCAAGCGCCATTGGTGATGATACATTGCAGAAACAGTCAACAGGTCATGTCAGCCCAGACTCATTTACCCATGGCAGTTCAGCCCAGCGGGTCAAATGGTTTAAAATAGGTTTGGTAAGCGGCGATATGGACAGTTGTGATACGTTTAAAAATTATTTTTAGACCACTTGGTAAGAATGAGCTGAAAATAAACGGGGTCATAACGCACACCTTGGTATTCAATTCGACGTTACGACCCCCTTTTATATTCTGTGGTAAAACTGAAAGTTTTTCCTGAAAAAATTTCATATAAAAATATATAATATGCAACCATAGATTGTTATCCCAATAACTAATTTAACTGCACCGGCTAAAGTCAATTCATTATCGATATTATTAGGCAATATCATGACTTGACTACGCTCACCTTGCGCCCCTTCCTGCATACCACCGCTGAGTAAATAACCCTGTTTTAATTTACCATCGATTTGCTTATTGAGTTCGTCATTACTGTCTGCTGTCAAAGTTATACGATTATCCATCTCGTAACTCCCATATGATGATTCGCATTCAGATAGAAGATAAATTAACACACTCATAAATTCAAGCTTTAAAAACTAAGCGTTAGCAACTTCGCTATGGGAAACATATTAATCGGGAAATGTGCAAAAAATGGGGAGCAAATTTGAAAAAGGACAAAAAAAGACCAATAATCGTTGGCCTTTGCTAAGCTTGGGTAATTTACAAGGATTTTAACGCTTAAATGATGTCAGCTGATTCATGGAATATGCCTCATTGAGTGGAAAAGCAATGTTATACTTAATCCATTAGTGATTGGCGTTAACTAGAATAACTATTGGCAGCGCGGCTCAAGCTTATCTTGGGCCATCCATGATGTAAGCGTAACTTTGTAGGCAATATATTGAATAAAAGGATGAAATAAAATAATGGGAACAAGACAGTTACGATCACTATATCAAGTTAAAATCTCACTGGTAGACTCGAAGCCACCAATATGGAGGCGCCTACTTGTTCATGGAAATATTAGACTGAATATATTTCATACCGCTATCCAATATTCAATGGGATGGCAGAATTATCATTTACATCAATTTGAAAAGGACAGAATTATATATGGCCTACCTGATGATGGAGGTAATTTCGGTTTTGATGTAAAAGATGAGAGCAAATTTAGGCTATCAGATGTGCTAGAAAAGGAAAAAGATACACTGACATACGATTATGATTTTGGTGATAATTGGCGACATAAGATCACTCTTGAGAAAATTCTTCCTTTTGAGGCATCCTCCGAGTTGGTGAAATGTATTAAAGGGAAAAGATCTTGTCCTCCTGAGGACTGTGGTGGAATATGGGGCTATGACAGTCTGCTAGAAGTCATCAGTGATCCTTCACATTCTGAGCATAAAACAATGCTTGATTGGCTAGGAGGTGAATTTGATCCAGAGTATTTTAGTATAAGTGAAACGAATAATATGCTCTCAGAGCATATCAAATAGAAGACCTAACGGTGCCATTGAGCGAAACGCTAACTGCCGATATTATGCTAAAGGGAAGGACGCAATGAAACAAATAATTGGCTACCCCAGAGTTTCGAAGAGAATACAAGCTCTTTTAATCGATAGTATTATTGTAGCTGTTGGTGCCATTGGCACGTTAATAGTCGTATCGAAGTTAGGTGCGCCAGGTGCCTATTCGGCTATAATGGCAGGGCTCGTTGTTTTTATGTTGGAGCCGTTATTGGTATCAACCACTGGCGGTACGTTAGGCCATCATGTACTTGGTATCCGAGTTGCCAACAAAAATACAGCGAAAAATATAAATATTATTGCCGCTATAGTGAGGTTTGTTGTCAAGATTGTATTAGGCCTATTTTCTATAATTTCGATTTTTATAACGAGACAACATCAAGCGATTCATGATTCATTAGTTGGGTCAATTGTCATCCTGAAAAATCCACAGGCAATGAAACCATACGAAGCCCTAGAAGAAAGGGAGGTTGAGGAGCACGGGTATTCATATCCTTCGAAAGTACGTCGAGTCATAATGATTATTCTATATAATCTGACTCTGCTTATTGTTCTTGGGGTTGTTTCAACGCTTTCACTTTCCGGAAGCTGTGTTATGTATAATCAGTGTTCGGGGTCTGAAAACGTTATTGCTTACAGTTTATCTATCTTGTGGATTATTGGGTTTGTTGCTTCTATTATTTTATGTTGGAAGGGATTTTTATTAGGTTGTCGGCGGAAATTGACTGATATTGCATAACAATTGAATTTACCCTAACGTTTCAAAAAAAACTGGTAAAAACCGTTTCACTGCTTTATTTACTGCATCTAAGGACGAATACTCACTTTTTCTAAACCTCACTATGAGTGACATGGCTCGATTTAGAAAAACCTCCGTTTCGCCCTTATATACAGCAACTAAAGATTTTTTCCTCACTTTTTTTTGAAACGTTAGGGTTTACTCAGACCGCCAAAAACATCGCTTCGCTTTTGGCGTCTGGTAATGTGTGGCATATACACAAAAACACGTTGATATTGGGCGGTAGCCAGTGATCGAAATAGCTTGCAAGGCTTGAGAAGCGAATGACATACTTTAATCAATCATTCGCCTCCGAGAAATGCCCATATTCTTTTAGCTTATTTCTAATACCTGGCGTTGTATTGAGTTACCAATGTGGTCGGAAGGTTCGTTTGTACCCTGGAATGGCTTCGATACGCTCCTGCCAGGCAGCGATATGAGGGTAAGTTGTCGAAAAAGGTAGCAGATTTAACTTCAACGATGCAGCATCGTTTTGGCTAGCTGCATTTATTAGGCATTGCAATGTTGGGAAAATAGCAATGTCAGCCGCGCTAATTTCATTACCAGCGATATAAGGTTTCTGCATCAATTTCTCATCCAGTTGTGCTAGAACCGCGTGACATTCGTCAGATGCCTGCTTGATATCGTCTGATTTGTCTTTAGCTTCTCCTCTCCATAGTGGCCATATAACCTTAAATATGGGCTTCATTGAATGGTTTAACTGCTCAAGTGTACACTGCCAAATATAACCATGTTCAGCTGACGTCGTCCCAAACAAAGGTTTTTTAGGGTATTGACGGTCAAGGTATGCAAGGATCGCCAATGATTCATAAATGACAATATCTCCGTCTTTCAATACTGGGACTTGACCTCGTGGGTTCAATTTTAAAAAAGATTCCGTTTTTGTTTCACCCTTTGATACCTCAAGCAATTTGGATTGATAGGCTAAACCTTTTATTTCTAATCCAAGTAATACCATCCATGAGAAAGGACTTCCACTAACCCAATAAACTTCGATGCTCATTATAAATTCCTCTTCGGTTGAAATTTTTACCAATCAAATGACTATTACATTCCCAATGTAGAATCAATCATCAATATACTATTTCCAGTGAGGCGGATAAGTTCGCTCATAACCGGGAATAGGTTCTATGCGCTATAGCCAAGAATTAAACTAAGGCACAATTTACATTACACACCTATAACCAATTGATTATTAATATTAAACATGGAAACCCCGCACAAAATTTTACTAAACGGTTTAGTAAAATTAATGCATCGAGAAGCTTGTTGTCAAGCCATTATGGCTGTTATATTGGCATAATCATTAATCGAGCGAGCCTATGAAAAAAAATAAAACACTACCGAGCAAGCGTGATCTGATCGTAATCGCGGCCAGTAAACTATTCCTGAGAGATGGTTACAAGGCGACCAGCATCGATGCGATAGTCAGAGAGGCTGGCGTATCCAAGCCAACGTTGTACAGTCATTTTCAGAATAAAGAACTGTTGTTTGCCAAAATAGCTTGCGGTATGTGCAATGAGTATTGTGATATTCATTGTGACCCTGACGTTGACAGTCAACCGGAATTAGATGCATCACCAGAAGTGGTGTTAAAAAAGGTGGGACAGATATTCTTAAACCAGATGGTGCTCCAGCCACAAGGGCTTGCGATGTTACGAATGGCGTTGTCAGAATCACCGCAGTTTCCAGAGTTAGGACAGTCACTTTGGGAGACAGGCCCGAATCGACTTAAACTGTTTCTTTCTGGTTATCTAGCCGAATTTAATCGACGGGAAATACTTAATGTACCGGACCCTAATCGGGCAGCGTTGCAGTTTATCGGCCTTGCCGCCGGCCCTTACTTGCTGCCGATTCTACTTGGCGTCCAAACACCACCACAAAGCGAAGATCTTAACCAAATTCTTGATCAGGCAATAGCCGTTTTCCTAGAGGGATATCGCCGATTGCCGTGAGTGATGGAGAGCATGAAGTAGGTCGGGTATAGGAAGTATGAACCATCTTTTTGCAAGAATCCAAAAGTATCTTAATGGCTGAAATTCCGGCAAATGCAATGACAATGAATCGCCTAAATATCACCCTAAGCAAAGTGAATCTTCATCTTGCCATTGCAATGAGGGCAACGACTCAGTATCAATATGGAATTGTATTCTGCCCCAAAAATTTACAAAAGTATCTACCCTAGGGAGGCGATAGACAAACCTCCAAGCAAGGATTCATGGCGACTTTTGCAAACCTTTAGTAATGGGTACGTGATAACTTCCCGGTTTGGCGCTCAGATTTGGTTTGTATTGGTTCGTTCTGAGTGAACAAAAATGCAGGAATAGTTGTTCTATTTCGAGTTTTTGCGAGGGAAGAACGGGCCAAGACGAGCGGAAGATGGGATGCGAAACCGGGAAGTTATTGCGTGCTCATTCCTTACCTATTCGCAGATTTCATTTGCTGCCGCAACCACAACCTGGCCAAACCCAATCGCTCCATCATTCAACGGTAATTGCATTGGTCTCAAAATTTCAATATCGGCTTTGCTAAGCTGCTGCGTTACATCCTCTAGCAGCAAGCGATTCTGAAACACACCACCGGCCAATACCACCTGTTGAAGTTTATATTGATGACACAACTTGAGTGCCATTCTCACGATGACTGCGCTCAATGTGCGATGAAAACGAGCCGCTATGGTCGCTGCTGAGACGCCTTGTTGTAAGTCGTTCAAAACACTCCACCACATTGATGGCCAAGCCAAGCGCCATTGGCCATCCCGCCACTGCGGTTCCACTGGATAAGTGCAGTGAATCGATTCATGTATTGGCGCTGCTAATGCTTCAAGCTCCATGGCGGCTTGACCTTCGTAACCGACCTCATCGCGGCATATCGCTATCGCTGCCGCAACTGCATCGAACAGGCGCCCAGCTGATGAACACGAGGGACTGTTAATGCCTTGCTCGGCCATTTGTTGTAATGTCGCAATGGGTTTGTTTTGCAGGTATTGCATTAATTCAAGGTCACCAAACTCATCGATCAGCTGTGGCCACTCAAACCAGTGCAGTAATTGAGCGAGCGTATTGCGCCAAGGCTCACGCATGGCCTGACTCCCTCCCAGCAGAGCTATCGGCTCAAATGCAGCCAGTCGCTTGAACTGAGCATAATCAGCTAATAGAAATTCCCCCCCCCAAAGTTCGCCATTTTCGCCCATCCCCAAACCATCGAGAGCAATACCCAGCACTGGCTTGCATTCAAGAGGTAGGACATTTTCCGCCATTACCGCAGCGATATGGGCGTGATGGTGTTGCACTTCGATACATGTTATGCCTCGATCTTCCGCCAGCTGTCGCCCATATTGCGTAGAAAGATAATTGGGATGCTTATCGACCACCACGACTTCGGGCCGATGTTGATAGAAGGACAAATAAAGTTCCAATTGACGACGATAATCGACCAAGATAAGCGCACTTTCCAAGTCGCCGATATGTTGCGAGACAATGGCTTGAGCGGACTGAGTCAAGCAAAAGGTATTTTTCAGTTCCGCGCCCATAGCTAACATCGCTGGACTGTTTTCAAAACCGGGAGGCAACATAATGGTCGAAGGCGCGTATCCCCGAGCGCGGCGCACCATCACTGGACGGCCTGATAAAAATTTGACCACCGAATCATCGACCCGATTGATGATCTCTCTATCGTGTAACAAAAACACATCGGCTGTCGCCGTTAGCTTTTCACAAGCATCTTGGTTGTCAATACATTGGGGATTGTCACTGATATTGCCTGAAGTGAAAACCAAGGGACTTTGCAGTGATTGCATTAACAAGTGATGCAAAGCGGTAGATGGCAGCGCAAAACCCAAAGTCTGTTGCCCCGGCGCTATGTCCGTAGTCAAAGCTTCACCGCCAACGGGCAACAAGATGATGGGCGCCGCACGGCTTTGCAATAACTCGATCTGCTGCGTATTCACCATCGCAAAACGCTGAATCATTTCCACATCACGGGCTAACAGGGCAAAAGGCTTGTGATAACGCCGCTTGCGTTGCCGCAGTTGAGCAACCGCCTGTTCATTCATCGCATCACAAGTCAGGTGAAAACCACCGATGCCCTTGATAGCGACGATCTGCCCAGCTTTGATCAAATAAGCGACCTGCTCGATAACATCGTCACAAGCCATATGATCGCCCTTGTTATCCTGCAACCAGATCCTCGGACCACAATCGGAACAAGCATTAGGCTGGGCGTGAAAACGCCGATCATTCGGGTTATCATATTCCGTTTGACAGGCCGGACACATATTAAATGCCGCCATGCTGGTATTGATTCGGTCATAAGGAATCGCTTTGATAATGGAAAAACGCGGTCCACAATACGTGCAATTGGTAAAGGGATAACGGTATCGGCGATTGCCAGGATCATTAATTTCAGATAAACAATCCGCGCAGATAGTTGCATCGGCAGCGATGGCGGTTGCTGCCTCACTTGCCTCACTGGTGATGATTTCAAAACCCAGGTGTTCAGGCGTACCACACAAAAGCTGCCTTTCGATGGTATTGACTTTGGCCAGCGGCGGTAGCTGCTGATTCAGGCATTGTAACAATTGATCAATGATCGAAAGCTCGGCCCAGACCTCGATCACCACCCCCTGCCCATTATTACGTACTGAACCGGAAACATTTAAATCATGGGCAATTCGCCAAACTGTAGGACGAAAACCCACCCCCTGTACGATGCCGCGAATGAGAATACGTTCAGCGTACATCAATGCACCGTGCAAACCATGCTAGGATCGAAGGAACACACAATCGGCTGCACTGCCACCGACTCAATCTCTCCCTCCTCCATAGGCATACCGGCCAGCACCCACTCCAAAGCAGCCGGTTGATAGCCCATGTCACGAGGGGGGAAATTCCATAGACAAGTATCTTTTCCCATCACCAACATTTGTTAAATTTCATTTTGCAATTCACACAGATTACCAGGCCAAGAATACTGCTGCATGCAAAGCAGGGCCTCATCGTTAAAACCTTCGGCAGTTTTACCCAAGCGGCTAATGGCCTTATCGTCATGGCCGCAACGCGATAGACGCCAGGCCTAGTACTTCATCATCGACGATCAATACTGTAGGTTGAGTATGCATATCAACAAATCCGTGGTAACTGCTCGCCAACCAACCAATCCACCACTCGCTGCCCACCGAAGCGGGTTTGCATTTGCACCAGATGGTGCTTGTCAGCCACCACCTGACCAATGATAGCGGCGTCACTACCCAATAGATGCGCACGCATAATAGCCAGCAAACGCTCAGCCTGCTCTTGGTCACAAATGGCAATCAACTTGCCTTCATTGGCAATATACAAAGGATCCAAACCCAGTAATTCACAAGCGGCCGCCACTTGCGCTTTAACGGGAATGGACGATTCAAAAAGTCGCATGCCAACACCCGACTGCAACGCCAGCTCATTGAGGGTAGTAGCCAAACCACCACGCGTAGGATCCCGTAAACAATGGATCTGCGGTACCGCTTGCACCATATCCGCGACTAAGCCATTGAGCGCCGCAGAATCGGATTCAATGGCGGTCTCAAATGTCAGGTTCTCACGCTTGGAAAGAATGGCCACACCATGATCTCCCATACTCCCACTCACCAATATGGCATCACCGGGCCGCGCCTGATCACCGGAAATATTCACCCCTTCAGGCACGATACCAACACCCGTGGTGGTAATAAACACTCCATCCCCCTTGCCCTGCTCCACCACCTTAGTATCACCGGTGACAATACTCACCCCGGCGGCTTTGGCCGCCATCGCCATGCTGATGACAATGCGTTCCAGGTCTGCCAGCGGAAACCCCTCTTCCAGAATAAAACCGGCTGACAGATAATAGGGGATAGCACCGGACATGACCACATCGTTCACCGTGCCATGTACCGCTAAACTACCAATATCACCACCGGGAAAAAACAACGGTGAAATCACATAGCCATCCGTAGACATCACTACACGCCCACTGGGCATTTCAAAACAAGCCGTATCATTGCTCTGCCGCAACAACGGATTATCTAAGTGCTTAACAAACAATTCTTTGATCAGGTGCGCCATGGCTCGGCCACCGCTACCATGACTCATGTCCACCTTGCCGGTTTTCATGCTGATCGCTACCATCAAGCCACTCCTCGAAACCGACCATAACTCCAATACGCAGCACAAGCGCCTTCGGAAGAGACCATACAAGAACCCATCGGATTCTCGGGAGTGCAAACCGTGCCGAACAATTCGCAATCCACTGGTTTTTTCTGGCCACGCAGAATAGCCGGGCACTCACACCCCTTGATGTCAGTGACCGATTGCGCACTCACAGAAAAACGTTTTTCCGCATCAAACTCGACATACTCGGGACGAATCTGCAAGGCACTGTCTGCGATCAATCCCAGCCCACGCCACTCGAAACTATCGCGCAACTCAAAGATTTCGTGCATCAAGGCTTGAGCCTTGGTATTACCGTCACGGCTAACCGCCCGGCTATATTCATTTTCCACCACCCAGCGACCTTCATTCAGCAAGCGTATTGCCATTAAGGCTGACTGCATCACGTCCAGAGGCTCAAAACCGGCAATGACGATGGGTTTTTTATATTGTTCGGAAAAAACTTCATAAGGGCGGCTGCCAATGATCGTGCTGACATGGGATGGACCGAGAAAAGCATCGATTGCCACCGGTGGAGAAGCATCCAAAATGGCCCCCAGGGCCGCAGGCGTCAACACATGGTTACAGAACACCGAAAAATTTTTTAACCCTAAGGCCTGAGCCTGTTTAATAGCCACGGCGGTGGACGGCGTAGTGGTTTCAAAACCAATGGCAAAAAATACCACTTGTTGTTGCGGATTGTCACAAGCAATTTTTAATGCATCCTGAGTGGAATAAATCATGCGAATGTCAGCGCCATCCGCTTTGACCTGCATTAAGTTGCGGCGATTACCGGCTGGCACCCGCATCATATCGCCATAGGTACAGAGTATCACGCCATACTGCTGCACCAACTGAATGGCCTCATCAAGACGCCCCATGGGCAACACACAAACCGGGCAACCGGGTCCATGAACAAATTCCACATTGGCGGGCATTAAATCCTGCACACCATAACGAAAAATAGCATGGGTATGACCCCCACAAAACTCCATCAATCGATAGTGTCGTTGCGATTTTGCTTCACGGCTAATGGCTGCAGCAATGAGCTGGGCCTGCTGATGATCACGAAATTCATCGATGTATTTCATCAATCCGCCTCCAACATGCCGGCTTCGGCAAACAATTGCAAGGTCTTCTCCGCCTCTTGCGGGCTAATTTTATTCAATGCATAACCCACATGGATCAGCACATAATCACCCACTACTATATCATCCACCAAGGCTAAAGAGATCTCTTTTTTCACACCAGCGAGCGATACTTGGGCGTTATCCCCATCAATTTCCACCACTTCCGCAGGAATCGCCAAGCACATAAACTACTCCCCCACGCCATAGGCTACGCTGTGCGCACCGGCGGTACTGGATGATGGGTGCGCACAGCGCGCCCTGCTTTGTTCGATCCAGGCATACCATTGCGACAAACCATGACCTTTGCTGGCGGATATCTGAATCACTGCGATAGCAGGATTCACTTGTTTGGCATAAGCAATACAGCGCTCAACATCAAACTCCACATAAGGCAATAGATCAATTTTATTCAACAGCATCACATCAGCGGCATGAAACATATCCGGATATTTAAGCGGCTTATCCTCCCCCTCCGTAACGGAAAGAATAACAACCTTATGGGCCTCCCCTAAATCAAACATCGCCGGACAAACCAGATTGCCTACGTTTTCGATAAATAACAAACTACGTGCTGCTGGCGTTAATTTCTGCAATGCATGGGCGATCATGTGAGCGTCGAGATGACAGCCTTTGCCGGTGTTAATTTGTACCGCAGGTACACCCGTCGCACGTATCCGGTCAGCATCGTTAGCCGTTTGCTGATCACCTTCAATAACATTAATTGGCAAGCTGGCTTGCAGATCAGTAATGGTACGGGTTAACAAGGCGGTCTTACCAGAACCAGGGCTGGACACCAAATTCAAAGTCAATATCCCCTGTGCCGTAAAAAATACTCGATTATTTTCCGCATATTGATTGTTCTTCGCCAGAATGTCCGTTTCGATACGTACCTTGCGTGTCTCACTGAGATGAGGATCGTGAGCATGATGGTGCTGATGATGACCATCAATGCTGATTTCATCACTGCCACAACCGCAATCGATACACATTATTCCACCTCCAGTTCTTTAATGCGCAGCTCTTCACCGCCATTGACCTGCAGCTGATACGCGCCACATTCTGGACAAGCATCAAAACGCTGCCGGATCTCCACATTTTTCATGCATTGCAGGCACCAGGCCTGCCCCAGTAAATCAATAATTTTCAGATCTGCACTCGCCGCAATGGAATCTTTCATCACCACATCAAAACCAAACTGCAATGCCTCTACTTGCACCCCCGCCAAAGCCCCTACCTCCAGGTAAACGGTTTTGACTTTATGATAGTGCTGCACACTAGCTTGATCTTCAATGATACGCAGTATGCTTTCACATAAGGACATTTCATGCATACACTTCTCGTTTTTATTTTAAGCTCAGGTTTCGGTGTTTGTGTTAGGAATGGGCGTCTGTCCATGCCTGGCTTCATCAGCCCACAACACATTACCAAGATCAGGATTTGTTTATTTGCTGACATTCCCCCCCTAAAAATGAATGTGTTTTTAATCACATCGGCAAGGAATAGACCAAGCCACTTATCCCTGATAAAACTTATGATTTATGCAAAAATAAACGTGGCAAATACAACAATCGATGACCTCAGTATATTGTTCTTTACAATTCATGCTAACAAAGTGATAAGTTAATTTCCATTTGTTTAATCGAATGATTTATCAACATGGAAACGACAACCAATACTGAAAAATAATTATCCATAACATTTAAGATTATTTTGATTTTCATGATGCAAAACGACGATAACTGTGCTTTAAATCGTCGGGGGCGTTATACGCACCATTAAGCCTTAACAAAATCCCAACAAATTGATTGATGCTCTTTTCATTGCTGTCTGCAGCGCTGTTTGGTGCTACAAATGTTATCGTGATCCATGGAGGCAATATATCAAAAAAAATCGCGGGCGCTGCGCGCCCATTTTGCCGCTAACGCGGCGATCAGTGAACAGCAACCCAGTGTTCCAGTGATCAGAAAACAGTCACCAGCAGCTCAATGGATGGGGGAGACACAACTCAAACGAAAACCCAGATTGTTGTCGCGGAGGTCGGGAAAGTAGCCGCCGCGACAAGCACAACGGGCGCGGCGTGGACCATTGAACCAGGAACCGCCACGAACCACCCGCCGACTCTTGCTATCATTTGGGTTTTCGCGCCCATCATTGGTTTCATAAGGGTATTTGTGATACAGACTACGGGTCCATTCCCAAACACTGCCACTGATGTCGGCTAAGTCATTATCCGGGGTATTGCCTTCGATAAATAATCCCACCGGTGTGGTTGCTCGAATATGACTCTCAAAACTGTTACACTGCTGGGCTTCAAATTTCTCACCCCAAGCATAAGCTCGTTTGCTAAATCCACGAGCGACGGCTTCCCATTGGGCTTCGCTGGGTAACTGAAAATTTAAACCTGTCTGGGCACTCAGCCAAGTACCATAAGCTAAGACCTCGAACCAACTAATGCCAACCACCGGTTGTATTAGATTATTAAAGGCACTGTCTAACCATTGACCAGGTTGACGATATATTCCTCCAGGAAACCAGTCCTTCAGTAATGACTCAAATGCATTCTCACTCATTTTAGCAATGGCTTCCCAATCATCAGCCTGTTTGCTGGTGATTTGACCGTCTTTTAGCAGGGAACAAATATAATCAGGATGGGTGGGATAAATCACCACTATTCGTTAGTAACTGTTCTAGTTTGCGACTGGCGGCAATATAAGCAGGATTGGGTTCTGGCTGGTGTTCCTGTGACTCACTTTCCAGCGCCGCAATTTCTTGTTCTAGCTGTTGGATTTTTGGTAGAACATCGGTGGTCAATTTTTGTTGGATTTGGATTTTTTCAGTCGTTATTGCCGTTAATAAATCCATTTCATATTGATGTTTAATGGCATCTAAAGCTGTTAACCGTTGTTCAAGCGATGCTAATTGTGTTTGTTTGCGATTTTCGAGAAATGGAGTATCCATGGTGACATTATTATCCTTAGCATTCGCAGATAAATCATGATCCCGTCTTCCTCCCAAGCTATATGTTGTTATAATTAGACTAAATTTTGTTATGTTGTAGCAAGCTTATAAATACCAATTTTGGGGTTGAATTGCAAACCAGCGTGACAGGCTATTTTATGACCTAACACCCGAATGCTACATCCTTTAAATTAGGCGTCCAATCAAGGGGGGGCAAGAGTTAAAATGATAATTGCCATCCAATCAAAAACCCGCAATAAAAATTTATAGCGATTACTTATCGCACAAAAAAGGACACAAGGGGTCACCCACTAGTCAAATCTTCACTTTTACTATTTTACTCATTCCCACACTCCTGCGTGAGAATACAGATGGAGCCATATGCGAAGTGAGATACGGGTTCCCACGAAGGAACGTGGGAACTCAGCGTTGTGTTTGTGTCGATTTGCAAAAATTAATACTCTTGAATTCTTGCAAGAAGCGGGTTTATACTGGCTATATTCGAATTGAACGGTTGCAAATTAATGAGAACTCATCGATCAATGACGCTGCTCATATTGATGCTTTCACTATCAATGCAAACGGCTGCGGAAAACCCGGCACAGGATGCAGAAAAAGCTCACCACCATACAAGCGAAGAATTTCGTAACTATCCCGTTGTCGAAGCCCCTGCTAGTTTAGGATTCAAGTTTTATTGGAAGCGCTTTATTTCATCCTTTAATACCCCGGTTGTGCCAGAGGATCATGTGCTTCCAGAGAATAAGGCGATTTCTCTTTTTAAAGAGCTGCGTAATGAAAACACCATCACCTGGATTGGTCAAAGTACGCTGTTAATTAAGATTAACGGCACCACTATATTAACCGATCCCTTCTTTTCAAAGTATGCATCGCCTTTTTGGGTCGGGCCAAGCCGATTTGTCGATCCAGGAATCCACTCCGAAAATCTTCCACCAATCGACATTATTCTTATCTCACATAATCATTACGACCACTTGGATAAAAAATTCATTGAAGCTATCCCTAACAAAGAGACAATCCATGTTATGGTTCCGCTTAAACTGAAATCGTTTTTTTCGGAGCGTGGTTTCAGCAATATTTATGAACTGGACTGGCACCAATCGAAGACGATCAGTGATATGCTTTTCACTGCATTGCCGGCAGTTCATTATTCGGGAAGAGGGATGAGCGATAAAAATCAAACCTTGTGGTGCTCGTGGGCGATTTCCAGTCCATCCGGGCAATACTATTTTATAGGTGATTCGGCTTATTCTCCCAGCTTATTCAAAGACGTCGGTGAGGAGTTCGGCAATTTCGATCTTGCCATGATTGGCATTGGAACTTATGGGAATAGAAAATATGGCGTCAACAATCACACCACGCCTGAGGAGGCGGTAATGATTGGAAAAGAAACCCATGCCAAAGCATTATTGGGGATTCACTGGGGCACCATCGATTTGTCAGATGAAAACCCGTGGGAACCACCAAAACGGTTTCACGCATCCGCTCGCCAAGGAAGCTATCTCCCTGACGACGTATGGACAATAAAAATCGGCGAAACTCGAAGGCTGCCCGGAAAGTGAACTCATCACTCGTCTTCCGAAAGTCTCTTGTCTTGACTATGGGGTCCACTTTACAAGTTATTTAATATCCACATCTAAACAATCGCACTCATGAGTCAACCTCAGAATAGCGAAAGCATGAAGTCATATGATCATTAACCATACCCACTGCTTGCATATACGCATAACAAATGGTACTACCTACAAACTTGAATCCTTTTTTCTTAAGATCTTTACTCATGGTATCTGACTCTGCGGTACTGGCTGGAACATCAGATAATTTTTTCCATGAATTATTAATTGGTTGCCCTCCAACAAAAGACCAAATATAAGCATCAAAACTTCCATAAGTTTTCTGGATTGCTAGGAAACATTTTGCATTTTCTACGGTTGCATTTATCTTCAATTTATTTCTTACAATTTCAGGGTTTTGAAGTAATTTTTCTAATTTTTTTTCAGAATATTTTGCTATTTTTTTTGCATCAAAATTATCAAATTCTTTTATATAACCGGCTCTTTTTTTAAGTATCGTCGTCCAACTCAATCCTGCTTGCGCACCTTCAAGAATTAACATTTCAAAGAGTAACCTGTCATCATGAACAGGAACACCCCATTCCTTATCATGATATTCTATATCTAAAGGATTTGAACTTACCCAGTCGCATCGCTTCATTGATACCTCTTTTTATATATTGCTCTGGAAACTATTATCCAGACATTGGCTTGCTATTGATGGGTTTCGCTTTGCTCTGCCCATCCTACACTTAATTGGATATTAGCTTCCAGACCTATATATGCCTTAGCTAAAGAATGGGCGCGAAATAACTTCCCCTCACATTTTTATCTTAAAATCTGAGGGGAAAATAGAAAAGATAAACTCTTTGGGTTGCCATATTTCAATGTGTCACTCGGAAATATGGCCAGAAAAAATCACTCGGCCAGCCAATAAATGAGCTAGCGGCTTGAGTATGATCAGCAGTATCCGATCAATTTTTGATAAGGTTTCAAATCTACCTGGCACGATTCGCGTAACAAAAAAATAAAAATGTTTTTTGAATTCAAGAGGTCGTAACGACACAGTTATCGCCTGAACATCCAATTCAGTCAGCTTTCGCTCGTCCTCTGTAATATAAGGTTTTCCTGCGCCATAGATAAAGCGCTGCATTCGGGGGTAAAGTATTTTTTCCACCAATGCACAATGCCTAATGCGATTCGTGAAAGAGTGAGAATAGATTTCGTTCACGATGAATAATGCATTAGGTTTCGAGACGCGACGAATCTCGCTCATAGTCCGCGGAATATCTACGTGGTGAAGAATATCCCTTGCAATCACAAAATCGAAAAAATTATTTTCATAGATCAGGGATTCTGCCGGCATCTGTTCAAACGAAATCTTCAATCCTTCTCGCTCTGCTAGCGCTTTTGCGATAGACAATGAATCGGGACTCAAGTCAAAGGCATAAACATCTGCCCCGAGCTTTGCCACACGAAGCGCATCATCACCAAACCCACATCCGACGATAAGCACACGCTTGTTCGCTAGATTCAACTCCTTGAGATAAGCAAACATTTGCCAATACGCATTCCACCATCGCCGAGATGGTTGCTCAAGGACATCCCAAGAAAAGGGCTTGTCCAATATTGCCGCATTATCGAGCGCATGCTTTCGATGATATTCAAGCTCATTCTTCTGACGCAAGCTCAGTTCTTGTTCACTTTCTTTTAGCACGACTCTCCTCCTTATTTGACGCCCAAGATTTTAAATGAGCGAATAGCCAATGCCCAACTCAACAGCAAATCGCTATCAACCACCACATGACTCCCCCCAAACAAGCACCCGTCCGCTCGATTTTGTCACCAGGTTATTTTTTGATAATAAGCAATGGCCATGTGATAAATTGCCAAGTTAACGCTCAGATTTAGTTTGTTTGTATTCGCCTAGTTTTGGTGTTCATTCTGATTAACGGCTGCATGGACCATAAAATAAAGCCGAGACGGATTTTATAGCTATTTTCACTACACTAACTTTTCCGCCAAAACCTTCGCCTTTGTTTGCGCCCATTCAGGTAACCTTGGGTGAGCTTCTTTGGCAATTAGTCCGGTAAATAGTGTGCCAACAGTATCAGCACCGATGGTTTGTGCAGTCATTTTCAATTGCTTATGAGTACCAAAAAGCCAGCGCCCTACAATCCCAGGGGCCGCACATGAAGAAAGCAACACCGCTTTTTTCTTTGCTACATTTGCTTTACGAAACTGGGGGGCATTCATATCCCACGGCCAATAGCCATAAACCATCAGTCGCTCTATAAAGCGCTTAAAAATAGCAGTGACCGACCCAAAGTTAGTCGGTGAGGCTAGAATATAACCATCCGCCTGCTCTATCTTATCGATCAATTCTTGCATACCATCATGATGCACACATTCCCCCGGCGCTTCACCTGGCTGTTGGGTACACTCTCGGCAATTAAGACAAAACTCGATAGGATATTCACGTAGCAAGATAATCTCAGCCTCTGCGCCTGCTGCCTGCACAGCCTGCACCACAAGCTCGACAGCTTGATCGGTAATACCATCATCCCGATACGAGCCATTAATCGCGAGTATATTGGTCATAATCTCTCCTGGCCAAAAAATCAGCAAATGTTATCAATGAATATAAAGATTCTACTCCCTTATACCGACATTAGGCAGCCCAGCGTTTGACAATAGCAAAGGAAATTGATTTCATTAAGGATGATTCTGAAGAAGGTGCATATGGGTTATATTGCCGACTGAAGAAAAACTCCTGTGGGACCAGGACGTTCTGTATAGTCCCTTACGGTTCAATATACCCAATGAACAGGGCAATCGCTCTATGAATATTCATGAAAAACAATCAGTTAGAATTTAACTGTCTATTTTGACAGTTAAATTCGCGCTATATTTATAGCACGAAATCGTACCCTAAAAACGGTCTTTTTCCTAACCTATTGTTATATCTGTTATTTCATAGAGCGATTGCCCTGACCCAATGAACCGCCTCATGCTAATGCTCGCATATCGAAGGAATCGGCGCATTAGGCCACGTAGCTAGGGCGAAAATAGGCCAGCAATAAAGCCTAAATATCAGACGCTACGAGTATAGATTATACCTTGCCAACTGCATCACATTAAAAGAGGCTGCTTATTGCAACAGATTAAGGATTACAACTGATTGCTTCTGCCTGCTCTTTTTTCAAAAATAAGGTCAGTAAAATTATATTATTGCTAATTTTTAAAAAATATTTTCGTTCGGACATACAATTTCAACTGATTGAATCCCGCAGCACACTGCAATGCTTATTTGTAAAAAAGGATAGTGGTGAGCACTAAAAAATACTCTTATTGGCGTGTACATAGCTTTTCCTTAGCAATTTAATACTTTTGTATTTTTTAGGAAAGAATGACTTATGTATGTTAAACAGACTAGAAAATTTTATACCCTTTTGACACAACGTTTCCCCGTGCCTTTATTCTCCCTCTACACAAAACGCTAAGGTTTTTCAGACTAAATCATTTTTTTTTATTCTTGCCGGTTAGACTCTAGCAATAGCTTCACTTTCTAACAATCAGCAGGGTATGTCAAGTTAATATTACCATTCAATCTCAGCCGCATTAACAGATTATTTTATATCGACACAAGACCAACCCACATAACGAATCAATAAACTGGGTCTTGTGGGTTGAATGATAATTCTCTACTGGTAAATACCTAGAAAGGATGAAAACGAAAAAAGCCAAACATCTGCCGTTACTCGACAGGTGTTTGGCTTTTCAATATCGCTATTATTGTGATTGGGCGTAACCCAATAAATCTGCACTTTGTTCTAGGCCATCGAATAACAGGCCATTTATCTGCACCAGCTCTTAAAACTCAGCCGAAACCGAACTGGGGCAAGACGATAAACTACACAAATTATTACCACTACCCTCTTGCCATTGAATCCCTTTTGTTGGGTCTTGTTCTTCACGCTTTAAACATTTCCATTGGGCTTCGATGTTGGTCGGTAATTTAATGATGCCTGTCCAGGTGGGATAGACGTTTGGTACTAGCTTTACCGCTGACTCGGGTTTCCAGTTGCCAAGCTCAGCGATACTGCCACTGATATAAACACTTTGCCCTTGATAAGTATGTCCACTGTGGCAAGTGAAAGTTATGGCGATTTGTTCCGAGGCAGCGATGACGGAAAAGTCGACAGGGATGATTTGATTGCCTCCATTGGATTGAATGCTAATCGATCCGGTATAGCGCTCTCCGACAGTCAGGCTGGTGGTGTTTACGGTAACTTGGATGCGCTGATGGACAGTGTCCAGTTGATGGCTTAACCAAGTGGCATTTGCTGTGACCTTTTCAATCATCAACGCTCCGCCACTATTCATGTAGCGTAGTTCAAATTGTTTGATCTCCCCCAGAGCCAGTTTACCAAGGGACTGGATGGTTGGGGTAATGAGCAATGCCGGGTCACCCTCAGTGACCCATTGTACTTGCAGCGCACTGTTTATACTATTTCCTTTATTAACTCGGAGTATATATTTCCCCGCATTGAGTGTCACAGTGGCATTGGCGCTGCCTCTGGCCAGTTGCGCTTGTTTGCCACTGGCGCCGCCGCCCCAATTAATCGTCCAATTGCCATTGAGAGTGAGTTTGTAATGGGTATCGGTGAGCTGGGTGGGGATGACAAGCTCTATCTCCCATTGATAATCATCAACTTGTTTTAATACATAATCAGAATTGGCAGGATTCCATCCTGAGAACTGTGCGCCAGTAAGGCGTAATACGGGACGATGACCTAATCGAGTTTTATAGGCAACGGTGGGTATCACAGTAATCGTTTCGGAGAGCGGGCTTTGCTCGTGATCGTTTGATGCGCTAATCCGATATTGGTAAGTGATATCATTGTCCAGTGGCTGATGCGTAAAAGGGGTTTGAGTGGTGGTGAATTGATCCGAGTTTTCATTAGGATCTTCACCATTGGCCGTATAATATATGGTATAAAATGAAGCATTATTGACGGCTTGCCAGCTCAGTTCGACTAGACGATCTCCGGCCAATGCCGAGAATTGGTCTGGGGTTTGTAGCCCCTCAGTATGCCCGGTAACCTGATAGTGCCAGTCTTGGCCATGATTATTCTCCCAGCTATTATCAGTCAGATTATGGAAAACAAAATCAAATTGATTGGCATTGGTCGGAATCTTAATGCTAATGCGATAAGCCCATTCATCGGGGATAAATGACATGACCTCCTCTGCCACAGGTATCGAAGCGCCCTGCCAATTGTTAATACCCCAATGTAAAGCGATCTGTTGCCCCGGTTTTGCACGATAATAATCGACGGTAGCTTCTTGGCCAGCGATGAGTGGATCTGGACTGACCTTCACCGGCGCTCGTTGGCAACGTTCGGTGATCCGCATCAGTTGCTGTAAATGGTTAATAAGCGCCGTTTCGCT
>Ga0316206_1000167_pt1 | contig 126980 bp, 113 predicted proteins | sample 6monthpyrite_MG_FD_204942 | JGI IMG/M metagenome (GOLD analysis project Ga0316206, IMG submission 204942) | Microbial mat bacterial communities from mineral coupon in-situ incubated in ocean water Damariscotta River, Maine, United States -... | ecosystem: Environmental > Aquatic > Marine >... | reverse complement strand
AAAAGCTGGATTTGTGCTATTTTCCGCTTTTTCTCGTCAAATAGAGCGACTATTCTCCTCAAAAAAGCGAAAAATAGCCCTAAATCCAGCTCTCCTTCATTACGATTCCTATTCTCGGACAAGCTCCTAGTACTGCAATTAATAAGTTCCGTCTAATATTCAGCTTATCTCGCTAAAGTAGTTGTGTTGGATTGTTTTTAAAAAGTAAAGTTGTTTGAGAAGAAAATTATTTATAGAGGCTCGAAAGCTTAGTAATAACAAGCTTTTATTTAATAAAAATATTCTCAACGAGTTTTTTACTTTTTAAAAATAAGCCAACACAACTACGGTGAATATTAGACAATACTTATTGTTTGTTGTACTAGGAGTTGGTTTAAACCATAAGTTACAACTCTTTCAACCCTTGTATCAATTCAGAAATTGCCACTTGAGCATCTCCAAATAGCATTTTGGTATTGTCTTTAAAGAACAAACCATTTTGAATGCCCGCAAACCCTGTACCTCGTCCACGTTTTATGACAATTACATTTTTAGACTTATCAACTTCCAAAATAGGCATTCCGTAGATGGACGAACTAGGGTCATCACGAGCTGCAGGATTAACCACATCATTGGCGCCAATAACCAAAGAAACGTCGGTATTTTTAAATTGTGCGTTGATGTCTTCCATGTCCTCAATCATATCATAAGGAACGCCAGCCTCGGCCAATAAAACATTCATGTGCCCAGGCATACGACCGGCCACAGGATGAATAGCAAATTTTACCTCAACACCATTTTCAGTGAGCATTTGCGTCATCTCCCACAATTTGTGTTGTGCTTGCGCGACAGCCAAACCATAACCAGGAACAATAATAACACGTTCGGCAAAGGCCATCATAATAGCAGAATCTGTTGCTTCAATTTCCTTCATTTCGCCTTGTTCGCCATCAACACCTGCAGAGTCATCGCCTCCCATTGAACCAAACAAGACATTGGCAATACTTCGATTCATGGCTTTGGCCATTAATTGCGTGAGCAAAGTACCTGCAGCACCGACTAGCATTCCAGCGACAATCATGGCCCAATTACTTAACACATAACCCTCAAAGGATACTGCGAGTCCTGTAAATGCATTGTACAAGGAAATAACGACAGGCATGTCCGCTCCACCGATTGGCAAGGTCATTAAGAAACCTAGCACCAAAGAACCGCCAAAGAAAATCCACAGATTCATGGCTTCCATGTGATTGAATGTATAAATTCCAAAGCCTATAACGGCTAGAGCAAAGAGACCATTAAAAATGTTTTGCCCTGGGAATGTATAGCGCTTATCGATCAAACCTTGTAGTTTGCCAAATGCAATGAGAGATCCTGTCAATGAGATACCTCCAATTAACACTCCAACCATCGCTAAGCTGGTAATGATACCGTTCATTTCTCGTCCTTGTGTAGCAGCATACAATTCCATCGCCCCAATAAAGGCCGCTGAACCACCGCCCATACCATTGTATAAGGCTACCATTTGCGGCATATCTGTCATAGCAACTTTTTTACCGCTAACCCATGCAATAATGGTCGCGGATCCTAAAGCTGCAAGTATAAGGATATGGTTTTCCATGTGCGGCGTTAAAAATGTAACCAAGGTGGCAATAACCATACCCACACCAGCCCAGACGATGCCGCCTTTGGCTGTGCCAGGTGCTGACATCCGACGCAAACCTACAATAAATAAAATGGCCGCAATAAAATAACTTACTTTTATCAATAAAGGGATATATTCAGTCATTTTTTCTCTCCCGAATCTTTGTTCTTTTTCTTGGTTTTAAACATCTCTAACATGCGTTCTGTAACAACATAGCCACCTGCTGCATTGCCAGCACCCAGAAAGACCGCTATAAAACCAAAGACCTGTTCGAGTTGAGTTTCTGCATGGCCTAAAGCCACCATTGCACCCACTAAAACGATACCATGAATAAAATTAGATCCGGACATTAACGGCGTATGCAATACCACCGGAACTTTAGAAATAATTTCGTTGCCAACAAAAGCGGCCAACATAAAAACATACACTGCTACAAAAGCATCAATTCCATCAATCATACGATTACCCCTTTACCATTGGATGGACGACTTGCCCATCTTTCGTGACATTACTTCCTACCAATATATCATCATCCCAATTGATTTCAAATTCGCCTTCTTTGTTCATCAATGAAAGCAAATTCCATACATTACGCGAATACATTTCACTGGCGTGCAAACCCAAAGTTCCTGCTAAATTAACGGGACCCAAATAAGTCACACCATTTTTCTTAACTGTTTTGCCTTTTTCGGTTATGGCGACATTACCACCACCTTCTGCTCCCAGGTCAACAACCACCGAACCTGGCTTTAAATTACTTGCCATTTCTTCTGTGATCAATCGCGGTGCTGGACGACCTGGCACTGCTGCCGTTGTGATGAGTATATCTACTTTTTTTAGGTATTCCGATAAAGCCTCTTGCTGCTGTTGTTTTTCTTCATCAGTGAGATCTCGGGCATAACCTCCTTCGCCTACAGCCTCCACTCCCAAATCCAAGAACTTCGCTCCCAAAGATTGAATTTGTTCTACTGTTTCTGGGCGAACATCATAGCCCATGACCATAGCACCTAATCTTTTAGCTGTTGCAATGGCTTGTAATCCAGCTACTCCAGCTCCAATCACCAGTACTTGAGATGGACGAATTGTCCCAGCTGCCGTGGTTAGCATAGGGAAAAATCGAGGAGCCGCAACAGCGGCTAACAGCACTGATTTATAACCGGCAACAGAAGCTTGTGAAGACAAAGCATCCATGGATTGTGCTCTAGAAGTTCTTGGCACTAACTCCATTGAGAAGACCGTGATATTCTTTTTGTTTGCAAGATCGAACCTTTGTTTGTCTGCAAATGGAGCAATCATGCCGATGAGGATAGCATTGTCCTTCATTTTGTTTATGACTTCGGAACTCGGTGCTGAGATACAAACAAGCACATCAACATTTGCTAAAACTTCATCTGCGGTCTCTTTAATATCACAACCATCATAAGCAGAATCAACAAAACCAGCATCGGATCCTGAGTTTGATTGCATGATAACTTTCCATCCCGTTTTTATTATTTTTTTAGTGGTTTCAGGCACCAGAGCAACCCTTTGCTCAAGTTCTGAAGTTTCACTTATAAATCCGACTGTAATTGACATAAGTTTATTTCTGGTTTGAAGTGTGTATTATTATGCTAGTATTCAAGCAACTATGCAATTGTTATATTTCTATCGTTTTGATATATCTTATCGATGATCAAGTTTTTGTACCAATTGTCCATCATAATTTCTGTTTTCCATGAAAAATATTATCTTTTAAAATGTACTTTTACTATGAACAAAACTCTAATTTTATCATCGCTACTCTTGCAATTACACAAGCCTTGCGCAAGAACACAATACCAAACATCACAAAATTGACAAAGTCGTCTTGACTGAAGTCATTCATGGATCCAAGGTCTATGACAATAAATGGACTCAATCTACTGAGAGTTTAGCCATTGATAAAGCCATATTAGAACTAGAAATGATTCTCGGCGAAGAAATGATTTTTACCGGAAATATTACTAAAGTTTGTCAAAAAAGAGGTTGCTGGATGGTTCTTGAAAAAAATGGACACTATGCTCGTTTTGACTTTAATCATCACTCGTTTTTTATACCCAAAAAGACTCAAGGAACAGCCGAAGTGTTTGGTGTTATGCATTCTAAACTTATGAGTGATGAAAAAAGAAAGCATTTAGAAGAAGAAGGTTCTGGAAAACTTGCTGAAAAAGTTTACGAAATTACTGCTATATCAGTCAAAATTAATTCATAAACACCCCTAATAGTGAGAAATTTTTTCAGGTTTTATATTGATACAAATCCAGATATGGGAAACACACTTACGCTGCAAGCCCATGGTATGCCGAGTGTGTTCAAATATGACTAGGAGCTTGTCCGAGAATAGAAATTTGCTGCGAAAAATTTGAAATTGGACAGTTTTTCACCTAATTCTCGTTAAATAGCGGTGCTATTCGCCTCAAATTAGGCAAAAACCTGTCTCAATTTAACTTTCTCTCGCTACAATCGCTATTCTCGGACAAGCTCCTAGGCAACAACAGCTTTAAAAAAGCCAGAGTTATCAGTAGATTTATTCTTCAAATTCAATTAAATTTTTTTCACCTATAAAAAAAGGGTAGCATTGCTACCCTTTTTATCATCCTTAAGATGTAAATTTACCAATCAAATCTTAGACCAATTTGAGCTTGCCATTGTGAATTTAATGTAGAAGTAAATAAGTTACCATCAACATCTCTTCCATTCCAATTAATTAACCAACGTCCTTGCTCATCAAAACCTTCTAAATTAGCTATGTTGATACCATCAAATCGACCAGTTTTAACTATTCCCCAATCCTTATTCAGCAAGTTTCCTAAATTTTTGATTGAAAAGAAGACAGAAGCTCTAACTTTACCAAATTGTGGTAATTCTTGTTTTACTTTTAAATCCCATAAATTTATACGAGGTGCTTTTTGAGAGTTTCTATAGACAGCCTGACCTCGAGTTAAACCTGCTTGAGTTAAGAAGGCCTCAAAAGCATCCACATCTGTATTCCCACCAGTTAAAACATACTCACCCGCATTTGGTACATAAAATAAATCATTATCACGAACACCATCTCCATTGATATCATTTCCAAAAGTATAAGAATATGGCTCACCATCAGATGATGTCCAGAATAAACCGATATTTGTTAAAGTATCACCAAAGAAATTGTTGCTATAGTTCATTAAGAAAGTAAAAGCATTTTCAATTTGGAAACTTGAAACACCAGTTTCATTGTCATTTGGATTAAATGAAGGGCGATTATTCCAGTTAGATATTGCACGTGAAGACGTCAATGTACTAACTTCTGAAGAACTAGTATGTGTATAAGAAGCCTTGGTAAAGAAATGTTCTGTGCGTTTTTCCAAGCTAATTGTTGCACGTTTAATATTTCCATTGCCTGAATTTTTTGCTAGCAATACATCACCATAATCGCGATTTCTGTTTGTTTCACTACCACCACCAAGCTCTAAAGGGTTTCCATAGTATGAAAGTCTTCCATCAGGCAAAGTACCAGATGGCGCGCCAAGGTTTAAGTGCTCGTATAATATAGCATCTTGTTGCTTAGTGTATTCAAATTCAAAACGAGATACAATTCCATACCATGGAAGCTCCATATCCAATGCAATATTTGATTTTAACACTGTTGGTAATGTGAAGTCAGTAGATAGCAAATCAACATTTTGGAAAGAGCGCGAGCTACCTTCTGGACGTGGTTGATTGGGTCCATCTGGATTGAATGGTACTGAGCCGTCAAACACTTGGTATGAATCGATGTTTCCACCAGGGTTTGTGAATGGGTTTGACAACCAAACATTTGGGGATCCACCACTGAATACGCCAACACCACCACGAACTTGCATCATAAGCTCATCACTCATATCATAATTGAAACCAAAACGTGGTTGAAGTACACCGCTATTAATTACACTAGTGTTAGGAATACCAAAAGCATCAACAAAACCTGGATTAGTTTGCGGACTATCATTTGTTGAAGGTACATCATAACGTAAACCATATTGAATGGTTAAATCTTGATTGACCATCCAGTTATCTTGAATAAATAGTGCTGTTGATTTCCAAGCCCAATCTGCTGCTGGGTAGCGGTTAGCAGGGTCTGCGCCAATGTTAAATCTAAATCGACCGACATCGCCATTTCTAAAATCTTCGATACCATCAAAGCGATAGTTACCAAATGAGTCGGATACAAATGTATTGAAAATATCATGGTTTTGAATATCTAGTCCGCCTTTTATTGTGTGATTACCTACAAAGTAATTGCCTTCAATATAAAAAGTGTCATCTTTCACGGAGAGTGAATTAGCATGTCTAAATCTTTCACGGCCAAAATAAACTGTATCTCCATCCCCAACTCTTCTAATTTCTACATAGGGTAAATTTGATAAACCTACAGGGTTTTTATCAAAAGAAGATGTTGATAAACGCATTTCAGTTGTAAAATTTGGAGTCCAATCACTATAGACATTAATTGCATAAGAGTCTTTTTGGAAATTATTAGTGTACCACTGAGAACTTAAAGAAGCTCTATTTCCACCTAGATTAGGCAGCTGCGGGCTATTATCCTCATTTGTATTATAAGTAAAAGCCAATCGATGAGATTCGTTTATCAACCAATCCAATTTCAACAATATGTTTTGTTTTGTAATATCTAATTCGCCAGGAGCATTGCTTGTTCCTATATCTATTCCATAAACACTGCTAGCAATATCAATAATCTCTTGAACATCTGCACTTGAAACTGAAGTTGAATTTGCAACCCTAGTGAAAGACGTATCTTCGTAACCTAGAAAGAAGAAGAGCTTATCTTTAATAATTGGGCCACCCGCTGTCACACTTAAAATCTCATTGGTGAAATCGTTCAAGTCCCTAGTGAGACTTTCATTCCCATATTGAAGATTAACTGAACCAGTGAATTCATTTGTACCACTTTTAGTAACTGCATTTATGCTTGCGCCAGTAAAATTAGATAATGTGACATTGTATGGAGACAACTGAATATTCAATTCTTCAATTGTATCAATATTAAAGGGCTGTCCTATCCCAGCAAAACCAGCAGCTTCCAGACCAAAAGGGTCATTAGCACTCACACCATCTATAGAGAAGTTATTCATCCTGCTATTAACACCTGATACAGAAATACCTTCGCCAAAATCACGAATATTGATTCTTGAATCAAGTTTCAAGAAGTCCTGAACACTTCTTGATACAGTAGGCATATTTGCCAATGTGTCTCTATCAATTGAAATATTTGTTCCCATATTGTCCGCATTAAAGACAACAGACTGAGCAACACCAACCACTTGAATTGAATCCAAACTTACAGAATCAGACACTATAGTCGCATCAATATCTCTCATTTCACCCAAGACTATGTAAAGGTCGGACTCATTCACTTCTCCATATCCTGATTTGGATACTGTCACAGCATAAGGACCACCAACACGTAAACCTCGCGCTTGATAATTTCCCTTTTCATTTGTTGATAATGTTTTAGTTGCTCCAGTTGGACCATGTTTGACAACTACTGTTGCTCCTTCCACGGGAGTCCCATCAGAATCTACAACAGTTCCCGATATTCCTGAAGACGTATTCTGCGCCATTAAAGTCAATGGAGTCACTGCCAATAGCAGAGCCACAATCAACCAATTTATTCGCTTAAGATTTTTCATTTTAAAGCACCCTTCTAAGTTAAGTTTTAAACTATCATTATTTTATTAGTCTGCAGACACAAAATCCACAGGATTAATTCATGCATTTTCTCACACAAGTCGCCAGTCTAAAAGTTTTTTGTTAAATTTTCGTTACATTAAAGTATTTAACACGCTATTTTTATCAATTTCAATGATTGAAATTTCTCCGTATTATTATTCCTCAAACTCTGATAGAATTAAAAACTTTTAGACTTGTTTTTGAGACAACATCCATGAAATTTACTTTATTATTGCTTATATTTTTTAGTCAATCCAGCCTATCTAGCTTATTGAAGTCAGGCCCTATGCTTGGCCATACTGCTTTGCGTGGTGCCAACATCTGGATAGAAACCAAACAAGCCAGCACTGTGAAAATCACTTATTGGAATGTTAATTCTGCCAAACAAAAACATTCAATACAAGCAAGGACTTCTGCACAAAACTACAACATGCATACTTTTAAACTCAAGGGCTTGCAACCCGGACAAGAATACCACTACCACATATTTGTCAACAATAAGCGCAGCCACAAAAAAACCAAAACTTTTGGCTTTAAAACCCAACAATTGTGGATGTGGCGGAAAGATCCTCCCAATTTTACCGTACTCACTGGTTCATGCAATTTTGAAAACGAAGAAGCACATGATCGAGCAGGAACACCTTATGGAGGCGGTTACGAAATTTTTGACACTTTAGCCAAACAAAAGGCTGATATGATGCTTTGGCTTGGTGACAATTGGTATTATCGCGAAGTTGATTTTGATGCGCGTCAGAACATGATTTATCGGGCTAGCAAGGATAAAGGCCGAGATTTTTTGCAAGGAATCTTCCAAAACTTTCCTAATTATGCCATCTGGGACGATCATGATTTTGGCCCCGATAACAGTGGTGGTTATTTTATTCACAAGCAGGAAAGTCTCAAAATTTTTAAAAACACATGGGCCAATCCTAGCTATGGCCTGCCTGAAACACCTGGAACTTTCTCAAAAGTCCGTTTCAACGATGTTGACTTTTTCTTGATGGATGATAGATACCACCGCAGTAACGAAAACCTAGCTGACGGTCCTGACAAAGTCATGTACGGCAAGCAACAAATGCTTTGGCTCAAAAACCAATTAGTCGCCTCTTCGCAACCCTTTAAATTTATTGTTGGTGGCAACCAAATGCTCAACGATTACCACAAATGGGAAGGCTGGGACAAATACCGAAATGAACGCGATGCGTTTTTGCAATGGCTGAGTGAGGCCAAAATTGATGGGGTGGTTTTTTTAAGTGGGGATAAACACCACACTGAAATGCTAGAAATACAACGTAAAAATGCTTATCCTTTGTACGAACTCACCTGTTCACCTTTTACTGCGGGCACACACGAAAAATGGTTGGCCGATGAGCGTAAAAAACCAACGCTCATTCAAGAAACTTTGGTGGGTGAAAAGAATTTTTGCAAGCTTATTTTTACAGGACCACGAAAAAACCGAACGATGACTCTTGAATCCTATAATGTCGATGGTAAGCGCCTTTGGTCTAAGGAAATCAAACAAACCGATCTCAGCTACTCTATTAAATAGACAAAACCAATGAAGAACAAACCTGAACACATCGATTTAAACGAATACAAAAGCATACGTTATCTCAATTTATTCCGATTATTGTTAAGTTTTTTCTTTTTTTCAATTATATTTCATCGATTTGGCATTTTTATCGGCTTTACTTACACACTTGATATTGCTCGTATTATTGCCAGTATTTACCTTTCCGTATCTATTTTGGTTTGGGTAGCTTCTGTGATCTTTAGACAACACAGCAGCCTTATTGGTTTGATTGCTTTGGCTATTGACCTGCCCTTTATCATAAGTTTAACACTCTTATTTAACGGGGTTAATGATGGTTGGGCGATATTGCCCGTTATCACTATTGGCTCTTTTTCCATGCTTAGCAGAAAACCCTATTCTATCTTGCTTATGCCTTTGATAGCCACATTACTTTTGTGGACATTCCCCTTGCTACTGAATATTGATGGCTCACAATTCACTGCCTCGGGCTTACTGTTGTATTCCTTGACTTATTTTGCTATTGCTTTAGTCGGTATCCGACAGTCTCAAAATTACACTCAATCTCTGTTGTTGACACAAATACAAAAAACCACTATCACTAATTTATCAAAGGTTAATAAACTAATCATTGATCAAATGCATTCTGGTGTCATTGCTTTTGACAACCATTATCAAGTCATCTTAATTAATAGCAAAGCCAAGGAATTAATTAAAGTATCGAGAAAACAATTACTGCCGATGAAATTGATAAAAAAAATAATAGCTACGACTGAAAATTCACACAAAAACTTCAGCCTGTATGGTGAAGATATTCTCATCAACTTAATCAAAAAGGATAAAAACACAGGACTCAACCTCCTCTTTATCGAAGAACAAAAACAAATCAACGAAAAATCTCAGCAAATAAACTTAGCTTCACTCGGGCAATTATCGGCCACCATCGCTCATGAATTAAGAAACCCCATGGCTTCCATCTATTCCGCAGCTCAATTAATCCAAGAATCCACTTCGATTAATGACGAAGATCGCCAGTTTTCTGAAATAATCATCAAACAAGTTGAACGTTCAAACAAGATCATCGAAGACATTTTACACATGTCTAAGCCTCACATTGCCTATCAAACCACAATAAATCTTAAGCAAAAAATTGAAAATTTTATCCACGAATTTTGCACTCAAAATGACTTAAGTGACTCTCAGGTCGAATTTGAAATTAATGAAGAATCTTTGCACATTGAATTTGACAGCAATCACTTGACCCAACTTTTATGGAATTTATCGGAAAATGCCTTGCGCCATGGCGAAGGCGAGTTTTTAAAAATAGCTGTCAGCAATCAAGCCAAGTCTATTCTTCTTGATTTCAAAAACAAAGGGCCTACATTTGAACCCATTGTTGAAGAAAGCCTCTTCACTCCATTTTTTACAACCCATACTCAAGGGACAGGTTTGGGCCTCTATATATGCAGAGAAATCTGCAAATCAAACAATGCTAAACTCGAATATTTAAGATTAGAGTTTCAGCATGTGTTTCGAATCCATATTGCAAAATAAACAACTATTCGGCAAACACAGTTTTGCTCATCAAGCTTCTAATTCTGCCCACCTTTGGTATTTTATTTCCAACTCATCGCTAATTTTCTTGTGTTGATTGGTGATTTGTTTTACGGCATGGGATTCTTTTTGATAAAAACCATCTTCATTGATTTGCTGTGTTAATTGTTCCAATTTCGCTTCTAATTTATCAATTTCTGCGGGAATATTATCCAACTCAAACTGCTGCTTAAATGACAACTTGTTGGCTTTTGTGTTTTTGGGCTTGTTTGTCTCGGATTTCTTTTTACTTTTGCCCTTTTTTGCTGTCTCTGGCCTTTGTAGGAGATAATCTTGATAGCCACCAACGTATTCTTGAATGTGCGCATCTTCTTCAAAAACATAAGTTTGGGTGGCAACATTATCAATAAAATCACGGTCATGGCTAATCAATAACACCGTTCCGGGAAACTCAAACAGCTGCTCTTGCAACAAATCCAGTGTTTCAATATCTAAATCATTGGTCGGCTCATCCAGCACTAAAACATTAGCAGGTCTTGCAAACAAACGAGCCAACAACAGTCGCGAGCGCTCTCCACCTGAGAGCACTTTAGCTGGCGCTCTAATTTTATCAGGACGAAACAGAAACTTTTGCAAATAAGAAATGACATGTGTCGGTTTACCATTGATGATAATTTCATCTGTTCCTTGATTGAGATTATTGGCCACTGTATCTTCCAAATTAAGGTTGCCCTTGAGTTGATCAAAATAAGCTATTTCCAAGCCTGTGCCATGTTTTACCGTGCCCGTTAATGGCTGCAAATCCCCCAATAGAATATTGACCAATGTTGTTTTCCCCACTCCATTTTTACCAATAATGCCGATTTTATCTCCTCGTCTTATTTTGGCCGAAAACTTTTCAAACAAAGTCATTTGTTTTTCTCCTTCTCCCCAGCCATAGCTAATGTTTTCTGCAATAATGACTTTCTTTCCTGACTTTTCAGCGACATTAACTTGCGCCTGAGCCGTACCACTTTGCACTCGCCTTTTACTCCGTTCTGAACGCATTTTTTTCAATGAACGCACTCGCCCCTCATTGCGCGTTCTTCGTGCTTTTATTCCTTGGCGAATCCATATTTCTTCTTTCGCCAACCTCTTGTCGAAACGATCGTTTTCTTTTTCTTCGGCGTTTAAACGCTCGTCCCTGCGCAGCAAATAGGTTTCATAATCACAGTCATATTGGTGTATCTTACCTCGATCCAATTCCAGTATTCCTGTGGCAATATTTTTTAAAAAAGCACGATCATGAGTGACGAATAAAACAGCCACATTTAAGCCTTTTATATAAGTTTCCAACCATTCTATGGTCTCTATATCCAAGTGATTAGTTGGCTCATCAAGTAACAATAAATCAGGTTCCTGTACCAAAGCTCGTGCTAATACCACACGACGTTTAACACCTCCAGACAGATTATTAAAGATTGCATCCTTATCAAGGCTCAGCTGAGAAATGACCGTCTCAATAACATTCAACAAGCCCCAAGCATCGCTGTCGGTTATTTTTTCTCCCAGCGCATCTATACTCTCTAAATTGTTATTTAATGCATGATGGTAAGCTATGATATCATCGCCCTTCTCTTCAAGTGCTCTGGCAACCAAAGTATAGACATCTTCATTGTTTTCATCGTGTGGGACATTTTGTTCCATCATTGAAACCTTAGCCGAACCATGCCTTCTAATTTCTCCATGTTCTAGTGGGATTTGACCCGTCAGGAGTTTCATAAGTGAAGATTTTCCTTCTCCATTTCGTCCAATAAGACAAATTTTTTGATTTTTAGTTATTGTGAAATTTATTTCATCCAGCAAGGGCTCTGCACCAAAATCCAAAGACACATTTATGAGTGATAATATTGCCATTTTATTATTTTCCTATACAAATATTGAGGTTAAATTGATTGAGGCGTTTTGAGTCTTCAACAAAGACTTGGTTTTGTTACTTAAACTTTTACTGGGATTTTTAGGCACATCAAAGACTTTTAATAGCATTGTTTTTTTCATGTATGGATTGGTTTTTTTAGACTAGGCTCGGATTGAGCGCACACAGTTTCTGTTTTCGTTTTTAGCCAGATACAAGGCTTCATCTGCACGACGAATGATATCATCTACGCTTTTGTCTGAAGACAAGGATTCTGAAATACCCAGACTAATGGTGTATTTGATTTGAATAAGCTGATGTCTAAAGCTATCCTGCTCGACTTTTTTCCTTAGTTTTTCAGCCACTGTCATTGCATTGGTAATACTGGTATTAGGAAGGAGTATTGCGAATTCTTCACCGCCCCAACGACACACTTTGTCGGCCGAGCGAAAGGATTGGCTCATTATTTCTGACAAGCTTTTTAATACCTCATCTCCCATTAAGTGTCCGTATTGATCATTGACTATTTTAAAGTAATCAATATCAACTATAATCAAAGAAAAGGGCTCTGAGCGTGTTTTTGCTTTTGTAAACTCGTATTCAACAAAACTAGTAAACGAACGACGATTCAGAATGCCTGTCAATTCATCTGTGTTTGCTTGGAGACTCAATTCATCTTGTCTGGTTTCGTTGTATTTTATCCACTTTGTCACGCCTATTGCTAATAAACTATAACCAAAAACAAACAGCAATTTTACCGCTATTTTAACCACATCCGCTGGATACACATAGACATGGTTCAAGGTTAAAATATACAAACCAAAAAAAACAAACATAAAGCCAATGGAAGTGTAATAATAGAATCCACTTTTATTGGTGCTGTTCTTTTGTGTGACATAGATTAAATAGAAGGTTGTTAACAATAAAATTGAATTGGCCATTAACTCAAAATAGTTAATCTTGGTTTTGACTGGATAAAAGAACACATTGATTACCAGATAAATTAGAGAACTAAATATAACCAAAAGAAAAACATTAAAGCCTTTGTCTGTTTCTTCATTTATGTGTCTATAGTTCATTTATTGTCCTAGTGTCCTTTAATGTGGCAATACTCACCAATTTACTTTTTCTCTGTTTACTGGCATGGTCATGCATCGACAACCACCACCGCCTCGACTTAATTCTGCGCCATCCATTGATACTGCAATCATTTTGTTTTCTTTTATGCTGACTTTATCTGTTATAATATCACAAGCTTGGATAATTTCAAAACCTGCCTTGTCTAATGCTGCAAATGTTTCCTTATTATGCTTGTATCCTATCACTTGACCCGGAGCAAAAGTAAAGAAATTGGCTCCACTGGTCCATTGTTCACGTTCTTGTGCAAATGGCTTACTTCCTCCACAGTTTATAAAATTAGCCTCTATTCCCATGAATTTCATTGCTTTTGGCAATCCAGAATACTCTACTATTGATTTGATTTTACCCCTAGAGCATTGCATGTGATAGCTTTTGCACTTATTGGGGCCAGTGATCAATGGCGGGAAAACCATAAACTTATCAACGTCCAACATGGTAAAGATCATATCTAAATGTATGGTCGCTCTAATTTTGGGCAATTCTACTACAAGAATATCCAGCTGCGAGATATCGCGCGACATTTCTCTGGCCAAGCGATCGATGGCCTTGGCTGAGGTTCTCTCACTAAAGCCTATAATGAGTAGATTTTCTTTTATCACAAGGATATCACCACCTTCTACTGTGACTTCATCGGACTGTTTTTTCGTGCCATCGTGATAAAAATTATTAACTCCAAGTGCAGGATGGTTTCTAAATATATAACGCAACAATAGCGCCTCAGTTAGCCTGACTTTGTGAGCCATGGAGCCGATGATTATATTTTCGTACACGCACATTACTGCATCGCGGGTAAAAAATGCATTAGGCAATGGCGGTATAGCGTGTCTTGATGTGCTAATAAATCGCTCTAGGGTGTTTTTTTCTAACAAGGTTCCTGCAAAAAACTGTTCTGATAATGCGCAGGGATCAAGCTCGAACAAGTCATCAACCAAATCAGGGTGACCATACAAATTACAGACATCTTTGAGCAATTGTAGTTTTATTTTATTGTCTTTTAATACATCGCACAGTAAATCAGAAAACTCATGTACTTTTGCTACACGTCTTAGTACGCCAGTTAATTGTCTGTGTTCTTCCAAAGCCAAGTCCAAATTAAGAATATCATCGTACAAGACTTCCTGAGCCGTTGCTGGAGTCATATTCTCCATTTCATTGCCCGGTTGATGAATAATAACAGTATTTAGCTTTCCAATTTCAGAGTGAACGGATATATTTGACATCTCTAATCCTACTATTTCAAAAAAGTACAATCTACTCTATTTTAATTTATTTTGATAGAAATATTGTCATTATTTTCTCTATGGGGATTTAGTTTTAACCAAATCCCGATTTAGAATTGTGATTGGAAGTGCATGTGCTTTATAAGAATAAGATAATCATAAAATAAGTATGCCTTTCGGTGAGAAAGGCGTAATGATGATACTTACTGTATTAAGGAGATGTTGCTTTGTTGTATTTACTGACAATAGCCATTGTCATTTCCAATGATTGTTCGTAGTTTAAACGCGGATCAACTTGCGTTTCATAAGCTCGTTCGAGATCTTTTTCATTCAACTCTCTAGCTCCACCAAGACATTCTGTAACATTTTCACCCGTAAGCTCAAGATGCACACCACCAAGGAAAGATGACTCACTCTGATGGATTTCCATAGCCAATTCAACTTCCTTTTTGATGTTTTCAAACTTTCTTGTTTTATAACCATTGGAGGTGCTTTCTGTATTGCCGTGCATTGGATCGCAACACCAAACAACACCTAGGCCTTCGTGTTTTAACGTTTGAATCATTTTAGGCAGGTGCTCTTCAATATTGTTAGCTCCAAATCGATGAATCAAGGTTATTTTACCTGCTTCATTTGTAGGATTTAAGGTTTGACACAAGCCTAACAAGTGATCTCGGCTTGTTTCTTTGCCTACTTTGATACCTATGGGATTATTAATACCACGCAACAATTCAACATGTGCACTGTCCATTTGATTAGTTCTTAGTCCAATCCAAGGAAAATGCGTGCTTAGATTAAACCAGCCTTCTTGTCTGGGGACTTGTCGAGTTAAGGCCTGCTCATAGTTCAAATGCAAAGCTTCATGTGAGGAATAAAAATCCACACGAGAAAGATTACCCAATCGACGGCCTGCTAATATTTCAGCAAATCCAATGGACTCGCTGATTTTTTTCATCATTTCCTGATATTCGGTTGATTGGCCAGAATGTTCGATCCATGCCAAATTCCAATATTCTGGATGCCTGATGTCTGCAAAGCCTCCGTCTATTAGTGCTCTAACGAAGTTTAATGTCATGGCTGATGAAGCGTGACCTATTAACATCCGTGCAGGATCAGGTACTCTTGACTCTTCATCAAAGGCAATTTTATTAACCAGATCTCCTCTGTAAGACGGCAATTCAACTCCATCTATAGTCTCTAAATCTGATGAACGTGGTTTTGCATATTGACCTGCGAAACGTCCAATTCTTACAATAGGCATCTTTAAACCATGTATTAATACCAAACTCATTTGCAATAAAACTTTTAAACGGTTGGAAATTATCGATGAATTGCAATCACCAAAACTTTCGGCACAATCTCCGCCTTGAATAAGAAATCGTTGTCCATTTTGAACTTCGGCTAATTTTTGTTTGAGTTTGTATATTTCCCATGATGTCACCAATGGCGGCATATTGGATAATTTAGTGATAGATTTATTTAGCGCATCAGTATCAGTGTACGTGGCTTGCTGTCTTATTACTTTTGATTTCCAGCTGTCTGGAGACCAAGTATTGTTTGTTTTCATTTTTCTAATTTTGACCATATTAATGTGTAGAGGAAAAACCCCAAAAAGCAGAACATTGTCCACATGGGCATTGAAAGTCCTAAAAACCTCCAACTAACTTCAGCACATTCACCAGAACCTTGGAGAATCTCTTGCAAGACAGAACCCATAGGGAAATTATCTAACATATAGAACAATCCAGGTCCACAGGCAGGGACTTCATCTGCTGGCAAATTTTGCAACCAAACATGTCTAGCTGAAACTGCAGCCCCAAGCACTGAAACTAGTGATATTATAACGGTAAACAATTTTCTGAAAAGAAATTGTGGTGGTTTCAACCATGTTAGTAGGAATAATAGCCCAATAATAAAGAACACTAATCTTTGCACCATACATAATGGACATGGATCAAGATAATCAACATATTGTACATAGTAGGCATAGGCCAGCAGCAGCACAACGGCCAATACAGGTAGAAAGCTAAACAGTCTTAATGATTTTACTTGCATAGTATTTTCCTAAAAAAAAAGCCCGGTTAAACCGGGCTTTGAAATTGATGTATTTTAATCTTCTGAATCAGAAACTTCGGTTGGTCTGGGTCGATCTACCAATTCTACATAAGCCATTGGTGCATTATCTCCTGAACGATAACCGCATTTTAGAATACGAATATATCCACCTGGGCGATCTTGGTAACGCGCACCTAATGTGGCAAATAGTTTTTTAACAACATCTTTACTGTGATTCGGCAAACGTGATGCTGCCAATCTTCTGTTAGCTACTGTATCACTTTTAGCAATTGTAATTAAAGGTTCTGCAACCATGCGTAATTCTTTTGCTTTTGGTACAGTTGTTTTAATTAATTCATGTTCAAATAATGAAGCGGCCATGTTTTTAAACATTGCTTTACGATGAGAACTGTTTCTATTGAGTTGACGACCTGATTTTCTATGACGCATTGTATTTCACCTGTTATCCTAGTAGTCGTTCTACGGTTCTGATTGAAGCTGGTGGCCAATTATCAATTCTGACACCAAAGTTCAGTCCCATTTCTGCGAGTACTGCTTTTATTTCGTTTAATGACTTTTTACCAAGATTTGGAGTTTTCAATAAATCAACTTCTGTTCTTTGGATTAAGTCACCAATGTATTGTATGTTTTCAGCTTTTAGACAGTTAGCTGATCTGACTGTTAATTCTAATTCATCAATAGGCTTTAATAAAATCGGGTTCAGTTTTTCTTCTTCTGATTCTTCTTCTACTGGAGCTGACATTTCAAAATCAACAAAAACGGCCATTTGCTCAATAAGAATTCTTGCAGCCAACCTCACTGCCTTTTCTGCAGTGATTGAACCATCTGTATCAATGCTTAAAATCAACTTATCAAGATTTGTTCGTTGCTCAACACGTGCATTTTCAACTTCGTAAGAAACACGGTTAATTGGACAATAACTTGCATCCAATACTAAGGAACCTATCGAACGCGATTCCTCTTCTGTTTGGCTTCTTGTTGCAGGTTCATAACCAATGCCTTCTTTCACATTCATTCTCATATTGATGGATCCTTTTCCTGCAATATGACAAATAACGTGATTGCTGTTGGCTATAGTAACTCCTTCAGGAACTTGTATATCACCAGCAGTGACTAATCCAGAACCTGTTTTAGAAAGAGAGACTTCAAATTCTTCATCCGAACGTCCAACAACTGTAAAGGCTACACCTTTTAAGTTAAGTAAAATTTCGACGACATCTTCCTTTACATTTTCGATAGCTGAAAATTCGTGTGCAACTCCATCTATTTGAACATCTGTAATAGCATGCCCTGGGATGGAGGACAACAAAAGTCTTCTAAATGCATTCCCCAATGTATGACCAAAACCACGTTCCAATGGCTCAATCACAATTTGTGCTTTATTTGCTGATTCTTCTTTTACTGAGACAACTCGTGGTCTAAGTAATCTTGCCAAAATATCTGACATGAGAAATTCCTCGTTAGTTAATTATTTAGAATACAATTCCACAATAAGATTTTCATTAATCTCTGCAGGTAAATCTTCACGTGTTGGTATATTTTTAAAAGTTCCTGTCATCTTTTTAGAGTCAACTGAAACCCAATCTGCAGTTAAATTCATTTCTTGCCAAATATTTAAAGCTTCTTGAATTCTTAATTGCTTTTTAGCTTTTTCACGAATAGAAACAATATCGCCTTCTTGAACTTGCAAAGAAGCAATGTTGCATGTTTTACCGTTCAGTTCGATTGCTTTGTGAGAAACCAGTTGTCTTGCTTCGCTTCTAGTGACTGCATATCCCATACGATAAACAACATTATCCAAACGACATTCAAGCAATTTCAACAAGTTTTCACCCGTTGCACCTTTTTGCTTAGCCGCTTTTTTATAGTAGTTTCTGAATTGTTTTTCCAAAACACCATAAATTCTTCTTACTTTTTGTTTTTCTCTTAACTGAGAAGCGTAATCAGTTGGTTTTCCACGACGCATTGTTGCACCATGCTGTCCTGGTACTTGATCTAATTTGCATTTGGTTTCTACAGCGCGAGCTGGAGATTTCAACATTAAATCAGTACCTTCACGTCTTGCTAATTTGCAAGTGGGTCCAATATATCTAGCCATTTAAATTCTCCTTACACTCTTCGTTTCTTAGATGGACGACAACCATTATGTGGTATTGGTGTCACATCAATAATATTTGTAATTCTGTAGCCTAATCCGTGCAATGCACGAACAGAAGATTCACGACCAGGCCCAGGACCTTTGATACGAACTTCTAAATTCTTTAAACCATAATCCAATGCGATTTTACCTGCATTTGTTGCTGCCACCTGAGCTGCAAATGGAGTACTTTTACGCGAACCTCTAAATCCAGCACCACCAGCAGTTGCCCATGCTAATGCATTACCTTGTCTATCAGTTAATGTAATAATTGTATTGTTAAAAGAAGCATGAACGTGTGCGATTCCATCGACAACGGTTCTTTTAATTTTCTTTTTTGTTTTTTGAGGTCTAGCCATAACTTTTCTCTTTTATATATCCAGTTTATTAACGCTTAATAGGGCGTTTAGGGCCTTTTCTTGTGCGAGCATTGTTTTTGGTTTTTTGACCACGACATGGCAAACCACGTCTGTGTCTTAAACCACGGTAACAACCCAAATCCATTAAACGTTTAATATCCATTGCAACTTCTCTTCTCAAATCACCTTCGACATCGAATTTTGCAACTTCTTCACGAATTTTTTCTAAAGAACCCTCATCAAGATCTTTAATTTTAATTGTTGGGTTAACACCTGCTTTATCACAAATTTGATAAGCTCTTGTTCTACCGACACCATAGATACTGGTTAGACCGATCCAAGCGTGCTTGTAAACTGGTATATTGACACCTGCTATACGCGCCATTTAATTCTCCTAATATTTATTAGTTTTGTAACATGTCCAAGCATTTCATTTATTAATAAAACACACCAAACAAACCACTTTGGCTTAAAAAAGCCGTGCATTATACAACAAAAAAAGACAAACAAGCAATACTGCCTTTGTCTTTTAATGCAATTAATTCATGAACCTCTGAAATACTTATATTTATACAATAAACATAGGATATTAGTCATAGATTCTATACTCTAAATCTTTATATAACGCATTACGCACGTTGTTTAGAGTTGTTTACTCGAATTCAGATAATTTTTACCAGACTGATTTTAATAGCCCTTGTAATAATTATCTTTTTTGAATTCCAGATTTACCGTAATTCTTTAAATTTGATTTTTTCATCACGCTGTCGTATTGACCAGACATTAAATGTGTTTGTAATTGAGCCATAAAATCCATAGCTACTACCACAACAATAAGCAAGGATGTACCACCCAAGGCAAAGGGTATTTGTTTCCAATTCATAATTAATTGAGGCAGCAAACTAACGCCTAGTAAGTACAAAGCCCCCCAAAATGTTATTTTTGTTGTGACACTATCAATGTAATCTGCTGTGTGCCTTCCAGGTCTAATTCCTGGAACTATAGCGCTAGATCGTTTCAAATTATCTGCCATTTCATTCGGATCAAAGGTAAGAGCCGTATAGAAAAATGCAAACCAAACAATAAGCCCACCAAAGAAAATCATGTAGAGAACATTGCCAGGGGAAAGCCATTGTGAAACATCAACTAACCAACCCATTCCTTCATTCTCACTTAAAAAAGAAGCTAAAGTCCCTGGGAATAAAACTAAACTAGATGCAAATATTACAGGAATAACACCAGCCATATTTACTTTAAGCGGCAAATAAGAACTCTGCGCATTGGTTCCCAATCTTCCACCCCTACGAGCATACTGCATGGTTATACGGCGTTGAGCCCGCTCGACAAAAACAACAAAATAGGTCACTCCTAATGCTAGTACAAGGAAAAACAAAGCCATTAGAGCGTTCAAATTTCCTTCACTAACCATTTTAAAAGTAGAACCAATTGCTGAAGGTAGCCCAACAACAATACCAGCAAAAATAATCAATGAAATACCATTACCGATACCTCTTTCTGTTATTTGTTCGCCTAACCACATTAAAAACAAGGTTCCCCCAGTTAATGCAATTGTTGCAGGAAACAAAAATCCAAAACCAGGGTTTGGAACAACATCTACACCATTACTACTTCCCATTTGTTGCAATGAGAAAGAGATAGCATAGGCTTGAAAAGCAGCCAATACAACAGTGAAATAACGGGTATATTGATTGATTTTTTTACGTCCTGACTCTCCTTCTTTTTTCAACTCTTTTAATGCCGGGATTGAGTGGCCTAAAATCTGAATAATAATAGAAGCGGTAATATAAGGCATCACACCCAAGGCAAACAATGAAAATCGACCCAAAGCACCACCAGAAAACATGTTAAACATGTCTAATAATCCACCACTTTGAGAATCCAATAAAGTGGATAGAACTTTAGGATTAACCCCTGGCACAGGAATATAAGAACCTAAACGGAAGATTATAAGTGAAATAACAACAAACCAAATTCTGGATTTTAATTCCTGAAGGTTATTTTTGCTACCCAACATTTTTTGAACTTGTTCTTGTGATGCTGACATAATATTATATTTACTCTACTGATCCGCCTGCTTTTTCAATATTTTCTTGCGCGCCTTTTGTAACGTGCAGTCCAACGACTTTAATTGCTTTTGTTATTTTTCCAGTATTAATGACTTTTACCTTGGTAACAAATCGTTTGACCAAGCCATTGCTGACTAGGTATTCTAGATCAACTGTGTCTGTCATCATTGATTCCAAGTGGTACAAGCAAATTTCTTCACTGTATTTTGCCATTCTTGAAGCAAAACCAAACTTAGGTAAGCGTTTTTGCAAAGGCATTTGACCGCCTTCAAAACCAACTTTGTGCCAACCACCTGAACGAGATTTTTGACCCTTATGACCACGTCCACATGTTTTGCCAAGTCCAGAACCAATACCACGACCGACTCTTTTTGCTACTTTTTTACTACCTGCAGCGGGCTTTATCGTATTTAAATGCATATCAATTTCCGCCTATTCTATTTGCTATCTTCAACTTTTAATAAGTGAATTGCTTTATTAATCATCCCTCTGTTTTGTGGTGTATCTACCACTTCAACAGTCTGTCTTATTCTTCTTAAACCCAAACCTTGCAAACAAGCTTTGTGATTTTTCAAGGATCCAATTGTACTCTTTATTTGAGTTACTTTAATAGTTTTAGCCATGATTCTGCATTACCTCATCAATTGTTTTTCCACGCTTACTAGCAATAGATTCTGGAGAAGTGATGTTTTTTAAACCATTAATGGTTGCTCGAACTAAATTTTGTGCATTGTTAGAACCTTGTGATTTTGCCAATACATTATGTACACCAACGACATCAAAAACCGCACGCATAGCTCCACCAGCAATAACACCAGTACCTTCTGATGCAGGTTGCATATAGACTTTTGAACCAGAATGCTTTGCTTTGATTGGGTGCCAAAGAGTTCCTTCTTTTAGATCAACTTGAATAACATTTTTTCTCGCTTTATCCATTGCTTTTTGGATAGCTATTGGCACTTCTTTTGCTTTACCATATCCGAATCCAATTTTTCCATTGCCATCACCAACAACTGTTAATGCTGTAAAACTGAATTGACGCCCACCTTTAACAACTTTTGATACGCGGTTAACCGCTACCAATCGTTCTAACAGGCCATCACCTTCATCTTTTTTTCTATCTACGCTCGCCATTTTTCTTACCTAATTAATTAATTTTTTATTTTGACTCAATTCGCGCTAAGCTTAAATTGTTAAGCCTGCTTCTCTTGCTGCATCTGCTAAAGCTTTAACTTTACCATGATACAAAAAACCTGATCTATCGAATGCAACTTTATCGATTCCATTTTTAATTGCTCTTTCAGCAATTGCTTTACCAATAACTTTAGCGGCTTCAATATTTTTACCTGACTTACCCTCTTCGATTAAACCTTTTTCAATTGAAGAAGCAGCTGCCAATGTTGTTGTTCCGTCGCCAGAGATTATTTGAGCATACAAATTTTTGTCTGTTCTATGGATGGATAAAGAAGGGATATCCAAAGTACGTATTTTTGCACGTGTTCTTTTGGCTCTTCTTAGTCTTGCTGTGTTTTTAGTATTACTCATCTTTATAACTCAATTTGTCTATTTATTCTTAATCGTTTTCAAACATTAAAGAATTTGTTTGTTAATTATGCTTTTTTAGCTTCTTTTCTAAATACTGTTTCATCTGCATAACGCACGCCTTTGCCTTTATAAGGCTCAGGTGGTCTGAAAGCTCTAATTTCAGCACACACTTGTCCAACTTGCTGCTTGTTTATTCCAGTCACTGCAATTTCTGTTTGATTCTTCGGTACTTCGAAACTTATTCCTTCTGGAGCTGGATAAATAACATCGTGTGAAAAGCCTAATGCTAATTTTAAGTCTTTACCTTGCAGGGTAGCACGATAACCAACACCAACGAGTAGTAACTTTTTGGTATAGCCTTCAGTAACACCAATAACAACGTTATTTACAAGAGATCTCATTGTGCCAGTAATGGCCATTGAAGAATCTTTGTTTGGGGTGAAAACCAAGCTACCATTTTCTTCTTTTACAGTTACCGCATCATTCAATACGATTGTATCTGTCCCTTTTGGACCTTTAATCGTCAATTTCTGTCCTTGAGCATCGACGGAAACACCTTTAACGAGTGTCACTGGATTTTTTGCTATTCTTGACATGTGTCTCTCCTTACTTAACTATGCAGATGACTTCGCCACCTACACCTTGTTCTCTGGCTTCAAAATCTGTTAACAAGCCTTTTGAAGTAGAAATGATTGCGGTACCAAAACCTGCATCAACTTTAGGAAGTTCGTGTTTTCCTTTATAAAGTCTTAAACCTGGTTTGCTGGCGCGATTGATGTACTCAATAACTGGCTTGCCCTGAAAGTATTTTAAGTTTACTTTGATTTGCGGGTGACCTGTATCACTGTTAGCTGCATCAATTAATTCAAATGAACGAATGTATCCTTCTTTTTGCAATACTGAACATAAGCCTTTTTTAATCTTTGAAGCAGGCATATTTACTGATTTTTTTGCTACCATTTGTGCATTTCTAATGCGTGTTAGCATATCGGATATTGGATCTGTCATACTCATAATGTTTATTCCTATTTCTTAATCGCTTTTTACCAGCTGGCCTTTGTTAAACCAGGGATATCGCCACGCATGGCCGCTTCTCTGAATTTTGTTTTACTTAAACCAAATTTACGGTAATAACCACGAGGTCTTCCAGAAATTTGACACCTGTTTCTAAACCGTGAAGGTGAAGAATTTCTAGGCAATTTTTGTAATTTAACGTAGGCTTCCATCATTTCTTCGTAAGAAACTTCTGGATTTGCGATTATTGCCTTAATTTCTGCTCTTTTCTTAGCATACTTTTGTATTATTTTTGCCCTTTTCAAATCTCTTTGAATCATTGATTGCTTAGCCATTTCTTTGTACCTTACTTATTCTTAAAAGGAAAACTAAAAGCAGCCAATAGTGCTTTTGCTTCTTTGTCTGTTTTTGCAGTAGTGACAATGGAAATATCCATTCCACGGATTGTATCAATCTTATCGTATTCAATTTCTGGAAAGATTATTTGTTCCTTAATTCCCATTGAATAATTGCCTCTGCCATCAAATGATTTTGGACTTAGACCGCGGAAATCACGAATCCTTGGAATAGAAACATTGACCAATCTATCAAAAAATTCGTACATTTTATTTCTTCTTAAAGTCACTTTACAGCCAATAGGCCAACCGTCACGGATTTTAAAGCCTGCTACTGATTTTTTAGCAAAAGTAACCAACGCTTTTTGCCCTGCGATTTTTTCCATATCGCCTGTCGCATTGACCATTATCTTTTTGTTGCCTACTGCTTCACCAACACCCATATTTAGACCAATTTTTATAATCTTTGGGACTTGCATGATGTTTTTATATCCAAACTCTTCCATTAACTTTGGAACAACTGTTTCTTTATAGTATGTTTCTAATCTAGTCATAATATCACTCTACTTATGCATCAACCGCTTCGCCATTAGAACGAAACACTCTTATCTTTTTGCCGTCTTCCAGATATTTAAAACTAACTTTGTCGCCTTTTCCTGTCGCTGTGTTAAATAACATAACATTGGAAGGATCAATAGGCGCCTCTATAGAAATAATTCCACTTGGCTTTTCAGGGTTATTGGGATCAACTTTCACATGTTTCTTAACCATGTTAACGTTATCCACCAATAATCTATTGTCTTTTAATATTGAAAGTACTGTTCCACGTGTGCCTTTTGAACGACCCGCGATTACAATGACTTCATCACCTTTTCTAATTCGTTTCATCTTAATACTCTTATAATACTTCAGGAGCCAATGAAATAATTTTCATAAACTTTTCTGAACGTAGTTCTCTTGTTACAGGCCCAAAAATACGAGTTCCAATTGGCTCCAATTTGGCATTTAACATAACAACAGCGTTTCCATCAAAACGAATGAGAGATCCATCAGGACGTCTTACGCCTTTGCGAGTTCTGACAACTACTGCGTTATAAACATCACCTTTCTTTACTTTTCCGCGTGGAATTGCATGTTTTACTGTTACTTTAATAATGTCTCCAATACCAGCGTAACGTCTTTTCGATCCGCCGAGTACTTTAATACACATTACTTCTTTTGCACCGCTGTTATCAGCTGCGCTTAATCTACTTTGCATTTGAATCATGGTTAATACCTCTTTACTTTAATGCTTAAGCACCTATAGTGCAGCCTATTATTCGGCGTTGACTAAACCAACAACTTTCCAAGACTTTGTCTTAGAGTATGGACGTGTTTCTGTGATCTTCACATTATCACCCATTTTAAAATTGTTCTCTTCATCATGTGCATGAATTTTTGTTGAACGCTTGATATACTTACCATATATCGGATGTTTTTCTTTGCGTTCCAATAAGACAGTAACTGTTTTATCCATTTTATCACTGACAACTACACCTTGTTTTGTGCGCAATGTTTTATTTTCAGTAGTCATTATTCGTTACCTGCCGCATTACTGGTTGTTTCGTTTTGTTTCAAGACTGTTTTGACTCTAGCAATGTCTCTTCTCACTTCTTTTACAAGATGATTCTTTGTTAATTGCCCGTTGCCTTTAGCCATTCTTAAATCAAATTGGTTTTTCAATAACTCTGTCAATTTTTCTTTAAGTTCGTTTGTGTTTTTTGCTTTTAATTCCTTAACATTCATCTTACATCACCGTTCTTTTTACAAATGTTGTACTAAATGGAAATTTTGCTGAAGCTCTAGAAAATGCAGCTCTTGCAGTTTCTTCTGGAACGCCTTGAATTTCATAAAGTACACGGCCTGGTTTTATAACCGCGGCCCAGTATTCAACATTACCTTTACCTTTACCCATACGCACTTCTACTGGTTTACTGGTAATTGGTTTGTCAGGAAAAACTCTAATCCATAATTTACCACCACGTCTTACGTGACGAGTAATTGCTCTACGACCAGCTTCAATCTGTCTAGCAGTCATAAAACCTCGGGCTGTAGCTTTTAAGCCAAACTCACCGAAACTTACTTTGTTTCCAGCATGCGCAAGACCGCGATTTCGGCCTTTTTGCTGCTTTCTAAATTTTGTTCTTTTTGGTTGCAGCATGTCTTATCTCCGTTTCTTACCTTTCTTTTGTTCTTGTTCTTGAGCCGCGTGAAAGTCAAAAACATCACCTTTGTAAACCCAAACTTTAATACCTAAAACACCATAAGTTGTATATGCTTTTCCAGTTGCATAATCAACATTTGCTCTGAATGTATGCAAAGGAACCCGTCCTTCTCTGTACCATTCTGTTCTGGCTATTTCAGCGCCATTCAAACGACCGCCTACTGCAACTTTAATCCCTAAAGCACCCAATCTCATTGCACTACCTACAGCACGCTTCATAGCGCGACGGAACATAATACGCCTTTCCAGCTGAGATGCAATACCTTGAGCAATTAAATCCGCATCTAATTCAGGTTTTCTTATTTCTGCAACATTTACATGTGTAGGCACGCCCATCATTTTTGAAACAGCTTGTTTCAAACGTTCGATGTCTTCGCCTTTTTTACCAATAACAATTCCTGGACGCGCCGTATGAATTGTTATTCGTGCATTCTTTGCTGGACGCTCAATATCTATTTTACTGACTGACGCACTTGCCAGTTCTTTGCGTAAAAATGTTCTCACCTTGATATCTTTAATAAGATGATCTGAAAAATCTCTCTTTTCAGCATACCATCTTGCATTCCAAGGTTTTGAAATACCTAGTCTTATTCCTATTGGATGTACTTTTTGACCCATAACTTTGCCTTTATGATGCTTCAGCCACTTTAACAGTGATGTGGCTGGTTCTTTTTAATATTCTAGTTCCCCGTCCCTTTGCACGCGCTCTACCGCGTTTTAAAGTTGGGCCTTCATCTACTGTTATTGTACTAATATACAACTCATCAACATCTAATCCATCATTATGTTCTGCATTTGCAATGGCTGACATAAGTACTTTTTTAATTAAATGTGCTGCTTTTTTAGGACTAAATGATAATAGCTGCTCAGCTTCTTCAACCTGCATACCACGGATCTGATTTGCGACTAAGCGAACTTTTTGAGCGGAGATTGCCGCTCGCATATGTTTTGCTGTAATTTCCATTGCTAACATCACCTATTATGTAGATTTACGGTCACCTGAATGACCTTTAAATGTTCTAGTTGGAGAAAATTCTCCCAATTTATGACCCACCATTTCCTCAGAAATTAAGATAGGAATGTGCTGCCTACCGTTGTGAATCGCAATGGTCAACCCAACCATCTCAGGAAGAATCATAGACCTTCTTGACCATGTCTGAATGGGTCTTTTATTATTTTCCTCAACAGCTTTGAGTACTTTTTTCATTAAGTGATGGTCAACGTGAGGACCTTTTTTTAAAGAACGTGGCATATCTGCTTACCTATTTTTTATTTCTACGACGCACAATATACTGATCTGTACGCTTGTTTTTTCTTGTTTTGTAACCCTTGGTTTTCATACCCCAAGGAGTTACTGGATGGCGACCACCCGAAGTCCTACCTTCACCACCACCGTGCGGATGATCAACCGGATTCATGGCAACACCACGAACTGTTGGTCTAACACCTCTCCATCTAGTGGCTCCAGCTTTACCTAGTTTTTCAAGGTTGTGTTCGCCGTTTGACACTTCTCCCAATGTTGCTCTACAAGCTACAGGAACTTTCCTCATTTCTCCAGATCGCAATCTTAAAGTGGCATAAATGCCTGCTCTTGCGACGAGTTGGACGTTGGCTCCTGCACTGCGGGCAAGCTGAGCCCCTTTTCCTGGCTTCATTTCTATACAATGAATCACTGAACCCAAAGGAATATTACTTAAGGGCAAGCAATTACCCGGTTTTATTGGTGCGTTACTGCCCGATTGAACTGACATTCCTGCTTGCAAACCTTTTGGTGCAATTATGTAACTTCTTTCACCATCTGCATAACAGATAAGAGCAATATATGCTGTTCTGTTTGGGTCGTACTCTATACGCTCAACTTTTGCAGATATTTGATCTTTATTGCGTTTAAAGTCAATAACCCTATATCTTTGCTTGTGTCCACCACCACGATGTCTTGTGGTAATTCGTCCGTTGTTATTTCTGCCACCTGTCTTAGATTTCTTTTCAACCAAAGCTTCATGTGGACCGCCTTTATGAAGATTGTCTCTTAAAACTCTAACTGTGCCTCTTCGTCCTGGGGATGTTGGTTTTAAAACTATTAATGTCATAATATTTCTCCAGATTATTCCGCTGTTCCAAAGTCAATTAATTGACCTTCTTGGATTTTTACGTAGGCTTTTTTCCAGTCTGGTCTTTTGCCTTGCTTTCCTTTAAATGCCTTAGTTTTACCTTTTACATTTAAAATCTGAACACTTTCAACTGTAACAGAAAACAACTTTTCTACCGCCGACTTAACTTGTTTTTTGGTCGATGTAACGGCTACTTGAAACACGTATTGATTAGATTCTTCACCAACTCTATTACTTTTTTCAGAAATAATTGGCGAAAGCACTGTTGTATATAAATTATTTAAACTCATGATAACCACTCCTGAATTTTAACTGCTGCAGCAGAGGTTACAATAACCTTCTCTGAAGATACCAACGACACAGGATCCAAAGATCTCACATCTGTAATATAAATATTAGGGATGTTATTTGTTGCCTGCACTAGTTCAGTTGAAATTTCATCAACGACTATAGTTCCTTTAGTCATTTTATGCTTGGCAAGAAACTTAACAGCTTCTTTCGTTTTTCCTTCCTTAACAGAAACTTTATCAACAAAGACCATTCTTTCTGAACGAGTGAGTTCAGATAGTATTGATTTCATTCCTGCTCGGTACATTTTTTTATTCACTTTTTGCGAATGATCCCTTGGAGCGGCCGCAAAAGTTTTACCACCACCGACCCAAATAGGACTTCTGATAGTTCCAGCTCTGGCGCGTCCAGTGCCTTTTTGTTTGAATGGTTTTTTACCACCACCACTTACAGCTGATCTGTTTTTCTGGGCTTTAGTACCTGATCGTCCACCAGCCAAATAGGCGGTGACTACTTGATGTATCAGTGATTCAGAGTAATCTCTATTAAACACTTCATCTGACACTTCAATTTTAGCTTTTTTACCTGCTACCTTGATTTCCATCATTGTCTCCTTAAGCTTTAATTGCTGGTTTAATAATTACTCTTGAATTTTTAGCACCAGGAACAGCGCCTTTAATGAGTAACAAGCCTTTTTCAGCATCTACTCTAACAATTTCAAGATTTTGTGTGGTTACATTTCTGTCACCCATGTGACCCGACATTTTTTTGCCTTTGAAAACTCGACCTGGAGTTTGGCATTGTCCGATTGAGCCTGGAGCCCTATGAGAAACTGAGTTACCATGTGTGGCATCTTGCATTTGAAAGTTATAACGTTTAATTACACCTTGAAAGCCTTTACCTTTAGAACGTCCTGTCACATCAATTTTTTGACCAGCTTCAAACATATTTATGTCTAAATCTGAGCCTACTTCAAATGATTCATCCGTTCTAAATTCCATAACAACCCTACCTGCTTCAACTCCCGCTTTAGCGAAATGTCCTGCAAGAGGCTTATTTACTTTTGATGCTTTCACAGCACCTGTTGAAACTTGAATGGCATTGTAACCATCAATTTCATTGGTTTTAATTTGAGATATGGTGTTATTAGCAACACTAACAACGGTTACTGGAGTAGAATTTCCTTCTTCAGAAAAAACTCGAGTCATACCTACTTTAAGTCCGATAATTCCAATAGTCATTTTCTACACCTTTATGATAGTTGAATTTGGACGTCAACACCAGCGGCTAAATCTAATTTCATTAGCGCATCTACTGTCTTGTCATTTGGACCAATAATATCAACCAAGCGCTTGTGCGTTCTGATTTCGTATTGATCACGTGCATCTTTATTAACATGCGGGGATGTTAATACCGTAAATCGCTCTATACGTGTCGGTAAAGGAATCGGTCCTTTCACCTGAGCTCCCGTACGTTTGGCGGTCTCTACAATTCTTACAGCAGATTGATCAATGAGTTTATGATCAAATGCTTTCAATCTTATTCTGATTTTTTGTTCGGCCATTACCGTTGCCTCTGTAGTTAAAAGTGCAACTTCTCGTTGCACTCTATCATTAAATGTTAAACTTATTTATTTGTTTGTTTGCTTTCTGCAAAAAACGAATTACTTAAATATTTTTGCTACAACGCCTGCGCCTACAGTACGTCCGCCTTCACGAATCGCAAAACGCAAACCTTCTTCCATTGCTATAGGATTAATCAAAGTAACAACCATCTTAACGTTATCACCAGGCATTACCATTTCTACACCTTCTGGCAATTCACATGCTCCAGTGATGTCTGTAGTACGGAAGTAAAATTGTGGACGATAACCTTTAAAGAAAGGAGTATGACGTCCGCCTTCATCTTTTGACAAGATATAGACTTCTGCCTCAAATTCAGTATGAGGAGTAATTGTTCCTGGGTGAGCCAATACTTGACCACGCTCAACATCATCACGCTTGGTACCACGCAATAGTACACCAACATTATCACCAGCACGACCTTCGTCCAGCAATTTACGGAACATTTCTACGCCAGTACAAACTGTTTTTTGTGTATCTCTAATACCGACAATTTCTAACTCTTCGCCAACTTTAACGATACCACGCTCTACACGACCCGTAACCACTGTTCCACGACCAGAAATTGAAAATACATCTTCAATTGGCAACAAGAAAGACTGATCAATATCGCGCTCAGGTTGAGGAATGTAATCATCAAGGACATCCAATAGTTTTTTGATTGAAGGCACACCTATATCACTTGTGTCGCCTTCCAAGGCTTTAAGTGCAGAACCCATAACCATTGGTGTATCATCACCTGGGAAATCATAATCGCTAAGCAATTCACGTATTTCCATTTCAACCAATTCCAACAATTCTTCATCATCAACTTGGTCGCATTTGTTCATATAAACAACAATATAAGGCACGCCTACTTGACGCCCTAATAGGATGTGCTCACGCGTTTGTGGCATTGGACCATCAGCAGCAGAAACCACCAAAATAGCGCCATCCATTTGAGCAGCGCCTGTAATCATGTTTTTTACATAATCGGCATGGCCTGGACAATCCACATGCGCATAATGACGACCTTCGGTCTCATACTCTACATGTGCAGTCGCAATAGTAATACCACGTTCACGCTCTTCAGGTGCGTTATCAATTTGATCATAATCTTTAAATTCACCGCCTTGTAATTCTGCGGCTACTTTTGTAAGCGCTGCAGTTAAAGTCGTTTTGCCGTGATCGACATGACCAATTGTTCCCACATTTACATGGGGTTTGTTACGTTCAAATTTTTCTTTAGACATCTTGTATTCTCTTTCGTATATTACTATTTAGTTTATTTATCTTAAAATTAAGCATTTAAAACATTATCAGACGCGATCTCATAATGATCAAATTCCATTGAGTAGGTTGCACGACCCTGCGTGGCCGAACGTAAAGACGTTGCATAACCAAACATTTTCGAGAGAGGGATAAAGCACTTAATTACCTTTCCAGTTACCGAGTCTTCCATACCCTCTAGGTTACCGCCTCTTTTCGTTACATCTCCCACCACATCACCCATATAACTTTCTGGGGATACTATTTCGACTTTCATTACCGGCTCCAATACTACTGGACCTGCTGCCAATGCACCGTTTCGAAAAGCCATTGACGCTGCAATTTTATAGGCCATTTCATTTGAATCCACATCATGAAACGAGCCATCAATTAACGTTACTTTACAATCTACCAATGGATAACCAGCTAAAACACCGCTTTCCATTTGCTCTTGAATTCCTTTATCAATTGCAGGAATAAATTCTTTAGGAATCACTCCACCTTTAATTTTGTCTTCAAAAATATATCCCTGACCCCTCTCCAAAGGCTCAAGTATAATTTTCACGTGGCCATATTGCCCCTTGCCACCCGATTGTTTTATAAACTTAGCTTCCTGCTCAACCGTTTTGCTTATTGCTTCTCTATAAGCCACTTGTGGCTTACCTACATTAGCATCCACCTTAAACTCTCGCTTCATCCTGTCAACTATAATCTCCAAGTGCAACTCACCCATTCCCGAGATTATCGTTTGCGCGGAATCATCATCCATGGCAACCTTAAAAGACGGATCTTCTTGAGCAAGCTTAACAAGCGCCTGCGCCATCTTATCTTGGTCTGCCGTTGTTCTTGGCTCTACAGCAACTGATATAACCGGATCTGGGAAATCCATTTTCTCCAAGGTTATAACAGACTTTGTACTACAAAGTGTTTCACCAGTTGTGACATCTTTCATGCCTACTACTGCAACAATATCACCAGCAAACACATGCTTAACTTCAATTCGTGAATTTGAATGCATTTGTAACAATCGGCCTATACGCTCTTTTTTATTTTTAATCGGATTATAGACCATGTCACCAGTGGTAACCGATCCAGAATAAACCCTCAAAAAAGCCAAGGTCCCTACAAAGGGATCCGTTGCAATTTTAAAAACAAGCGCAGAAAAAGGACTTGAATCATCTGCATTTCTAACATCGATATCGCCGCTATCATTAATTACACCACTAATCGCAGGGACATCCAAAGGAGAAGGGAGAAACTCAACAACCTTATCCAACATTGCTTGCACGCCTTTGTTTTTAAACGCAGAACCACACAAGCAGCATACAATTTCATTATTTATTGTACGCAATCGTAAGCCTTGAAGAATTTCTGAATCTGTTAATAAACCCTCTTCCAAGTATTTATCCATCAATTCATCGTTGGCCTCAGCAGCAGATTCAATAACAAACTCTCTTGCCGCTTCGCATTTGACTAGCATGTTAGCCGGGATTTCTCTAGCCTCATATTCCATTCCCATATTTTCATCTTTCCAGTAGATTGCCTTCATTCTTAGCAAATCTACAAGACCCTCAAATCCATCCTCAGATCCTATTGGCACTTGCAATGGAACTGCATGAGCTCCGAGCCTTTCTTGAACTTGTTTTACAACACGCTCAAAATCCGCACCAATTCTATCCATTTTATTCACAAATGCAAGTCTTGGCACCTTATATTTGTCTGCTTGCCTCCAAACAGTTTCAGATTGAGGCTCTACGCCGCCAACAGCACAAAATACCGCAACAGCACCATCCAGAACTCTCAACGATCTTTCCACTTCAATAGTAAAATCAACATGTCCAGGCGTATCAATTATATTAATACGATGCTTTTCAAACTGACCATCCATACCTTGCCAAAAGCAAGTCGTTGCAGCTGAAGTAATCGTTATACCCCGCTCCTGCTCCTGCTCCATCCAATCCATCGTTGCATTACCATCATGCACCTCACCAATCTTGTGAGAAACGCCTGTATAATACAATATCCTTTCTGTTGTTGTGGTTTTACCCGCATCTATGTGAGCCATGATACCAATATTTCGATATCTCTCAATGGGTGTCTGTCTGGCCACAACTTTTCCTAATTTAAAACTCTATCTCTTACCAGCGGTAATGAGCAAAAGCCTTATTGGCTTCCGCCATTTTATGAGTATCTTCGCGCTTTTTCATGGCCGAGCCACGATCATGCAATGCATCTGATAATTCACCTGCTAAACGCGCTGGCATTCCATCTTCGCCTCGCTTTCTTGCTGCGTCAATCACCCAACGCATAGCCAAAGCCATTTGTCTTTTCGGACGAACTTCTATGGGCACTTGATAAGTCGCACCACCAACACGGCGAGATTTAACTTCCACCATAGGCTTTACTTTATTTAGAGCAGCTTCGCACAATTCGATAGCATCACCTTTCTCTTTTGAAACCACTGATTCCAAAGCGCCGTATATTATCTTTTCTGCGACAGATTTTTTTCCATCAACCATAACCATGTTCATGAATTTACTAATCAACTCGCTGCCAAATTTTGGATCTGGCAGTACATCGCGTTTAAAGTTACTTTTCTTTCTTGACATTATATTTTCAAACCTTGTTCTTTATTAACCCTTAGGGCGCTTAGTTCCATATTTGGAACGACCTTGCTTTCTATCACCAACACCAGCAGTATCAAGTGCACCACGCACTACATGATAACGCACACCAGGCAAATCTTTTACACGGCCCCCACGAATCAGAACAATACTATGCTCTTGCAAATTATGCCCTTCTCCACCGATATAACTAGTCACTTCAAAACCATTAGTTAATCTAACACGAGCGACTTTGCGCAGTGCCGAATTTGGCTTTTTAGGTGTTGTCGTATATACACGAGCACAAACTCCACGACGCTGTGGACAAGCTTCTAAAGCCGGTACATTTGTTTTGTAAGCTTTTGGCTTTCTTGGCTTTCTTACTAACTGATTTATTGTTGCCATACTATTTTTCTTTACCCTATAGAAAACAAAAGACAGACCAGATAATCCAGCCTGTCAAAAATTAGAACGGGGATTTTAGTGATTCCCCCTTGTTTAGTCAAGAACTGTTTTAGTTTTTTTCAAATTAATAACAAGTCTTTACTTTTTGAATCAAATCAAAGCTATATTCGTTATGAAACCACTTTGATTTGATCTGTTTCATTAAAATATTGAAGTCTCATCATCTGAATTTTCTTGCGAAGAATTCTCTTCTATAGCCAAAAGATCTGACTTAAGCAGCGCTTCACGTGATTTTCTTCTTGCCTGATGAAAGGCCAATCCTGTTCCCGCTGGAATTAATCGACCAACGATAACATTTTCTTTTAAACCTCTTAAATAATCCTTGGTTCCACGAACGGATGCTTCTGTGAGCACACGCGTGGTCTCCTGGAAGGATGCTGCTGAGATAAACGATTCAGTAGCCAAAGATGCCTTCGTAATCCCGAGCAACATCAGTTCATAACCTACTGGAATACCATCTTTCTTCAAGATTTCTTTGTTAATTTGTTTCACTTCTTTTAAGGAGACTTGTTCGGACTTGAGTAAATCCGAATCTCCAGGAGAAACAACTTCAACTTTTCTCAACATTTGCCTAATAATGGTTTCGATATGCTTGTCATCAATACCAACACCTTGGAGCCTATAAACATCCTGAATTTCATTAACCAAATAATTTGCTAATTTTTCCACACCCTGCAAACGCAAAATATCATGAGGACTTGGCTCACCTTCAACAACTATCTCTCCTTTTTCAACATGCTCACCTTCAAAAACGATGATTTGTCTCCATTTAGGGATTAAAGTCTCGACTGTTTCACCATCTTTCATAGTGATAACCAATCTATTTTTACTTTTCGTCTCTTTACCGAAAGAGACAATACCCGCAGCTTCTGCTTGCAGTGCTGCATCCTTGGGTTTTCTGGCTTCAAATAAATCAGCTACACGTGGCAAACCACCCGTAATATCTCTATTTTTAGAAGATTCTTGTGGAATTTTGGCTAAAAAGTCACCCACTTTTACTTCTTGTTTATTTTGAATGTTAATGGTTGCACCAGGAGGCAAGAAGTACTGTGCAGGAATATCTGTTCCTGGAATCATAATGGGTTTGCCGCGTTTGTTTTCCAATCTAACCGTTGGTCGCATATCTTTGCCTTTTGATCCGCGTGTTTTTGGATCAGTAATGACAAAACTCGTCAAGCCTGTTAATTCATCTACCTGCTCTTGTACGGTAACATTGTCTTGGAAATCAATAAAGTTAACAACACCCGCCACTTCTGTAACAATTGGATGTGTATGAGGATCCCATGTGACTAAGATGTCTCCGCCTTTTACTTTTGCACCGTCACTAACATTAATCAAAGAGCCATAAGGAATTTTATAGCGTTCTTTTTCACGACCAGAGGCTTCATGTATCGAAAGCTCACCTGAACGGGAAATAGCGACTAATTTCTTATCTTTATTCTTAACAGTCTTAATGTTGTGCAACCTGGCCACACCATCAGCTTTAATTTGTATTTGATTGTTTGCAGCTTGTTTTGATGCAACTCCACCAATGTGGAATGTTCTCATGGTTAACTGAGTACCTGGCTCACCAATAGATTGTGCTGCAACTACACCCACAGCTTCACCGTTACTGACAAATTTACCTCGCGATAAATCCCTTCCATAACACATCGCACAAATTCCTTTTTTAGCTTCGCAGGTAATAGGAGATCGCACTTTTATCAAATCAACTCCAGATTCTTCAATAATATCAACCCATCTTTCATCGATAAGAAGACCTTGTGCCAACAATGGAGTCTCATCGCCTTCTTTTGCAAAGATATCTTCAGCAACAATACGACCCAATACACGAGAGGCTAAAGTTTGAACGACCTCACCACCTGCTACAATTGCAAGCATGTTCATGCCATTCATGGTGCCGCAGTCTTTTTCGTTGATCACCACATCTTGTGCGACATCAACTAAACGGCGAGTTAAGTAACCTGAGTTGGCTGTTTTAAGTGCTGTATCTGCTAGTCCTTTTCGTGCTCCATGCGTCGAGGAGAAGTATTGCATTACATCAAGGCCTTCTCTAAAGTTGGCTTTAATGGGTGACTCAATAATCGATCCATCTGGTTTTGCCATTAATCCACGCATACCAGATAATTGTCTCATCTGAGCTGGGGAACCCCTAGCACCTGAATCGGCCATGACAAAGACTGAGTTCATTGAATCTTGGCTTATTTTTTTACCTTCTTTTGTTTCTACAGTATCCGTACCCAAAGCTTTCATCATTGACTTAGCCACTTCTTCATTGGCTCGTGACCAAATATCGATGACTTTATTGTAGCGCTCACCCGCCGTAACTAATCCTGATGAGTATTGATTTTGTATCGCTAAGACTTCTTCTTCTGATTCCGACAAAATTGTTTTCTTTTCATCCGGAATAATCAGATCATCAACACCAATAGACATACCAGAATAAGTCGCGTATCTAAAGCCTGTGTACATCAATTGATCAGCAAAGATTACCGTGTCCTTAACACCCATTTCGTGATAACAAGTATTGAGAAGTTTTGATATATTTTTCTTGGACAAAACTACATTGATATTCTCAAAAGCCAAACCTTTGGGTAATATCTTGTCTAAAAGCACTCTGCCAACTGTTGTTTCAACAATACTGGTTGTTTTTTGCTCGAGCCCATCCTTATCTACTTGTGTTGACGTTAAACGAACCTTGATTTTTGCTTGCAATGTTACTTTTTCATTATCATAAGCACGCTGCACTTCATCCGTATCAGCAAAGATCATGCCCTCACCGGGCTGATTTACCAATTCTCGAGTCATATAATACAAGCCCAATACAACATCTTGCGATGGAACAATAATGGGTTCTCCACTCGCGGGAGAGAGAATATTATTGGTTGACATCATTAAGGTTCGCGCTTCCAATTGAGCTTCAATTGAAAGTGGAACATGCACCGCCATTTGGTCACCATCGAAATCAGCATTAAAAGCCGTACAAACCAAAGGATGCAATTGAATGGCCTTGCCTTCAATAAGTATCGGTTCAAAAGCCTGAATACCGAGCCTATGTAGTGTGGGTGCGCGATTTAACATCACTGGATGTTCACGAATAACTTGAGCCAATATGTCCCAGACTTCTGGCGTTTCATCTTCTACACTACGCTTAGCTGCTTTAATGGTCGAGACATAATCATTTTGCAATAATTTACCCAAAATAAAGGGTTTAAACAGTTCCAAGGCCATCTTTTTCGGCAAACCACATTGATGCAATCTTAATGTTGGCCCAACCACGATAACGGAACGACCCGAATAATCGACACGTTTGCCCAATAGATTTTGACGGAAGCGACCTTGCTTACCTTTGATCATATCTGCCAAAGATTTTAAAGGTCTTTTGTTTGTTCCTGTGATGGCTCTACCACGTCGGCCATTGTCCAATAAGGCATCCACAGACTCTTGTAACATTCTCTTTTCATTACGAACAATAATATCAGGGGCGTGCAAATCCAATAATCGACCCAAACGGTTATTTCTATTAATGACACGACGGTACAAATCATTGAGGTCAGAGGTTGCAAATCGCCCTCCATCCAAAGGAACCAACGGACGCAATTCTGGAGGAAGAACGGGCAAAACTGTCATGATCATGTGCTCAGGACGATTGCCTGATTTCACAAAAGAATCGAACAATTTTATTCTTTTTGAGAGCCTTTTAATTTTTGTGACAGAGCGTGTTGATTCAATTTCTTCGTGGAACTGAACCAGCTGCCTGTTTAAGTTAATGTCTTTTAATAAATCATAAATGGCTTCAGCGCCCATTTTTGCTTTAAATTCATCACCCCAAGACTCAATTGCAGTGGTATATTGCTCATCTGTTAACAACGAACCTTTTTCCAAGTCCGTCATGCCTGGATCCGTGACAACAAATGATTCAAAATACAAAATACGTTCAATCTCACGCAAGGTCATTTCTAACATTAATCCAATACGTGAAGGCAATGACTTTAAGAACCAGATATGCGCAACAGGACTTGCTAGAGCAATATGCCCCATTCTTTCACGTCGTACTTTTGACAATGTCACTTCTGTACCACATTTTTCGCATACAACACCACGATGTTTCATGCGTTTGTATTTACCGCACAAGCACTCATAGTCTTTGGTTGGACCGAAAATTGCCGCACAAAACAAACCGTCTCTTTCTGGTTTAAAGGTTCTGTAGTTAATGGTTTCAGGTTTCTTAACCTCACCAAATGACCACGAACGAATTAATTCAGGCTGAGCTAGACTGGCTTTAATCGCATCGAAATCTTGGACTTCTTTTTGTGGATTAAACAGTTTTAGTAAATCTTTCATATTTTTCTCCTCATCTTTCCTGATTTAGTCGTTTTCTAATTCAATGTTCAAACCCAATGAACGTACTTCTTTAACAAGTACATTAAAGGATTCAGGCATTCCTGCTACGATCTCATGACGTCCATCGACAATGTTTTTGTACGATTGGTTTCTACCTATCACATCATCTGATTTGACCGTAAGCATTTCTTGCAATGTATAAGCAGCACCATAAGCCTCCAATGCCCAGACTTCCATCTCTCCAAATCTTTGTCCACCAAATTGAGCTTTACCGCCCAATGGTTGCTGAGTTACCAAAGAATAAGGACCTGTTGAACGCGCATGCATCTTGTCATCCACCAAGTGATTCAGTTTTAACATATACATGTAGCCCGTTGTTACGGGACGATCGAATTTTTTGCCTGTTCTGCCATCATAAAGAATAGCTTGCCCACTGGTAGGCAAACCTGCTAGTTCCAACATTCCTTTGATATTCTTCTCTTGAGCTCCATCAAATACTGGTGTAGCCATCGGCACACCTGCCTTTAGGTTGTGAGACATTTCGAAAATTTCATCATCAGAAAATTCATCCATGTCAACACGTTGGGAGTCTAAGTTATAAACTTTGGATAAAAATTCACGCAGCTGATTGGCTGTTTGATTTTTTTCTAACATGGATGTAATTTTATCACCCAGACCTCGTGCAGCCCAACCTAAATGAACTTCTAGCACTTGACCAATATTCATTCGTGAGGGAACACCCAATGGATTGAGAACAATATCAACAGGGCGACCATTCTTGTCAAATGGCATATCTTCTTCAGGAACAACCATCGAAATCACACCTTTGTTTCCATGACGACCTGCCATTTTATCACCAGGTTGAATTCTACGTTTTACTGCCAAATACACTTTGACCATTTTAAGCACACCTGGTGCTAAATCATCCCCTGATGTTATTTTGCTTTTCTTATCTTCGTATTTTGCATCAAACAAACCTCTTTGGTGTTCGATTTGTTCGGCCATTTGATCAATTTGTTCAGCCAGTTTTGCATCTTTAACTTTAATATCAAACCATTCGCTTGCATTAAGATTATCCAAATACTCTTCAGTAATAACCGCTCCTTTTCTTAAATCTGGAGCTTTTACAATCACTTGGTCAATCAACATGGTTCTTAGTCTTTGTTGAATAACACCACGCATAATTCTGAATTGGTCGTTCAAGTCATTTCTAACTTGTTCAAGTTGTTCTTGCTCAATTTTTTCAGCACGATGTCCTTTTTCAACACCATCTCTTGTAAAGACTTGAACATCAATAACCGTTCCGAACGTGCTTGAAGACACTTTAAGCGAAGTATCTTTCACATCTAGGGCTTTTTCACCAAAGATAGCTCTTAGTAATTTTTCTTCTGGTGTCAGTTGCGTTTCACCTTTAGGCGTGACTTTACCGACTAAAATATCACCAGGACGCACTTCTGCTCCTACATAAACAATTCCTGAATCGTCTAATTTAGTTAAAGCACTTTCACTAATATTGGGAATATCTGCTGTAATTTCTTCTGTACCAAGCTTCGTGTCACGAGCAATACAAGTTAACTCAACGATGTGAATGGTTGTGAATCGGTCTTCTTTGACCACTTTTTCGGAAATCAAAATTGAATCTTCAAAATTATATCCATTCCATGGCATAAAGGCGATTAGCATATTTTGACCCAATGACAGCTCTCCTAAATCAGTAGAAGGACCATCTGCCAGTACATCACCCACATCAACTCGATCACCAATATTTACCAATGTTTTTTGATTGATACAGGTGTTTTGATTTGAACGTGTGTATTTTGTCAAATTGTAGATGTCCACACCGGGGTCATCTTCGCCAATATATTCCTCATCCACCCGAATAACAATGCGTGAGGCATCCGCCATTTCAACTATTCCTGGGCGTCGTGCCATAGCCGTCACACCAGAATCTCTTGATACGATTTGTTCCATCCCTGTTCCAACCAAAGGCTTATCGACCTTTAAGGTGGGTACAGCTTGGCGTTGCATGTTCGATCCCATCAATGCTCTATTGGCATCATCGTGCTCTAAAAAGGGAATAAGAGCAGCAGCTACTGACACAATTTGTTTTGGTGAAACATCCATGTATTTAATATTTTCAGGTGGGGTCAATGTGACCTCACCTAAATGTCTGCTCAGAACAAATTCTTCAGTGAGTTTTCCTTTCGCATCAATAACAGCATTCGCTTGAGCTATGGGAAATTCACCCTCTTCAATTGCAGACAAATATTCAATATCATTAGTCACGACACCATCGACAACTTTGCGATAGGGCGTTTCTAAGAACCCATAAGGGTTGGTTTTTGAATAAACAGCCAATGAATTAATCAATCCAATATTCGGCCCTTCTGGCGTTTCGATAGGACAAAGACGTCCATAATGCGTTGCATGTACATCTCGAACTTCAAATCCAGCGCGTTCTCTGGTCAGTCCGCCTGGTCCTAGAGCTGATATACGTCTTTTATGGGTGATTTCAGAAAGAGGGTTATTTTGATCCATAAACTGTGACAATTGATTCGAGCCAAAAAACTCTTTCACTGCCGCAGCAATAGGCTTGGCATTAATCAAATCTTGTGGCGCCAATCCTTCTGAATCTGCAACTGTTAATCTTTCTCTCACAGCTCTTTGTACACGGACTAAGCCAACACGAAATACATTTTCTGACATTTCACCAACAGAACGCACACGTCTATTTCCTAGGTGGTCAATATCATCAACGATGCCAAGACCGTTTCTGATATTGACAAGTTCGCGCATGACATTAATAATGTCTTCATTACTTAGTGTGCTAGATCCTTCAATTTCATCGCTGCCCAGACGCTTATTAAATTTCATCCGACCCACTTCAGACAAATCATACCTGTCAGCGTTGAAAAACATGCCTTCAAACAAGGCTTTTGAAGATTCTTCTGTTGGAGGCTCACCAGGGCGCATCATGCGGTAAATCTCTACCAGAGCTTCTAACTGAGAATTTGTTGGGTCAATATTTAATGTGGTGGACATGTAGGGGCCATTGTCCAAATCATTGACCAATAAAACATTGAATGTTTTAATATTGTTTTCACGTAACAATTCTAGAAGTTCTTCTGTAATTGTCGCGTTTGCTTCTACAATAACTTCACCTGTTTCTTTGTTAACAATCTGATTTGAAATAATTTTATCATTCAAATAAGAGTCTTCAAGAGCTATGACAGTAAGACCCGACTTGTTTAATAATTTTTCATGTCGTGCTGTAATCCTTTTACCACTAGGAACAATTACTTTTTTGCCGTCCTTAATATCAAAATCAAAGACCTCTCCTTTTAAATTTTCTGCAACTAGTTTCATACTAGCGCCAGTTTTCTTAAGAGTTATTGCAACTTTTTCGAAGAACAAATCCAAGATTTCTTCCGTCTCATACCCCAATGCACGCAGTAAGATAGTGGCAGGCAATTTTCTTCTTCTATCAATCCTAACAAATACATTGTCTTTAGGATCGAACTCAATGTCCAACCATGAGCCACGATAAGGAATAATTCTTGCGGAATACAGTAGCTTGCCAGAAGAGTGTGTTTTGCCTTTATCGTGATCAAAAAACACACCTGGTGATCGATGCAATTGATTAACAATAACACGTTCTGTACCATTAATCACAAATGTTCCATTGGGAGTCATTAGTGGTAAATCACCCAAATAAACTTCTTGTTCTTTTACGTATTTAACTTTTTTGTTACGTGCCGAACTTTCTTTATCATAGATAATCAGCTGAACTTTTGCACGCACACTTGCGCCAAAAGTTAAACCTCTGAGCTTACATTCAACGACGTTAAATATTGGCTTTTCAACATTCACACTTATGTAATCAAGCTTGGCATAACCCGAATAACTTTCAATAGGGAATACTGAATTTAAGGCATCGTGCAGACCGCACTTTTCACCTTCAATCAGCCCCAAAAATTTATCATATGATTCAACTTGAGTTTTTAGTAAAAATGGCACATCCACAACCACTTCACTTCTACTAAAATCTTTACGTATTCTTTTCTTCTCAGTGAATGAATAACTCATAACAACTGTCACCTACCAACAAAATATTTCAAATAAACCAGTTAATTTAAAACCAGCCGTTTAGAATCCAATTCTGGATTGAAACCTCAATCGCTATCATCCTTGTTTGTTGAATTGATATCCAACAATAAATTTTTTTCTTAAGCGACTAAAGGCCAGCGATATAATCGCTAGCCTTTAGTGCATAATGACCCTTTTTATACAAACAAAGATCACTAATAAATAAATCAATATTTATTTAACGTCTACTTGCGCACCCGCTTCTTCTAACTGAGTCTTAATAGTCTCAGCTTCTGCTTTTTCAACACCTTCTTTAATTGGTGTTGGAGCACTTTCAACCAAGTCTTTAGCTTCTTTTAAGCCCAAACCAGTGATGCCTCGAACTGCTTTAATTACAGCTACTTTTTTATCACCAAAACTTGCTAAAACAACGTCAAATTCAGTTTGCTCTGCAGCAGCTTCGCCACCTTCAGCAGGAGCAGCAGCAACTGCAACAGCAGCAGCGGCAGTAACACCAAATTTATCTTCCATTGCTTCGATTAATTCTACAACTTCCATAACACTCATGTTAGAAATTGCTTCTAAGATATCGTCTTTAGAAACGGCCATCTTTATTCTCCAAAATTATTTTAAAATATTAAATGTTAAGCTTTACTTGTTAAAAGTTAAGCTGATTCTTTCTGATCGCGAATTGCAGCAATTGTACGAACCATTTTAGTTGTTGGTTCAGCCAATGTGCGAACGAATTTCTCAACAGGTGCTTTCATAACACTCATTAATTGACTAATCGCTTGGTCTTTAGTTGGCAAGGATGCTAATCTTCCTAATTCGGAAGCATCAAACATTTTACCGCCTATTGATACCAATTGAGTAACCAATTTATCGTTCTTTTTAGCGTAATCTTTAATTAGTCGAGCAGCACAACCAGGGTCTTCCTGCGAAAAGGCATAAATCATTGGACCAACCAATGAATCAGCAACACATTCAAACTCTGTACCTTGTACGGCACGCTTAACTAAAGTATTTTTTGCAACTTTAAGAAAAACACCAGTTTTTCTTGCATCAGCACGCATTTCAGTGAAATCATCCACTGTAATACCTCTGTACTCAGACACAACAAGCGAATGAGCAGATGTTGCAACGCTAGCAATCTCAGCAACCACAGCTTTCTTCTGTTCTAGACTTAGAGCCATGTTTACCTCCTTTGATAAACGTATCAAACAAACCCATATATTATGGGGCTTTTGGTGGCCATTCAAACTTAAGCACTAATATACTTAGGCTATCAAGGCTTACCATCTACGTTGGAAATTAAGCATGTTTAAGAAAATCAAATATGCACCAACGGTCTTTGACGGCTATCGCCTTGATAGCCCTCAAAATTCTTATCTGTTACAATTCTACAGAAGAAATATCCACTTCAAGACCAGGGCCCATAGTGCTTGTAACAACCAACTTCTGCAAATACTTTCCTTTTGAGGCAGAAGGTCTCTTTTTATTTAAATCTGTCAATAAAGCAATTAGATTTTCTTTTAAAGCATCAGTAGTAAAACTTACTTTGCCAATCATTGAATGAATAATGCCGTTTTTATCGATACGATACATTGCTTGACCTGATTTATTATTTTTTACTGCTGTTGCCACATCAGGTGTTACCGTACCAACTTTAGGATTAGGCATCAAACCACGAGGACCCAATACAGTCCCTAATTTACCAACAACTCTCATCGCATCTGGTGATGCAATAACAACATCAAAATCCATCATGCCGCGTTTAATCTCATCGGCCAAATCATCCATTCCAACAAAATCAGCTCCTGCCGCTTTGGCTTCCTCTGCTTTTGGCCCTTGGGTAAAGACAGCTACTCTAACAGTTTTACCTGTTCCTGATGGCAGAATAGTTGCGCCACGAACAACTTGATCTGATTTTGTAGCATCCACACCAAGTTTCACGGAAATATCAACAGACTCATCAAATTTGACTTTAGAAGACTCACTGAGTAGTTTAAAGGCTTCGTCAATCGAATATTGTTTGCTTGTATCTATCTTTTCTTTTATTGCTTTTAATCTTTTTCCTACCTTAGCCATTAGTTTACTCCCTCAGTATTTACACCCATACTACGTGCAGTACCAGCGATTGTTCTCACTGCTGCATCTATGCTTCCAGCAGTCAAATCAGGTTCTTTAGTTTTTGCGATTTCTTCTAACTGATCACGTGTAATTGTTCCAACCTTTTCAGTATTGGGACGACCACTACCGCTTTTTAGACCCAGTGCTTTTTTAATTAAAATTGACGCTGGAGGTGTTTTGATGATAAAGGAAAAACTTCTATCGTTGTAAACAGTAATTACAACTGGAGTCGGGAGGCCTTGCTCCATTCCTTGAGTTTTTGCATTAAATGCTTTACAAAACTCCATGATATTTACACCATGTTGACCTAGTGCTGGGCCAACTGGAGGACTTGGATTTGCTTGACCAGCTGCAACTTGCAGCTTGATATAAGCTTCTACTTTTTTTGCCATGATATTTCTCTGGGTTCAAGCGCTAATTTTATATTAGCTCCCCATAACTTAAATTTAAAATTTACAGTTTTTCTACTTGACCAAAATTCAACTCAACTGGAGTAGATCGGCCAAATATAGAGACTGCGACTCGTATTTTGCTTTTTTCATAATTGATATCTTCAACTTCACCATTGAAGTCTGCAAAAGGCCCATCAACGACACGAACCAACTCGCCAATATCAAACAGTATTTTTGGTTTTGGTGCATTTTCGCCATCTTGTACTCTTTGTAAGATTGCATCTGCTTCTTTTTGAGTAATGGGAGCAGGTCTTTCTTTTGTACCACCAATAAAACCTAAAACTTTTGGAGTTTCTTTAACTAAATGCCAAGAAGCATCGTTCATTTCCATTTCGACTAAGATATAACCTGGGAAAAACTTTCTTTCACTTTGGCGTTTTTGACCTTTTCTCATCTCAACAACGGTCTCGGTTGGAACGAGGATTTCACCAAAATAATCCTGCATGTGCAGCCTTTCAATCCTTTCTTTTAAGGAGACGCAAACTTTGTGCTCAAAATTGGAATAAGCATGTACTACAAACCATTGTTTAGACATCAACTACTCTCCAAAATCATCCAAAAAAGTACGAAACCGACCAGCCAAAAAAGATATCGACCAAGGACAAAAATACACCAATGACAACAACGACCACGATAACAACTAGAGTTGTTTGCAGCGTCTCATTTCTGGTAGGCCAAACAATTTTCTGCCTTTCTATATTAGCACTCTTTACAAAAGTAAAAAAACTTCTTCCTTTTTGAGTTGTCGCAGCTATCAATGCCGCCAACACCAAACCGCCAAATAAAATAAGGACGCGTAAAACAGTAGCCAATTCATCTTCAAAATATAGATTCGCCCATACACCTGCAATTGCCGCTGCTATTGCAAGCCACCAACGCAGCTTTTCACCTAATGGATTTTTTACTTCTGATTGACTCATTTACTCTACCCAATTAATTCACTATTTATTAACTCTAAAATTTTAATGGCAGGCCAGGAGGGAATCGAACCCACAACCTACGGTTTTGGAGACCGCCACTCTGCCAATTGAGCTACTGGCCTGTATCATTAAAATACAAGATAAAACCTTAGAGAAACCAAAGCCAGCAGTATAAACTCCTGGCTCTTTTACATATTTTAAATCGATTACTTACTTAAATATTTTAGCAACAACGCCTGCGCCTACAGTACGTCCGCCTTCACGAATCGCAAAACGCAAACCTTCTTCCATTGCTATAGGATTAATCAAAGTAACAACCATCTTAACGTTATCACCAGGCATTACCATTTCTACACCTTCTGGCAATTCACATGCTCCAGTGATGTCTGTAGTACGGAAGTAAAATTGTGGACGATAACCTTTAAAGAAAGGAGTATGACGTCCGCCTTCATCTTTTGACAAGATATAGACTTCTGCCTCAAATTCAGTATGAGGAGTAATTGTTCCTGGGTGAGCCAATACTTGACCACGCTCAACATCATCACGCTTGGTACCACGCAATAGTACACCAACATTATCACCAGCACGACCTTCGTCCAGCAATTTACGGAACATTTCTACGCCAGTACAAACTGTTTTTTGTGTATCTCTAATACCGACAATTTCTAACTCTTCGCCAACTTTAACGATACCACGCTCTACACGACCCGTAACCACTGTTCCACGACCAGAAATTGAAAATACATCTTCAATTGGCAACAAGAAAGACTGATCAATATCGCGCTCAGGTTGAGGAATGTAATCATCAAGGACATCCAATAGTTTTTTGATTGAAGGCACACCTATATCACTTGTGTCGCCTTCCAAGGCTTTAAGTGCAGAACCCATAACCATTGGTGTATCATCACCTGGGAAATCATAATCGCTAAGCAATTCACGTATTTCCATTTCAACCAATTCCAACAATTCTTCATCATCAACTTGGTCGCATTTGTTCATATAAACAACAATATAAGGCACGCCTACTTGACGCCCTAATAGGATGTGCTCACGCGTTTGTGGCATTGGACCATCAGCAGCAGAAACCACCAAAATAGCGCCATCCATTTGAGCAGCGCCTGTAATCATGTTTTTTACATAATCGGCATGGCCTGGACAATCCACATGCGCATAATGACGACCTTCGGTCTCATACTCTACATGTGCAGTCGCAATAGTAATACCACGTTCACGCTCTTCAGGTGCGTTATCAATTTGATCATAATCTTTAAATTCACCGCCTTGTAATTCTGCGGCTACTTTTGTAAGCGCTGCAGTTAAAGTCGTTTTGCCGTGATCGACATGACCAATTGTTCCCACATTTACATGTGGTTTGTTACGTTCAAATTTTTCTTTAGACATTGCTCTGTTACCCCACTAAACTAGTGATTAATCCAACAAGCCGCTGGATATAAGATTTATAAATATTTTTACTTTATTACCAAACTCTTCCAAGAGTCTTACTGGTGCCCATAACTGGAGTCGAACCAGTGACCTCTTCCCTACCAAGAAAGTGCTCTACCGACTGAGCTATATGGGCGACGTTCAGTCTGGAGCGGGTGAAGGGAATCGAACCCTCGTAGTCAGATTGGAAATCTGAAGTTCTACCATTAAACTACACCCGCACAAATACTCAAACACATCAAAATGAAAACATATACCATGTTTTCATCAAGAATATTGGTGGAGGGAGGAGGATTCGAACCTCCGAAGTCAGAGACAGCAGATTTACAGTCTGCCCCCGTTGGCCGCTTGGGTATCCCTCCGGCTCAAATAAAGCAAGGCATTTTCTAAGAAACCTTTCGCCTTGTCAACTTAAAACTCTTTTTATATGAAAAGAAATTGAGTTTTTTCTTACTTCAACACAATTTAGCAAATCGAATACTTATGGATTTCAGCACCCTGTAAAAACTCAATTGCCTTAGCATTGACTGCAACCATACCAGCACTGGAAATTCATTTTAAAAGTGGTTCCCAGTAGTATTTCTTGCAGGCCGCGTATTCTACCTGTTTTTGATCATAAATGTAATCACAATACTCATATATTTTTGCAAATTTCGCTGAAATTGCAACAATTTGCCGATTTACTATCTCTGCCTGACTTGACAAATAAGCTAGCAAGCTATTTTGCTGCTCTTTTGAGAAAAAATCCCACTTGTAAAACAATAATTCCGCCACACTTTTAACAACTTTCAACTCATAACTTCCATAACCTATAGTTTTCTCAATAATTTTGAAATCAGGCACTGAACCCATTATGTGAACACGCAGAAGACCAGAATAGTAATAGGGCCAACTTGGACGCTTTACTAGCAATTCTTGATAGGCTAGCTCCATGTTTGCAAGCTTATCTTTTCTAATTCTCTCATTAGCAATTAGCTGGGCACGCAATAAAAGCTCTGCTTCATCAGGGTTTTGTACAAAAAACCGCGTATAAGAGCTCTTATAGCCCTCAAACAAGGACAATCCAGCAGCACTATCCTGCTGATTATTCAGTACAGTATAGTTAAATTCAAACTTATTGTGCTCAAACCTCAAACTCGAAATAAGCACAGACGAATACAACAAAACAAGCACTACAAACAATACAAGTGACAGTGCTCTTAATTTCATTTTAGCCCAACCACGATACAGATAGAAAAGTTGACAGGTAAGAAAATGACAAACATAAGGAGGTAACAAAAACCATAGACAGTGCTGAAATTATTACTGATTTCTTAGGCATATTAAAGAATTTCGCTACCATTGTGCTTCCTGTGTCGGCTTCAGATTTTTATCCATGCCTACAAAACATATCTTTAAGCTCTTTTAACTTTATCATTTTCAGAAGTTTCCTTAGAGCTGTGATAGCCATAATGCCCGTAATAATTTCCTTCGTATTTATAATAGCGTCCATATTTAGCCTTATTGGTTTTCAACCTATTTAGTGTCACCCCAATAATGTTAGCCGAAACCCGCTTCAATCGAGAAATAGCACTCAAGACCAACTGGGATGGCGTCCCCTCATGTTTAATAACGAACAGTACCGCATCCACTTTTTGAGACAATACCAGCGCATCACTGACCGCCATTACTGGGGCGCAATCAATAATGACAAACTTATATTTCTCTTTAAGTTTTTTTAGGAGCATTTCGAACTTTTCAGAAGACAACAACTCCAGAGGGTTTGATGGTATAGTTCCTGAGGACAATATATGCAATTTTGATGATCGAGTATCAACACTAACACTCTCTGAAAAACTTGACTCACCCGTAATCAATGTCGAAAGTCCCTTTTGATTTTGGCTGCCCATGTTTTTCTTAATCATCGGCCTTCTCAAATCCGCCTCAACCAGAATAGTCTCCCCTAAATGAGACAAGGAATGAGCTAAATTCATGGCAATTGTCGTCTTTCCTTCACTTGGAACAGTGGACGTTACTAAAATTGATTTGTTCTCTTGATCAGGGAGTGACAACAGAACTCCGGTTCTCAATGTTCTAATTGATTCTGCAAAAGCTGACTTTGCAGACAGCACAAATTGCAAGGCAGGACTAACATCGCTATCTTTTTCAAGAATATTTGGCAACATACCAATGACAGGCACTCCTAAACTGTCTTCGACTTCTGAACTTGATTTAAAAGTATTGTCGAAATGCTCAATCAGGAAAGCCATTCCAAAACCCAAAATAAATCCAATCAAAACCCCGATTAGAACAATTAATTTTTTATTTGGCTTGTAAGGGAATTGAGGAACCACCGCTTTATTTAGCACTCTGGCATTAATCGTCTGTACAGAGGCCGTTTTGACAGCATCCGTTTCTTTTGATTGCTTTAAAAAAGCAGAATAAATTTGCTTATTGTAATCATAATCTCTTTTTAATGCATCGTATTCAAAAGCCAACTCATTGTTATTGCTTATTTCTCCTTTTATTGATGTTATCCCCGATTCTTCGTAGTTGATTTCTTGGGAGAGTGAATCGTATTCTGAGACTATCAAATCCGCAATTGTCTTTAGTATTGAATAATATTCTTTGCGGGCTAACCTTAATGTTTCTTGAGCCTTCTTCATTTTTGGATGCTTCGGGCCATAGACCAGGCCTAACTCAGAAACATTGCTTTGTGCCGATGCTAAATTACTTTTTTGATTTATAACTTCAGCTTTTTCTAACAAAGCAGGGATTCTTGCTAATTTTTCAGGCTGAGATGAGACGCTCTTTACACGCCTATAAACAGGTTCCAAGTTCAACCTGTCTCTTTTCAAATCATTGATCCGAGAACTTTTTTGCCCCAACTCTTGAACCGCCAAATCATCACCACCTTCAGGAAGAAATATTTTGTGCTTTCTTTGAAATTGTCTCAAAGCCATTTCTGACTGTGAAACCTTTTTCTCTAATTCAGGCAGTTGTTTTGTTATACTCTCACCCGTTCGCTGTTTCGCATTGATTCCTGACTCAATCACCTCTTCTATGTAGGATTCAGCCAATGCATTGGCTTTTAAAGTGGCAAGATAGGGATCATAATCATCAAAAGATATATAAAAAACACCACTTCCTTTTGCCTGTTGTACTGACAAGGTATCTCCAACATTAGAAACAGCAATAGCATGAAGCTCTTCTTTTGACAGACTGGAATAATCTCTCAATTCATTGCCTGGAATTAATTTTTCATACCATTTTAACCGTTTCTTTTTGGGTATAAACTTTTCAACCCCAATTCTATCGACAACTCTTTGTGCCACAGGTACCGACTTCAATAGATGAATTTGATTCGGATAGAACTCCCAAACCATTCCCATCATCCCATATATTTGCTCCAAGGATGCCATTCGGTTAGGGCGCTCTATTAGCAAGCTTGACGATGACTTATATACTGGCTTGGCCTTTATTGCAAAATAAAAAGAAGACAAAGAGGCCAAAATCACAAAGCTTATTATGACAAGCCAATGTTTTTTAATCGTAGAAATAAATTCCTTAATATCAAATGATTTTTGAGCTACCGGTTGATGATCACTCATTTTGCACCCTCTCTGATTAGCAGATCAGATGCCATCTTTTCAGATAAAGCCATTAAAAAAAACTCTCTTTAATTATAATTACATCACCCGATAAGATACTTTGTTCCATAGTTACTTTCACTTCCTTCATGTCAGGATCGTTGGCACGTGTTAGATACATCTTCTTTTTACTGGCTCTTTCTGTCAAACCACCTGCCAGCGCTATCGCCTTACTAACAGTCAAGCCGACTTCAAACGGATAAGACCCAGGGTTATTAACCTCTCCTTGAATATAAAAAGGCTTAAATGTTTTTACAAACAGAGTCAATTGTGGATTTATAAAGTATCCATCCTTTAGCTTTTTAACCACTTCTTGTTTTATCGACTCAATCTCTCGTCCTTCGACTTTGACTTTTCCAACAAAAGGATATTCAATAAATCCTATTGAATCAACCGTTACATCTAAAGACAATTCTGGCTCTCCATAGACTTCTAAATGCAGCACATCACCGATACTAACATTATAAGCTGAAACTGAAGTCGCTATAAATAAAATACAGAATACAACGGATATTTTTTTAATCATACTCACTCAATCACAAACAGACTATTTGGACATTTCCACAGTTAACAAAAATGAATTGTCTTTGTACTTAAATTCATCAATGCTTGAATCTCTATTATAATGCTTATAGCCTAAGCCTGAAACCAACCAATCGGTAAATTGATACTTGGCGGAAAGTCCATAGTAATTAAGACGATCATCCCTGAAATTGCTTTTGTAGTTCTCATCTGAAATACCTATATTAGCAGTCGTGCTTAACCTGTCTTTCCAAAAATGTGTCCAACCGACATCAACGGAGTTTCTTAACACGTAATTGCCATTACCGTTTGTTTCATCCGTTTCGCGAACCAATGTTAAATCGAAAATAGAATAAGACCTCGGACTCCAAGTCATCCCTGCCTCAACAGCCAAGCCAGAAAAATCAGTTCTTGTAGGATCATCAAAATCCTTGGATAAATATCCGACTAATGCCCGCGCACTTGTCTTTCCTGTCGCCTTCCACTCAGCGCCTAACATCAAACGCGTTTCTGAGCTATCAAGAGTTGCCACATCATAATCAATGCTAGCATACTTCACTTGTGTCAAAAAATTAGTCTTGGGAGTTAGGATGTGAGAATAAGTTGCTCCCACATATTGTGTTTTGCGATCTCTTGTCGCTGTAAACAATCGATTGTTATCGTATTGCCGATCAATAGCCCCCAAACTAACATCTATAGATCCTTTCGCGCCAATTCCACCGTAGTGCCAATTACCAGACAACCCAAATGAATGCCATTCATCAGGATTCAAGCCCAAAGCAATGATATCGCCTTGTTGATTACCTGTTCCTATTCTATCAGTGCCATTGAAGTACTCTGCTGAGACTCCAAAATTAGTCCGACTTGAAGCGACGTGATTCAGCGATGCTAACACATGGTGCATTTCAAAATTATAATTTGAGTCTGCATTATACGTTGTTTTATTGAAATCATATTGAGCTAAGAAATTGGTTTTTTCTCCTTCTGCCTCCAGGCGAATACCTGGTGAAAAAACAAAAAAACTTGAGCTTAATTGATCGTCTTGATTACTTGCATAGAAAACATTATCATCGTAGCCATAACCCAATCCTAACGAAGGAAACAGTGTCATTCCACCCACTTGAATACCTTCTTGTTGAGCATTAGATATTGATATACCAAAAAACTGTGCGATAAGCACAATAATCATTATTTTTTTCATAAAATCCCCCTTCCCAATAAAAATTAGCGAATTACTGGTAGATTCGCATTATTTAGTTTGCAGTTTAAATTAGCACTGTCATCCTTAATTAACACCTTAAAAAACGCAAAATTAAAGTTCTATCTCTTATATTTAACATCAAACATTACAATTTTGCCATAAATTATGGAAATTACTACAATTATTGCAATAATATTAGCAGGAATATGCGCATTAAAGTCCATTGAGCCATGTAAAAGAAGATAGACAACGCTTGAAATACTGCAAACGCTCAATATTTTGTAAAATGTGCTCCTAGTTGTCAACACCATTTTGACAATTCTAAAAGAAACTATCAGAACAATTGCAAACAACAATAGACTAAATACACCATATTCAATCAAAAACTCCAAATAATCGTTATGAGCATGATCAAAGTAATACAGTTGCTCAACTGAACGATGGTTTACAAAAAAGACTTGGTACGCTCCTGGTCCCACTCCCGAAAACCAATATTTTGGGTAATATTGCAAAACCTGCTGAACCGCAAGCATTCGCCCCTCTGCTGATTTTACCACATAGTCCAAGCTTTCTTTTTGACTCCCTCCTAAAGTCTCAACCAGATAAGTTATATCGTCTGCAATAACAATCAGCAACACAATCATACTTACCACAGCCAACAGGAGGGTTTTAAAATTCAAGTTTATTTTTTTTGATGTTATTTTTGATCCATAGATCAGCAAAGCAGCCAGAAAAATCAATGTCAATATAAATGATGCGATTCCGGCTCGCGAATGCGTGTTCCATAGACCTGCAAGTATCAAAAAAAGGCCGAAATCAAACAACCTCAAAGGATGACTTAAAAATCTAACAACACGAACTCTATAGTCTAAATGTTTAAGTAAATGTAATTTTCGAGAAATCAGAAGTCTCAGAGCCAATCCAGATATAAAACACAAAGACAAAAAAGCAACAAAATGATTTTTATTTATGAAAGTACCAGAAGCATTGCCGACACGAACAGTTGTTACTTGAACCAACAACCCTGTTTTACCGATTGAAACCAAATACATGCCATAGATAGACTCTGCGACTCCGATAACAAAAAAAATAAATAAGATTATTTTAATTCTTTTGCGACTTGTAACAAGAGCCACACCCACAACAAAAACCATAAAATAATATAAACTAAGCAGCAATGTTTTATATGTTGCATAATAATCCAAAGTCAAATAACCGTAAGACAGGGACAATCCTGAATACGCTTTAGCCACTTCAGGGCTTAAAATAGTTAAAAGACTTATGGGTAACGGCAACAAATACAGAGCTCCAACAAATAACCATGCAAGCATTAATGACAACTCTAATCTCATCTTTACTAGCCGCTGATATCCCTTCGATTGTTTGGTAAAATCTTTGCTTAGTAACAACAATAGACAGACCACAAGGGCTATTAAAGCCATAAAGGACCAAGCCCAGTCTCGATTAGACCCTAACGGTAATGGATTAACAATAATAATCAGGCAAAACAGCAAGAACGCAAAAGTTTGAATGAGGCTTTTTGACCTTGTTTTATACACGAATTGATTCATTATATTTATTAATTTTGAAAGGCTATTTTGAAATTATTTTACAGGTATTTTGCAGGTATTTTGAGCTTTTTTCCAAGATCTTGAAAGTATAAAATAATACGCTACCGACAAGAAAAGAAAAACATAGAAATGGTAAAATTCAGGGACACCACTCGCTTTAAGTGTTAAACCTATAGCCATAACTGAAATTTGCAGGGACGCTATAATAAATAAGACTTGGTTTTGAGTAAAGTTAAAAGCAAGAAACAAGTGATGCAAATGGGTTTTATCGGGCTTAAAAGGAGAAACTCCTTTGCGAATACGCCTCAACATCACAAATATTGTATCAAAAACTGGCAAACCAACAAGAAACAAGGCCATAACAGGGGTTATTATTGCCTTTTGTCCTTGACTATAATAAACCAACAACCAAGACAAGATAAAACCCAAAAACAGACTGCCATTGTCTCCTAAAAAGACTTTAAACCTCTTAGATTTATTAAACGCGATAAAAATAAAAAGACATACAACAACATTGAGCAACCACAATGAAAAATCATTTAACCCAGATATATAAATTAATACGATAACAGGAATAATAAAAGTCATGGCTGCCAAACCATCAATTCCATCAGCCATATTGAGAGCATTTATGACTCCTACTACTCCAAACACTGTTATGGGAACAGACAGATAGCCCAAATCGACAAGCCAGCCTGGATAGAGCAACTCACCAAAAGTATAAAGTTTCACACCCGTGAGAAGAATAAGCGCCAAGCTTGCAAGTGCTTGTATAGCAAAACGCCACAGTGCACTCAGTTGAAAAACATCATCCAATAAACCGACTGCAACGACAAGACCTGTAGCTATGAGCAAGTAAAGATGAAAACTAGTGACATTATTTGTCATCAACAAAGCCACTATCGACATTATAAAAAGAGCAACCCCACCAATCAGTGGAATAGGCTTGCTATGAATCTTGCGCTCATTAGGAATATCTACTAAACCAACATGAGGCGCCACTTGCCTAAGTAAAAACAACAGGAGAGTCATTCCTACTGCCACAATTGCAAAATAAATATAGCTGTCTTGGATATTCATCCAATAATGTTAACACAGTATCAACAACCTTAAAAGTACAAAATTCTAGCTGCATGAAATAATTGTGCTAAACAATGCTTGCTCAAGAATACAATTTTCTCTGACAAGCACTATTTAAGACACTTCTCCACTGCAAGCGTTGAAACAACCACTCAAACCTTCAACATATTTTCATATCTTGATCTGTGCATGTTTCATAACTTGAGTTTCATCAGTCGGGAATCTTAAGTACTTGTCCAGGATAAATGTGATCAGCATCTTTCAACATTGGTGTATTGGCTTTGAATATTTTATTATAAAGGCTTGCTTTGCCATAAACCTCTTTGGAAATCTTACCCAAAGTATCTCCACTTTTAACAGTATAGGTTCTAAAGCTTGCCTCAGAAGTGCTTGCTTCTTGCGCGGCTTGTTTTTCTGCCGCCTGTTTTTCAACAGCGTCTGCTGGTGGGCTACCAACAATTAAATTATCCTGAACAGAAGCCACACCTTTGACATTGCCTGCTACTAGTACCGCTTTTTCTTTTTGCTCCTGATTGACAACATAACCCGATAATGTCACAGCTCCTGCATTAAAACCCACTTTAAGATTGTCAATGGCAACACCTGCATCCTTAATATGAATAGCTATTGGTTTTGACACCTCTGGCTCAGCTTCATCTCCATCGAATAAATTTGCACCAGCATCTGCTATAAAATCAAAAAAACCCATGTCTTTCTCCTGTTAGTTAAAAAACTATAATCTTAACAATTGCAAAGCTCAAGGTCAATAGAAGGAAGGCGAGCTTGCAATTGTTAACATTTTCATTAATCGCATTATGCATATACTTCTATCTAGTCAAAAAATAAATTAATCCCAAAAGAGGGAATCATTGGTAACCACGACTTAGATTTCGCGTTCAATATTGCAGGATTATTTGCGCCCGTTTGGTAGGAGTACTCGATGCAACATTCGTTGTTTCTGTTTAAGGCATTGGTAACTTGCAACCATAAAGAACTGTCAGTTTTAGCTATCTTGAATTGACGTTCGAACCTTAAATCTACACTAATAAAGTCTCCGAACCGTCCTGCATTTCGGTTTTGTACGAGAAAATCGCTACCATCACTAATGATATTGGTTTTAGGCCAACCACTATGATAAGTCACTAGCGAATTAAAATTCCACTTTTTGTATTGCCAATTGGCATTAAGTTTGATGCCATTCCTTTGATTCCAGCTACGGCTTTGTGTTGTTTCTTTAAACACATCTTCAACGTTTGAAAAACTATAGGCAATTGACCAACTGAGATTATTGTGAATTTTTGCCAAGGTTATATCAACTCCCCTAGCATAAGATCTTAGAGGTGATATCCTTATTCTATCTGCGAACAATTCTGGATTAAGCTGCAAGCCTAAAAATAGGTTTTCATAGTAAGGAAGAACCGATTGATAATTTTTAAAATAAATCTCAGCTCGTAGAGATAAACTTCTTTCGAATTCCTTAGAGCCCTCAAGAATGAAAACATCCACAATTTCGGGACTGTAATAGGACAGCTGTTTGTCTTCAAAAAGAAAGTCTCCCAGATTCTGAATTTGTTGCTGCCTTCCATATCCAACTCTAAAAATAGTCAATGTATCATAAAAATAACTCATGTTTATTCTTGGGCTAATTTGTTCTCGCTCAATCCAACTTTGCCTATCGTATCTAATCCCTGCATCTACAAAAATAGAGGAACCGTATCGATGTCTTAGGTTTGCAAAAAAAGAATATTCCCTACCGATAAGATTATATCTATGATCTCTGGTGACCGAACTCTCTTGATTTAATAACGGAGTGATAAAACTGGTTGAAATTTTTGAAAGACTAAAGTTTGATGTACTTTCTAATTGAGCCCAATTATTGCCAATATTTAAGGACGTATTCTCTCCGATATGTATATCTATTTCAGAATTCAATCCAAATTCTTTAAAGTTCTGAGCTTTAAAAATATTGCCACTAACAAAGCCATTATTAACCATACCTTGCCGACTAGAATTTTTTGTTTGTGAATAAAACATATGATTGAGAGTGAGGTTATCTAGCCTCCTATCTTTGACGGAGAACCACAGGTTATCTCGTTGATTACTGGCATTTGCAAATTCGTCCTCATTTACTAAGTCGATAGCAACTTCATCGTTAGAAAAAAGCACATTCCCTCGAACTTCCACTCCATTGCCAAAATCATAAGACACAGTTAAAAATTCATCATCGTATTCAGGAGAACCTACATTTGTAGGAAGTAAGTCAGTTCTAAAAAAATCTCCTCCAGACCGAATAGAAAGCAAATAATTACTAGATTTTGATATCTCCCCTCCTGCAGTAACATGAGAATTTAAAATGCCTATACTCGCATCTAAAAAAAACGGTCTATCGACTTTAAGACTTGTGACGTCCATAACAGAACTAATATAGTTACCATAACGAGTAGGGAAAACTCCAGCATAGAGACTGACATCTTGAACATAGCTTAAATCAAAAGTTGAAAAAATACCAAAAAAGTCATTGAAATGATAAGGGTTGTTCAAATCCAGACCATTAAATATTATGCCAGATTCATTTAATTTCCCACCCCTTACATAACTTCTTGCCGAAATTCCATTTCCTGTAAGACCAGCAAGTCTATTCATCGCTCTTACAGGATCATTGCCCATATTAGGCGTTTGCATTAATTCTTGAGCCGAAACACTGTTTTTACTAACTGTAGTATTCTCTAAAACAAAACTGTGTTTGCTTGCAGTAACCAATACCCTCTCAAGAGTCTCAGGCTTCTGCTTAAGAAAAACATCCTTGCTAACAAAAATACCATCAGAAAATTTTAGTTTTAAATTATATGGGTAATATCCACTTGCGTTGATGTATATTTGCTGCTCCCTAAGCGGCAAATCTATAATAGAGTAAACTCCATTACTCTGATGAATATTTAAGCTAACTCCCTTATCAGTCGAAACGCTTGCCTGAGTTATTCTTTGTTTGGAACCTTCAGCAAACAGGGATATAACCACGATACCTGAAGAACTGTGTTGATTCTTCGAACTTTGTGGTTTTATAATATAAATCAACTCTTTCACTTGAATCAATTCAAAGCCTATGGCATTAAGGTACTGCTTAAGGTCAGAAATTTCATATCTTGCAAACTCGTCATAGACGATGCTTTTATTAGCGTCAAGATGCTGATTGCTGTATATGACTTGTAAGCCTTGTTGCCTTATATTTTCGATAACATCAGAGATATTAGCGCTATTGGCTGAGCCTATATAGGCAAGAACAAGAAAGCAAAATCTTAGCTGCCAAAGCCCTCTTCTCGGCTGAGTGAAAACTGCCCAAACATCACGCCTTAAGCTGGTTAGTAAATTCCTTAATAAGCTGTGAAAAAACGCCATCTGCAAGTGCTGACCTGTGTCCTTTTCAAGCAGATTAAAAAACATTTTTTTTCGCTCTAATTCGCACTAGAAAAACAGCATCAAAGTAAAACTTTATTGGCATAAATACTGTGGTGAATAAATTAAAACCTCATAGTAACCTTTTAGTTTGATATGTGTATAGCAGTTTTTGACATTTCGTATTTGAAATCTGTTGTTGGTAAGATAACATCGAGTGATTCCAAGGGAGAAAGCCCTTTAATGGATCCTGAGAGAATAATTTTTGTGGCTGATTTTTTTACCGCCCTATTGCTCCAAATTACTGGGTATCCTGTTTCATTACTCAGCCAAGTAAGATACTGAAATACAGATTTGTCTTGAATATTGAAATGTTCAGCGATTTTTTGTGTCCATTGCCACTTTAAATCAAAGGGTTCAATCGCAGATTGAGCATAAGCTCCAGACCCATTAATTGATAGCTCAAACCCATCCATAAGCTCTTTTTCAATTGCGTCATTTTGAATGATTACCTTGCCTTTTCTAACGCTGACATTAAGTGAATCGGGCTTGATTTCTACGATATACTGAGTACCAATATGCCTGACTAAACCGTATTTAGTTTTAACGAGCAACTTTTCATAAGGTGAGTCTTCATTGGATTCTATATAAATCTGCCCTTCGTACAACTCTATTTCATTTTCATCAATAATATGAATAAGCGTGTTTTCATTCAACCTGAATACATTGCCGTTTTTGAGTGCTGTTAAAATACGATTATTACTGCTAGTTTTAATATAATCTCCCTTAGCAAGAGAACTATCATTATTTAAAATAGACCAGTTTTGCCTGTCTTGGCTTACCTGAATTTGCCCCGACAAAATTAGACTTTTACTAATTTGCAAGTCTTGGTTCAGCTCATCGTTTTTTATGTAATAAGCAACACTCAAAAGACCAACAACTAAAAAAAGGCCTGCAGCAATCCTAAAAACATGCTTAAAAGACGAACCCCTAGATTTTTGTTGTTTCCATGCAGTATGAACATTGGCGTATACCTCTTGATAAACCTTCTCATCAGGACGCATTCGAGGACCTGCAATTTTCAATAAGGCCTCAACTTGATCTGTGTTTTTTTCCTTGTTCATCTTAATACCTCTCACCATGTGAATAAAAAAGCTCTGAGTTTGAGCCCAAAATATTGACCATTACGTTTTTAAAAGATTCTCTTGCTCTTGCAAGCTTAGATTGTACAGAGACCGTAGTCGTATTTAAGTTTTTGGCAATTTCAACAACCGATAATTTATCCAAGTATTTTAATTCTAGCAAGTCTCCGTAACCATTAGGTAGGTTGTCTAAAGTACTGGATATTATGTCTCTCAACTTATCATTTTCGTAAGTTCTATCAGGATTTCGACTATCAACATCCTGTATATTATCAAATATTTCCTGGATTTCAGGAGTATCAGTGATGTGGCTAGTTAGTTTTAAAAGTTTATTTTTCCTAAAATAATAACTAATTTGGTTTCTGTTAATCTGGCACAACCATGAGAAGAGAGCTGCCTCGCCTCTGTATTGCTTTATGCTTTTAATCGCACAAATTAGAGTTTCTTGAACTATATCTTTTGTTAGTTCTTTATCTCCATCCACTCTTGCTATAGTAAACCTGTATAAACGAGGAAAATAGGATTCAAAAAAGTAGTTAAATACTTTTTCATCGTTTTTCATTAAAGCCTTAGCTAATTTTACATCTTCAAAATACAACAATACCATCCTCTAATTTAACAACAAATACAGACGTCTCTAAATCATATCATATGAAAGTGATTTCGAGTAGTAACAACGTACACACCTTTAAGAGTACAAGTTCTTATGAATCAATCGGAAATAAATAGATTGATTTCTGAAAATATTGACTCTAGATATTTATGATTATTGAAAAAATAAATTTATTAAGAAAAACTTTGTTACTAAAAATAACAAATAACATGAGCCTGAATTCAGCAATCTTTAGCAAAGATACCATTAAAAGCCAGCCTATTAACAAAATTTTGGTTATTCGACCCAATCATAGGCTTGGCAACCTGATTTTAGTCTCTGCATTGATTAAAGAGCTTGAAAGAACTTTTCCTGTTGCCGAAATCGATCTTGTTACAAAAGGAGGGTTAGCTAAAATAATATATAAAAATTACAACAGCATTAAAACCATTTATCAATTGCCCAAATACCCATTCAAACATCCCATTCAATACCTCAGTATATATTTTAAAATAAAGAATAAACATTATGATTTAGCGATTAATTCCGCACGGGATTCATCCTCTGGAAGAATATTCACGAATATTTCTCAAGCTAAAATAAAAATAATGGGGCATAAAACACGAGACAATGTAAACGAACCCGATGATTTCAACCATTTGGCCAAACAACAAATCTATCAATTAAGGAAACACATGATATGACCTCTTCTGTAAGCATGCCGAATATAGATTTAAGATTAGATAAAAAAGAGCTGTTAGCAGGAAGCCTAGCTCTTAGCAGCATAACACGCAACAGCAAAACAACAATTTGTTTATTCACCTATGCAACTGGGGAAAGATGTTACACTAAAGATTGGTGGTGTAAATTCTATAAACTATTAAAATTTCACTTTAGTGAGTATAATTTTGTTGAGGTGCTACCATTAGAAAACATCTCTAACCTTTCAAGGAAAGCCCCAACTTTTTATAGCAAAGATATCAGAGAGCTAGCTTCATTCATGGCAAACACTGCAGTTGTTATCGCAGCAGACAGCGGAATTATGCACTTGGCAAGTTCCTCCTTAACGCCAACTATCGGCTTATTTTCGGTCACAGATACTAACATTTATAGCCCTTACAATAAAAACAGTGTGGCCATTGACACCAACAAGACCAGTATGGAAGGTATCGTATCAACTCTTCAGAATATACTGACAGATATCCAACTATAATTATGACTGAAACTTGAAGACTCAGTTGACACATGGTGACAATAACATTCCACTCACAGCTCTGCTTTACTTAAAAAATAGAAGACAAGAAACAAAATCAATAAAGATGGAATAACTGTAACCAGATAGGGAGAAAACTGAAAAACTTGACCAATATTTAATAGCGAACGATGCAGTAAATTTAACACTATGCCCAACAATACTCCAATGAGTAGCCTCTTACCAAAACTACCAGAACGCATTAGCCCAAATACAAAAGGTAAGCCTGTTAGCGCAGTTGCAAGAACCAACAAAAAATAAAAAACTTTTGACCATAAAGCAATCTGAAACTCCATCGGAAGAGGCTTATTGGAACCATGGAAACTTTGGTACTTAAGAATGTCCCGAATACTTAATATTTTAGGGTTAGTATAAGTGATTTTAAACAAATCAGACTGTATCTGAGATTGCCATTCTATTTTGTCCATAACATTAAACTTCACTCCAGAATCATCTATGTTTATTTCTTTAACTTCTGATAATTGCCAATGGTTCTTATTAATGCTTACATTATTTGCAATAATAAGCTTGTTTAGATCAAATTGCTCATTGAATTGAAAAATTTTGATAGGCTGCTTAGACGTATCACTATTTTTATAGCTTTCATCCGATAAAGTATTGCCGATATTTATCACTCTGTTTTCATCTCTTATCCAAATACCAGATTCAAGCCCATATCCGCTGTCTTTCTGTAATTTAGTTTCTTTATATGATTCTGCAAAAGAGGTCATCGGAGGCACAACAAATTCTCCCAACAGTGTCATAGGAATTAACCAGACTAATAAAGTAAAACAGGTAATAACTGCAATTCTTAAACGACTAAAACCGATGGCCTGAAGCACAACTAACTCAGAATACTCTGCTAACAAGCCCAAGCCCAATAGAACCCCTACTACAGAACTAACCGGAAACACATGGTAGATTTCATTTGGAATGGTTAATAAGGTGAAAATTATAGCACTACTGATTGTAAAATCACCTTTGCCAATAATGTATATTTTAGCAATAAACCCAAGCAATAGTATCAATGATACGAAGACAACAGTGGATAATGCTAAGCCTCTACTTATGTTGACAAATAGGTACTTGTTTATTGTAAAAGAACTAAACATTGTTTTCATAGATGATGAAGTTTTTACTGGATTTACTAGCTGCATCAAGAAATTGTATGATCATCGTATTTGTGGACATATCATTGAGCGGCATTATCAATTTTATTTATTCTTCTAATTCCGTAAATAAAGAACAAAGCGTGTACCCACCATGTTCCAATCCAAAACGGAAGATTTTTTTGTGCGATTAAAGATACAGCAATCGCCAATAAATTTAGGTAGCTTATGTAAACCAACAGACCCAGTGCTAGCCTCCCGTATTTCCCCTCCCTAGGTGAAGATTTTGAAAATGAAATTGCCAATATAACTAAAACTATCACCGCCATTGCAGATGATATACGATTGTGGAATTCAGCTTTGTCAACAGCTGAATCTGACTCTAATAATGCTGCGACTTCTTTTCCTTGCGCCGTCACCTTTGGTGATTTAATTTTTTGTCTTGGTAGTTTAATATCATTCCTTTCAAATTTAATGTGGCTACTGCTAGCATTGACAAATGAAACTTTATTAACATACCCTTTAAATAAAGAAAGATACCTCTGTCCATTGTTCTTATCTTCACTTTGGTATCCATATTTTGCAGAAACAACCTCAATGCCATTTTTAATGTCAATATAGACGACAATATTTTCTAGGCGACTTTCATCATGATTGATTTTTTGTATATAAATTACCGCATTATTGCCTTTAAAATCTTGAAAAACACCCTCTTTTAATCCCAACAATGAAATATCCTTACTCGCCTCAGTAATAAGTTGTTTAGAAACCTTTGACACATAAGGCAATACAATAAGAGAAACCAGCATCAAAAGTATAAAAAAAGGCACTATTATTGGTATATACATTTTCAATAGTACCCTAGAAGAAACACCTAGAGAATGAAATACGACCAATTCTTGATTGCGGTACATGGCTGACAATTTTGACAAAACAGCCAGGTACAGAGATAATGGTATTAATAATTTAAGACTAGCAAGTGATCTTAAACCCAACTCAACAAGCAACATAGAAGGTGGCAAGACTCCTCTTGAAATTGCTCTTAATGACTCGACAAATAACTGACCTACACTGAAAAGAAATAGAACCATAACAATTCCTAAAAAGGTTGTTAATGTCTCTCTTAGCAGATATCTTTTTAGAATTATCATAGCTTGCTATAATCCAAAAATTATTACCCAAGTCTCAGTACAGAAACTCAATTGAGAGTGCAAGTAAAAGAGATACTAAAACAAGCAAAAAAAACTGGGACCACCTTATTCGTGACGAAGATTTTCCTGAGTTTTCTAGTTGCATCAGGGACTTGTATTTTCATCGTAATTCCTATATCGGGAGTTGGCTTATACCTGACTCAGCACCGAAGACTTAACTATTTTTAACAATGAAAACCTTTTGTTTGTTGCTACCACACTGGCCATACCAAAAAATGAATTCATAACATTGTCGATATTTTTGCTAGGTACTGCTATATAATAGATTGTACCATCATTTTCATCCAACAATGTTTTTAGTTCTTCTATTGTTTTTGTAGAAACACGGCCTTTAGAATAAAATCTAGCCGAAAAAGGCAGCTTACCCATGTAAATAAGCTCAGAGTTAGATTCTTTTTTGTCTTTCTTGTAATAAGCCACCAATGTTTTTTCTGTTTTTAGTTTCTCGGGGTAAAAATAGCCATAAAAGCCTAACACCATCAAAAGAAGAGGAACAAAAGAGACTGACGAAACGACTGTCAACTTTCCAAAATTTGTTGACGGTAAAGAGTTAGGTATATACTGTACGATTAGTATAGCTAAGGGAATCAATGCAGGCAATTGATAAGTCCATAGTATATTTCCTGAAAAAGTAAAAAACAAACTCGGAAACAATGAAGAAAGAACTAAAAGACGCTGTTCATCCGTTAACTTGAGTCTAGAATTGTTGGTTTTTCTTTTAAAATAGCGCAACAATAATGCAATAACGGCAAGAGGACCCCATGGAAAAGTTGACCATAACCAGTAAACCCAAATAGTTCCGTAGGGCTGTTTGTGAGCATCTCCATACAAATCACCACTCCAGCCCGGATCAATAAAACGAAAAAAATGCTCGCCAATAATAAAGTAATTAATAAATCCTGGAGTTTTAAATTCTGCTAATAAATACCACGGCAAGACAGTCAAAACAGTGAGCAATAAACCCCGGAACCAAGGCAGGTTTGCAAACAAGTCACGCCATCTTCTTCGCCAAATCATCCACATGAATAGTGGCCCACCAACTAACACTAAAGCCAAAGGACCTTTCGCCAGCAAGCCAATTGCCAAGCCAACGAAAAACCACCAACGCCAGTTTGATAAGGGTTGTCTCATTGCGAAAATTACGCTGACCAATGACAAGCTTGTTCCCAAGGCTAAAAATGGGTCTGTCAGTACAGCACCCGACATTGTGAAACTTAGACTCATAGTTGAAAATAACAAACAGGCAATTAGTGCCTTAAACGGCCCTGCTAAATAACGTGTTAAATGATAAATCAAAGCTAAAATACCGAGATTAACTAACCATGATGGTAATCGAGCCGAAAATTCACTTATGCCAAAAATATTAAAGGAAATTGCTTCGAGCCAAAAGGAAAGCGGAGGCTTACCCCAAAAAGGAACGTCATAATCAAACCATGGCGTAATCCAGTCTCCTGATTCAGACATGATGCGTGCTATTTCTGCATATCTGGCTTCTGACGTACCAATCATAGGTAATATAGCCATTGAAAACAATCGGCTAATAACAATAACTACCAACAACCAAAAAAGGAAATTAAGGTGCTTTTGCATAGTTTTCCCCATTTTTAATTTGATTGTGATTCGTCTTATTCTTTACTTCAGGAATCTGTGATATCTCACTAATCAGGTAGTTAGGTCGTTGCTTACTTTCAATATATGTTTTGCCTACGTATTCACCAACAACTCCTATTGATAATAGTTGCACACCACCTAAAAAAGTAATTATCGCAATTAACGATGGATATCCATGAACAATATTACCGAACAATAAGGCTTTAAATATAATGGTAATACCAAAAGAACCGCCTATTAATGCAGCCAACAAACCCAACACCATGACCCAGCGAAGTGGGCTAATTGAGAAGGAAGTAATTCCTTCCATAGCCAATTGTATCAAACCAAGATAACCCCATTTCGTTGATCCTGCAGCGCGTGGTTCACGGTCATATTTCAACACCACAGTTGGCATACCTACCCATGCAAACAAACCCTTCATAAATCTATTTCGTTCTGGTAGTTGCTTCAATGCATCAACTGCACGTCGACTCATTAATCTAAAATCACCAGTGTCCATAGGTATATTTAAACGACTAGTACGCTGCAAGAGGCGGTAAAACAAATAGGCAGAAGCGCGTTTTAACCAAGTTTCACCTGCGCGTGTACGCCTTTGCATCAAAACCACATCAACTCCTGATTGCCATTGTTCAATCATTTTCGGAATGAGTTCAGGAGGGTCTTGCAAGTCAGCATCCAAAATTATGACGGCTTCTCCCTTTGCATAATCTAGGCCAGCTGTAAGGGCTGCCTCCTTGCCAAAGTTACGACTGAGCTTAACGATTTTTAAAGAAGAGTGGATAGAAGACTGTTTCTCCAGATATTCAGCTCCACCATCATCACTACCATCATCAATAAATACGAGTTCTGTCGTTATATCTAAATTTTTCACTACATTGTTTATTCGCTTCAGGCACAATGGTAGAACTTTATATTCATTAAACATGGGTATAATAATACTTAAATTGAATTTTTCAGCATAATTCTCAGTGAGCAAATTAAGTTTTATGGTCATTAAAAACATTCCTCTTATATAAAAAATAACTTAAAAATGTGGTGACAAATGTCGTTAAAAGCTGTGCATATAGTGTTATTAACAGCATAATATTGTGCAGCAAATAAAAAATAACAAAATTAATAATCCACGTTTGCAAACAAACAAAGACATAAGGCAAGAGTACAGCATAGTGTGCTGATTGAGATTTAAAAGTAAAATTACGTTGTAAATAGTAGTTAACAACAGCACCAAAAAAAGCCCCCACTGCAGTTGCAGTCAAAGCCTTTGCTCCTATGAAAATCAACAGCGCCATAACAAGCCAATGGCAAGCTGTGGCCAATCCACCTGATATGATGAATTTTACTGATTGAACACTAATTATTTTATTTACTGTCATAAGAATAAGTGATGTTAATTTGTTGAAGCATGCAATATGAGCCTGTATGGTTCAACAAGACACCTCTTGAAATTATTAAAGTTTTGGCAATTATATTGTCTCTGTTAATTTCAGAGTCAAGCCAAGGCATTATCTGTAAAATAGTTTTCATTATTATTTAGATGCAAGATATTAATAAAACAACCGAAATAAAATGAAGGAGTTATTTGTTCTTTTTTAGTGTTCAAAATATTCAACCATGAGTTGTAATATCTACCACTTTTGTTCTTTCCGCTGAAAGCTAAATACATTCATGTTAAACTCGCTAATCATTATTCATTAACAAGCTTTTATATGTCTGAACATTCTCAATTTGCCTTACTCAAAGAAAAGCGATTTTTGCCTTTTTTCCTTACCCAGTTTTTTGGCGCATTTAATGACAATGTTTTTAAAAATGCCTTGGTTATTATGATTGCCTTTAAAGTTGCAGGTAACAGTGACATGTTAGTCAATCTAGCCGCCGCTTTATTTATTCTGCCTTTTTTTCTGTTTTCTGCAATAGCTGGGCAAATTGCTGATAAATATGAAAAATCTGCATTAATTAAAACTGTAAAGTTGATAGAAATCATCATCATGTGTATTGCTGCAACAGGATTTTATTTCAACAACATCCCTCTTCTGCTCACAGTACTATTCTTAATGGGCAGCCAATCCTCATTGTTTGGCCCTGTTAAATATGGCTATCTTCCACAGCACTTGCACAAAGAAGAACTGGTTGGAGGCAACGGCTTGATAGAATCCAGTACCTTTCTGTCTATTTTATTGGGCACGATTACTGGCGGACTTTTAATTGCTTTAGATTCAATCCTACCTATTGCTATTAGCGTCATTTGCATTGCCATTGCAGGTTTCACTAGTTCTCAGTTCATTCCTAAAACAGTCGCAAGCTCTCCAAATCTTCGCATAAGTTTCAATATTTTTTCTGCGACTTATAAGAATGTCAGTTTCCTTCCATCCAATCGTGTCGTTTTTCTTTCCATACTTGCCATCTCATGGTTTTGGTTTTATGGCTCTGTGTTTTTGATGCAAATCCCCAATTTTTCAAAAAAGATACTGTTCGGAGATGAGGTCGTTGTCACTTGGTTGTTGTCCATGTTTTCCATTGGAATTGGCGCAGGTTCATTGCTCTGTGAAAAACTCTCTGGCAAGCGTGTTGAAATTGGACTGGTACCCCTTGGAGCGATCGGGCTGGCAGTCTTTGGCTTAGATTTAGCTTTAACAGCTCAGCAGTGGCCACACTTTACAAGCGTAATGAATTTCACACAGTTTTGGCAAGTATCGGGCAGTTTTAGAATACTGTTAGATTTAGCACTTATTGGCATCTCTGGCGGACTCTATATCGTTCCTCTTTATGCATTGGTTCAAGAACGCGCGGATAAAAACCACTTATCGCGCGTTATAGCTGGCAACAATATCATCAACTCACTCTTTATGGTCGCTGCTGCCTTATTGTCCATGTTGGTTCTGGGATATTGGAATATGTCTATACCCCAGTTGTTTATGATTACAGTCGGACTCAATATTTTGGTCAGTCTTTATATTTTTTCTGTTGTACCTGAATTCCTCATGCGCTTAATTGTATGGTTTTTGGTCTCAACCATATACCGAATACAACCCAAAGGCATGGAGAATATTCCCCATGATGATGCAGCATTATTAACCTGCAATCATGTCAGTTTTATTGATCCCTTAATACTCGGAGGATATATCCGCAGGCCTGTTCGCTTTGTGACCTATTATAAGATTTATAATATTCCTGTGATGAAATGGATATTCAAAGCCGCAAAAGCCATTCCTATTGCCGGCTACAAAGAAGACCCTGAGATGTACGAGAAAGCCTTTGCAGAAATACGCCAAGCTCTAGCTGATGGTGATTTGGTTTGTATTTTCCCTGAAGGAGGACTAACTCCCCATGGCCAATTGCAAGATTTAAAACCAGGTTTTGAACGCATTATTAAGGAAACGCCTGTTCCTGTCATTCCCATGGCCTTGAACAATCTTTGGGGCAGTTTGTTTTCGAGAAAAGATAAAAATATTCGCGATCGCAGACCACGGAAGTTTTTAGCAAAAATCAATTTAAATGTCGGTTCCGCTATAGCTCCCAAACAAGCCAACAAAGAACGCTTGTTTTCTGAAATTCAAGCTCTCATTGACACAAAAGACCTATAGGAGCTTAAATCCCTATGGGTTAGAACGGTCTCGGCGACCCACAGCCCAAAGTGTCCATTTCTCTGGTTCTTCGGCAATAAACGTCCCTGCTTTAATTTTAAAACCAGAGCTTTGTTTGGCTGGCAAGTTGGTATAGGAGGCATAAGAATTAGCAATCCCCACTGGCAGGCCTTGCTTGTTACGTGCGACAGCTATAACTTCAACATAGTTGACTTGAAAGGCATGGGGATTGTAAACATCACCAATGATTTCAACTCTCTTGGGATTCTTTTCATTTGCTTTTACGATAAATTCTTTAATTTTCACAAATTCTTGATAAATTTCATATTTACTCGGAGGTTTTCCCATACCTACCGTTTCTATTTTTGCTATATTTTTAGGTGGATTTTGCAACAGTAGCAAGACTTCAGTTTCTTGCCCTGGTTTTAAGTGTTCTAATTTTGACCAGACACGCAACTCATCAATGCGCTTACCCTTTTCATTGAACAAACTCATTAACAGACCAGGCCTTGATACTTCTGTTTTGCCCTCGTTGCGAATCTGAAAAATCCAAAATAGGCCGCCAATTATAGTTTTACCTTGAATTTGATGTATGACTGCTACCTGAGACTCTCTGTTTTTTTGTTTGGATTTTACCACCTCTTCTTTTGATGGCTGTAATTTGCTCGCATCAATGACAGGAATATTGATATTTAGTTTCGGTATTTCGATAGTTGGTGCTGTGCTGCCAGTTGGCTGTTTATTTGTTGGGTCTTCAGGTATTTCTAGCTGATCAGATTTGCCAAATTGATTGAAAATAAACAGGGCTATGACGACGATAACTGTCACCAATAACAAGCTTCTTATTTGTTTGCCTAACTCTAGTAACTTTGGCATATTCTGCCCCTCAAGCACTAAGCTGGTTCCGCAGTGACTACACTTGGCTATAGACTCTCCCTCACTCTCAATAACTGATGACCCACAAGAGGGACATTTTATGACTTTAAATTGACCCATAGATACAATTTCCTATTTAGTGCTGACCGAGGAACAATATTCTACTGCGAAAAATCTTGATTTTGTCAAAATCCTCATTATTTTGCCAAAATGTTTAGTGTCAATGAAGATTTTTGCTGATTTTTTTGCTGCATAATGGACTTGCGCTCTCATCGTTTTTCTATGTCGGGGTTTGGGCCTTATAATATTTTAGATAATAGCCAGAAAAAAAATACCAAGGCGAAATACCATTTAACCAAGGTTGACATGACTGATTTCTTTTTTGCTGATTCTGTCTTGGCCGAATTTTTACTTTCACTCTTTTTTAGCTTTCTAACAATTGAGGTCACTTCTGGAGTATAGGATTTTAACTTGCTTTCTAATTTTTGGTTTTTAATGCCAAAACTATAACCACACTGGACGCACTTAGATAACTTTTCATTCTCATACTCCACCAAAGGAGCATCACACTTGGAACATTTAATAATTCTAAAATCACTCATGATAAATATTTACTCGCTTCAGTGAACACCTCCACATCTGCCACTCTTTGTGGAGCTTGTGAAACCAAATAACTCTTCCATTTTTTATTACCGATCTGTCCATGAAAAAGATTAAGTACTGGCGGTAATAACCAATGCAATTTCACGCCTTTTTCAATCTGCCTTTGACAGTATTCGATATATTGATTCAATACCTTATCACGAGTTGTGACAAAAGTTGTAGCATATATGCTGTTTTGTAGGTCATTTAATAACCAAGGATTGTTCCATATAGCCCGACCTAACATAACTCCATCCACATGTTGCAGATGCAATAAAGACTCTTCAACACTATTAATTCCGCCGTTAATGACTATATGTAGCTCGGGAAAAAGTTGCTTAATTTGATAAACAAAATCATAGTTAAGTGGTGGGATACTGCGGTTTTGTTTAGGGCTCAAGCCTTTCAGCCAAGCCTTTCTTGCATGGATTATAACAGACGATAGTCCTGCCTCTTGTTGTGAGCTGACAAAATTATACAAATTTTCAAAACTATCATTGTCATCAACACCAATACGGCACTTTACTGTAATGGGTATATCTACAGCTGCAATCATTGCTGAAACACATTTCTTTACCAACTGCGGTTCGTTCATCAAGCACGCACCAAACCGTCCTTTTTGCACACGATCGCTGGGACAACCAACATTCAAATTCACTTGATTGTAACCGTATTCTTGTGCCATCACACAACATTGTGCCAATTCAGAAGGATCAGATCCTCCTAGTTGCAATACCAACGGATTTTCTTCGGTATTGAATCCCAGTACTTTTTCTGTATTGCCTCTTAAAATAGCGGGTGCAGTGACCATTTCAGAATAGAGCAATGCCTGCGGAGAAATGAGACGGTGGAGATATCGGCAATGCTTGTCAGTCCAATCCAACATAGGCGCCACAGATAATTTATCCATTATTTTATGTACTGAACTATAGCGCGGCATTTTAAATCTGCACCACGGTACTGAAACAGTTTTTCATACACTTGATTCAATTCTATTTGCAGGTATCTCGAAAATTCTAAGGCTGTAGCTTCTAACTCATCGCAAGATTTATTTTCATCCATAGCCACTATTAATTGCCAATAAATAGCCTCAGATTTTTCCACTGCTAGAGCTTGCTTTGCATAGACGATAGCTTGGGATGGGTTTCTTAGGGAATTATCTGGCACTTGAGACAATAGTTTTGTTAAAGACAACAACACTTTTGCATTGTTTGGAACGTATTTGTTTATTTCTTGCAACCAAAGTATTGCTTTCTGGTATTGCCCTAACTGTACAAACACTTTGGATTTTAGTAATTGCATGCCGACATGTGTTTTGGCACTTTTTAACTGCGTCATTTGTAGTGCCTTTTCAAGCTCTCCTTTATTGTAATACAAATTCGCCAAGCGGAAATTCAAGGAGACATCTTCGCTGTCAAGTGCAAAGTATTTTTCAAACAAAGATTGTGCCGCCGAATAGTCACCATTCATTTCTGCAATCAGACCTAAGTTATACAAAGCAATTTTTTTCTTGGGATTTATTGCTAAGACCTTTTGAAAATTCTCAATAGCTTGTTTGGTATTTTTATTTTGAAAGTGTGCAACAGCGATGTTGACAAGAGCGGCTTCACTATTTGGATTGAATTCCAATGCTTTATTATAGGCCTTAATAGCAGTCTCAGCTTCACCGTTTACTAAGGCAGATTTTGCCTTAATCAAATAGGGGATTTCACCTATGGTTTTATTTTTCACCTCCTGAAAATAAGGGTCATTCAGCTGAATTTTCACTTCATCAGCTTCTTGCATAAATTTTTCTGCCTTTTGCATACTGTTTAAGGCCTGATATGCTTTAGCGATTTTGTAGTTCAAACTTTTGGCTTTGGGAACACTGTTTAATGCTTGCTGAAAAAAACCAATAGCAACGTAGTAATTTTCTACTTCGAAATACAAATCACCTGCTAAATTCAACAAGCTGGAGTTTAGCCGGAATTGAGCTGGGATATTACTTAAGATTTCAAAAGCATCAAGTAACTTATGGTCTTTTATTGCCATATCCAGCAAATAATAATGAGCTGGTAAATATAAAAAATCTCGCCTCAATGTTTCTTTTAAAGCTGTTTCAGCCTTGTCAAAATCTCCTTGACTCAGGCTTGTTTTGGCATACAAATAGGTCCATTTGGATTCTTTTTTATCTTCCATTCCCAATTCATAATAACATTCCACCGCTTGCTCTAAAAAGTTATAACTGTGCAATAACAAACACCATTGCTGTATTGCCAAGAGCTCCGTCTTTTTGTCTTCTTTCTTTCTGGCTTGTTTTATAAGTTTTCGAGTTTGTTTGAATATTTTAGCCACATTTTTATCCAAGCCTTTTACTGAAACAGCGTCCAAATCTAGTGGTGTATTTTGCTCTTTGGCCTGGCTTATACATATACCAAATGCAAATACAGACAAGACAAGGATAGTCTTTGAGGCAGTAAGAAAATCTTTAAAAAACTTTTTCGATAAAAAGCCAACATCCATGACTTGCAATCTCATTGCATCTTTCACATCAGAATTTGAACATATCAGTATTTTTTTCATTTGAGTTTAACTTTTGAGTAATGGTTAAGTGGCAATTCTGAAACCTTCAATAGCAATGTATTTCCATTAACAAGAGATATATTTATTGCATCGAAAGTCTCTAATTGGGCTTGGTTTAAGACAATACGAGGATCATGAGCCGAGGCATAGGAACCATCTGTTTTGTATTTTATTTGAAACTTTTGCCTCGGATTACTTAAGACAATTTTATCAATAGTGCTCAAATTTCCGCCAAAGCTTAAACCAAGCCATTTTTCTGGGTTTAGATTATTGTAAAGTATTTGTGCACGGGCATTGTTATTGTTGATGACAATATCACTGTCACCATCATTATCAATATCACCAAAGGCCGCACCTCGAGATACTCTTTTGTCTTTTAACCACGGTTCATTTGTAATTGTTTGAAATTGAGAAGTAGCAGAATTGAGATAGAGTTGATTGGCCTGCTCTAAAGCCATTGCCTGAGATGACTCGCTTGCAACAGCACCATTAAAGACCAGTAAGTCAGGATATATATCGTTATTTACCATTAAAAAACGAGCCGCCCAACCGGTATAAGAAAAACCACCTTTTGATAAACGTGTACGATTCGTAACATCTTGAAAGTATCCTTTGCCGTTGTTGCGGTAGAGGGTATTGGTTTCGTTCATTAAATGGGTGAAAAAGATATCCATATCACCGTCTATATCATAATCGGACAAAGCCATTCCCATACTTGCTTCGGCGACTCCTTGAGCATTAACCGCCAGTCCTGAGAATAAAGCAAATTCTTTGAATGATTTTCCCGATTGGTTTAACCAAAGCAAATTGGCTTTGCCGTCATTGGCGACAATAAAATCAGGCCAACCATCATTATTCATATCTTCACAGGCAACATTTAACCCTGGAGACTTTGCCATTTTAGGAAAATATTCCAGAGTTTTGTCGATAAATTTCTCGCCTTTTACATTAAGATAAAAGCTATCACTTAGTCCAGCAAATGAATCAGGCCCGCAATAATCTCGCTTACTGCTGGCATTAAAGCACTTAGGGTTGTTTTTTATCGACCAGTCAACATAGTTGCTAACATATAAGTCTTCAAAACCATCTTTGTTAATATCGCAAAAGCTGGCACTGGTGGACCACTTTGGCTGCTCATCAATGTTTAATAGTTTGAAACCTTTTCCTTTTTGATTAATGAACAACTTGTTTTTATGCAAATTAGTCAAGTAGAAATCAGGGTAACCGTCATTGTTCACATCTGCTGTTGCAATGCCAATACCGTAGTTGGAATTATTATGCTGGCTTGAAAATTGCGTGGATTCTTTGAATGCAATTTTGCCAGATTCCGCTAGATTATTAATATACAGTTTGTCTGTTTTTTTATTTGCATTCCACGACCCGCTTTGAACCAAATAGACATCCAAATCTCCATCCTGATCGGCATCAAATAAAGCGACCCCTGATCCAACTATCTCAGGGTAATAAAACTCATGAGAGTTTCCGTTGTCATGTTTGAAATTTAGCGATTCAGGACTATTTGATGAAAAAAAATACTCTTCGCTGCTAAGTGAGAAACTCGCCAGCAACAAAAAAACAACAGCAAAGTGTTTGTTCATAGGCATAAAGAGACGACAAAAACCATCTCATTGGAGATGAAGTTTTGAGGTTGTTTATTAGACATATTAAGGACTTGCGCACTCATTATTTTATCTCTATCGGAATTCGATTTTTAGGCAAGCCAGAGTTTAATCTAGCCTGCCTAACTCTTTAATTTTACCCCAAATCTCGTTTCTTCTTTTGATAAAACACCAACAAAAAAGCCACCATCATTACGGCAATCCACAACCAATTATTGATTAACGGGATTAAAATGACTGCTGCATTCACATACAAAGCAGCGGAAGCTGTTGTTGCCGCATTTCCAGAGACCACAAATCCATCGAAGTTGGAATCAACAGGACTTGTGATGTTGACATAGCTATCGGCCAATGTCTCAACCGGAATAGCGACTATGACCGAGAATTGACAACTCGATCCAGCGTTTACCGTTGCATTCTGTAGAGTTATTTGTGCTGATCCCGTTAGTGTTGAGCCTACACCGCAAACATCATTAATAGGCAAGTTGTTAGCTGTTGCTCCAGCTATGAAGTTTGACAAATCATCGCTAAAAGTAATTTGCGTGGCATCAACAGTTGACGTATTATTCAAGGTAAACAACATTTCTACTGTTCCTCCTGCTCGTATGCCTTCACCTAAAAACTCTTTTGTCAATTGCAAACCGACAACAGTGAGATCATCTGAAGCTGCTGGTGTCTGGACGGTAATGCCATTAAAATCTGCTGCAAGTGCACTTGTTGTATTGGTATAAACACCTGGAGCAACCGATACATCTGTATTGACAATCACATCAATCTGACAACTGTCTCCTGAGGCCAGTTGAGCACCTGTTAATTGAATGTTTCCCGAACCTAAATTAAGCATTTGAGAACCCAGCCCACAAACATTATTTAACGGCAAGTTAGTTGCATTAGCGTTAATCAATGCACTTAAATTATCGGAAAAACTGATAGCACTTGCATCGGTGATGGTATTGTTCTCTAAAACAAAAGAAAGTGTGACATCTCCTCCTGGCGTTACAAAGCTAGCAAAAGACTTGCTGAACATAATTCCATCGAGGACATTTAAACTCGCAGATGCAGTTCCACTGTTGCCTAAGCTAGAAGTTAAATCAGCGGTAACATTGTTATACAAACCAATCGAGGCACTGCTAACATCCACGCTAATTTGACAGCTGCTGTTTGCTGCTACTGTACCACTGGTGACTGAAATAGTAGCAGAATTCGCAACAGCACTAGTTGTCGCTGCAACACAACTGCTAGAAACATTAGGGTTGCTTGCCACGAATACACCCGCTGGTAAATTATCAATAAAAGTGAAATTTGTCGCAGCCACTGTGGAAGCACTGTTATCAAGGGTAAACAACAAACTTGATACAGCTCCAGGGTTGATGACAGCTGGGCTAAAGGTCTTGCTAAAGACTGGAGGTGGATTAACAACAATAGTCGCTATAGCTTGATTACTTGGCCCAATATTCGTTGTTAGAATACTTGTTGTATTGGTGAAAGAACCAGCTACAGTTGCAACAACATCAATGGCTATACTGCAACTTTCCGAAGCATTCACAGAACCGCCTGTAAGACTTATATTGCTACTATTCACTGCTGCTGTTACTACTCCTGCACAAGTGTTTACTGTATTGGCAGGATTAGCAACTTGAAAACCATTAGGCATTGCATCGTTAAAGCTCAAACCAGTCATAGCAACATTGTTAGCAGAATTATCAATGGTAAATGTCAAAGTATTGACCGCAGCCAAAACCATTGGATCTGTCTGAAATGCCTTACTAAATAGCGGTGTATCAGTAACTGTAAGCGTATCACTGGCCGTCCCACTATTACCCAAGCTTGAAGTTAAATCAGAAGAAGTATTAACATAGACTCCCGCTAATGAGCCCGTCACATCCAAGGCTATCTCACAGCTACTTCCTGAAACTACTGTAGCAGCACCAACAACTAGAACGCCCGAACCAAAGGTGGCATTTACTGTACCTGCACAAGTATTAGTTAGGTTGGCGGGATTAGCAATGGCTACATTTGCAGGAAAGTTATCGGTAAAAGCCAAATTACTAGCATCAACAGTACTTGTACTGTTATCAATAACAAAAGTTAAGCGACTCACTTCATTAGTAAAAACAACATCAGGTGCAAATGTTTTGCTGAAAGCAGGAGGGGGATTTATCACAATTGGAGCTGAAGCGGCATTGCCATCACCCAAACTTGTTGTCAATATACTGGTAATATTTGTAAAGGCTCCTGCAGCTGTTGCAACAACATCCACTGCAATCGTACAACTTGAACTTGCACTGACCGTACCCGCAGAATAACTTATGCTTGTTGTACCACTGACCGCTGTTATTGTTCCTCCCGTACATGTATTGACTATATTTTCTGGACTTGCGACTTGAAAACCAGTTGGTAAATTATCAATAAAGGCCAAATTAGAAACATCAATATTATTGCCTGTGTTGTCCACGGTGAAAGTTAAGGTATTTGCATTGTTAAAAATATCTGGATTAGTAGCAAAGGCCTTAGTGAAAAGTGGTGTATTGGTCACCAATAAACTCGCCGTTGCCGAACCACTGTTGCCATGATTGGAAGTCAATGCACCTGTTAAGTTAGTGTAGTTGCCAATTTGTGCCGAAGTCACATCTACAACGATGGAGCAGCTTGAACCCGCATTTAAACTGCCACCTGTATAACTCACCGTAGAGCTGCCCGATACCGCCGTCAAACTGCCACCCCCACAGGTAGTACTAGCATTGGCTGGTGTTGCAACAACAAGGTTGGCAGGAAAAGTATCTGTAAAATCCAAAGCACTCGCATTCACTGTACTGCCAGAATTATCAATCAACAAACTGAGTTGACTAACATTATTGGGTGCCATAGCCACTGGGATAAACTGTTTGGAAAATGCTGGCGGTGGATTAACAACCAAAGTATCGGTTGCTGTTCCACTCAGTCCAAGAGACGAACTTAAGTTGCCAGAAACATTCACAAACACACCACTTTGAATTGTCTCCACATCAACTTGAACCGTACATGTAGCCCCTGCTACAACAGAAGCCGATGAAAGAGTGATTAAATTAGACCCTGAAATAGCTGACAATCCAGATGGAACTCCTCCGCGTGGTGCAGGAACTGAACATGTGGTACTTGCATTGGAAGGAGTCGCTACAATCATTCCCGCTGGCAAACTATCAGAAAAAGTCAAGGAACCAACACTAACAGTGCTAGCTGAATTGTCAATGGTAAATGTCAATGTGCTTGTGCTTCCAAAAAAGATTGGGTTTGCAGCGAATTGCTTAGAAAACAAAGGCTGTGGATTCACCGTTAAGCTTGCTGTTGCAGAACCACTGTTGCCTGAAGTTGAGGTAATATTCGCAGTTGTATTTATATGAGTGCCTGCAGAAACTCCAACCACTCTCACCTGTATTGTACATCCTTCGCCAGCGAAAACTGTGCCTCCTGACAAAGAAATAAAACTGTCTCCAGCATTAGCCGTTAGAGTACCAACACATGTGCTTGCAACTACAGGCAAAGTGTCCAACACCATTCCAACGGGGAAATTATCAACAACAGTCAAGCCGTTAGCATCTAAAGAACTCGCTCCATTATCAATAACGATAGACAAAAGACTATTTTGGTTCAAGCCTATAGAATTGGGCGCAAAGGACTTGCTAACAACTGGCGGAGGTTCAATGACCAGTGTATCCAGTGCAGGATCAGCCACATTCAATCCCAAAGCAGTTATTGCACTGGTACTGCTTGGATAAGAACCAGCAGTAGCATTGGCAGGAATAGAAACAGGCACAGAAAAACTACAAGTACCGCCCATAGCTGGCAAATTACCCCCCGTAAACAAGACTAAAGAAGTCCCAGCAACGGTTGATCCAATCCCACAGGAGTCATTCAGAGGCAAACCAGTTGCCACCAATCCTGAGATCACAGCATCCAAATCATCATTAAATTTAAAATCTGATTGCGCTGTTTGGCCAATATTAGTTATGGTATAAGTCAATAACTCAGAGGCTGCAGCGGTTGTTGGGCCACCAAATGATTTAGTAAAAACCATAGTTTTTATTGAAAGTTCAGCCGTCGCTGCCGCTCCATCTGCTGGCAAGCCATTGACCATTCCAGTAACCGCACTGGTCGTATTGACAACAGATGAAACAGAAGCCGATACTGGCACCTGAACACTGACATTAAAAGTACAAACCTCGCCAGCCGCCAAAGTTCCAGCTGAAAAATCAATGGTGGAAGAATCTGGGATTGCATCCACAGTTCCGTCACAAGCGGCAAAAGGCAGTCCCGTAACGACCATTCCTGTCAAGGCCGCATCCAAATCATCGGTAAAAGCCACTGCCGATGCGGCATTCAATAAATCAAAATTTTCCAAGGTGAACTGCAAGTTTACCAAACCACCTGGAGCCACTGGATCATCTGTAAATTCTTTGCTCAAGGATAACAAGTTTGAAGAGATGTTTAAGCTATCACTAGCAGGAGGCAGTGTTAATGACGGCGTCGATATTGTCAAATCCGTGGTTGTATTAACATAGCTGCCTGTTGGAGCATTAGCAGGGACAAGCAATGAAACGGTAAAGGTACAACTCGTTGAGGCCAACAAGTTTCCTGATTGCAATATTAAGAAACCAGTTCCTGCTTCGGAAATTGTTGATCCAATCCCACAAGGATCCGTAGGCAATGCTCCATTCACGGTTAAATCAGAAGCTCCAGAACCAGGCAGAACATCATTAAGGTTATCAAAAAATGCCATGCCAGTTGCATCTGCCATACTTTGATTGTCAATAGTGAACTGCAAATCAACCAATCCTCCTGGTTGAACACTGCTAGACAAAAACGTCTTAGTGAAAGTAAAATTAGACACTTGCAAATCATCTGATGCAGCACTACCATTGGCTACTATTCCTAACACTGTTGCAGAAACTGGGCTAGTGACATTGGCATACAGACCCGAAGTCACTACAGCAGGCAATTGCAAATCAACACTGAAAGTACAGGTTTCACCCGCTTGCAATGTTCCGCCAGTAAAGGACAGATTTGTGGTGCCAGATAGCGAAGAACCGATGCCGCAAATATCATTAATGGGCAGATTCAAAGCCGTCAACCCCGCTAAGGTCGCGTTCAAATCATCTGTAAAAGAAATGCCTGTTGCATCTCCAGCGGCTGTCACATCATGACTTAAAGAAAACTCAAGATTAACTATATCGCCTTGAATCACTGGGTCATTGGTAAAAGACTTGCTCAGTTTTGGAGCTGCAACCACAATCAAATTATCTGTTGCTGGATTGCCAACATATTCAGTTCCGTTTATTGTTGCAAATATTGACCCTGTAATGTTTTCATAAATCCCATTGGATAATCCATTTGGAACAGTTATGGCAATGGAAAATGTGCAAGAACCGCCTGCAGGCAATGTCCCATTAGTCAAAGCAAGACTCATTGCAGAAATAACAGTCACATTCACAGCAGAACCCACACCACATGCATCAGGGATATTTAATGGAGTGACTACAGTCGATGCTGGAAATATCGATATTAGATCATCCACAAAATTAATATTTGTGGCTGCTAAAGTGGTACTTGTATTTGTGACTGTAAATTCAAGAGTCACATCAGATCCCGCTCCAACAGGATCATTAATAAACGACTTAGTCACTAATGGAATCGGCTGTACAAATAAAATTGAAACCGCCGATGACGAATTGACAGCGCTCCCAGCCAAATTTCCTGATAATACTGAACTGGTGTTAGTGTACTGCCCAATAGCTGAAGTCGCTGGAATTGCAACTGTAACATCAAAACTACAAGAGCCTCCCGCTGGCAAACTTCCAGAAGAAAAACTTAGTAAACTACTCCCACTCAAGGTCGAGCCCACACCACAAACATCATTGAGCGGCAAACCAACGGCGGTAGCTCCTGTCAGCATAGCGTCCAAATCATCGGTAAAAGACAAGCCCGTTGCATCATTGCTTCGATCTGTATTTACAAGGTTGAATCTCAGTGTTGTCATAGCTCCAGGAACAACAGGATCATCAACAAAATCCTTGGTGAAAACAATTTGATCTGCAGTAACAAGCAAGGTCGCTGCCGAAAAACCACTAATAATTGGTTGGAAAAACAAATTATTACTGGTCAACTCGCCTGACTGGTTGATGTTTTCTCCAACGCTAGAAGAAACGACATCAACAGAAACCGTACAAGTAGAATTAATACCAAGACTTCCATCTGATAAACCGATGACACTTGAACCAGGAACCGCCGTGATTATAGGCGAAGTTGATGCATCACAATTTGAGAAAGTATTCGCAGGAGAGGCCACGACCATACCAGCCGGCAAATCATCAGTAAACCTCATAAAAAATCGAGAATCACTATTTGTATCTGTTCCACTGTTATTCACCATTGTGAAAGTTAAAGTGCTCCTGCTCCCCAGTGGAACCATACTGGGAGCAAAGGCTTTTGTAAATCCCATACTGTTTGAAGTTACAGTCAGATCAGTGGATGAACTCATGCTTGAGCCTTGCGAAGAACTCAGAGTAATTGCGGGAATGGTATAAACTGCAGCAGTAGAACTAACAACATTTACTTGCAAACTGCAACTCCCTAACGCAGCCAAACTAACGTCGGCCAAAGAGACTACTGTACCACCATTTGCTGCTGAAATCACTTCAGTGCTTGATTGATTGCTACAACTAGATACAAGATTGACCGTATCACTTAGTAACAAACCCGCAGGCAAATTAACACTAAAGCCAACACCCGTGACAACACTAGCACTGCTCGAACCAATATCAAACACCAACCTTGAAGTCGAGTTTATCCCTATGGTACTGTGACTAAAACCAACATTCAATGTTGGTTGTGCTTGTGCCACAGATGGCAGCACTGAGAAAAAACACAGCAGCACCAAGCCGTAAAATTTGTGAAAAGAAAACATATTACCCCCGAAAAAATAGTAGTAAGTGATAATCAACCACTCGCGTTATTACCCAAATTCAATCCTATCCCTATTGAAAATTTGTCATTTTTTAAATTGTAACTTAGTCTCATCAAAAATGGTACAGTAAATGTTAACATTTTAAAATTGATTGGCATATGGCAAAGCAAACAAACTGTCCTTTTGAAAATATTGGATATTTATAAATAATTTTTATAAAAACTGAGATTTTTGTGATAAGCTAAATGAGTCTCAATTGTGTTATCGACATTAGAATGATAATCACAACAAACAGAAATTACTTTTACCGAATGGGGATTCAAAATGAAACGAAACAAAACTTTTTTTAAACGTAGCCTGCTTGCAAGCGCCATGTTTTTATCGGCCAATGTCAGCGCCATTACCATCACTCAAGAAGGCGATGCAATCGTCTTTGATTCACTAGAAAACAACAGCTATCAGCTGAATGTCAAATTACCAAATGGCGAAACCAAAGCATTTAAAGTGGAAAACGGCGAGTTTTTATTAACACCACAATTACTAGGGGTTAAATCACTCAATAACGGCCAATACAAATATGAGCTAACGCCTATATTCAAGCCAGACTCTGTTTCTTTGGATGTCAGGAATCTTGGCGACAAAGACTTAGCTAACGAATACAGCAAATCTTTTTCGCAACAAGCTCAGTCTTTTTCTGGTGTTTTCACACTCAACCAAGACAAGCTCATCAGAGATAATTTAGAAACGATTAACAAAGACTCGGTCGTCAATGACAGTGATGGGGATACACGTGATCAAGTTTTTCTTGATGATTTAATAGTCAATGGTAGTATTTGCGCGGGTCAGGATTGTGTCAATGGTGAAAGCTTTGGCTTTGATACTTTACGTTTAAAAGAAAACAATCTTCGTATTAAATTTCAAGATACCAGTGCTTCTGCATCCTTCCCTACAAACGACTGGCAAATAACAGCCAATGATTCTTCAAATGGCGGGCAAAACAAGTTTTCTATTGATGATATTGATGGTGGTAGAACGCCTTTCACTATTGAAGCCCGTGCCCCAAGCCACTCATTGTACGTCGATGATGGTGGTCGCATTGGAATGGGGACAAGCACGCCTGTTGTAGAGGCACATATTGTTAATGGTGACTCTCCTACTTTAAGATTAGAGCAAAATGGTTCTAGCGGTTTTACTCCTCAAACTTGGGATGTAGCAGGCAATGAAGCCAACTTTTTTGTTCGTGATGTGACTAATGGCAGTAGATTACCGTTTAAGATTAAACCCAGCGCCCCAACCAATAGTTTGTATGTTAATACTAATGGAGACATTGGCTTAATGACCGCTTCTCCTGATGCTTCTATGCATATCAGACGAACTGATTCATCCGCAAAACTATTGGTTGAAGATACCGGCACTGCATTTAATGTCCAAGTTGAACTTAATAAAGCTGGCACCCCTCGTGTGAGATTTGATAATACAAGTACAGCTTCAGCTGGTGTCTGGGACATGGGACTGAATGCAAATGATGAATTTATAATTCGAGACATAACGGGTGGCAGCAATGTGTTAACTCTAGCTGCAAATGGAAATTTAACCATCACAGGTGGTTTAATATCAACAGAAGGTGGTGGCGCATGTACAGTCGCAGATCCATGCGACAGAGTTTTTGACAAAGCCATTTATAAAATTCCCAGCATAGAAGACCATGCGCAATCAATGTGGGAAAACATGTATCTACCAGCAGTTGGACCAACAAAACCAGACCAACCAGTGAATATGACTACAAAAATGTTGCGCATGCTGAATGAACTCGAAAAAGCTCATGTTTATATTGAACAATTAAACAATAGATTGGCTAGTTTAGAGAGTAAACTAGAAAGCGAGAACAATTAATAGCTTTAATAACTACCTGCCATTGCTGCTAAGGTAGAAATCTATTTTGGTTTTCTATTCTTGGACAGGCTCTTAGGAGCTTGTTCAAGAATAGAAAATCTACTTCAGCAAAGCTAGTTTGAGGCAAATAGTCACTCTATTTAACGAGAATCAGAAAAAAAGAACTAAATCCAGCATTTTTTACAGCAAACTTCCTGTTGTCTGACACCCTCTTATCTTTTCATCATAAATTATACATGAAGGACTCAAAAACAAGTTTTTTTATCCTTGGCTGTGGCCGTAGTGGCACTAGCATGGTTGCCGGCATGTTCAGAAATACTGGACTATTCATGGGAGACAACCTACACCAACCTTCCTGGGAGAATCCAAAGGGGTATTTTGAAGATGCTACAATTAATCAATTAAACAACAAAATATTATCAAAATATCTCCCCACACAAAAAATAATAGACTCTATCCCATACCAATGCGACAGCCCTGCTGATTCGAATGGTTGGCTGGCTCGCATTCCATTAGAAACAAAATTACAAGCAACTGCACTTGAACAAGATAGCATACAATCCATAATCAAAAATCAACCTTTTTGCATTAAAGACACACGACTGTGCTACTTACTTCCCATTTGGAAAAAGACAATAAAATGCAAAATTATTTGCGTCTTTCGTTCGCCTGAAATAGTGATAGAAAGTATTTTAAAATCCTGTCGGACTCGTCCCGGTCTTGCAGACATGGCCATTAGTGTTAATCAGGCTTTTCAGATTTGGGAATTAATGTATTCTCACGTCTTAAACAGTTTTGATTCAACAACAGAGTGGTTTTTTGTATATTACAATGACATTGTCAATACAAAAGCATTATCAGAATTGCAAAGTTTCGCAGGCTTACCTCTAGACCTCGATTTCCCAGATACAACGTTAAATAGAACAAATTCGCAACTTATTGCGCCAGATTCATGCAAGAAAATATTTAATGAACTTATGGCACTGACGACATATGATACATCGAATTAAACTTGACTCAAAATGCAACACATACTAATAACAGGCGGAGCTGGCTATATTGGCAGTCATATAATTAAAAGTATCTCTTCTTACAAAGATAGCAAGATTACAATAATTGATGACCTGTCCTCCAGTACTTTTGATAGCCTACCTGTATTGAGGAGATATTTTAATAAAAATCAACTCAAATTCTTTAAGATTAACCTCAACAAGCTTGAAAAATTAGAGGATATATTCAAACAATCTAAGTTTGATGCCATTATCCACTTAGCGGCCTCCTCTCAGGTTAATGAGTCCATAGCCCTGCCACTAAAGTATTTTTTAAATAACACAGTTAATACCACTCACCTGATTAATTTATGTTTGAAATACAAAGTCAATAAATTTATTTTCAGCTCAACGGCCGCAGTATATGGTGCACCGAGTTCAAGCCCAATTAAGGAAAGCTGTTCAACCAAGCCTATTAACCCTTATGGCATCAGTAAAAAAATGTGCGAAACTATGCTGATGCAAGCCTCACAAGCCTATAAAAATTTCCATTGTATTATTTTACGCTATTTTAATGTGGCAGGAGCAGACCCAGAGGGAGAGTTAGGCGAGTGTCATGAACCAGAAACTCATTTGATTCCTCTACTTATAAGATCGGCACAAAACAAAAATTACACCTTCAAACTTTATGGCGATGACCATGATACCTTCGATGGAACCTGCATAAGAGATTATATCCACGTCCAAGATTTAGCTTCGGCTCACATCCAAGCATTAAATTTTCTTCAAGAACACAATTGCAGTGAAATTTTCAATTGTGGGTATGGAACAGGCTACAGTGTACGTCAAATTATTGACACTATTAAAAAATTAACAGCGACTGATTTTAATATTAAAATTAGACCCAAAAGACCTGGAGAACCCAGTACATTAGTCGCAGACAACAAAAAAATTATAAATACACTGAAGTGGAAATACAACTTCAACGCTATTGAACAGATTTGTCAAAGCAGCATTGATTGGGAGCTTAAAAAAAACACTTAAAATCCTACCATTTTCATTTAAATGCTCTTACAATAAACCACTTGGACAACCCTAAAAACAAGCTCTTTTTTCATTACCCTAATTCCAAGCAAGATGCGACATAAACACATATGAAGTTAATCATGACCCTTCTCGTACGAGATGAAGAAGACATTATTCAGGAAAATATCGATTTTCACCTCTCTCAAGGAGTCGATTTTATTATTGCTACTGACAACAAATCTGTTGATTCCACAACAGAAATACTAAGACACTACGAAAAAAAAGGCGTACTTCATTATATCTCAGAAACAGATGATAACTATGACCAAAAACGCTGGGTCACTAAAATGGCTCGAATGGCCTGCACACAATTTGATGCTGATTGGGTCATAAACAATGATGCCGATGAATTTTGGTGGTCCGACGGAAATTTAAAAGCCTCATTGCAAGAAGTACCAGAAAACTACAATGTCTTGCAAGTAAACAGATTCAACTTTAGACCCTGTGATTTAAAGGGAAATAAATTTTACGAAAAAATGACTTATCGCGAACTGGCATCAAAAAACCCACTCGGCTCCCCTTTGCCCCCAAAAGTAGCTCATAGAGCTCATGCTTCTATCGTCATAAATCAAGGAAATCACGATGTAAGCAACATTACCACTTCTATTCTACAATCGCAATCCATTGAGATATTCCATTTCCCGTTAAGAGGTTACTCTCAATTTGAAAATAAAATAATTAAAGGAGGAGCCGCCTATGAGCGAAATACAACCATCAAAGGCGAGGAAGGGAGAACATGGAAAACACTCTACAAACAACACAAACAAGAAAAAAACCTCAGCCACTATTACAACAGCCAAACACTCAACAAATTGGATATTTCCAAAGAATTAGAAAACAAATCTATTATTGAAGACAAACGACTAGTTCACTATTTGAAAAATTTATACAAATAGAAACTTTCAACAGACTGTGAAAGTCCCCCAAAAAAATATATATAGGGAAACATGCTAACTCAAACAAGATTGACATCAGTCAATGTTTCTAAAAGACAATAGGAATAAAATATACCTAAATAATAAACAAGGGTATTTTGTTAATGTCAACACCAGAATCATCGGCTATAAACAAACCTTCACCACCATTAAAAGTGATAAAAAGGGACTTAACTGAAGCTTGCTTTGAAAAAGATAAAATTTTCAATGCATTGTTGAAAGCTGGAATAAAAACCAAAGAATTCAATGAAGTAGGCGCATACAAACTGAGCACTCAGGTTATTGACGTGCTTTCATTTCGATTCGGAAACTTAACCATCCCCACAGTTGAACAAGTGCAAGATATTGTAGAGCATTGTTTGGCGGTTAACAAATATTTCAATACTGCCAAAGCCTATATCCTTTACCGAGAAAAACACAAACAGATACGGGAAAACCAAAAAACATTGTTGGATGTGACCCAATCAGTAGAAGAATACTTATCACAATCTGACTGGCGCGTAAAAGCCAATGCCAATCAAGGCTTTTCTTTAGGAGGATTAATTCTTAATGTCTCTGGTAAAGTTATTGCCAACTATTGGCTCAATCACATTTATTCAACCGAAATAGGTCAGGCTCATCGCAATGCCGATTTGCACATTCATGATTTGGACATGTTAGCAGGCTATTGTGCTGGTTGGTCATTAAAGACATTGTTGCATGAAGGCTTAAATGGAGTGCCTGGAAAAATTGAATCCGCTCCACCCAAACACTTAAGCAGCGCCATTGGGCAAATGGTTAATTTTCTTGGAACACTTCAAAATGAATGGGCTGGAGCTCAAGCCTTTAGCTCCTTTGATACCTATCTGGCTCCTTATGTACGAGCTGACAAACTACCCTACACCTTTATCAAACAATGCATTCAAGAATTTATCTTTAATTTAAACGTCCCTTCACGTTGGGGGACACAAACACCTTTCACCAATATAACACTAGATTGGGTCTGTCCTGAGGACTTAAAAGATGATGTACCCTTAATAGCAGGCAAAGCCATGGATTTCACTTATGGTGATTTGCAAGCTGAAATGGATCTCATCAATAAAGCCTATATTGAAGTCATGATGGAAGGTGATGCAAAAGGCCGAATATTTACCTTCCCTATCCCGACATACAATATCACGCCTGAGTTTAGTTGGGAATCAGAAAACGCCACCTCACTGTTTGAAATGACGGCTAAATACGGTTTGCCTTATTTTCAAAATTTTATCAATTCTGATTTATCACCCAATATGGTACGTTCCATGTGCTGCCGGTTGCAACTGGATTTAAGAGAATTATTAAAACGTGGCAATGGTTTGTTTGGTTCAGCTGAACAAACAGGCTCTCTGGGCGTTGTAACCATTAACTGTGCTCGTTTGGGCTATTTGTTCAAAGGTGACAAACAAGCTTTGTTAAATCGCATTGATGAACTGATGGAGCTGGCTCGTGATTCTTTAGAACTCAAACGCAAAGTGATTCAACGCTATATTGACAATGGCTTGTTCCCCTATACCAAGAGATATTTAGGTACACTACGCAATCATTTTTCTACTATTGGCGTAAATGGCATCAATGAAATGGTACGAAATTTTACCGATGACAAAGATGACATTAGCACCGCTAAAGGCAAACAATTAGCGCTAGATCTACTCGATCACATACGTGCAACCATGGTGCACTATCAGCAAGATACAGGACATTTGTACAATTTAGAAGCCACACCCGCAGAAGGCACAACCTACCGTTTTGCCAAGGAAGATAAAAAACGCTATACCGATATTTTACAGGCAGGCTTTGATGAAGCTCCGTATTATACCAATTCATCTCAAATCCCAGTGGGTTATACCGATGATGCCTTTGAAGCACTGGAAATGCAAGATGAATTGCAATGCAAATACACAGGAGGTACCGTTTTACATCTTTATATGGGCGAACGTATTTCTAGTGCAGAAGCTTGCAAGAAAATGGTTAGAACAGTCTTAACAAATTACAAATTACCCTATATCACCATCACACCGACGTTTTCTATTTGTCCCAAACACGGATATTTGCAAGGAGAGCAAGAATATTGCCCTAAATGCGATGATGAAATAATTTTAAAAACCAGTAAAACCAATTAATGAGAAATGCAATGACAAGACAATTAAACAACAAAGACCGCCAAAAGTGCGAAGTATGGACTCGGGTTATGGGTTACCACCGCCCCGTATCTGAGTTCAATAAAGGCAAAAAATCAGAACATAAGGAACGCCAGCATTTTAGAGAGAATGTGACTTAACAAACGCAACATGTTCAATGATAGGCATTACCACGCAGAGAGTGGGAACGAGACATGATTGTAAGAACAAAGCAACAATTAAGAATCGGAGGTCTAACCCCTTTAACAACCATTGACTATCCACACCATCTGTCCTGTGTGATTTATTGTCAAGGCTGCTCGTGGCGTTGTCGTTATTGTCACAATCCAGATCTATTGGTGACCAATAAAGCATCAACTCATGATTGGGAAAATGTACTGAAATTTCTAAAGCGCAGAACAGGCTTGCTAGAAGCGGTGGTTTTCAGTGGCGGTGAGCCATTGACGCAAAAGCATTTATTAACATCAATGCTGCAAGTGAAAGAACTGGGTTTTAAAATTGGTTTGCACACCGCTGGTTCATTACCCAAACGCTTAGCGCAAGTTTTACCCTATGTTGACTGGGTAGGATTTGATGTCAAAGATTTAAGCACTCGTGTTGATGCCATCACCCAAGTCAAAGATTCAGGAACTAATAACTGGAAAAGTCTTAAATTATTGCTATCCAGTGCTGTGGATTACCAATGCAGAACAACCGTACATTGGCAATTAATAGGAGCAAAAAGACTAACTGAATTAACAGAAAATTTAAAGCAGTTAGGTGTTAAAGATTATACAGTGCAATTGTGTCGAACTCAGAAAATGTTTGATACATCCCTGAATAATTCAGTCATAGCAACAGATGAATTAAATGCTATAGAACAAAATTTAAAAAACATCATGCCCAGTTTGGTCATGAATACCTATTGATTTGATTGAGGAGAAAATAGTGTGGAACTAGTTTGCCCAGCGGGCAATTTACCATCGCTAAAGGCTGCCGTTGACAACGGTGCGGATGCCGTTTATATCGGTTTTAAAGATGACACCAATGCTCGGCATTTTGCAGGGCTTAATTTTAATGATAAAAAAGCCCTATCAGGTCTTGAATATGCCAAACAGCAAGGAGTTAAAGTCTTTGCTGCAATCAACACTTACGCTCAAACTGGTGGCTTTGAACGGTGGCAACAAGCGGTGGATAGGGCTCATGACTTGCAACTGGATGCATTGATTTTAGCAGACATTGGAGTGATGGATTATGCCTGCGAAAAATATCCCGAATTGCGTTTACATTTATCCGTACAAGCCTCTGCCACCAATCCAGAAGCTTTGCGTTATTATCAACGAAATTTCAATATTCAACGTGCTGTTTTACCCCGAGTGTTATCTCTCAAACAGGTCGAACAAGTTGCTCTACACTCACCCGTTCCAGTTGAGGTTTTTGGTTTTGGCAGCCTGTGTGTGATGGTAGAAGGACGTTGTTTGTTGTCTTCTTATGCTACTGGCAAATCACCCAACACTTATGGTGCGTGCTCTCCAGGCAGCCATGTTCAATGGCAAGAAAAAGACAATGGCGTATTGGAAACACGCTTGAATAACATACTTATAGACCGATTCCAAAAAGGCGAAAAAGCCGGTTATCCGACTTTGTGCAAAGGACGGTTTGAAGTCAATGACAATATTTATTATGCCATTGAAGAACCAACCAGCTTAAATACCTTGTCATTGTTGCCACAATTACAAAAAATAGGTGTCAAAGCTCTCAAAGTAGAAGGCCGACAACGCTCACCAGCCTATGTCGCACAAGTAACCAGAATTTTACGTGATGCGATTGATACCATGAAAAAAGACCCAGAACATTACCAAGCTAAAGACCAATGGATAAACGAATTATTAAAAGTATCCGAAGGCAGTCAAACAACATTGGGAGCATACCACCGACCATGGCAATAAAATTATCATTAGCGCCAGTATCCTATTACTGGCCCAAACAACAGTTATTAAACTTTTATAAAGAGGTTGCCAACAGTGCGATTGATATCGTATATTTGGGCGAAATCATCTGCTCTAAACGCTTAGAAATGAAATTCAAAGATTGGATGGAATTGGCTTATCAGCTCAAAGACCAAGGCAAAGAGGTCGTGTTATCGACAATGACCTTGATCGAAGCCAGTTCAGAACGTTCACGTATGCGTAGAGTCTGCGAACAAGAAGACTTTCTGATTGAAGCCAATGATTTTGGCGCGATTGACATTTTATCTCAAGCAGGAAAATCCTTTGTTACAGGCAACTCCATCAATATTTACAATGAAAGGAGTCTGAAAATTCTTCAAAAACAAGGCCTAAAACGTTGGAATTTATCTGTAGAACTGGGTCAAGAACAACTAGCACAATTGCAAAAAAATCGGCCAAAAGGCTTGCAGACGGAAGTCATGGTCTGGGGGCGCATGCCTTTGGCTTATTCGGCACGGTGTTTTACCGCTAGATCGCACAATCTACCGAAAGATAACTGCCAGTTTAAGTGCCTTGATGACCCAGATGGTTTATTGATGAAGACCCGTGAAAATCAAGAGTTTTTGTGTTTGAATGGTATCCAAACTCAATCGGCCTTGAGCCAGAATCTCATTAAACAACTTGAAGTCATGCGTTCACTTGAAGTCGATGTTATAAGAATCAACCCTCAATCTCACCATACCCCAGAAATCATCAATGCCTTTGAACAAGTAGTGAGACAAAAACAGGCTGCCAACCACTTCACCTCCCAGCTTGAAAGCCATGCTCCAACAGCAGTCTGCGATGGCTATTGGTTTGGACAAGCAGGCATGGCAAAAACGACAATTCCCCTTAATCAAGTAGAAAATATATGAACACTGCCATAGCTAGCCAAGACAGCATGAGAAAAATCAAAAAACATCCCGTATTGCCTGCTTTGCTGGCGATGCCAGTGGCCATTATTCCAGAAAAGCATTCAACACAAGTGATTGTCAACAGTCTCAATATCATGCTAGCACAAGCTCTTGAGGATGGAGATTTGGATTTTTTGGCGGGTCAGAATGTATCGGTTGAAATCATAGATCTCAAACTTAAATTTGCCTTAAGTCTTGTTGAAAAAAAGCTTTGCACTAGCTTTTGGCAAGCCAATGACGACCTGAATCTATCTGGAAACCTTTATGATTTTATGTTGCTTGCCAGTCGCAAAGAAGACTCTGACACTCTGTTTTTTCATCGCCGTTTAAAAATGCAGGGCAGTACAGATTTGGGTTTAGAAGTCAAAAATTTGCTCGATGGTATGGAGATGGAAACGGTACGCTTTCATCAACCATTGGACTTTGCCTTACAGCAGAGCATAAAAATATTTGAAACGTTATTCCGATGAAATATAAATGCCTTCGCACTTTTATCAAGAGTTTAGAACATAGTGGTGAATTGAAAAGAATTTCCCTCGAAGTGGATCCAAATCTTGAAATGACCGAACTCTGTTTTCGTAGCCGCAAAACAGAAGGGCCTGCATTGCTTTTTGAGAATCCTAAGGGCTTTGAAATGCCAGTATTGGGTAATTTATTTGGCACTGGCAAGCGTGTAGCTCAAGCATTAGGAAAAAAAGAAGTCAAAGATTTGCGAGACATCGGTGAAAATCTGGCCTTTTTAAAAACCCCTGCACTGCCTACCAGTTTGCTGGATGCATTTGAAAAATTGCCCAAATTTAAAAAATTGACCCACGTTAATCCCAGAGTTGTAACAGAACCCGTATGTCAGCAGAACATCATTCTAGCCGATGCTGTTGATTTGGACAAACTACCGATTCAGACCTGCTGGCCCAGAGACGCTGGACGCTTGATCACCTATGGTATGGTGATAACTAAAGGCCCCCATAAAAAAAGACAAAACCTAGCCTTCTATCGCATGCAAGTCATCGCCAAAAACAAAGTAATCATGCGCTGGCTACAACACCGCGGTGGAGCCTTGGATTTTGCAGAATTCAAAGAAAAGAATCCAGGCAAACGCTTCCCCATTGCTGTGGCCATCGGCACCGACCCAGCCACACATTTAGCGGCAGTGACACCGATTCCTGATAGCATCAGTGAATACCAGTTTGCCGGATTAATTCGTGGCGCTAAAACCGAAGTGGCTGCCAGTTTGATGCATTCTCAACTGCAAGTACCCGCTAGCGCAGAAATCATCCTCGAAGGCTACATCGAGCCCAATGAAACAGCTTTAGAAGGTCCTTTTGGAGATCACACTGGTTATTATAATTCCCAAGAACATTACCCTGTATTCACTATTGAACGCATCAGTCACCGCAATAATCCCATTTATGTCAGTGCTTATATGGGCCGACCTCCGCACGATGAACCCTCTGCGATGGCTGCAGCACTGAACGAAATGTTCGTGCCATTATTGCAGGAACAATTTCCAGAAATAGTGGACTTTTATCTGCCTCCTGAAGGTTGCTCTTACCGCATGGCATTGGTCAGCATCAAAAAAGCCTACCCTGGACATGCCAAGCGCATCATGTTTGGAATTTGGTCGTTTCTACGCCAATTTACTTACACCAAATTCATTATCATCACCGATGAAGACATCGATGTTCGTCAATGGCATGAAGTGATTTGGGCGCTAACCACACGCTCAGACCCTGCACGTGACACAATGATGGTTGAAAACACACCGATTGATTACCTTGATTTTGCCAGTCCTGTTGCCAGTATGGGTTCTAAAATGGGTCTTGATGCCACCAACAAATGGTCCTCTGAAACCAGCAGAAAATGGGGCAAGCCCATCACTATGACCGATGCAGTCAAATTACGTGTCGATGCATTGATGAAGCAGATTGGCTCTTTGGAGACCTTTGCATAGTTCCCAAATCCCGACATGGAAGACAGAAGCGCATACATATCGAACAAGATTAGATTGTGCGAGGTAGGAACCACAATCGAAACCGCTGGGAATACAGCTCAGATTAAAATTTATTCAAGACGTAGTCATAAACCTCAAACTCTAATTGCCGTTTATTTCTAAACTCATCCTTTAGCTCTGTAGGCATTGCCTCATCTCTGACTGAAACATTTAATTTTTTTAAGGAATGTGAAGAATATTCTTTGTTCAATTTTTTTGCTATCCGATGAAGAGAACGGTCCAAATGCTTTGTCACTCCAATTTCAACAAACAATGTCTCAATGACATTTTTATAGTTTTCGAAAGTAATTTCACAAGGGAAGTAATCCAACTGACTTCCTGTTGCATTGAGTATATGCTCAGAAAGACTATCGTACAAGGGTGTCAATCGAGTGTTTTTGAAAAAAAAATAGACCGAGGCAATTCGCTCAAAAGGGTCTCGTAATAGGGTTACAAACTGTTTTGCAGAAGGATAATAATGTTCGACTCCAAATTTCCTTGCTCTGTTAAAATGCCCATAAATAGCCACTGATGAGTCTTGCTCATTCGAATCAAAAAAATTCTGTTTTTGTGGTCGCGTCTGATTCTCTTCATTAAAGTAATGCAGATACAAATCATCACCATACCATGCACGCATAAGTTCCTTAACACTGGTCCCCGCAGCCTTAGGCATATGGAGAAAAATCAAGGGAACACTGGAGTCGTAATCAATCATCTTTTTCTCATCATCTTAATCAGTCCAATAATACACTGGACAGTTACCGTATATTAATATCGTGATTATAGGAAATTTCTTCATGACCTTACAACTCAAACAACTTTATGACTTAAAAATAAGGTAGAATAAATAATTTGCAGGTGAAAAATGCAACCTTTATCTGGATTAGATTCCTCTTTTCTCTACCTAGAAACACCTAGCTCACCCATGCATGTCGGCAGCTTAAACGTCTATGAAGGCAGCCTGTCCTTTGAGGAATTCAAAGAGTTTCTATCCCAACGCCTGCATCTTGCCCCTCGTTTATTACAAAAATTACTGACTGTACCCATGGGCTTGGGCAACCCGTATTGGGTCGATGATCCAGATTTTGATATCGACTTGCATCTTCACCACTCCGCATTGCCTCATCCAGGTGACTGGAAGGCATTGCGCACAGAAACTTCGCAGGTTTTTAGCCAAGCTCTGGATCGTTCTCGTCCTTTGTGGGAGTTTGTTTTTGTCGAAGGATTGGATGCGATTCCTCAAGTAAAAAAAGGCTCAGTTGCCATCATCAGCAAAATCCATCACGCCGCCATTGATGGGGCATCGGGAGCTGAAATTCTCGGTTTATTGTTTGATGCCTCCCCACAACCCAGAAAAATTCCTGAAGCACAAAGCCGAGAAATTGAACCTCCACCAAGTGGCGTTAGTCTGTTAGCGAAAAGCTATGTAAATTTACTCAAAAGCCCTTTTAAAGTCCCTGGATTATTGCTGCAAACTGCCAAATCAACATGGGCCTCAGGACGTATTGCCAAAATTGAAGCCAGTGAAGTTCCCCGCACCTTGTTCAATGCCCCAAAAACACGTTTAAACCAACCGATTTCCCCGCGACGCCTTTGGAACTCTGCGCTGCTGTCCTTGCAACGTGTAAAAAATTTAAGAATAGCGGTCGAAGGAGCCACTCTAAACGATGTCGTTTTGGCTATTTGTACTGGCGCCTTAAGGCGGTATTTGTTAGAAAAAGACGAGCTTCCAGAAAAACCACTAGTCGCTATGGTGCCAGTGAACACCCGATCCAAACACAAAGGTCAAGACATGGGCAACCAAGTCTCGGCCATGTTGGTTCAATTACCGACAAATATTGCCGATCCAATTGACCAACTACGTCAACTGCATCAAAACACCCAACGTGGTAAAGCCTACCAAGATGCCATAGGTGCAAAACAAATGACCGATTATGCAGAATTCATTCCCTTTGCTCTGGGAGCCCAAGCGACACGCCTCTATACCCGTATGCAGGTCAGCAAACACCATCGCCCCTTGTTTAATTTAGTTATCACCAATGTCCCAGGACCACAAATCCCACTGTATATGAACGGAAAGTTGATGCTAGCAAACATGGGAATGGCGCCTCTATTTGATGGAATGGGCTTAATTATTCCTGTTTTAAGTTATAATGGTGTATTATCGTTTAGCCCAACAACAGCAGCCAATATCATGCCTGATGTGGATAAGTTCACCAAATATTTGCGAGAAGCGGCTAACACACTCGAACAACAAAGCAAAAAAGAAGCCGAAAAACCGAACTAACACTTATGAACACAAATACAGTACAAAAACAAATCAAGCGCCCTTCCCTGCTGAAATTGGCCTTAGAAGCTCGGACTTTTTTCGAGGCAGGTTCTTTTGCCATGAGTTATCCACTGTTGCAAGCCACAGCAAAAGGGGACGGGCATCCGGTTATGGTTATGCCTGGTTTTTTGGCCAATGATTTCTCAACAAAACTCCTGCGTACTTTTTTAAAAAGCCGCGGTTACAAAGCCTATGGCTGGAAACTCGGTCGCAACCTCGGCAGACAAAGCCATCCAGAAACAGGTTGTGGTCCCGAAATCATCCAGCGATTAGAAGAAATTTATAAGAAGCATCAACAAAAGGTCAGTTTGATCGGCTGGAGCTTGGGTGGGATTTACGCCCGAGAACTGGCTAAATTAAAACCCGAATGGGTGCGCCAAGTCATCACTCTTGGCAGCCCCTTTAGCCGCAGTCTTAAAGCCAATCATGCTACAAAAATATTCGAAAAAACCAGCGGTTATGGTCTGCATGAAATGAACCAAGAATTACGAAAATCCATGCCCTTAGCACCCCCTGTCCCCGCAACCTCAATCTACTCGAAATCCGATGGTGTTACCGCTTGGCAATGCTGTTTAGAAATCCCCGATAAAACCACTCAAAACATCGAAGTCAGCAGCAGCCATTGCGGCTTAGGCCACCATCCTTTTGTGATGTGGGTGATTGCTGATCGCTTGGCTCAAAAAGAACACGACTGGCAATTGTTTGAACCAAAAAAACTCGAAAAACTGATGTTTACTTGTTGATGGATCTGCTTGTTGGGTCGAGCACTGCAACAGCCTGCATTTGAATTAGTCCTATGATGGACTAGGAGCTTGTCCGAGAATAGAAATCGCAACGACTTGTGATAAGCTCTTAGTATTCTGGTCAATCCACATAATACCCTACTCTGGGGGCAGGACTTTAGTCCTGCATTTTGTTTCATGGAAAGTTAGCGTTTAAAAATGCGACTAAACAGACTGCGAAAGTCGCTGCCCCAAATTTTCTGCAAAGGTTTTCTATGCTCAAACACGCTTCTAAACAATAATTGTATGTAGCTCTCTTTTGGTCACCATAGATTGGCTCAAATAATCATGCAATAATCCTTTATTTGTAAAAAGTGTATAAGCATTAACGAGCAAAATCCCCCCTGCCATCATCTTAATTGGAACAGTCAAAACCCCTAAAGCGGGCAAATACAAGAGGAAAATAAGTGAGAACTGAATAATTGCATGCCTTTTCAAACTAGCCTTCCAACTAATCGCATTACCATATTCATCAAGGATGGCTCGCCGAAATATTTTTTTGCCTAAACTGTTCTTTTCTTTGCTAAACAATTCTAATAGCAGGCCAATAATAATATAAGGCAGGGTAAAAAACAGAGCATAAGCAAACTCTGATTGTATGGTAAGATTGTAAAAGGGAGTAATTAACACCAGTGCAATGAAGACAAGAATGATAGAAATAACCAGATCAACAATTAACATAAACAAGCGATTAATCAATAAAAACTTAGAATCAAAAAGATTGAGATTTCGTCTCTTGGTATTAGCACCATCAAAATAATGAAAAGTCACATCAAAACAGTCATCGGAAAAATAGTAGCTGTATTCCTTCCCATAAAAAACCCAATCAAAAACACTATTCATATACCGGAGCACATGTGGTTTTATTTGTAGCGTTTGACTCTCCTTCATCTGAAACAAATTATATTCCGCAACCTTTTTAAAAACTTCCTGAGCGACCTGTGACTTAAGGCTTAAATCATCAATTTTAAAATAGTCTTCAATAAATTTCCAATTTTCTAACTTATCTTTAACCGCCAAAGGAGCAAAGGCCATTTGATGCAACTTTTCATAAAGTTGATCAACAAATTCTCCTTGAGGTTCACGCTTATCATCAACAGACTCTTCATCTGCTTGTGCAGAAATATTTATCGCAGATTTATCACCATCACTCCTTGATACTTCATCATTTTCCTGCTCCTCAAGCAACACTTCTGACTCGTTATTTTGCCATTGTCTCATTGCTAAAGCCATTTTATAAGCCTCTTGAATCTCCTGAAACTTTTCAGAATCATCATCGGGTTTATTAAGCTTGATTAATTGTGCATAGGCTTTTTTGATGGCTTTTTTATCGGATGTTGCGTCAATCTGCAAAACATCCCACGGATAGGAGTTTGAAGTGTTCATTCAAACCATCCATTGTTTTCAAATTCAGCTAAAAAGGCATCGAAATCTTTGCAGGCTTTTTGAATTTCTTTGGGTTCTTGCCCTTCAAGAATGGCTTCAAACTGGCTCAAAACCCGAGAAATTTGTTCGCGGTCTTGGTTCAGTGAATTTTCGTAAACACTTTCTGCTCGCAGAATTAATTCTGCGACTTTTTCATCTTCTCTGGGATGAATCTTAAGTTTTGCCAGTTTCTTTCTTGATCTTTCAATCTCCGCTTCGCTTAAATCTCCCGGAGCATTATTAATCGTTTGTTGGTAACGCTTGCCTGTACTAGGAACATGAGCATCAACTTCGAGCAAGCCATTAATATCATAGCTGAAACGCAATTCTACGCCTTCGACTCCCGCTTTTGCTCGCGGAACATTAACACAGATACGGCCCAGTTTGATATTGTTTTTCACCAAGCGACTTTCACCTTGATATATGTCCAAGTCAATCTTTGTTTGAAAATTGCTGACCGTTACATACGAGTTCACTCGGCTAGCAGGAATAGTGGTATTGCGCTCAATAATAGGAGAAAACAACAAGCCTTGTGAATTATAAACATCGTTGCTGTTAACAATTCCTGTACCCAAAGTATATGGACAAACATCGGTCAAGACCACATCGCCCAATTCTTCAGCCTTGGCTTTGAGCCCCGCCTGTATAGCCGCACCCACAGCGATGGTTAAATCGGGATCAATATCTGTTCGGGGCATTTTTTTAAACATGCGCGTCACCATCGACTTGATAATACTCAAGCGACTAGAGCCTCCGACCAAAATAATCTCATCAATTTCTGTGGGTTGCAATTGCGAGTCACGCAAACACCGCTCTATGGGTTTCGAAATCCGTTGCAACAATTCACTACAGGCCGCCTTTATTTCATCGTAGCTCAGGCTTATGGTTTGCTGGCACTTTGACAGAAAAGGTTGAATTTCTAGCGGGCGATGGCTAGAAATTTTCTTTTTGGCTTGTTCAATGGTATAAAACAGTTTTTGCTTTTCTTTGGCATCCAATTGTTTGATCTTTAGTTGAGCTTTACTCAAGTACAAATCCATCATCGCTTGAGAAAAATCTTCACCTCCCAAAAAATTATCACCTCCAGAGGCTTTCACCTCAAGAACACCATCAAAATATTCCATAATTGAAACATCAAAAGTACCGCCACCCAAATCAACAATCATAAAATCCGTGTATTCAGGCTTGTCTTGCAATCCATAGGCAATAGCCGCTGCTGTGGGTTCGTTAATGAGTTTTTCTACCTTTAAATTAGCCATCTGTGCCGCTTGCTTGGTCGCTTTGCGTTGGATTCCATTAAAATACGCGGGAACAGAAATAATCGCCTCGGTCATTGTCACACCCAAATACGCTTGAGCATCTTCCACCAAACGTTTTAAAATCAGCGAAGAGAGTTCGGTTGGTGAATAAGTATTGCCATGAAAACGGTAACTTTTTTCCGTGCCCATATACCTTTTAAATGCTTTCACCGATTCTTTGGGGAATAATGCAGCACGAGTCTTGGCGGTTTTCCCTATGTGGATTTTGCCATTTTTTTCAAAACTAATCACCGAAGGTGTCATAAAGTCGTCAAATCTATTGGGAATAAGCTCCGCCTTTCCGTCTTTCCATACGGCACAAACACTATTGGTTGTGCCAAGGTCAATTGCTAGTATCATATCTTTTGCGTGTTTTTAGTGCTTTTATTATAACCCCAAATTCCGATAGTGAAAACACATCTGAGTGTTAATATATATAACCATAATAATTTAACTATGCTAGACTTAGTAGGACTTCACACTTTGCAGACTGTGAAAGTATTCTAGGGCGTAAGAAAAATTAGGATAAAATTCGCTGATTGCGGTAAAAATTGAAGGTAATAACGAGTTATTGGCAAGATTTTTACTAAAAAGCAGCGGAATTTATACAATTTTTATACGTCATACGAATACTTTCACAGTCTATTTAGACCTGCATGAAAAACAGAAATAATCTTCTCATTATTTTCACTTTGCTGTTAATGGCTTTAATAGCCAATCAAAAACAAAAGAAATCCTCTCAGAAAACAACGCTTGCCGATGCAAGGTCTTCAAAATCAGCTCAACTTGCAAAAGAAAAACGCCGCAGGGAAAAACGTAAAAAAAGAGCGGAGACCAAGGAGCAAGAAAAATACAATCCCATGCTAGGCTATGATAAGAATACCGACAAGACACCCAAGGTCGATTATGTCACCGCATTTCGGCAGTTCCAACAATTTAAACGGTGTCGATCAATTCTTGAGAGTCTCGAAAACAATGAAAATCCGTTTCTGAATCACTTGAAAAAACTCAACAGGGGACGAAAAGATAACAATCCTTTTGAACTTTCTTCGGTACAACATCGTTACTTTGAGCACAAAGTAGAAGGGTGTAAAAACATGCAAAGTTTTTCAGGAGAACTCTATACAGCTGGCCACGAACGTTACCGCAAACGTTTTTATGAAACAACTCCTGAAAGCAAAGAAGCAAAAAATCTTGCACAATCCTGGCCATTGAAAGAAAAAATGCGCCATCTTAAGTTTAAACACACAAAATTAAGGGTGAATATAGCCATAGAAAGCAGTTATATACAAAAAATATTTAATCGAAAAATTCAAAATTACCAAGGGATGCTCTCCTATATTAACAGGAATACTGACATAGATTTCAGTCAAAGAACCCGTGAAGAAATCAACATGTACCAAGATTTTATCAATGATTTTGAAGCTATTTTAGCCGGGAACATTCTTATTGATACAGATTATATCGCAGAACTCACCGCACAATACCAACAAAAGCAACAAGATATTGTCCGCTTTCTACAACAAAACAATTCTGCAGAAGCCTTTACCACTTTAGCGCCTTTTGCCTTTGCCGATGATGCGCTGGCTCGTGGTTTTTATGACCAACGCTATTACCAACGCATAAGCTTGGCAATTTATAACTTGATTGGATGTGCCATGGGAGCGGCTTGTGATGAAAACTCTGAAATCATCACTCAAAATTGCTTTGGCAACCTCCAAGCTAGCGAGTTGGCCTGTGGACAAAATGTACAGGATTTTTACCTCAGCACTTATTTTAGCCCCAACCAATTAAATGATGCTTTGCCTTTAGTTGATTACTATTTGGATAACTATGCGGAATTTTAATACTGTTTTTACTTTATTACTTATCTCTGCCTTGGTTTTCTTTGGCTATCAGGCTTTTTTTAAACCAAAAGTTATAAAAACGGTAGAAAATACGTCACAAGCTCTCACTAACAAGAAAGTAAAGACTCCAAATAAACCCGTCGAAGCAATAATAGAAAAAAACACTCTGCCCGACTCAAAAACCAACAAATATACATTTAGTGCCGACCCACTGGTTGAATCGGCCATGATAAGTGCTAAGTTTATGAATTGTCAGCAGTATTTTTATTTTCATAACAATGCCAACATGAGTTTTAAAGATTATTTTAAAACTGACATTCAAATGAACTACTTTTTAAAAGCCAGCGAAAATTGTGAGGAAATCGATAAAAAACATCCAGAATATGGACTCAACTCCTTATCAGTGAATTACCAAAAAAGAGCCACAAGAAAAGCAAACTCACTTTTAGGCCGAGCCATGGAGTATGACCAAGAACCCTTGTCAGGAAAAGAAATCATGGAATTGTATGCCGTCCTCGGCAATGACTATCCCGAGCTTATCAACTATCCATTTCCTAATACTTTGAAGTATGAGTTCGCTGTTCTCTATCCAAATTTAAAAGACATTATTCAAACAAGTAACCTGCAATACATAGCTTACATTGTTTATCATAGTAAAAATTACTTGGCCTGTGAATTGGGTGTTAATTGCAGCAGCAGCGGCCTTATCATGCAGGGCTATTGCCGCTCCGAAGTGAACTTTTGTGTAGCTGATTTCGAACAACTTTTTGCCAATCGTTTAAGCGAAGGCATGAAAGCTGATATTCTTCTGGCTCTGCCTTATTTTCGTAAACTTTATAAGGTTACCCTGTAACACTACAGGAGAGTTGCACTAACTTGGGTTAAAAAAGTATAGCTGTTTGAGAAAATTTAATAGTGAAAAGAGAATTGTACTTAGCCAAATTCTAATATCCCAAATCGTGATTTAGAAAACACAATGATAGCGCAAGTCCTTAATTCACCTTAGAAATTACCAAAAAGCTTCATCACCAATAGGTATCTGGATTCCCTTTTTCAAGGGAAAGACAGAGTTCTTTTTTAGCATGGCAGAATTGTTTAGATTTATGCAATTATTCAACGTAGCTCGATGTAATTTTGTGTTGGCTTATTTTTAGACAGTAATTTGTCTGAGCACTTGTGTCTTAAATAAAACCACAAAAAATCGATAAAACAATTTTATTTCCGTAGTCATAAGTCTTAACGAGTTTTTTACTGTCTAAAAATAAGTCAACACAAAACGCTGAACGATGACAGAGTTCTTTTTGAGCACGGCTGAATTGTTAAGATTATGTGGCTATTCAGCGTATCTCAATTTATTTTGAGGAGAGTTTGTCCGAGACTGGCAGTTTCAGCTTTTTGTATGCTCCACTGTAACATCGGTATAAATACCACCACGAACCATAAATTCAACACGAACTTTCATCCATCTTGGATCGGTGGCCTTAACCAAATCATCCAAAATTTCATTGGTAACGGCTTCGTGAAAAGCACCAGTATCGCGGAAAGACCAGACATAAAGCTTAAGAGATTTGAGCTCAACACACAAATCATCGGGAGTATAATCCAAATATATTGTGGCGAAATCAGGTTGGCCTGTTTTAGGGCACAAGCAGGTAAATTCAGGAATTCTGATAGAAATGGTATAATCCCTGTTTTTTTGTGGGTTAACAAATGTTTCTAGTTCTTTGCTTGGCGTGGTAGTCATGGCATAATAGACCGCTTTTGAAAAACGTGCACCTTAACGAATAAAAACAGGAATATCAAGCATCTATGCGATTATCAAAGATAAAACTATCTGGATTCAAGTCATTTGTCGATACGACAGAATTTCTTATGCCCTCCAACCTCATTGGTGTTGTTGGTCCAAATGGCTGTGGGAAATCAAATATCATTGATGCAGTGCGTTGGGTGATGGGCGAAACATCGGCTAAAATGCTGCGCGGTGGTTCTATGACAGACGTCATCTTTAGCGGTTCGAGTGCACGAAAACCAGTAGGAACAGCAACGGTAGAATTGGTGTTTGATAACAGCGACGGAACTGTGAAGGGTGAATTTGCCCAATACAATGAAATTTCTGTAAAACGCTTGGTTTCACGCGATGGTCAATCCAAGTATTATCTCAACAAAGCTAAATGCCGCAAAAAAGACATCACTGACTTGTTTTTGGGCACAGGTTTGGGCCCGCGCAGTTACGCCATTATTGAACAAGGTATGATTTCACGCATTGTTGAATCCAAACCCGAGGAATTACGTTCCTATATCGAAGAAGCCGCGGGCATCTCAAAATACCGAGAACGCCGCCGTGAGACCGAACGCCGCATCAAACACACGCGAGAAAACTTGGAACGCTTGGATGACTTGCGCGCAGAAGTCGGCAAGCATATCAATCATTTGCAACGGCAAGCCAAAAATGCAGAAAAATACAAAGCCTTAAAAGAAAACTTCCGCACCATTGAAGTCGAATTACTGAGCCTGAAATGGCAAAAATGGTTTAATAAAACAGACAAAAGCAATCAAAGAGTCAGTGAATTTGATCTCGCCTTGGAAGAAATAAAAACAGGCTTAACAGGCAGCGAAACACAGATTGATAAACAGCGTATCGCCTTGCACGTCTTACAAGACAAGGGCAACAATGTGCAAGAAAAACTCTACCAAATCAACAGTGAAATTGGCAAAATAGAACAATTTATCAGCCACAGTAAATCGCTGTCGCAACGTCTGCAATCCGAATTAGAAGAAGCCACAGAATCTCTGAATGTCAGCCAACAACAGCTGCAAAAAGACCAATTCGATTTAAAAAACAATCAAGTCGAACAAGAAAAACTGATTCCTGAATTAGATAAAACAGAACTGCGCTTAAAAGAGAAACAAGAGAGTTTTTCTACCTTGGAAGACGAACTGCTGGAATGGCAAAGCAGCTGGAATGATTTGGTCAGCCAGATTTCAGAAAAAAATCGAGTCATTGAAGTCGAACAAACAAAAATTGCCAGCCTCGATCAACAACTGAGCCGTCAAGCCGAGCGTTTAGCTGTATTGAAGCAAGAAAGCTCTTCAGCAACAGCTCTGCCATTGCAAACAGAATTGGAAGAATTGCAAATCAAACAAGAGCAGTTGAATGAAATACAGGAAGAAAAAATAGAACAGCTGGAAGAAAGCAAATACCAGCAAGAAGAATACAAACAGCAGCATCGCACTGCACAAGAACGACTCAACCAACAACAAACACAATTTCAACAACTGAAAGGCAAGCGCGGATCTTTGCATGCTTTGCAGCAAGCTGCTTTATCAACTGGCGGTCAAGAAGTCAAAGACTGGTACAGCAAAAACAATTTGCAGCAAACCAAGCGCTTGTCAGAATTTTTAGAAGTGGATTCGGGCTGGGAAAAAGCCGTAGAAGCTGCTCTAGGTGAACAACTGCAATCCTTAATGAGTCCCGATAAATGCGATTTTGAAGAACTGTTAAAAGACTGGAAATTTGGAAACTTAAGCTTGGTTGAAAACCGTCAAGAAGTCCCTGCCGTTCCAGGCTCCTTGGCCGAATTGGTTAAAGGCCCTGCAGTCATTAACGAATGGTTCAATTCTATTTTTGTCACCGACTGCTTAGTGACCGCTTTAGCACAAAGAGATCAACTCGAAAATGGCCAATGCATTATCACTGCCGATGGTGTATTGGTAGGCAAAAACTGGATCAAAACCAGCCAAGGTGAAAGCAAAGGGGGATTTTTAACCCGCAAAAAAGAGCTCAAAGAGCTGGATGAAACCATCGAGCAATTGCAACTGAGTATCGATGAGACCATCGAAACCATTGAGCAACTGCGTAACAACATCCGTCAACTTGAACAACAAAAAGAACAATTACAACTGGATGTCAACATGGGTCACCGACGTGTCTCCGAGCTCAGTGCCAATGTTTCAGCAAAAAAACACAAAATCGAACAAATAAAACTGCGCAATGTTCAAATCAATACAGAATCCGAGCAATTGCAATTGCAAATCGAAATTGATGAAGCCAGTGTTAAAAAAGCCCGTTCACAGTTGGAAGAAGCCATCGCCATCCTGTCCGAGCTGCAGCAGCAACAACAAAACCAAGAACGCGAGCAACACGATTTGGTGACAACAAAAGAGCAAGCCAAAAAATCATTGTCCGAAACCTCTAATTTTTATTACCAACAGAAGTTACTGCTGCAAAGTCTGCAAGCCAAAAACAACTCGGCTAAAAATGCAATTGAACGTCTGAACCAGCATTGCCAACGCCTGCAACAACGCCAAGACTCTTTGCGCCAACAAATGTCGCAAGACCAAAGTCCCTTGGAAGGCAAACAAAATGAGCTGGAACAGTTGCTGAACCAACGTATCGAAACCGAAAAGCAACGCGATTCTTTGCGCCAACAAGCAGGACAGTGCCAAGGCGAGCTGGAAATTCTAGAACGCCAACGCAGTGACCACAATGCTAGCATCGAGCACGCTCGCTCCAAACTGGAAAATGCCCGGCTGGAACAACAAAGCAATCAACTGAGAACCGAAGCCTACCATGAACAAATTTCTGACAAGGGCTTTGACGCAAAAACCGTATTAGAAACCATGGAACAAGGGCAGACCGATGAGTACAAACAAAATGAACTCGAGCGTTTGGAGCGCAGTATTATTCGTCTCGAACCCGTCAATCTCGCTGCTATTTCTGAATACGAGGAAGAATCACAACGCAAAGAATACCTCGATCAACAAAACGATGATTTGGTTGAAGCCTTAGCAACACTCGAAAAGGCCATCCATAAAATCGACAAAGAAACCCGCACCTTATTCCGCGACACTTTTGATGCCATAAACACCAATATTAAAGTTTTATTTCCCAAGTTATTTGGTGGTGGGCACTGCTATCTAGAATTAACCAGCGATGATTTGCTCTCCACAGGCGTCTCTATCATGGCACGCCCGCCCGGCAAACGCATCTCCAATATCCAATTGCTCTCTGGTGGTGAAAAAGCCTTAACCGCTGTGGCTATGGTCTTTTCCATCTTCAATCTCAACCCAGCACCTTTTTGTATGCTCGACGAAGTCGATGCTCCTCTGGATGATGCCAATGTCGGCCGCTTTTCACAAATGGTCAAAGAGATGTCAGAAAAAGTTCAGTTCTTGTTTGTATCTCACAACAAAGTCACCATGGAAATTGCCAACCAACTCAACGGCGTTACTATGCGTGAACCTGGAGTTTCTCGCTTGGTAAGCGTTGATTTGGCAGAGGCTGAAAAGTTGATACTGGATTAATTTAAGTTATGCACTTCGTATTTTACTCTCAGAAATATCTATAATATAATTGCTACTCACCCCGTCATTCCCGCGAAGGCGGGAATCCAGTGATTCAAAAGTACACGTTTATTTATTTTTAATATTATTTTTAAGACTGTCCTAAATTCCGATATAGAATCGCGAATGATAACGGTGGAGTAGCAACATATAATTTAATTAAGGATCGAGTATCTGGATTCCCTTTTTCAAGGGAATGACAGAGTTCTTTTTAATAACTGTTGATTCGCTAAACTAAGTAAATAAAACCACTCTGAATAACTACATCACTTTTGCAAATTTTTACACTATCACGAATAAAATGCTATGAAAAATCAATTCAATCAAGAAAGAAGTTTAGAATCTTACAGAACAACTAAAAAACACAGTGGTATTTATTCCGCTTCTATCATCACAGGTTTGAGTATTGCTGCCTATGTTTACTTGTATAAATTTGACAGCTTTTCAGAAACCCTTTTGGTGAGACTGACGGTCTTGTGGTTTTTCCCCCTTGTCTTTGGTTATTATGGGTTTATTGCTCAATGGATGCAGGCAAATTATAGAGAAAAGGGATTTGCAAGCCCTTTAGAGCTGTTGTTATCTGTTAGTAAAAAATTTCCAATCAGTTTGATTCGACCCGTTCTTAACATCATTCATCTACCACTTTATATCCGCAACAAAAGCCCAATGTTTACGGCCATAAGTGGTTCACTTATTTGGTCGATTTGGTTATTGATTTTCTTTGAAGTTATTTTTCCTCTGCTGTAATTGTAGAAAACACCATCCACATTGTTGGGGGTTGTGCTTTTGCAGCAGAACCACACAAACCGATATAGAAATGCGATTGAGAATGCAAGCAACTGATTTCCTACATCGGAGTTTGGGTAACCGTTGAAGGTTAAATTCTTTCTCTAAAACACTGCTGTTAACCTTCTAATTTTTTGAATATTTTATTCATGATGTCTTTTGCCATTGGCAAATCTAAATCAAGTGTATCATTTTTATACAAGCCGAAATGCAATAAATTACCGCCACTTATTGCAGAGATTTGTCCCATCACACCTGTTTTTAAGTAAGCTTTTTCACCGACTCCATCCAAAGGCTCAATTAATTTTTCACTAAAATACGAGATTGAAGCATCTAGTGTATTCGCACTGGCATTTGCAATAACACCCAGCGTTAAATTCAGCTCGTAACTGAGGCCTTGTGAAATAAATTTTGCATTGCATAAAGGATAAGCACTCTCTGATTCATTCAATTTGATGTCTGTTACATCTGAGAACTCGGACTTTATAAAGCTTTCATCTAACACTGAACATGCTTTTAATTTCTCTTGCTTTTGTACTGTGGTTTTTTCATTAGTCGATGTTGAAGCACTTGACGGTGCATTCGAGTCACCACCACAGGCAACTAACAGCGAATTTAGAATTACAATTGAGACTATTTTTTTCATTTTTATACCATAAATTTTATTACTATACTACTTATACGTCTTATTGTCAGTCTTGGTGACACAATTCCCCTTTTTATTTTACTTAATGTTATATGGTAGAGACCTCGCTATAAAAATCGTCCAACGGCTTGTATTGGAGCAGGGTTGTTTGGCATTTCAACCCAGGCGACAAAGGCCAAGTTATGCTGTTCTGATTTAAAAAATTGAGCATCGAGTTCATAGTCCCAAGAGCCAGAATTGGAATAAATGTGTTTTTGTTTCAACACCACAAAATTATGTTTTAAGACCTTGCCAGTATTTTCTCCGGCTTTAACTTTTGTCACAACATTCATTGCTAAAAGTGAAATAACCAAATTCAAACCTTTATTGTTCAGGTCTTTGAATTGTGCTGTTAAGTTATTCTGATTTATCTTCAAACTCAGTTTTCCAGTATCTAAATCACTTTTCTCAATATCCTTAAATTTCCAATAACGCCATTCTTTTCCTGCCTTCAAAATTGCTGGTGTATAAACTGAATTGATGTTTCCATTTGATTTATGTAAGTAGTGTCTTTGGGTGTTTTGAGCCAATGCAAACTTGTCATGCCAACCTATATAATCCCAATAATCCACATGAAAAGCAACAGGAACAAAGTCTTTCCATAATTCAGCCTTATGTTTTAATGTGGCTAACCACCGGTCAGCTGGCGGGCAACTACTACACCCTTCTGATGTAAAGAGCTCGACAACCTGTGTTTGTTTGTTGTTGCTTGTTAATTCAAACTCATAGCTGAAAATAGAATTTGTAAAGAGTAGTAGTGTAATGACTATAATTTTCATTTCATTCTCATGTTTTATTGCCTTAAGATAACATAAAAATTTCACATTTTTATCACGCAACAACTATTTTTTGAACTGGAACTCGTGTTATTTATTGAATAAACCCAAGCTCTACATATTTTAGCAGATAACTGAATTAGTGCTGTAATGTGCCAATAAATGCATCCTTTTTCTTATACATAGAAATTATTTTCATAAATGCCAAGACTTATCTGTGAGCTAAGTCTCATAAAAAATAGCTTTCAGACTCTTTCAGACTCTTTTCAGGATTTTCAGACTTGTAAAAGCTTAAATGAACCTACTTTTTAAACTTTTCGGGGAAACAAAGTGAAATCTAATTTGAAAAAAATCTATATCCTTATATTTGCTGCATTTATGGCAATCTCTTTTAACAGCTATGCTTTTGTCACAGTAGGCTCAACCCTGGATTGCGATTACGACAATCTATTGGATGCTTATAATGACGCGGATGTTTTTGTTCGAGTAACTAGCCAACAGTCCTATACAGATAGCTTTGTCATTGCTAAGGCCAAATGGTTTACTGGTGGATACGATACTTGTGCAGATGCCGAAACCAATACTTTAGGGTCATTCAAAACCAAATGGAAAAGGTTTAATGATGGAACGGTGGTACAGATTAACACTAATGCCATCTCGCTTATCACTATTGCTAACTTCGAAATATTTGACGGTAGAAATATTGCTTTTGCAGGTGCTGGCGGTATTTTAGTTTTGGGAAATGCCAGTTTATTATTAAGCAACTCAGATGTACATGACAATGAAGGCAATGAAGGCGGTGGAATTCGTGTGAGAGGAGCCAATGCTCGTGTAACCATTTCTAACTCAATGATTCGAAACAACAGCTCTACATCAGCAGGCGGTGGTATTTATTGTGAAGATGCTGCCACCGTTACAATGACCGGAGATTCAGCTATTAAAGTGAACACGGCCACAGGCAATGGCGGCGGAATATTCGGCAATCTAAATTGTCAAATCAATGTACAAAGCGGCGATACCAATGATTTATTTGCTAATGAATTTGGTATCTTAAGCAATACCGCTTCCAAAGGCGGCGGTGTTTACCTTCAAGGCCAAGCCGACATGGTCTTGGAAGGCAATAACACCCATCCTGCGAGTATTATCGGCAATGTTGCAAATATTAATTCCAACCCTGTGATTATTGGTGGTGGCGGGGTTTTTATTACGGGTGATGGCACAACATTTACGGGTAAAAATGCAAGAATTGATTTTAATGTGGCTGAAAACGTTGGAGCTGGATTTGGGGTTTTATCTTCTGCACGTTTTACTATGGAGCGGTTGGATGCTGATTGTTGGGACAACGACAAGTGTTCTAGTTTGTCAGATAATTTCATCACCAAAGCAACAGGAGACTCCGCAGCTGGTTATGTCTATAATCAGGCATCTGCAATCATTGCCCAAACTTATATAGGCAGAAACAGAGCAGAATTAACTTCTGTAATCTCAGTAGCTAACGCTGGATATGCACTATTAGAAGGCAATTTAATTGAAGACAATGGACCTTTTAACCAAAGCTTTTCTTTGCGCTTATTTAATATCAATGGTTCTGGCGGCAGCGCTGGAAACATGGATTTTTGGTACAATACTGTTGTGAGTAACAACTCGAATCGAATGTTTTATCTTGACGGTAGCAATTCTCAGCAGTTCCTCAATATTTATAATTCTATTATCAAGGATCAAGGAGACATTATTTCGACCAATGGTGCAATAGTGCCTTTTTTAAATATCAATTGCAATTATGTTCATGAAACAGCAAGCTTAGCCTTAGCAACCACGTCTGTTGACAACTTTAATCTTGACCCTAGATTTGTCGATGCAGCCAATGGAAATTACCATTTGGCTAGCAACTCTCTAGCTATCGACTTGTGCCAAGAACAAGTGTTTAACAGTGGATTTAAAGACTTAAATGCCCTAGAACGAGGTTATGATCATCCAGATATTTTCAATCTACGAGGTCCGTTTGATGCTGGCGCCTTTGAGGTGAATGATGATTCAATTTTTAATAATGGATTTGAATAATCTTCTTCTTAAAATTTCTCAAAATGAGCTAGGAGCTTGTCCGAGAATAGGAATCGTAATGAAGGAAAGCTGGGTTTAGGGATATTTTTCGCTTTTTTGAGGAGAATAGTCGCTCTATTTGACGAGAAAAAGCGGAAAATAGCACAAAAATCCTTCTGGAAAGGATTTTCATGTTAACCCACATGGAAGTGGGCAAGTATCACGATGATACGCGTAAATCCAGCTTTTCTGTAATAGATTTTCTATTCTCGGACAAGCTCCTAGAGCTGTCACTCTCCGAGAAGTGCTCATTTTGAGAATACTAGGAGCCTGTCCGAGAATAGAACATCTATTCAGTCTTTTTGCAATCAACCAACACTACTGAATAGCTTATTTGAATTATGCTCATCGAGAGACTCTGAATCATTACTTTAACCTCCTTTTTGAGAGTAAATACTGCATTTTTGATTTAAGTCAAAAACAATAAGACTAACACTGTGTTAAAATGCGTTTTATGAAATTCATGACTCTCATATTCCTATTTTTCATTCTTCTTGCCTCCTTTGAAGCAAGCAGTCATGAAGCTGTAGAACAAGAGAATGACCAAGCAATTGAGTTATCTTACAACGATTGTGACGGACATGATGATTTTCATTCGCAAAACTTAAATTGTGATGAAGATTGCTGCGATGATTGTGACTGCGGCTGTTTTATTCATCATTATGCAAAAATTGACATTCAAGAATTTAATTTCCTAACTGTTAATGCCCCTCGTTTACACATCATTGCAATTCTTAGGGTTTCCCAACAACAGCCCTCTTTGCCCTTTAGACCTCCGATACTTTCTTGATTTCCTAACATCATTGCGTCCAGAATTTGTGGAAATTAATTCATATTTACTGGATAAAATGCTGATATCAAAAAATCAAATTAATTTATATCTCAAATCGGTTATACACAAAATTTCAGCACAATTAATGCTGCTAATTAACCGAATTTAAATTTATACAATCGGAGTAATACCATGATTGCAAAAAAGAAGAGCCTAACAAAGAAGCTATTAACAAGTTCCATTTTGTTAGCACTGTTGCCCATTTCAGTAATGGCTGACCCAAAGTATGACGAATTAAAACAGCAGGTTGAAATGCTGCAAAAGCAGCTTGCTCAAGTGCAAGTCGCTCTTGAACAATACCAACAGGATAAAAAAGAAAGTCAACAGCAAGTAGAAGAACTTAAATCAGAAGTTAACAAAAGCACTCATCTCACACAGGAAATGACACAACTTAGAAAAGAACTGTCCAATGCAGCAGAATGGCGCAATCCTAACACCTTAATTCACATGTCTGGTTATGCTGATATTGGTTATGCTTCTGATACTGATAGTTTTAATGTGGGAACATTCTCACCAATTTTTCATTACCAATACAAAGACCTTGTCATGCTTGAGGCTGAGTTAGAGATGGATGTTAATGCCCTTGGTGAAACAGACGTTGGTCTTGAGTACCTTACTGTTGACCTGTTTTTAAATGACAGTGTTGCTTTTGTTGCGGGTAAATTTTTAAGCCCTATTGGTCAATTTAGGCAAAATTTGCATCCCTCGTGGATTAACAAACAAGTTTCTGCCCCTCCGGGCTTTGGTCACGATGGCGCAGCTCCAACCTCAGAAATGGGTTTCCAGCTCAGAGGTGGCTTTGAAATGGCCGAGGTCTTCAGCAACTATGCCTTTTATGTTAGTAATGGCCCAGAATTAATAGCAACCCAAGGGCACGAAGGTTTTGAGTTGGAAGGCATTATTGCAGAAGGCTTAAGTACCGACAGCGATGATAAAAAGGTTTTTGGTGGTCGTCTGGGGATTTTACCTTTTGCTGGACTTGAAATTGGCTTTTCTGCTGCTACAGGTAAAGCCACTGTTACACGTGTAGAATTGGAAGACGAAGGTGGTCATAAAGCCAAATACGCTTTCAGTAACATCATGGGTATCAATAATGCTGATGAACCAGCTTTAGATCTTCATGCTGAACAAGCGCGTGACTACAGTGTCATTGGTATGGATTTTGCTTATCGCTATAAAAACCTGCAACTTCGTGGTGAATACGTTAAAACCAAAATTGGCGAAGCAACAACTGGTGAGACAGCCTCAGAAGGAGCAACATGGTCTTCCTGGTACACACAAGCTTCTTATCTTTTACCTCAGAGTAAATGGGAACCAATTGTTAGATATACCGATTTTACCGCACCATCGGCCGCTGTTTCCCAAGAACAGTGGGCACTGGGTATCAATTATAAATTTACTTCCAGTGTTATTGGCAAAGCAACTTACGAGTTCAACGAAGGTTTAACAGGACTCAAAACAGATGAAAATCGTTGGTTAGTACAACTGGCTTATGGATTTTAACGGAGACATATCATGAAAAAATTATTTAACACCCCTCATTCATTGGCTGCATTAGTCTATTTTGTTCTGGTCATGGCTACAATGTCCGTCAATGCAGAAACCTACCCTGAAGCTGGTGATTTTGCCAAAGGTGCACAAGCATGGGCTGACAACTGTAATCGTTGCCACAATATGCGTGACCCAAAAGATTTACGAGATGACCAATGGATTACCACAGCCTTTCATATGCGTATGCGTGCAGGCTTAACAGGACAACAAACTCGAGATATACTGACTTTTCTGCAACAGTCGAATAATGAAAGCTTAGCCGTAGCCAGCTCTACAGCCAGTTCTTCAGATAACCAGCCACAAGCCAAAAAAAGCGGGCTATCAGGTGAACAAGTTTACCAACAAACCTGTATAGCCTGCCATGGTGGCGATGGCTCAGGAACGGTCCCTGGCGCTCCTAATTTTTCTGCCGCAAAAAGCCCTTTAACAAAAAGCGATGCTGTATTGTTGAAGAATATCAATGAAGGTTTTCAAACCCCTGGTTCTCCAATGGCTATGCCTGCAAAAGGTGGAAATTCTAGCCTTACAGCGGATGATATAAAACAAGTTCTTGCCTATATTCGCTTGAGATTTGGTAAAAAATAACCATTATTAGATAAAAACAAGCTTGACAAGACAAGTCCTTGGTTTGCATTCGAAATCAAGGACTTGTACTCTGATTTAATCACGGTGAATATTAGACAATACTTATTGTTTGTAGTACTAGACAATTGATGGTTAAACAACAGCAAAGGATTTTCGCCGAGTCTTTGTGTCGCTGAGCAAGTTTTGTTTTTGATTTTTTAGGCCTCTGAATTAAGCAGAGAGAACCCTTACAGTGATTTGCATTGACCCATTAAAAAGCCGGTACAAGACCGGCTTTTTAATACTTCAACTAAAATGTGTGTGCTTATTGAGGCACTACATTGTTAGCGCAAGGTCCTTTTTGACCTTCACCAACTTCGAATTCAACCGCTTGGCCGTCATTCAATGTAGCGAATCCGCCACCACTTTGTATTGCTGTGTGATGAACGAACAAATCTTTGCTGCCATCTTCTGGAGTAATAAAACCAAAACCTTTGTCAGGGTTAAACCACTTTACTGTACCTTTACTCATAATATATATCTTCATTGTTTGGTGAATAAAAAAATAATCCAACAATCGAATTCACCGTTTCGATGTAAGAACTTCATGTAAATTCAGGATTCAAAATTACGAAATGTTATTTAAGTAAAAAGTGTATAGAAAAGATGTGGGCGTTGACAGCGAGATTAATTCGCTAAAGTGTCTTTGTGCTTGTTCTCTAATCCCGCATTGACAAAATCTAAAATTTTGTGCCAACGCCTGATTTCTGCGAATTATAGTTGAAGTAAGCTGAATATTAAATGAATATCACAAAAACAAGCAAATGAATTCTATTCTCAGACAAGTTCCTAATAGTTTTGTCTAATACCCAAATCCCGATATAGAATCGCAATTTAGAGTGCAAGTCATTAATGTGCATAAGGAATTCACAAAAACTAAATACACCTCATTGGTGATGAAGCTTTTTGAGGATTTCTTAGGCGCGTTAAGGGCTTGTACTCTCATTGTGATTTTCTATATCGGGATTTGGGTAATATTTAACGTAGTTGTATTGGCTTATTTTACTACTCTACTCAAGCGTCTTTGCAAATTCAGCCACTTTCGTAGTTAATGGAATCCATTCTTTATTATGTTCTTTAATATCAAGGGTTTTCAAGATGCCGTTTTCAACGATGATTTTTCCATCAACAATGGTATAGGTAACATTCTGTGGATAAGCGACAAAGGCTATGGTTGCAAAAGGGTCGTAGTTGGGTTGAGTATTGGCAGCGTCGGTGTCAACGATAACAATATCGGCTTTTTTACCCACTTCTAGGGAACCGATTTCATCTTCCATATCTAAGGCGCGCGCACCACCCATGGTCGCCATATCGACCAGATCATAAGGTGTAAAACGTGTACCATCTTTGCTGGATGTTCGAGCAACGGCTGCCGCATAAGCCATTACATTAAAAATGTCCATTTGGTTAGAACTCATCGGCCCATCGGTGCCTAAACCGATGTCTAGATTCATTTTGTACATTTCCCATGCAGGAGACATTCCTGTCGCCGCCCGACTATTGGCTTTGGGGTTATGGGAAATTCCAACACCGTATTTTTTGAGGATTTGCATGTCATTTTTATCTATATAGATGACGTGTGCAGCTAACAACTTGTCGGATAAAAAACCCATGTCCTCTAGGTACTCAATAATGGATTGATTTTGGGCTAGTGGGTTTATCCGCTCGCTGATTAATTTTTTTTCACCAGCAGACTCTGCTATATGAACCAGCATGGGAACATTCTCTTTTTCTGCTAATTTTTTGGATTTCAACAACCACTCAGGAGTCACGGTGTAAGTAGCATGTGGTGCGATGGCTGGAGTAATCAGCGGGTGTTTCTTCCATTCGGATATGAACTTTTTAGCGTAGGCAAAGCCACCATAAGGTTCTGGTGCATCAACCACAGGGAATTGCATTACGGTTTCCCCTAATACGCCTCGAATTCCTACTTCGGCAACTGATTTGGCTACTTCATCTTCATGGTAATACATGTCTGCGACCATAGTAACACCTGACAAAGCCAATTCCATCGCTGCTTGGCGTGAGGCAATGCCGATGAGTTCGCGAGACAATAGCTTTTTTTCTAAGGGAAAGAAAAATTTGAACAAACGATCTTTTACAGCATTTTCCCCAAGACCTCTAAACGCTATCATGGGTATGTGGTTATGCAAGTTAATCATCCCTGGCATGGCAATATCACCGCCCGCATCGATGGTCTTTTTCGATTTATATCGTGAGGCTATAGTGGTGGCACCAACGGCTATAATTCGATTGTCTTTGATGGCAATGGCACCATTTTCATAGACTTTTTTGTCTTTGTTCATGGTTAAGATTTGTGCATTGGTAATTATCAAATCTGCATTTTTTTGGGCGGCCTTGCCTACTGCTTGTTGTTGTGAAGCGCTCATTCCTGTGAACAATAAACAACTAATCAATAGTGATGATAATTTTATTTTAATGGCTTTCATTTTCCCCTCAAATTTTATGTTTTCTGTATTGCACAGTCTATTGTACCGTTTGATGGGGCAAGCGGGGTAATTTTATAGCATTTTTCCAAAACACAATTCATGCCCTTCACCCTTAAGCAGCTAAGAGTGAAGAGCATCAATACTCATTTAAACAGCATCAAGTATCAATAATGCGCCGCCATAAGGATTGACATAAACTCCATCGGCTGTCACCGCAGGGATATAGTGTGTATGCAGTGGAAACTTACCTGCTTGTACTACTGGCAATATGATATCGACACATTCTCCAGGCCCTACACTCACTGTATCCTTATCAATAATGTCGGTAACAGGTTCACGATTGCGACTTATGACTTTGACATGATAGCCATGAAAATGCATAGAGTGCGTTAATAAACCTGTGTTGATAAAGCGAATAGCAACATCTTCATTAAGCAACATTGCTACTTTGGTATCCGAATCTGTTGATGTATCTGGATAAGACAAGCCATTAACAAAATAATAGTTGGGTTCAAACTGATCAAGATCGTAGCTCTGACCATTCCCCGTTGCTGCATTTAAACGATCATCAAATTCATTGATGACCAATGTGTATTGGCGATCAAATGCAGGGCCTCCAATATACAAAGACTGAGAACCATTATTGGGCATAATAACTAATGGTGCAGAAAGCCCCATTGCCTGACCAAATTCGTTGACTTTATTATCGCGAATAAAATAACTGCCTGCGCTGGGTGCGATAAAATTATAAGAAGCACTAGCACCCGCCGCTAATTCGGCTTGATTGATTAATACTCCAGGAATATCAATTTTGATTGAAGTAGTTAGATTATTGGTGAGGTTAATGGTGACATCGTCACCTTCTTGAACTGTAAGCCCAGCTTCTAATACTCCCGGGCCTGTCCCTGCCAAATCTCGAAATCTCCAAGCTCCTATATTTACCCCGTCAACCATGGTTTTAACATGATTTTCTGCAACCCAATTGTAACTGACTGTTGCCGCTTGACTTCGAGGACTAAAAAGTGTCAAACCCGAGACAGAAAATAATGCAGCACCCGAGGCTCCTGCTTTAAGTAAACTTCTTCTTGAAGGTGAAAATTCTTGTGTTTCTGTTTTATTGTTTTTCATTGTTTTTCTCCTTATTCAAAACTGTTAGCAAATATAAAGTCATTGGATGTGTCTTTTATGGTGGTTTGTACCGAACCTAAAACATTTCTGTTGCGAATATCCTTGTATTTCACTGTTGCTAAAGCATCATAACCACTTGGGATAGTAAAGAGGATATCGTATCTTTCACCGGCCAATACGAGCCATTCCGTCACATTCAATGGTGTTGGCAATGGCCGTCCATCACTGGCAATAATTTGAAAACTAAGCCCTCCCAGATCTATCAAAGCGGGTTGATAACCAACATTAATAGAACGAATTAACACCCTAGTACCCACATCAGCAGTCACTGCACAAGTTGTATCGTTTATCGCATTGGCTCCATCTTTGCCATTGAGCATAAAATAATCAGGCCTGTAACGCGAGGTAAGAGAACTACTCACTGTTTCTTCATGCCAAGTACTGTCAAAAGTATGCAGATGCCAAATGTGTTCACGATCAAAAGTGGGTCCGCCATCCCAGGCACTTGTTGTTGAACCATTGGGAGGTCTTACAATAATAGTTCCATACATACCTTGCTCGATATGCAACACCGTATCGATATGGCAATGGTACATATAAGTTCCTGCATGGGGAGCGGTAAAATTATAAGTAAAAGGTGAGCCTAAATTGGTATATCCATCTACACGTCCAATATTGCCGCCTGTTGGCGATTGTGCCACATAGCCAGAAGTACTTCCTACACCATCATTGGCTTGGTTTACATCCAATCCATGCAAATGTATGGAATGAGCTCTCATTGAGGTCAGAGTAACTGCTACTGCTTGTCCTTCCACACATTCTATAACGGGGCTGGGTACCAGTCGATCGTTATTAAAACCATTGTCATTACCATTGGTGTTATCAAAATTCCATGTGGTATATGTTTGCCCATCAGCCATGGTGGTATTTCCATTCATATTGACGGAAACCGAGGCGGTATTGGGACCTAGATATGTAAATGTTCTCATAATTTCACCTTATTTCATATTAGTGCAACCTACATTAGCAAAGCCTAATATTAATAACAATAGAAATTGAATTTATTGTAAATAAACGTGAACTAGTCCGCAGTTTCAACTTGATTTGAGTTTAGATTAAGCAGAGTTGGGGCTAATATTAAGCTTAAGCTGATATAGCTTATTAGACATCAATTAGCTTGACTGCTTTGGCGTCAACTAACATGGACCGTTTGAATAAATGAGTATTGTTTTTTTAATATAAGGAGTTAATGTTTAACGTTTTGTGTTGGCTTATTTTGAAACAGTAAAAAACTCGTTGAATGTCTTGGTTTCGAATAAAATATGTTTTTATTGGTTTTGATGAAGATCGAGGATCTCAGACAGCTTTACGGTTTCAAAATAAGCCAACACAAAACTTTACCGAGATTAATTGTCTCTCTATGAAACACAATGGCAAAATTCCTACAAAGAAAAGGAATTTTGCCATAGTTTTCAACAACAAAATTTTGTACCATAAGTGATTTTAGTGGAACAAATATGACAACAGCAATGGCTAGAAGAGATGAAGCAATACAGAACCAGTGGTAAAAATGCCATCGGCACTGTTGCTCAAATCAAATCTTTTTATAAAGGCATCAGTATTTAAGCTGATGCTTTGCTACGCTTGTAATAAGGGGATTTCTGATATATTTCGCTAAGATGTCTAAAAAATCAATTTTTCAACGGCTTTTTCTCGATTGTTAAAATCATTTGAGTGAAATCTGGCTAAAAACAAGCAGAATTATTATGCTTATATCTAAAGTGAAACGTGTTAGAAAAATCTTTTCTGAAAGAATTCCAATTTATAATACTAAATATTTTTTTATTCATAAGTCATTATAAACTTATTGATCTTCTCCATTGGTTTCCTTAGTATGTATTTCACATGGTGTATATTTTTGTGCTTTTGAGTTCCAACCATCCCAAAAAAACCACAAACTTCCACACGAAGGGCATTTTACAAAACTCTCCATTTCTTGATAAATTTCCGAGCTGTTTATCATCCCTTGGTAATTATCAAAATCATTATCAGAAATAAAATTCCATTGATAAGGACAAGGTATTTTACCTAAGTAGATTCTTTTACCGCAATCACATCTCATTGAACTCATTAATCCACCACTATTTCTTCAAAAATATTATTATTCCCTTTACCTTCCAAACGAGATACTATATCACCAAATTGATATTGAGTAGCAGAAGATTTTCTTAAATATAATACAAATAAGTGAAATTTTGGCTTTTCCACAAAACCTATTCAAATTCTCGTTTCTTTGCCTTCAAAATCTTCAAAATTTCGCTCAATCAGGCTTTAAGGAAGGTGATTTTGACAATTTAAATGTTTTGCTAAATGCATGTCTATTATATTGTTTTGGGATTTAATAACAAATCCAAGGAAGTTTTATGCCTTAAGAATTCCACATACTTATGGGTCTTTTGCCACTGGCGAACCAAGAAAAGGTAGCGTCTTTGAGGTTGGCACAACAGGTATAGCATATGTTGTAAATTGCAATAAACCAACAGAATTTGGTTTTGGTTATAAAGATGCTGAATGGTTGACACTTAGCGATTCTCCCCTACGGTAGGAAAAATTCTATTTTGGGACAAGCTCTTAGTTCTTTTAATTTTCAAGACTCATGTTCGATAAAAGTATGGCTGACTTCACCTTCTAAAACCAAAGATAGTGCGGCATAAGAAACGCGCCATTTTCCATTTGCGCTACTAATGCCTGCTGTTTTGGGATTAAGTTTATCAACAACACCAAAGACTTCACTGCCATCGTTTCGAAAAAAGCTAACATGGTCGCCAACTTTTAAGTTGCTTCTATCAAGTTTTTGTTGCTTTGATGTATCGATATCCGTTTCAACATTATCAATATTAATATGATAATAATAAAGTTCCCACAAGTGATGATCACAGGTGTTTCTGACCACTACTCGTGTTCTTTTGAGCTCTATAATTGTGGCATTGATTAACCGGTTTTCATCTTCTTCAAAATAGCTTATTTCTTGACCTACAAATAATTTCTTTTTGATGTTAAATATTCTTGATGGATCATTTAGCTGTGTATTGATGATGCTTCTTAGCCTAAAAAGATCAAAAGAGCTGGCTTTGTTTAATTCATTCAGGATGTTTGTATAATTCATAATTTTATTTCTTTGAGAATGTAAAATAGCAGATATAAGCGAGGCTTATTTACAATATTGAAGGAGGTTATTAGTTCAGTCAAGTTGTGAAGAGCAATTGCTATTAAATACTTTGTAGTTGCTAATTATTGAGACCTTTGCATAATTATGTGGCGAAAGAAAAAATAGAGATTGTTACCAGATTGAGTCAAAAATTGAAGGTAATAGCCAGCTATTGGCGAAATTTTTGGCAAAAAGCTGGTGAATTTAATCATTTTTTATTCGTCACACTAATTATGCAAAGGTCTCTTATATGATAAATTTAAATGCCATTCGAATACATCAGTCTCACAATAAGGTATAGTATTTGTTCAACTACTAAAATAAAGGGGAATCCATGACATCTAGTCTAAGCAATCACGCTATCAATTCGTCGATTGACGAAAAAAACAAAACACTAACCATTAGGCAATTCGAATACAGCTTACAAAAAGGCAGTTACTTGCCTAGTTATCATACGATTATCTATGCAACAACTGTCCGAATAAATGATGATTTTAAAAACCCTGGTTGTGATTTACATATTCATGCAGCCGAAGTTATCGTTGCTAAAAAAGGAGGGCTTATTGATGTGACAGGTGCCGATGGATTGTCGCACAAAGCAGGAGATCGTAGCGATGGCTATGGAACAAAGTCAGGTACTTTTAATGGTGCTGATGGAGCCAATGGAGATAACGGTGGGGCTGGACAGGATGCAGGAACAGTAAGCATCACCGCAGGGAAAATATCAGGAGGGGAATTAACACTGTTATGCAATGGCGGCAATGGTGGTCGCGCCCAAGATGGCGGCAATGGTGCAAATGCAGTGGTGCCAACGGCAAAGGGCACAGTTAAGAGGCCTAAAAAGGTATTTGTAGGCACAAAGTTAGTCTATTTGGACGGTGGAGTCAGTCAATATCAGGACATTTATGAATGGGGAAAAGATGTCAAAGAATTGGCCTCAAATATGTGGGGCGCAAGACTAAGAGTTGCACATCAGGCTAAAAAAGGAGCAACAGGAGGAAATGGTGGTCATGCTGGCCTGGCTGGAACGGCAGGAAACGGAGGAAATGCAGCTACAGTCACGATTAAAACACTAGAAAAAACTAGCAGTAAACTAAGCAGTCAAATCAGAAAAGGTCTAAAAGGAGCTGAAGCTAAAACAGGGACTCCCGGCAACTACGCTAATGGAGGATTAGGAGGGAAATATTTGTATCAAGGTGTGATTGGCTCTGTAAAGATCGATTGGTCAACGGTGAGTGAGAACGATAAATGGACTAAAATCTGGTCAAAAGAAGGGCATTTAAACAATTTGGGTGTTAATGATTCACAATTTATAAAAGAAGTGAAGGGAAAAAAAGCACTAATATTGCGTAACAAATCGGGAGGAAAAGGAAAAAAAGGCGGCTATGGAAGCAATGGTGAAGCCACTATTCCTCTTGTTAAAAAGGCTGTTGATGGCCAAGAAGGACAAACAATAACAGAAGTGATAACGGTTCTAGATAGCAGCATTAAAATTCCTCATGCCTACTTTTTGCTTTTGCAACGCAGTGCGAGTATTGCTATTAGTAACGCTAACAGAGAGAAAGCAATAACGATACTGCAATGGTTACTTTACTTGACTTCTGCTTTTACAAACCTGAAGAAAAACGCAACAGAGCAAGATAGAGAAGCGCAACAAATTAATCTGGAATCAGAGGCCACCTTATTAACCCTTTATCGCCATGACAACAAAAACTTAAGCAAGCGCTTTATTTACAAAGACATCGAGCGTTATGCTAATTTTGTTGAGACTTCTTTGGACCATGTGCGCTTTCAAAGCCAGTACTTTAGAGAGTTCGTAGAGGCCGTAGCAGACAGAAACAAACAAAAAATAGCCTTGAAAAATTCCATTAAAGAAACCCAGCAGCACGTAGAGCAATTAACAGGAAATAATTTAACTCCGGGCAGTATCAATTATTTGAGTGAGACAGAAAAGCAATTGAAACGGGGCTTGACGGATTTAGATTTGCAATTGATTACTTACAAAGATTTGCTAGAAAACATGCCAACAGACTTGGAAAATGAATTGCAAGCAAAATACCACAAAGAAACTCAAGTGAGTTTTTGGGACATATTGCAGTATTTTTCCATGGCTGCGGGCGTGGTTATGAATTTTGGTAGTGCTGTGAGCAGTATTAAAAGCATGGTCAGCAAGGTCGAAGATTTTTACAAAGAGGCTATGGAACTGACATCGTGGTCTGCTATCTTAAAAGAAGGGATATGGAACCGCGAATTTACTGAATTGAAAAATGATTTATCGCAGTTAATCAATAGCTCAGAATTTAAGAAAATGAGCAAAGATGGCAAGGCTTTTATTACCAGTGTTACGGATTTTCAAGGCAAAGTTAAAGCCTATGAAAAACTCGTTGCCAATACACCCAACAGTGTCATGAAAATGGATTTAATGGACATACAGGCCAGTGTTTTAGTCTTTGATATGGCTAAATTGAAGATGAAAAAGCAACGAACAGAACTAGAAAAAAGTTTACGCAATGTCATTGACGATTCTAAAGCAGCACAAAAATGGCAACACCTTTTTACTGATTATTTTGACAGTACTATCACCCGTTTTAATATGTTGGCGCATTTGGCTGATCTGCAAGCCAGTCGTCGTCAATTGGAGTTTCAGCGCGCTCAGTTGTTGAGAAATGTAACCAAACAGCAAGCAGAATTAGAACAACTAAATTTGAATACAGAGAATACAAACTTCATTAGCACTGCAGAAACGCTGGAATCCAATTTAACCATTGCCTTGCAACAAAGTCTGGAGCGCATACGTGACGAATACCAAGCCTACGCAATTTGGACATTGCAGGAGGTTCCCTTCCCTAAAATAATCGGTGAATTAACCCTAGATAGTTTGAAAATGCATTTCCACCAACCTATTTGGGATTTGATTAAAGATAAATTAAGTAGTGCAAGTCCACCAGCTAGGCGAGATTTTTCTGATGCGCCACGGCAAAGAAAGTTTGAAATAGCAAAGGAAGGTTTGGAAAAAATATACTTTAACAAAGCCAAAGGCCGGTGGCATTTTTTGATTAATATTCCGCTAGATCTGAATTCAAATATTTATTTTCAACGCCTTATTGATGCTAAAGTCTTCTTAAAAGGCGTAACTATTGCTGAGGATTCTGCCTTTCATTGTATTTTACGTCACAGAGGAGTATCTAGATACCTCAATGTAAACAAACTACAAGTGCGTGCAGATCAAAACAAACGCAGTGTGGAATTTTCTTATAAAATAGAAAATGGAAAGCCAAACTACCACTATCCAGGCGCAATCACGACTCCTTTTGATGATGAAAAAGACTGGTTGTCCCGAATCCGCTACAGCCCCTTTACCACCTGGGAAGTTGAGGTTATTCCCAACTACAAGCAAAATAAAACTTCAAAAATTTACAACAAAGACATTGATTTTTCAAAGTTCGAAGCCATCGAATTTCGATACCAAGCCTTTTTTGAAAGTTTTGCTGTTGTTCACTCTGCGGCATAATACTGCAGGGTTAAAAATCAAGCGACTTAGGCATGTCGGATTGTTGAGTTAATGATTTTGGCAGTTCTTTTTTTACTTTTATCCCGAGTTCCAGCAGTTGTTGGGCTTGGGTGATAAGATTGCCTTTGCCTTGACTGAGTTTGTTAAGAGCATCGTGGTAGCTGTTTTGGGTGAAGTCGAGTTGTTTGCCCAGTTTTTCGATGTCTTCAAGAAATCCGCGGAATTTATCGTACAAACCACCTGCTCTTCGCGCTATTTCTTGAGCATTTTTGTTTTGTTTTTCATAGCGCCAAAGATTCTCTATGGTTTTCAATGTGGCCAACAAAGTTGTCGGGCTGATGACAATGATTTTATGCTTAGCTGCTAAATCAAACAGTTTCTCTTGGTTCTGGAAAGCCAAGGCGAAGGCGGGTTCTATGGGAATGAACATCAAGATAAAATCCAGAGAATTGAGTGAATCAAGATGGGCATAATCTTTTTCGCTGAGCGCTTTGATGTGACTTTCTATGGCGCTAAGATGTTGTTTGAGTGCGCTTTGTTGTTGCTGCTCCGATTGTGCCGAATTGTATTTTTCATAGGCGAGCAAAGAAACTTTGGAATCGATGATAATATCTTTGTTGTGCGGCAGATGGACAATCACATCGGGTTTAAGCAAGCGCTGCTCATGGTTGCGATAACCTGCTTGATTGTGAAATTCATGGCCTTCTCTTAAGCCGCTTTGTTGCAAAACTTTTTGCAAAATCATTTCGCCCCAATCGCCCTGTATCTTGTTATCGCCTTTGAGTGCTCTTGTTAAGTTGATGGCTTCTTGATTGAGTTGCGAATTCAACAGACGAAGATTCTCGATTTCTGTTTTTAATGAGGCACGTTGTTTGGCTTCGTTGACATAAACATCGTTAATTTTTTGTTTGAAATCTTGCAGTTGTTGATGAAAGGGATTGAGAATAGAATGGAGATTTCCCGTACTTAGCTGGGTAAATTGTTGGCTTTTGTCCTGAAATATATCTTGAGCTAGTGATTTGAATTGCTGGCTCAGCTCTACTTTGGCCTCGTTTAACAAGATCAGTTTTTCTTCGTTGCTTTGTTGCTGGTGCTGCAATAAGGTTTTTAATTCGGAGATATACGCTTGCGCGTGGTTGTTTTGACTCTGTTGTTCAGCGAATTCCTTTTGCAATTGTTTGTGCTGTGTTTGCAGCTCTTGCCATTGCGTGTTTTTGTGTTTGTATTGCTGTCTTGCTACAGCAAAATTAGTCGTGAGAATTTTATTGCTGTCGGTAAGTTTGTGTATTTTGTGTTGCGCTTGAGTGTTTTCTTGCTGAAGTTGTTGAATGTGTTGCCGTTGCCAATCTAGCTCTTTTGCCTTGTGTGCTTTTTCAATCTTAAATCGCGAATGAACGATAAACCACGTAAACAAAACTGCAAATACGAAGGCAGCAACAGGGATGAGTAGAGGGTATTCTTGTATCATTATAAAAAACCTAAAGTAGTGAGGCATATTCATAACTAAGAATGGTGGGAATGTAGCCCACATTGGTTATTTTTTCTGATTAAATTTACTCAATGGAGTGACCATTAAGCTTCATTTAATCAAAAAAACTATCTCAATGTGCATCTCCAT
>Ga0316206_1000166_pt1 | contig 127188 bp, 116 predicted proteins | sample 6monthpyrite_MG_FD_204942 | JGI IMG/M metagenome (GOLD analysis project Ga0316206, IMG submission 204942) | Microbial mat bacterial communities from mineral coupon in-situ incubated in ocean water Damariscotta River, Maine, United States -... | ecosystem: Environmental > Aquatic > Marine >... | reverse complement strand
CTGCTTTCTTAACATCCTTCTGTGCCTGCTCACGAAGCTCGGCCTTCAGGTATGCAACACCCCCTTCATCAAATTCGGTATATTGCAGATCACGTACCTTACTTGATAAAAGATTTAATGCCTTCACCCGGTCTTCAGGTTTACGAAAACGAATGGTTATGTTTTTATCCAGCGTGATACCCGCATGGCGAATCGTTTTTTCTCTGAGCAACAGTTTAATCTCACCGACAAAACGCTGCTTTTCTTTCTTGATAGCCGCATCCATATCAACTTCCATCAAGAAGTGAATACCTCCTTGAAGATCCAGCCCTAAAGACATAGGTCGTCCATTCAAGCCTCGCAACCAGTCAGGAGTCGAGGGAGCAAGATTCTGTGCAACGATGAATTTGCCATCCAGTAATCGATTCAGGTGATCAGTCGCCTTGAGTTGTATACCCGTCTTTTCAAAACGAATCATCAGTTTTGGGCCAACTCGTTCAATGCTCTTGTAACTGATTTTTTCTCTGGCCAGTACAGCCTTGATCTCGGTAAGTTGTGCCTTGTTCATTTCATTCGCCCTTAAAGGTGAAATCAGCAAGGCCGGGTCTTTACCAAAAAAATTTGGCAGAGAATACAAGGCGCCAACGGCCAGTACAGCAATGACCAGAAGATACTTCCAGGCGGGATATTGGTTTATCATTGAAAAACTACCCTGTTAAAATAGTATATGGATTATTATTAATTAACGGTTTTGATTGTACCCTTGGGGATCACAGTCGAAATGGATGGACGTTGTAGTTTAATCTCAACGTTATCGGCTATTTCAAGCGTGACATAGGTATCATCCAAAGCTGTAATTTTACCCAGTATGCCGCCATTGGTAACAACTTCATCACCCTTTGCAAGGGTTGCCACCATGTTTTTGTGCTCTTTGGCACGCTTGCTTTGAGGGCGAATCAATAAGAAATAGAACACCGCAAATAAAAGAATCAACGGTAAAAAACTAGCCAAACCACCTGGCTGTTGGGCTGCTGCTGGAGCTGCCGCGATTGCATCGCTAATAAAAAAACTCATGACTTCTTCCTAAGCTATTGTTTTATAGAATAAATTTATATTTTTCAGTAAGTACCACTGACCCATACCCGGAAAACCGGAACATTATGACATATCAGACTGAATATTTCATGAAACGTCTTGCGGCTTTGCCCTCTGTGCATAAAACGACTCAATAAACGTATCCAGTTCGCCTCTCTCAATGGCATGACGTAAATCAGACATCAACGACTGGTAATAGTGCAAATTATGAATCGTATTCAAGTGCGCTCCGAGCATTTCACCACATTTATCCAGATGGCGCAGATAGGCGCGGCTGTAATTCTGGCAGGTGTAACAATCACATTGCGCGTCTACCGGGCGCGTATCATCAGCATATCGGCTATTACGAATCTTGACGACACCGGTGTGCGTGAATAAATACGCATTACGTGCATTACGGGTCGGCATGACACAATCGAACATATCAATGCCACGCCTGACGGCTTCGACAATGTCCTCAGGTGTACCCACACCCATCAGGTAACGCGGCCGATCTGCTGGCATCTGATGAACCACTTCAGTCAGGATTTGCTCACGGTCATCCTTGGGCTCTCCGACCGACAGGCCACCCAATGCATAGCCTTCAAAACCAATATCGACCAGTGATGCCAGTGACTGTTCGCGCAGATCAATATACATACCACCCTGAACAATACCAAATAAGGCAGATGGATTATCGCCATGGGCTTCACGACTGCGTTTTGCCCAGCGCATCGACAGTTCCATCGATTCACGTGCTTCCTGCCGTGTGGCCGGGTAAGGCGTACATTCATCAAATACCATTACAATATCCGAACCCAGCTCACGCTGAACCTGCATGGATTCTTCCGGGCCCATAAAAATAGTACTGCCATTAATCGGCGATTTAAACGTAACGCCCTGCTCGCTGATCTTGCGTAGCTTGCCCAGACTCCAGACTTGAAAGCCACCCGAGTCTGTTAATATGGGGCCAGACCAGTGCATAAAGTCATGCAAATCACCATGCGCCCGAACAACATCCGTGCCTGGTCTTAACATCAGGTGAAAGGTATTTCCGAGAATAATCTCGGCACCGGTTGCCTGTACGTCTTCCGGCGTCATGCCCTTGACCGTGCCATAGGTGCCGACCGGCATAAAGGCCGGCGTTTCGACCATACCCCGGTCAAATTGCAACTGCCCCCGGCGTGCCTTGTTATCTGTTGATATCAGCTTGAATTTCATGCGTGGAGATTAAAGGCAAATTTCTGAAGATACAAGAGAACAGCAGTAAAAAAACAATGGAATGACCGGACGTGGTTTGAGGTTTGCTTACTAACCACTTACCTGTTTTGACTTTTCATATACTTTAGCCATATTTGCTGCTGTTGATCCACATCACACACAGCCCGATTCAGATACCTTTTTGTGCCATCCAGGTAGTATTTAACCTGAATATCATCGAATACCCAATGGCCGCCCTTTGAGATAAACCGTATCATATAGTCTGTTGGCTTTTTCTTACTCGACAAGCCCATTACCAACAAGCATCCACGCTGACCATTAATAACTTCATCTCTGCCAGTAATGGTTTGAATTTCATCGGGGTACTTTAAAAAAACACTCGCCATTCCCCTGTTTACAGATGATTGCGACTTTGCCTTTTCAAGTGATTGCCATAATTTTACAGAAAAATAGGGGCGTTGGTTAGCATTACGGATTTTTATCTGCTTGTACGCGATAAACTGATTATAAAGCACATGGTCTTTTTTCAACTGTTTCTGTGCACAAGCTGAAAGAAAAACAACCCCGATAAAGAAAAAAATATATTTTATATAATTCATAATCATTGAATACTGCTGTCTATTTGTCGGTATCTGGCTTTTATTGCACGAGCAGCAATACATAACAAGCCGCTACAACTAAGAACCAACTTTTCAATATCAATGAAACTTGTATAAGTGATTTTCCCTAATTTCGAGAACCCGAAACTAGCTGTGTAATTTAATTTACCCCTCCCACTAAAAAACATAATACTTGCGTATTTAAAATCCACGCCAAATTTCTCAGTGGCTTCTGATGCAGAAAATCTGACAATCCCTGACTTACCTGATAACGTGGCATCTCCATCCTGATTGACTTTCAGCGTAAAGGCACCTTTGTTCTTTACAATACTGACAGTTAATTTATCGTTTTCCTTATATGCCAGCTCAATAAAGTTAATAACCTTTATCTTTAATCCGTACTCACCTATAACATCATTGTTATCATCACTCATAACTTCCTCCAGGAAGTATTCCAAATCCCTAACAAACCAACATTTCGTTTATATAACTTGCCAAAAAAATAACATCGGAAAAACAATTGCTTCCGAAGATGTTACATTTTCATTAATATTAGATAATACAGATAGTTGGTGAGCATATTATTCCTTTAAATTGAGTACCTCTGAAATCCTTATCGTTCATAATGATGTTATAACCTTAAATATGTGTCAAGCTGAATTTGTCTTATAACACCCTTCTAACACCCTTCATATCAAGCTTTCTACCCGATAAACATCGAATCCCCATAACTGAAAAAACGGTACTTCTGCTCCACCGCATGCTGATAAGCCTGCTTCATAAACTCATAGCCTGCAAATGCCGAGACCAGCATCAGCAAGGTTGATTCAGATAAGTGAAAATTGGTGATTAATGCATCGACGGTTTTAAAGGTATAACCCGGATAGATAAAAATATCGGTATCACCACTGAACGGTTTCAGTGATCCACCACGTGAGGCTGATTCCAGAGAACGTACGGATGTCGTTCCTACCGCAATCACACGGCCACCTGCTTTGCGTGTTTCGGCAACCGCATCACAAACAGCCTGGGATACTTCCAGCCATTCGCTATGCATATGATGATCACGAATATCATCCACCCTGACAGGTTGAAAGGTACCCGCCCCGACATGCAGAGTGACATAAGCCTGCTTCACACCCATGTCCGCTATTTGCTGCATTATCACATCATCAAAATGTAAACCGGCTGTAGGGGCTGCAACTGCACCAGGCACATCGGAATAAACCGTCTGATAACGTTCCCGGTCTGTGGTTTCATCGTCACGTTGAATATACGGTGGTAAAGGCATATGACCGATTGCATCGAGTACTGGCAGAACACCAGACTCTGATTCAAACCGCAGGTGAAACAGATCACCTTCGCGCCCGAGCATTGTAACCGTAGTATCATTTTCAAGAATAATCTGGCTACCGGTTTTAGGTGACTTGCTAGCCCGAACATGCGCGAGAACCTCATGCTCATTGATAATACGTTCAACCAGAATTTCAAGCTTGCCGCCGGTTTCCTTATGCGCAAACAGTCGCGCCGGTATGACACGAGTGTTATTAAACACCAGCAAGTCATTCGGCCTGAGCAATGAGGGTAAATCGCGAAATGCCCTGTCATGCAGTGATTGATCTGCTATATCGAGCTGTAATAGCCGACTGGCCGCCCGCTCTTTGGTCGGAAACTGGGCTATCAGTTCCTCGGGCAAATCAAAATGGAAATCCTGTCGTCGCATGGCGATGCATGTTAACAATAAATCAGCTCACGGGCGACAATAGCCGCGATTTAAGGTTGCCCTGCGGCTGAATTTCCTTATACTAGGCGTCTGTTCATCTTGCCGGGGTGGCGGAACTGGTAGACGCAGCGGATTCAAAATCCGCCGGTGGTAACACCTTGGGAGTTCGATTCTCCCCCTCGGTACCAATTTTTTAATAGTCAGGGAAGTTCAACCTGACCCTGCTATTCTCCGCTTTTCTATACCTGACAGACGCCGCTCTTGCGCGCACTGTAGAACCCCTTCGGGTTTCATTCAGCATTTCCTCGCTTTGCTCAGGTCATCCTGTGCGCTCGCGGCATAAGGCCATCCATGGCCAAAAAAAGGCCTCTCGTGTGAGAGGCCAACCTGAGTTGAGATCAGGGTCCGGGAGTCATTAAGGAATTGTTGGTACACCTACAATTGTGATCGCTTCAAAATCTGCCGGGGCAGTTGCAAACGGTTTTACAAAACCACCTACAGCTACTTTTGAATTAACGGCGAAACTGCTCGTGTTTAATGTACCGGTATCGATTTCATAAAAATCAAATTTTGCGTCGTTGGCAGCATCTATGCCTGTACCACTAAAGTCATACAGTGTGACATTACGGCCATTGATGGTTGAAGCGTTGAGTACGAATGGAGTACCTATGACAGCACCCCTTACCACGGACACATGCATGCGTGCATAAGCATTACTGGCATCGAGTGTTACTGCACCGGCAGTGTCTATGCTTGCTGTACCAAAGACGGTGATACGCTGGCCAACCGAGATATCTGTAATCGCATATGTTGATGTTGACAGTTGCTTGCTAACGGTTGTGCTTGAGTCAAGCAGCACGGTAATATTTTCACGGAAACTGGCAGTACCATCTGCACGAATTAATGTTCCACCCGTTACTGTTAGTGTATTACCTTGCCTTGCCATTACACTGCCACGAACCACATCGAGTGTTCCACCAGGAACACTGGTACCTGCATAAACTTCTCTGGCAACAAATCGACGAGGGTTTAATTTTACATCGCCTTTAACGATGACACCTGTACGGAGTGGTAACAATGCCATTTCATCCAGCCCCGCAGTGCCTTTGTAAGCAATACCATTAATTTCATAAACGGTATTTGCACTATTTATTACTGTGAGTACACCAAAATGCCTGACACTACTTGACAGGCGATGACGAAATGGATGTATATACATTTTGAAGCTGGCGTCTGCAACATCAACCGATTTAAGCGGGCCTCTGACACGATGTTTTTTTGGTGTTTTCGCATCCACTTCTGCAAGCAGGAAAGGGGCAACTGTAATTGTCGGAACTTCGTTTACATCAAATGCAACTGAATTGGATGCTTTAAGATCAAAGTCCAGTGTCAGATGTGCTGGTATTCCCGGTGCAACCAAGAGACGATTGCGATCGGCCAGTTTAACGGAGACCGATAATTGTGTAACCGCTGCGCCACTACCATCAACAATACTAGTTACTTTTTTAGCTGCACCAGCTGCATCTTCTACCCAGATATCAGCATTACTGTAATCCAGTTTCATGGTTGCTTTTGTATATACACCATTAGGTACAGTGGCTGCTGTTAAAAATTCTGTTAAATCGGTATATTGAGAAAAATCAACCCGTGTCGTTAAAGGTAGGGTTTCTACGACCTGACCATTCTGCTTAACCAGTGTTAGTGAAACCACATCGACTGTGTAGGTTGCAAAATCACCTTTTGCATCGGTCAACCCTATTTGTACTTCACCGGTATCTGATGTTGAAGCGCCACCGCCACATGCAGACAATAGCATTAATGATGCGACCAGACTCATGAAAAAAAAGACATTTACCCACACACCTGACTGCTTTCTTCGAGTGCCTGTACCCATATATTGTTGTGTATCCATAACGCCAACCTCCTCCGGTTCGTTATTAAACTCAGGGCAATAATATTGCCTGTATGGGTTCAAACGTTTGAGATCGGGAATGGTTGACACATGAAGGTAAAAAATTACTCCACTCGTTGCCAGGTGCTTTCTACCAGAGTGACTTCATAGCGCATTTTTTCTGCAAATTCAGTGAGCAACAAGGTCTGGTACTTGCGGCGATTTTTACCGACCAGTATGCGAAAACGCACGCTATCAGTTTCCGGCATGATTTCATACACTTGCCAGACCAGCCATTTATTCCCAAATTCTCCGTTACTGTAACAGGCTGCCTGACGAATCTGTTCACAGCTAATCGCCATGTTATTTGGCCTTGGGCCGAAAAACCTTGATTACGGCCGGGTCTGCTTCAAGAAATGGTCCTTCGATCAGATCGATACAATATGGAATCGCAGGGAATACGGCATCCAGACAATCTGCTATTGCACTGGGCTTGCCTGGCAGGTTAACGATCAGTGAGTTACCTCTAATCACTGCTGTTTGTCGAGACAGGATGGCGGTGGGTACATATTGTAAAGATACCGAACGCATAAGTTCACCAAAACCCTGCATGATTTTATCCGCGACGGCTTCAGTTGCTTCCGGAGTAATATCTCTCTTGGCAGGACCTGTTCCACCTGTGGTTACCACCAGGCAACAGTCTTCATTATCACAAAGTTCTATCAGGGTTTGTTCTACCAGAGGTTGTTCATCAGGTATAACTTTGGCCACGGCTTCCCATTCAGATGTAAGCGCCTTGTCCAGCCACTCATGTATCGCCGGCCCCCCCAGATCTTCGTATTCACCACGACTTGCGCGGTCTGAAACGGTGACGATACCGATACGTGCGATTTTCTGAGTCATTGGGTTTGTAATCCTGTCGCTGATCTATTTTCAAAATATGCGATTTTATGCTGGTTTGGGTTAGAAAGCTATTGCATGGGATTGTAATTTCAGATTTTGATTTGGAGATATTGAGATGGATAAGTTATATTTCGCGGCCATGAGCCGCTCCTACATTAAATTATGCTCATGTAGGAGCGGCTTATGGCCGCGAAAAATCCTCCTGTTTAAATTTTCAACGTAAATTCATATGGCCTGATCAACCCGCCGACATTAGCATGCCGGTCAATGAATTAATTTCTTCACGCGCTTCGTATAGTAGTTCAATACTGGCATCCGGACCCATCTGGAACAGGGGTAATTTACGGAATGATGCCAACTCATGCAGCTTGGGGCCTTGCTGGTCTTTTTTGCCAAACTGATAATGTGCTCTTGCAACAATGACCAGATCTACATAGTTAACCTCGTCTTCGGGAGCATAATCAATATTATCAATTTCTTTAGGAATACTGGCCATTTCGTCATCAAACCCCCATTGTTTAAGCACCATGCTACCCAGTTTACTGGATAAGCGTTCAATCAACTTTGCGATCAGATTGCGGTTTTTTCTTATATCAGGGAATTCAGAGGCGTAACGTAATATCGGGATTGCACCAATGTTTTGCACTAACCCGGCCAGCAATGCCTTGTCCGGGATCATGCCCATGGTTACGCGTGCAAGTACATAACTAATAGCTGCGATTTCACTGCTGCTGTTCCAGGTATTGCGTGCAATATCGCGCACAACAGCTGAACCGATCTGAAAACTACGACCCAGGGCAAGGCTCATAACCAGATTACGGGTGGTGTTCATGCCTAAGCGAGCTACCGCAGTTCGACAATCAACCACACTGCCATGGCCGCCATACAGTGCACTATTGGCGACCTGCACGAGCTTTGCTGCCAATGCCGGGTCCATTTGAATGACCTTGGCCATGTTGGCAATATTGGCATCCGGGTCACCGACATATTTGTTAATTTTGATCGCGACTTCAGGAAGACTGGGTATTTCCAGATTACCTGAACGAAATTCATCCTGAATGCGGTTAACCAGTTCCTGTACTTCCTGCATGAAACGCCCTTTTGTTTATATTATTGTTATTACATCGGTCATTTTAAGGATATATTGAGAGTTATTGGATGATTCTATAAACACATGGCTGTAAAACATATTGCTTGACCGGCGAAGGCCGGTATCCAGTGAGCTAAATAAGTTCTGGATTCTGACCTGCGCCAGAATAACGGGAAGATTTAATTAAATCGCGCTCATATTAATCGGTAAGCGTTTTGCACCCCAGTTACCGGGCTGCGCATCAAAACGCCCTGAGCAATGAGTACCACATTCTCGACAACGCCCCTGTTCATCCAGATTCCACTCTGATAACACATACCAGTCGCGGCCAATCAGTAAGGCACGACAGTTATGGCAATAAGTACTTTCACCTTCCTTGTCATGTACATTACCCGTATAAACGTAACGTACTCCATTCTTCAATGCAATCTCACGCGCACGTGTCAGTGTTGATATGGGCGTTGCAGGTACATCCATCATTTTCCATGAAGGGTGAAACGCCGTAAAATGCATCGGCATATCAGCTCCCAGGTTCTCAACCACCCAGCGAGTCATTGCATTCAGTTCATCATCAGAATCATTTTTACCCGGTATCAACAAGGTTGTCGTTTCCAGCCAAACGTCAGTTTCGTGTTTAAGATATTTCAGTGTGTCCAGCACCGGTTGTAAATGACCACCTGTCAACTTCCAGTAGAAGTCATCCGTAAATGCTTTCAGGTCAACATTGGCCGCATCCATATACTGAAAAAATTCCTGACGTGGTTTTTCGCAAATATAACCTGCAGTGACTGCAATTGATTTAATGCCCTGCTCACGACAGGCTTTAGCAATATCAATAGCATATTCAAGAAAAATAACCGGATCATTATAGGTATACGCTACGCTGCGGCACCCTGTTTGTTTTGCAACCTGTGCAATTTTTTCAGGTGACGCCTGATCAGCTAATGTATCGACTTCCTTTGATTTACTGATATCCCAGTTCTGACAGAACTTGCATGCCAGATTACAACCAGCTGTACCAAACGAAAGTACCGGTGTGCCCGGATAAAAGTGATTTAATGGTTTTTTTTCTACCGGATCGATACAGAACCCACTCGACCGGCCGTAACTGGTCAGGACGATAGCCTCGTTCTGACATGCTCGAATGAAACAAACGCCACGCTGCCCTTCATGTAGCTTGCATTCCCGGGGACAAATGTCACATTGAATACGGCCATCTGTAAGTTTATGCCAATACTGTGTTGCATGAACTGTTTCGATAACCTCATTCATTTACCTGTCCGCCTTGAATAATTGCGTTTGTACCCATATTCTTAGTATAGAAGACAATTACAGGTGAATGCCATGTTTGAACGACAACCCGCCGTAGCAGGTATGTTTTACCCGGCTGAGCCAGACAAGTTAAAGGCCAGTATTGAACAATATTTACAGGAAGCAAACCCTGTCTCAACCGAATCTGGCAATAACATTCCGAAAGCATTGATTGTTCCACATGCCGGTTATATTTATTCCGGACCCATTGCAGCAAGTGCATTCGCACAACTTAAAAATCTGAAAAATATAATCAAACGCGTCGTCTTACTGGGCCCCAGTCATCGTGTGCCGGTACTTGGGCTCGCAGCCAGTAGCGCAGATCACTTTCTGACGCCTTTGGGTGCTATTGATATTGACAAGTCTGCAGTTGAACAGGTCATCCAGTTACCTCAGGTACATATAATGGATGAAGCACACAGTTTGGAACACAGCCTCGAAGTTCAACTACCCTTTCTGCAAGAGTGTCTGGGTTCATTCAAACTGGTACCTCTGGTGGTTGGTGATGCAAACAGTGATACTGTGGCCAATGTTTTAAATTTACTCTGGGGTGGACCTGAAACCCTGATTGTTATCAGTTCTGATCTGAGTCATTATCATAGTTATGAACAAGCGCGTTTAATGGATGAAAAAACAGCACATGCGATAGAGTCGTTTGCTGATGAAGAAATTGATTATGATGATGCCTGTGGTCGCAACCCGGTAAAAGGTTTGTTAAAAGCTGCTGCTGAACATCATCTGCATATTGCACGACTCGACCTGCGCAACTCAGGTGACACCGCAGGTAGTAAAGATCAGGTTGTAGGTTATGGTGCGTGGATACTTAATTAATGAGTTACCAGGAATACAGATCATTAATATTGCAAACCGCGCATGATGCTATCGGCTATGGACTTGAGCATCAACGAGAACAGGAAATTGACCATCGACACATACCGCCTGCATTACTTGAGAAACGTGCCTGCTTTGTCACACTTGAAATACAACATCAGCTCAGAGGCTGTATTGGCAGCCTGGAGGCATGGCGACCTCTGATTGATGACATTAATCATAATGCTTATGCTGCTGCTTTTTCTGACCCACGTTTTCCTGCGCTGAATACAACCGAGTTTAATCAACTCAGCGTTCATGTTTCAATTCTTAGTCCGGCAACGCCAGTGCATTTTAGCAGTGAAGAAGATGCGATCTTGCAAATAAGACCCGGGGTTGATGGACTGATTCTGAATGAAGCTGGACGGCGTGGAACATTCCTGCCATCAGTATGGGAATCATTACCTGAACCTTCCGAGTTTCTGCGTCATTTGAAAATGAAAGCTGGACTGCCTGAAAACTACTGGTCGAAAGAGCTTGAATTATTCAGATACACGACCGAAATGATTAAATAATCATTATTCAGTTTTAACTTGTGTGCAGATCCCGATTGAATCTGCAGAGCATACACGCCCATTTGTCCAGATTGTTTTATATAAAATCGCATCTTTAAAAACAGCACCCCGAATCGTCGCACCCCGAAGATCTGCATAAGACAAATCAGCACCCGTAAAATTCACCTGACGTAAATCACTGTTCTTTAAATTTGCACCCTTTAAAATAGCCATACTCATATCCGCACCAAGAAGATGACTGATAGGAAAACTGGCATAGGCAAGATCTGATTCTCTAAAGCTCGTTCCAGAGAGATTTGATGCGCTAAAATTAATATTACGCATACGTGATTTCTGCAGATTCTTTTTAGTTAACTGCGCACCCTCAAACTGACAATTCTCCCAGTTGACACCAGCAGCGGGCACGTGACTACAGTCAGACAGGCTACTTTTATTTCCACCCTGTTCTATAAATACGTAGATAGCAACAATCAATAATCCTGACAGCATAAACCCCAGTGTGAGCCGTGAGATCCACTGTGTAGCCGGTTGTACATAATGATCAACAACTTCATTGCGGCTTTCCCGATGAGCGCGCATATGAATATCTTCAGATGTACGCCTGTCACTTTTATCTCTTCTGCCCTGAAACTCACCCAGTTCCGCGCGGCGTCGATCTTTTGACCTTTCATCCTCACGTAGCTGTGCCTGTAATAATCTTTGACGGTCATCATCCGTTGTGATATCCCGCATTTCTTCAGGAATAACACTCCTGGTAGATTTTACTGTATGCCATTCTTTCTTGTCCTGACTGACCTGATCGTCCATATTTAAACGCCCGATCAATACAAATCGCTGCAACATCCCTGTTGTAAACGGCCCTTTTACCCCGCTTTTGTTACGTGTATACCACAAGTTGTTACTTGGCTTTTTTTTATACATAGCATTCAGTTATGCAGAAATTGTGCCGATATAGAGTCTATAGTTATGATAGTGTGAACATTGTGCAAATCTTGTCAAACAGCCCATTATTACAGCTGCAAACGCCTGCAGGCAAAGGCAGCAAACCGATTAACCTGCAAGTAGGCCAAACCTTGCAAGCCAGCGTGTTATCGAATGCAGAAAACAGACTGGTTAGTCTGAATATTGGCAACACGGTGTTAACTGCGGTCATAGAGGCGCGTCTGCAGGCAGGGCAAAAATTATTACTTGAAGTGATTAGTGCCGGTGAAAAACCTGTACTCAAAATCATACAACAACCTTCACAGCAGGCACAGGTGGATGCTGCTATTCGTCACGCACTGCCCAAACAACAGCCACACCAGATTTTATTCAAGCAACTTGATCAACTGATCAGTTCCCAGGCAACCTTGCAGAAACTGCCTGAACGTATCCAGAATGAAATCACCAGGCTGATTCAGACATTCCCTGACAGGCAAACCATTATCAAGCCAGACGTGTTCCGTCAGGCATTTAAATCATCCGGGTTGTTTCTTGAGGCTCAGCTATCACAAAAAACGCTACCACCAAACACTATTATACAAAATGATTTTAAAGTAGCACTGCTACGCTTGCAAAAAGTCATTCAGGAATCAGGGCTTGTTGAGCGCACTCTAAACCAGATAAACACAACTGCTTCTAAAGGCAATGTTAGTGGCCTGAACAGCTATCTGCTGGCAACACGTAATGTCACTGCTACACCATTACGACTCTCTCTTGCGTTAACACCAGTCAATACTGGATTCACGACTCAGCCTGTAGCCAGTCCAGCAAATAGTACGGCAGGCTCACCACTAAATGACATGGTAAAAAATGATGCTAACACCTCATTATTTAATCGAGCTATCAGTGCCGGTACGCCGATAACCAGCGCACCACTCAGGCCTCTTTCAGTCAGTTATTTCAATCTGCCGGGAAATACCGCACAATCTGGAATAACAAATTCTATTGCCATACCGACTGGCACCAATATTTCAGAAGCACCTTTTATTCTTCCTGCACAGATTCCATTTCGGTTTCAAATGCCAGACAACAGTCGGGTTTCTGAAAAATTTGCTAAACTCGATAGCCTGAGCAAGTTATTAGGACTGTTTTTAAAAGATGCAGAATCATCACTTGCACGAATACAACTTAATCAGTTAAACCAGTTAAGAACAGAACCCGATCAAAAACCGTCATGGGTATTTGATATGCCTGTTCGAACAGAGAAAGGGACTGACCTGTTTGAATTTCGCATAGAACAGGAAGATCCAAAAAAGAAAGCTGCAGATGAAAAGAAAATCGGCTGGAGTATTCAGGTGCATTTTACACTTGACTCGATCGGTGAGATACACAGTAAAATCTCTTTATTCCAGAAGCAGGTTTCTATTACATTCTGGACTGTCAATAAAGAGACACAGCAAGCGTTCAAGCAACATTTTAATCAGTTACAACAGGAGCTGGAAACAGCAGGGCTTGAAATAGAACAATTAAGTTGCTTACATGGGGCGCCACCCGTAAAAAAAATAGATCAGCCATGCAAAGGGATTCTGGATGAAAAAATCTGACCCCAAACAACCGGATATTGCTGTTTCACTGCAATATGACGGTAAAAATGCACCCCGCGTTACCGCCAAGGGTGAGGATCAGATTGCAAGACAGATTAAGGAACTTGCACGCGAGCATAATATTCCACTTTATGAGGATATTGTCCTGGCGCAGATATTGTCACAGATTGATCTTGGTGAAGAGATACCATCAACACTTTATGTCACCGTTGCCAAGGTGATTGCATTTGCTTATCTGGTAAACGATCGTATCTGTCCATTGCCTCCGGTGAAGGGTAAACAAGACTTGATTTCATCTCCAAAAGACGCACTGTAGAACCCCTTCGGGTTTCATTCAGCATTTCCTCGCTTCGCTCAGGTCATCCTGTGTGCTTCGCGGCATAAGGCCATCCTTGATACTTTTTTCGGGGTTTTGGTTGTTGCACGTTTTTGGTTTTTTTGTAATCTGTTAGACGCCGCTCTCGCACTTCCGTGTGCTTCGCGGCATAAGGCCATCCTTGGCCAAAAAAAACGGGGCCGGTTAGGGCCCCAAGGAGGAAGTTACTACTTACTACTACTGCTTGCCTTCACTGGAGTGTGAAATCATTTGCGCGACCATCATTATTGGTGCCACTATTGCTATGTAACATCATGATCAAGTCTGCTTCGCCCTGACTCAGGTTACATACTGCCATAAGGTCTTTAACGCTTGATCCTTTTTGTACCATGCGGATTGCCTGTTCATAGGGACGTTCTGCATGTTTACTATTCTCAAATTGCTCCTGTCGCTCTATGATGCGTCTGGCTTTTTTTTCTAGCATATAGATACGATTGTCTTCACCAACTGCACCTGTAAACAATGCCTGAATATCGGCTTTTAATGTGTTCATCAGCGTTTCTTGCTGAGTAATTTTTTGCTGCAATTTCCTGAGCCTGATCTGATCAACTATAAACAACATCGACATCAGTAACGTTGAGCCCATTAATGCCATAGCAATGATTTCAAACATATTCATCTATCTGTCCATCATGGTCACCCGGGGGTGAGTTAGTGTTGTTGCCTGGTTGCTCATCCTGCTTATCCTGGTCTTCTTTTTCTTGCTTCTTACGTGAACGATGGTCGTCCGGACGCGTTGGCCACATCGGCCTTGATGGATTGATGTTGGTAACGTCGGCCATGACATATCATTCCGATCAATATCCGTCGAGATTATTCCACTCATCTTCTGTGAGCAATTTATTTATGTCGATCAGAATTAACAGTTCACCTTCCAGAGTCGCTACCCCTTCTATGTATTTGGAACTTTCATCATTACCGACATTGGGTGATGTTTCAATTTGTTCTTTTTTCAGATCCACCACTTCAGCAACGCTGTCAACCATGATGCCAACAACGTTATTCTCAGATTCCAATATAACGATTCGAGTAGAGTCATCGTTATCGGTATCCGATAAGCCAAAGCGACTGCGGGTGTTAATAACCGTCACAACATTGCCGCGCAGGTTAATAATACCCATCACATAAGCGGGTGCTCCAGGAACCGGAGCTATCTCGGATACACGTAAAACCTCCTGTACCTGCATCACGCGAATACCATATATCTCACCATCCAGTTTAAATGTAACCCACTGAATTACTTGATCAAAATTACTTTCTTCTGCCTGACTCATATAACTGCCCTCATGTGTCCATTATTCATTTACCTGGTCGAAAATGGACTCGTCAAAAAATCTTTTATGTCAAATTATAGTCATAAATGATGGTTTATTTTTAATTTGCAGATTTCATGCCAAAAATCACCTGTATTGGCGTTACTCTCCATTTTCCAGAACTCCTGTCATCACATCGGTATCGAGCAATGCACATAAACGCTCTGATATTGTGCCTGCTAACCAGGCACGTTTTCCCTGTAATGTACGCCAGCGCACATCCTTCTTTTCAAGGTTAATAACCTCACCTATTTTGTCGCACGCAAGCCCCCAACGACCCTCATCAATCAACAGAATCTTCTCGGTCCTTTCATTGATATCTGCCAAACCTGCACGTTGTGCTACAGGCATGATGATCTGTGCCGTATCCATAACCTTAACATTCTGGTCCAGATGTCTCAGCAGACCTAAAAACTCAGGAGAATGTCCCGGCATGGGCGTTAAATCATTATTCCATGGAATTACTCCATTCAATTTCACCAATGGAACAGCTAGAGTAAGACCAGCAACATGAAATAATAAACATTGAAACTCAGATGCTGCCCAGTCAGGAATATTTACATCATCTGCTTTTTTTTGCTGTTGCTGTATCTGCAATCCAGGTTCTTTTTCTGAAGGTGTTTTCGTAACAACCGGTTTCAGTGATCGCACTTCCTGCTCAGGAATAGATTCTATTTCGGATTTTCTAGCCTGTCGTTCCAGTGGAAAAACTTCGACAACATTATTTTGCTGTACCTCACCGTCAGGTACCTCTTTAAGTAAGTCTTCAAGATACGATAAAACCGCAGACTGCTGGTCCATTAAACTGGTTTTTTTTGATCCATTCTGACTCATGAAGCAATCACCTGGCTGTTGTTATTCTCTTCTTGCATTAAACTGTCCAGTAACAGGGAATACGCACGTGCTCCGCGGGTGCTAACGCGAAAATGACTGATGGGCTTACCTTCACGGCTGGCTTCTCTGAATCGTGTGTCGATGGGAATAACCGATTGCCATAAATGATCCGTATAATTGTCACGCAGGAAATGTAAGGTTTCCAATGAGGCACGCGTACGACGATCAAACATTGTCGGAACAATCGTATAGGGTATGTGAATAGATTTTGCTTTTTCAATCATACCCAGTGTATGCAACATTCGATCCAGACCCTTGATAGCCAGAAATTCAGTCTGCACAGGAATAATAAGGTGGTCACATGCCGCGAGTGCATTGACCATCAATACACCTAACATCGGCGGGCAATCTATAAAAATCTGGTCATACTCATCACCAATATTTTTCAAGGCGTTGGCAACAGCCAATCCCATGCCACTTTTTGCGCCCAGCTGTTTATCCAGCGTTGCAATAGCCGTTGATGCGGGTAATAAATCAAGTTGATCCTGTGAAGTCTGTCTTATCAGGGTACGTGTAAAAGCAAAATCAGCCCTGCCAGTATGAAACAGATCATACAAACTGGGTTGAATTGTTTCAGGGTCTTTTCCAAAATAGGAGGTTAATGATCCATGCGGGTCCATATCCACCAACAGCGTTCGCGCACCGTGTAGTACACTCATGCCAGCAAGAGATACTGCTGTAGTCGTTTTGCCTACGCCCCCTTTCTGGTTTGCAACCGCCCAGATTCTCATTGAGCAGCTCCCGGTGCAGTTGCGGGGGCACTACCGATTGGTTGTTGACCTATATGACGCACACCAGCGGGTTGTGTTCCGGCTGGCACTGTAGCTGCTGTATTTGCCGGTACCGGTGTTGTTACAGGACCCGGGGATGTGCCTGTCGTTTCTGTACCCGGAGCAGATGGATTATAAAAACGGGTATCACCCACAGGAGCCTCAATGATTCTGGCTGGTGCTTCTGGTAAATTTCGTCTAAACCCCTCCCCGCGCGTATCCTGGCCACTGGGACGAGCAAAAGGAACACCTCGATTCAAACGATCTTTAAGGCGATTTAATGCTCTGTCAACTTTGGCTTTATCTTTTAGTACCGGTATAAAAATAACAACACGACGGTTTCGGCGCCGCCCTTCCACAGTATCATTATTTGTAATGGGCCTGTATTCTCCATAACCCGTTGCAGAAAGTCGGTTTGCCGTGATACCCAGCTGCATAAACAATTTAACAACACTCGCGGCTCTGGCCGTAGAAAGCTCCCAGTTTGAAGGGTGTAAATTACTCTGTATCGGTTGATTATCGGTATATCCCTGAACATTTATCTCATGTGGAAACGGTGCAAGAACCCGCGCAAGCTTTTCAATAATGGGACGGGATTTTTCACTCAACTGCGTACCACCACTATCAAACAATACTTGCGTACTTATCTCGATTTCAACGCCAAACTCATTATTATGGACCTGTATAAGATTTTGATCAGACAATTCAGCGATAGAAGTTCGCACACCTTCAAATAATGTTGTAATTGCCTTGTCACCTGCATCTTTCTGATCGCCCGTACGAGGCTCGGGCTGAGGACGTGGAATATCGTTGCGGTTAATAACAACCGGTTTTTTTACTATATCAAAGGAACTGGGGTCACCACTGCGTTTTACTTTTCCAATCTGAATAGGATCGAGCGTACGGGCTTCTACATTAAATGCAGTGGACAGTGAATCTGATAACACCCGATACTTACCTTCATTAACGGATGACACCGCATACATAACAACAAAAAATGCAAATAATAATGTAATAAAATCTGCGTATGAAACCATCCATCGCTCGTTATTTTCGTTTCCGGTTGTGTATGTTTTTCTCTTGCGCATATGACATCACTTACAACAGGTAACCCTGGAGTTTTGTTTCAATATTGCGTGGATTTTCTCCGTCTGCAATAGAGCTAACACCATCAACAATCATCTCATAAAAACGAATACGCGAATTGATTAGTGATTTTAATTTATTTGCTACAGGCAGAAATAAAAGGTTTGCTAGACCAACACCGTAAATAGTTGCGACAAACGCTATGGCAATACCTTCACCTAAAGCTGCCGGGTCAGCAAGATTGTTCATAACCTGAATCAGCCCCATTACCGCCCCGATGATACCGATTGTTGGTGAATAACCACCCATTGCTTCATAAACACGCGCTGCATCCATATGTGTTTCTTCATAACTGCTTATATCAATATCAAGTATGTTACGTATGGTATCGGGTTCACTGCCATCAACCAGCAACTGCAAGGCTTTTCGGGAAAAATCATTTTTTTCACGGTCAGCAACTTCTTCAAGACCCAGCAAACCTTCTTTACGCGCTGTCTGACTCCAGAGAACTATATTTTTTATCGCACCCTCATTATCAATAGAAGGGGGGGAAAATACCCAGGAAAATATTTTAATTGCACGTAAAAAAATTGCCTGCTGCGTTTGAACAAGTACCGCACCCATCGTGCCGCCCAGTACAATAACAAATGCAGTGAGCTGTACCAATGTCTGTGTTTTACCGCCTTCCAGCAGGTTACCACCCAGAATTGCAATCAATGCTACTAACAGACCCAACAGAGTCAACATGTCGAATGACTTAAACATTACTCACTATCTGCGAGCTGATATCCTGCAGAGGCAGAATTTTTTCGGTTACACCAGCTTTCGCGACGGCCATCGGCATACCATAGATAACACTTGTGGCTTCGTCCTGCGCCCAGATAGTTGAGCCACCCTGCTTAAGTAATTTTGCACCTTCACAACCATCAGCACCCATACCTGTCAAAATAACAGCCAGGGTTTTATCTGGCAGTGTCTTGGCAATTGATGAAAAAGACATGTCTATACAAGGTTTATAGGTTTGTCCTGCATCACTCTCCTGAATATTGATACGCAGTGCATTTGCCCTGCCTTCAATTAACATTTGTTTGCCACCCGGAGCCAATAATGCGAGTCCGGGTTTAAGTATATCGCCATTTTTTGCTTCCCTGATTTCTATCTGACTCATTTGATCGAGTCGTTTAGAAAATGCTTCAGTAAAAGAGCCTGGCATGTGTTGAATAATAACAATAGGCAATGGAAAGTTAGCTGGCAATTTTGTCAATACTTCCTGCAATGCAACAGGCCCTCCGGTTGATGACCCAATAGCAAGTAACTGAAACTTACCTTTATTCTCAGAAGGTGAAACTGACCTTCGCGCTACTGGTGACGTACCATGCGTTGTAGGCTTTACCGATGGAGTTGATACAGAGGCTGAAACTACTGGTTTCCTGCCTGACACACCTTTAGAACCGACAGACCAGACGCGTGCGCACAATATTCGCGCTACTTCATCCGGCTTATTGGACAGCTCGCTGAAGTCTTTAGGCAAATAATCAATTGCACCCGCTTCAAGTGCTTCAAATGTTGAATCAGCGCCCTGGTGTGTGAGTGAGGAGAACATTAAAATTGCAGTCGGCTGTATAGCCATGATACGGCGTACTGCCGTAATACCATCCATGACAGGCATCTCGATATCCATGGTTATTACATCAGGTTTGAGTTCCTGCGTTTTTCGGATTGCTTCGCGACCATCAGAAGCGCTACCGACAACATCAATACGCGCATCGGCCTCTAACATTGCAGTGACGCGTCGTCGAAAAAAACCTGAATCGTCCACCACTAAAACACGTACAGCCATTCACTTTCATCCCTACCGTGTGTGTGCCCGCATTAATCCTGGCACATCAAGTATCAGTGCAATACGGCCATCACCTGTAATGGTGGCCCCCGCAAAACCTGCCAGGCCATGTAATAAATGCCCTAACGGTTTGATAACCACTTCTTCTTGCCCGATCACCTGAGAGACAACAAAACCGATACGTTGATTACCCAGGTGAGTAACCACGACTTGTTCTTCAACCTCTTCCTCGGATAATGGTTCATCCATATTGGTAACCAGCCACTTAGTCAAATGGAACAGCGGCATAGCCTTCTCACGAACCATCACAGTTAATTGTCCATCAACCACATTGGTTTTATACGATTCCATATGAAAAATCTCATTTACGCTGGACAAAGGCAGTGCGAAATTACGCTGCCCAACCTTGACCATCAGAGTCGGCAGGATCGCAAGCGTCAATGGTAATTTAATACTCAGTTTTGTGCCCTTTCCGAGCTTGGAATCTATCTCGATAGATCCGTTTAACTGACCAATTCGTGTTTTGACCACATCCATTCCAACACCACGCCCGGATACATCTGAAATAACATCCTTGGTTGAAAAACCCGGGTGAAAAATAAGATCAAAACATTCTCTGTCTTCAAGGCGCCCTGCTTCATCAATATCCATTAACCCTTTTTCAACTGCCTTGCCTCGTAATACATCCGGGTCCATACCTGCACCATCATCTTCGATAATTAACAGAATATGATCACCTTCCTGGGCAGCTGATAACAGCACATGTCCGGCGCTGGATTTACCTTTGCGAACACGCTCATCCGGCATCTCAATACCATGATCAACCGAGTTTCTGACCAGATGCACCAATGGATCCGCAAGTGCCTCAACCAGGTTTTTATCCAGGTCTGTGTCTTCACCAACCAGCTCCAGGTTTACTTCTTTTTTAAGGCTGCGTGCAAGGTCACGAACAACGCGTGGGAAACGACCAAAAACTTTTTTGATCGGTTGCATGCGTGTTTTCATCACCGCAGATTGTAAATCAGATGTTACGATATCCAGATTAGCAACAGCAGTTGAGACCTGCTCATCATTCATCGCTTCTTTCAATGTTGACAAGCGATTGCGCACCAGCACCAGCTCGCCGACCATATTCATGATGTCATCAAGTCTACGGGTATCAACACGCACAGTAGCTTCTGCAGTGGGTCTTGCCGGAACCTTGGCGTCTGCTTTTTTAGTGACCTCTTTTTTTACGGGTTCCGGTTGTTTTTCAGGTGCGGAGGCTGCTACTTGTTTCTCAGGCTCTGGTTTTGGTGCTGCTTCCTGCTTTGCTACGACTTTTTCATCTGTTTCCGGGATAACCGGTGGTTTTCCAGAACCGTGCAATTCGTCTAGTAACGCATCAAACTCATCATCCGTAATTTCGTCATCTGATGATGCACTGCCTGTATTTTTATTTTCTTTATTTGCAGCTGAAACCTTTGGTGCCTTACCACTGCCATGTAATTCATCAAGCAGATTATCAAACTCATCATCTGTAATAATATCGGGATCAGCAGCCTTTGCATCTGTCGATTTATTTTCATTACTATTCGGTGGCACAGGCGTATCGTTGCCACCTTGAATCGAATCAAGTAATGCTTCAAATTCATCGTCAGTAATATCACCTTGCGGTTCTTCATTAACAGGCTCTTCAGCCGCAGGTGCTTCTGCAACAGGAGCCTCAGTAGTCGGTGTCTCTTCAGCAACTTCTCCTGTTTCACCTTTAACCATGTTTTCCAGAACAAGCAATAATTTATCACTTGCCGGCGAAGGATCTTCCCCTGCAGTAATCTGATCAAACTGTGCATTGAGTATGTCCAATACTTCCAGAAAGTGATCCATCATGAAGGAATTTAAAACCTGGTCGCCCTGGCGTAATACATTAAACATGTCTTCTGAACGGTGACAAACGGCAACCATCGGATCAAGAGAAAGAAAACCCGCTCCACCTTTTATCGTGTGAAATCCCCTGAAGACAGCATTCAGTAAATCAAGATCGGATGGATTTTGCTCCAGTTCGACTAATTGCTCATTCAGCTGTTCCAGTATCTCACCTGCTTCAACAAGGAAGTCCTGTAAGATTTCGTCATCCGCTTCTATTGCCACTACTTATCCCCTTAAAATCCTAAACTGGATAACAGGTCATCAACATCGTCCTGCCCCTCAAGCGTCTCACTGGCATGAGCTACACCCGGTATAACAGGTCCTTCAGCGGTAGTTTCCAACCCGTCTTGTGTTGCTTTTTTACTGGCTTTACTCGCTTCTGGAACGCCCGACATTTTTATCAGGTCTACCAGACCCTGTTCTACATCCTGCACCAATGTAATTACACGCCGGATTATTTGTCCCGTTAGGTCCTGAAAACCCTGCGCCATCAATATCTCATTCAGTTTATCGTTCAAAATCACTGAACCTTCAGTAATTTGAGGAAAAAAATTCTCCAGATCTTGAGATAATTCCCTGAATTCCTCAACAGATAGCTTTCTGTCCTTAAATTTATCCCACCGGGACTTCAATTCTAGTGCATTTGCTTTGATTTCATCCGAAAGTGGAATCGCAGCTTCGACAGCAGTCAATGTTTTGTCTGCAGCCTCTTCTGTCATGGTAATCACATGAGTCAGACGCTCTTTGGCGTCAGGAATTTCACTCTCTGCCAGACCACTCAGCTTGGTATCCAGCTTAAAGGTGTTAAGGGAATCATGTAGTTCCCGTGTTAATTTACCCATTTCACAAAACAGGTCTGACTCTCGTAAACTCGCAATATCATCCATAATCTGTCTGACACTGTCTATATCACCTGCTTCAAGGCTTTCTATCAGACTTTGCGCATGACTCAGAGTGGTATCATTAATTACGCTTTTCTCTTCTTCTGTCTCACTCATTCCTGCCCCCTGCTATTATCCATTCTCGATACGTTCAAATATCTTGTCGATCTTCTCTTTCAGGGTTGCCGCCGTAAATGGTTTTACGATGTAGCCATTAACGCCTGCCTGAGCCGCTTCAACTATCTGATCCCGTTTTTGTTCTGCTGTTACCATGAGCACTGGTAATGAAACCAGTTTTTCATCAGCCCTTACCGCCTTTAACAATTCAATACCCGTCATACCAGGCATATTCCAGTCTGTTACCAGAAAGTCATAATCATTAGCCTGTAACAGAGGCAAAGCAGTTTTACCATCGTCAGCTTCTGATGTATTGTTAAAACCCAGGTCACGTAAAAGATTCTTGATAATGCGCCTCATAGTTGAGAAATCATCCACGATCAGAATTTTCATGTTGGTGTCCAAAGCAATCTCCTAATATATTACTAATGCCATTCAGGCTTTAATCCATAGATTTCGGGAAGTACTCACTCATCCTTGCTCGTAAACGTATCAGTGCCTGACCATGTATCTGGCACACACGTGATTCGCTAACGCCCAAAACCTCTCCAATTTCCCTTAAATTCAGTTCTTCGTCGTAATACAGTGACATCACCAGCCTTTCTCTTTCCGGTAAGCCAGAAATAGAATCCGACAACCCACGCTGAAAATCTTCACTTTGCAAGGCTTCTACCGGGCCCTGTGTTTTACTCTCGGTTGTTGACTCCGGACCACTTCCTTCTTCACCCAAAAAACCCGGATCTTCAAAACTAAAAACCCTGCAACCAACTGCATCCTGCAAAATCTGGTGATATTCGTTTATATCCATCTCTAACATTTCTGCTACTTCGTGGTCACGTGCATCACGCCCCATATCATTCTCGATTTTACGAACTGCCTCAGCAACCATTCTGACTTTGCGATGTACTGATCTTGGCGTCCAGTCGGAACGACGTATTTCATCCAGCATTGAGCCACGTATACGTATGCCGGCATAAGTCTCAAAACTCGCACCCTGTTGAGGGTTATAGTTTCTCGAAGCCTCCAGCAAACCAATCATGCCCGCCTGTATCAGATCTTCGACCTGAACATTAGGTGGCAAACGGCTCACCAGGTGATAGGCAATGCGCTTAACAAGTCCAACATGTTTTTCAACCAGTTGGTGCTGCTCACTCGGATCCTTGGTAACAAACATAGCGTATCCGTTCATAGCCTGGACTCCATCTGCCCTTGTTGAGAGCGTATGAGTCGTTCCACAAAAAATTCCAGGTGACCTGTTGCTGCATCAGGCCTAGGCCACTTATCGGCCTTTAGTGCAAGATTCTTGAATGCCATTGCTGCTCTACTCCTCGGATAAGCATCGACAACTGCTCTTTGCTTCTTTACGGCCTTGCGCAAATTGTCGTCATAAGGGATTGTGCCCATGTTAATAAGGGTTGCATCCAGATAGCGATCGGTTACTGTCAACAACTTGTTGAACAATTCCCTTGCTTCCTGGGCACCATGTGTCATATTGGATAAAACTCTGAATTGCTGTACGCCATAATCCGTATTTAACACTTTAATCAGTGCATAGGCATCGGTGAGTGAGGCGGGCTCATCACACACCACCACAATCACTTCCTGTGAAGCTTGTGCAAAAGCGATAACGCTGTCAGAAATACCTGCAGCAGTATCGATAATAAGAACATCAACATCATGATTAAGCTCGCTGAACGCGCGTATAACCCCGGCATTTTCCATCGGGGAAAGTTCAGCCATTTGTTTGATTCCGGATGCAGCGGGTATAATTTTAATTCCGTGTGGTCCTTCGACAATGACTTCTTCCAGTGTACGTTCACCTGAAAGCACATGTGACAGATTATGCGTGGGTCGCAGGCCCAGCATAATATCAACATTGGCGAGCCCGAGATCAGCGTCCATGACCATGACTTTCTTGCCATCATTTGCCAGTGATAAAGCGAGATTAACGGATACGTTTGTTTTACCTACACCCCCTTTACCACTTGAAACAGCAATTACCTGTACAGGTTTTGGCTGGACCATTCGACGTAGCCCTTCTGCCTGGTCAATTCGGTTTTCAGACATGAGCATGTGCCATTTTCCCATTTAGTATCTGTGGTTTCGGTTGTTTAGCTTTTTTCGCATCTTCTTGCTGCATAAGTGTCACAGCACGACTTACCAGGCTGTGCGCTCTTGCCGGATGCATATCTTCCGGAACACGCTGGCCATCACTCACATAAGCGACAGGAAGCTGATAACGAATAATGGTTGAAATAGCACCGCCGAAGTTAGTAGTTTCATCAATCTTGGTTAGAATACAACCCTGCAGGTCTGCCTCACTAAATGAAAGAACGACATCCTGCAAACTACTGGTTTGGGTATTGGCTGACATTACCAGATACGTTTTGATTAACTCTGAACAATTTTCCAGGGTTTGTAATTGTTCGCTCAGGCGTATATCACGCTGACTCATACCTGCGGTATCAATCAGTACCAGACGCTTGTCTTTCAGATCATTAAGCCGTTCACTTAATTCTTTCTCATTGTTAACCATGTAAGTAGGTACATCGAGAATACGCCCGAAATTCAATAACTGTTCTTGTGCGCCTATGCGATAACTATCTGTAGATATAAGTGCAACCTGACGGTTGCCATGACGTAAACTGAAGCGTGCTGCAAGTTTTGCAATACTTGTTGTTTTACCTACGCCAGTTGGACCAACGAGTGCAATAACACCGCCCTGTGAAAGAATATCATCCTCAGCTATGACAATTTGATGTGCAACCAGAGCAAGCACCTGTTGCCAGCTCGCTTCAAGATCCAGGTTTTTATCCAGTACGCTTACAAATTGACGCGCCAGATCTGTATCAATTCCCAGTTGTTCAAGTCGGCGAATGACTGCGGCTTTATCAGGATCACTGCGTTCCATTTCAGATTGACTGAAGTGTGACAACTGACTTTCAAGTACGCTGCGAAGATGCTTGAGTTCATGCTTCATCTGAATCAGCATTGGATCTTCCATCCACTCAGCATCTAAATTTGCATTTTCAGTAGTTGACGCCAGCATTTCTTCAGCTGCTGATGTATCAGATTGATCTGGTTCTGCGACAGCAGATGATTCGTCTGTATGCCCATGCATACTTGCATGTGCATCACTCATATTGCTGAACAGGGATTCGTCATACTCAATAGCCGATACGATTTCAATACCGCCATTTACCTTGCGATTGGAAAGAATAACCGCATCAGGGCCGAGCTCTTCACGAATTTTTCTGATTGCCTGTCGCATGTCCTTGGCAAAAAAACGCTTGATCTTCATACGACTATTAAACCTCTATATTAGCTGTGGCAGACGATCTGCCCATCTTTTGGTTATGACATTCAGGCTGCCGGTAATGCTTCGCCCAATGTTGCTACCACTTTTATCTGTTTATCATCCGGCACTTCGTTATAGGCCAGAACATGGAGCCCCGGAATTGAATGTCTGGCCATTCGGGCCAGCCAGCCCCGTAGCACCGGAGCAACCAGTAAAACTGCTGGCTGCCCTGAAATCTCTAATTGCTGTGCATTTTCCTTTAGTGAGCTAAACAAGGTTTCCGCTAACCCCGGTTCAATTCCTGCACCACCATTCTCACTTCCCTGTATATTCTGTAGCAATAACTGTTCCAGCGTAGGATCCAATGCCATTACGGGTAGTTCCGGCTCCAGACCATTGATATTCTGGACAATTGCGAGTTTTAACGCTTCCCTGACTGCCGTCGCCAAAATGACGGGGTCTTGACTCCTGGGGGCCTGAGCCGCCAAGGTCTCGGCTATTGTGCGCATATCCCGGATAGGCACTTTTTCCTCCAGCAACACCTGCAAAACATTCAGGATCGCTCCCAAAGACAGTAATTTAGGCACCAGACCCTCTACCAGTTTGGGAGCAGTTTTGGCCAGAACATCCATCATTTTCTGAACTTCTTCGTGACCTAGCAATTGTTGAGCATGATTTTGAATAATCTGGCTTAGGTGAGTAGCAATAACCGTACTCGGGTCAACAACCGTGTAACCCAGAGTTTGTGCCTGCTCTCGATGATTTTCATCAATCCACACAGCCTCCAGACCAAACGCAGGGTCAGTTGCTTTAATGCCTTCTATGTCTCCATATACCTGACCCGGATTAATTGCGAGTGAAAGTTCCGGATAGATATCTGCCTCTCCAGCAGTTACCCCGTTCAATGAAATACGATAGGCATTCGGACTCAGATCCAGATTATCCCTTATATGTACTGACTGAATCAGAAATCCAATTTCCTGAGACAGCTTACGCCGCACACCTTTAATGCGACCCATCAATTCTCCGTTTTGACTGCGATCAACCAGTGGTATCAGTCGATAACCGACTTCGAGTCCGATCACATCAACCGGTCGAACATCATCCCAGGAAAGATCACGTGTCTCAGCAGACACTTCATCAGCAGGTTCAGGTGCAGTATCTTCTTCTATGACAGGTGTCTGGGCACGGGTATAAAAATAATAACCTATCCCCCCAATGACTGCGGCAAGCGAGAGAAAGGCAAAGTTAGGCATGCCGGGAATAATGCCCATTGATGTTAATATACCACTCGTAATAAAAAGTACTTTAGGCCTGGAAAATAACTGTGACACCATCTGGTTACCAATATCCTGCGTACTGGAAACACGTGTCACAATAATTGCCGCAGCAGTTGATATCAGTAATGACGGTATCTGTGCTACCAGACCATCACCGATAGTTAACAGCGTGTAATTCTTGAGGGCTTCCGAGGCCGGTAAGTCATGCTGTAAAACACCTATGCTCAGGCCACCAATAATATTGATAAACAATATCAATATTCCGGCTACCGCATCACCACGAACAAATTTACTTGCACCATCCATAGAGCCATAGAAGTCTGCTTCAGCGCGGATATCTTCACGCCGTACTGCTGCTTCCTCCTGAGTTAGCATACCTGCATTAACATCAGCATCGATTGCCATCTGTTTGCCCGGTAACGCGTCCAGTGTAAAACGTGCAGTTACTTCTGCTATACGGCCTGCACCTTTGGTCACTACAACAAAATTGATAATAACCAGTATCGAAAATACAACGAGACCAACTGCATAGTTACCACCGATAACAAATTCACCAAAAGATTCGATCACTTTTCCTGCTGCACCTGAGCCGGTATGTCCTTCCAGAAGCACTACACGCGTAGACGCTACATTCAACGCCAGTCGAAACAATGTCGTTACAAGTAAAACAGCAGGGAATATGCCAAAATCCAATGGTCTGAGCACATAGACGCCTACCAGTAATACAATCAATGAAAGTGCGATATTAAAAGTAAAGAAAATATCCAGTGCGATTGGAGGTAACGGGATCACCATCATTGCCAGCAATGCCATTACCAATATGGGTGCGCCCAGACTACGCTGCCCGCCATGTTGCATATTACCACCCATGCCTGCTAATTCCATCTTAAAACCTCGAATTTTCATTTTAAAAACATAAGCATACATATGCTTTTATTAAATGCGTCAGAAATCTGTCAAAAATGATCAGTTATGAGAGGTAGTGCAATAAGTGTACCCGTACGAGGTACCGCAGAAATAAATTAATTTGGGTCTATGTGAGGATATTTAGTTGTTTATGCGTCCTGGTTTAATGCTTCCCTTTCCACATATCTTCCGGAACATCCAGGTCTTTTGGCATTATCGGTGTTTCACCACCTTCTTCAGTGGCACGTTTTAGCTGATATACATAAGCAAGAATTTGTGCAATAGCCAGATATAATCGTGCAGGTATTTCATCATCTATGTCTGTAGAAAAATAAACAGCACGTGCCAATGGTGGCGCAGATACAATGGGTACATTATTCTCTTCTGCAATTTCCCTGATTCGTGCTGCAACCAGTTCCGAGCCTTTGGCAACCAGTTTCGGGGCACGCATTTTTTCATCATCATACTGCAAAGCAATTGCAAAATGTGTCGGGTTTGTAATCACTACATCAGCCTTCGGTACCTGTTCCATCATACGACGCATAGCAGTTTCTATCTGCATGCTTCTGATCTTGCTCTTGACCTCAGGGTTACCCTCTGTATTTTTTCGTTCATCCTTGACTTCTTTTTTGGTCATGCGTAATTTTTTGCGATGCTGCCAAATCTGAAAGGGTGCATCCACTACCGCAAGGATGATTAACGTAGAACAAACTGCAAGAAAATACCAACCCGTCATTTCAGTTGACTGACTGTATGCCTGAGCAAAACCGGCGCGACTTAACATCAATACATCATCAAATAATGTCCATATAAGAAACGTAGACAAACCGCCTATCAGTAACACTTTAAGAATCGACTTGACCAATTCCATTAAACCCTGAACAGAAAATAATTTCTTCATACCCTTGATCGGATTTAAATTTGATAGTTTTGGTTTTAGTTTTTTATTCGACATTGCGAATCCACCGATCATGAGTGGACTCAAAAACACAGAAAGAATAATGACACCCAGTAAAGGTAAAATAAGTACAAAAGAATCAACCAGCGTCTCTACTGCACGGCTCAGCATCAGCATTGGCTCATACATGATTTCCCGATCCATCGTTAATGCCTTTCGCATTATTTCTGCAAGACCATCACCAATACCACCACCAAAACTCAAAAGACCTAACGATGAAGCCAATAGAATTACAGAAGTATTCATTTCCTTGGAGCGCGGGACATCACCTTTCTTTTTGGATTCATCCAGCTTGGTAGCCGAAGGTTGTTCCGATTTTTCCTGACCGTCTTCGTTTTCTGCCATATCATCCTGCCCCTATGATTGAATAAATGGTTTTAAACGCATCCTGAACCAGGGATGTAAATCTTGGTAATAAATTCGGCAATGTCAGAAAAATAACCAGAAACCCTGCAGACATAGTAGTAGGAAATCCAACTGCAAAGATATTTAATTGAGGTGCTGCGCGTGTCATTACACCAAAGGCAATATTAATCAACGTTATAATTATAACAGCAGGTAAAGCTATGAGAATCCCACCTGCGAATATCTGCCCACCCCAAACAACCACTTTAAAAATAGCCGCCTGTGTTAATAACATTGGCCCAATAGGCATACTGGTAAAGCTGTCAACCAGTACCTGCAACATAATCAGGTGTCCATTTATCGAAAGAAACAATAATGTACCAATGATTGTAAAGAAAGTACTCATAACCGGTACTTGCAATCCATTCAGAGGATCTACCATATTAGCGAAACCCAACCCCATTGGCATGGAAATACTGCTACCACCCATCATCACTGCAGCAAAGGCCATTTGTAATAAAAAAGCCATTGCAAAACCCAATAAAAACTGTTGCAGCAACATCAGCAACCCCAATGAACTCATAGGATCTATATAGTCAGCTGCCGGAAGCATGGGTACAACTATAATCGTGATAGTTAATGCAAGAAGTAAACGTATTTTTTTAGGTACAATTGCTGCAGCACCAAAAATAGGTGCTGCCATTAACATCGTACTGATTCTCACAAATGGCCAGAAATATGCACTGATCAATGAGAGGAGTTGATTGTCATTAAAAGACATTAGGTATTAACCAATCATTTCCGGTATTTCATGAAATATTTGCAAGGTAAAACTAACAATAACATCCAGCATCCAGGGGCCCATCATTGCCAGAATAGCGGCCAGCACGATCAATTTTGGAATAAAGGTTAATGTCATTTCCTGTATGGATGTAACTGTTTGAAACATACCTACAAGCAAACCGATAATCAGCACCGAAAGTAACATCGGTGCTGCGAGTAATGCTGTTACCTTAAGTGCTTGTTGCCCTATTTCAATTACCGTATCAGGCGTCATATAAAATACCTTCTATAAAGCAAAGCTCGATGCCAGTGTACCCATAATAAGAGACCAGCCATCAACCAGAACAAATAACATCAGTTTAAAAGGCATGGAAATCAACATGGGAGATAACATCATCATACCCATTGACATTAATACACTGGCAACCACCAGATCTATAACAACAAAAGGGATAAACAATAAAAAACCAATCTGGAAAGCTGTTTTTAGCTCACTGGTAATAAAAGCAGGTACCAATACTGAAAATGGAACATCCTCTGCCTTGTCATAGCTACTCATTTTTGCCAGATTACTGAACATTGCCAGATCAGGCTCACGTGTTTGCGCCATCATAAATTTACGAATTGGCACTTGTGCTTTTGCCAACGCAACTTCACCCGAAATTTTTTCATCCATGTATGGCGCTATCGCGTCGGTGTATGTTCGCTCTAGTACCGGTGCCATAATAAAAAAACTGAGAAAGAGAGCCAGACCAAGTATAATCTGGCCAGATGGAACCTGCTGGGTACCAATTGCCTGACGTAACAGCGTTAAAACAATCACCACGCGTGTAAATGATGTCATCATCATTACTGCCGCCGGCAAAAATGTCAGCGCAGTCATGAAAATAAGAATTCTGAGTGTAATTGAATATTCCTGACCACCACCGGCAGTAGGTTTTGCAGTAACCAGGGTGATACTACCTTCGGCCATCGCATCCAGTCCGACCACCAGTAATATCAACATAAGAAGGAATTTAAACTTCATAGAATATCACTTATTCAACATTGACTTTAGACGTGAAGAAAAACTGGCATCCTGATCAACATCTACACTATCCGTTTCAACCGGTTGCTGTAAAACATGTAAGGTCTGCACACGACCAGGTGCAACACCCAATAATAACTGTTCCTTACCCACCTGAACCAGAACTACCTTTTCTCTTGAGCCCATTGATATTCCGGATAAAATTTTGATACTGGAATTTGTTTTAAAAACCTTTCCACCCATTCGTCGCATTGACCAGGCAATCAGAAAAATAATTGAAACAACCAGAACAAGCGAAAACATAACAGAAGCCAGACTCTCACTTGCCTGTGGTACAACCGGCTGAGTGGCCCCTTTAACAGCTGCCTTTGGTCCAGTTTCTGCATATACAACCGGAAGGTATGTTATCAGAAACATCATGGGTATTATTCGATTCAACATCAAGATTCCATTTTGTATGATTAGCGTAATTTCTTAACACGTTCCTGGGGACTGATAATGTCAGTCAATCGAATTCCAAACTTTTCATTCACGACCACTACTTCGCCATGAGCGACTAACGTGCCATTTACCATGACATCCATTGGCTCACCAGCAAGTCTGTCAAGTTCAACAACTGATCCTTGATTTAATTGCAGCAGATTACGAATACTGATATGGGTACGACCGATTTCCATTGAGAGGGTTACCGGAATTTCCATGATAACGTTAAGATTTATATCATCAGAATCGATGCTTGAATCTTCTTCCAATGCTTGCATTTCAGCTTTCTCGAAATTATCACCATCATCTGCTGAAGCGGTATCTTCTGCTTCAGCGACAGCCTGTTCTTCCAGTGCCGCACCCCAGTCAGCATCTGCTGATTCCTGCTCTGTATTTTCATCAACTTTATCATTCATTTTAACTCTCCCGAACCTGCGCCGGTTTATTGCATTGATAATTTTTCAGTTATTTTGATTGCTTTATTTCCCTTGGAAACACCTAATTTACCCTTAAATAAGGGTAAATCTTCAACATAGAGGATTGATTCACCATCAATATTAATGGGTATAATATCTCCTTCCTCAAGATCCATAACATTTTGCAGTGACATTGTTGTTTCAATCAGAGTACCAGTCATATTGACATTTGCTTCTTTCATTTCTTCCTGCAATGAAACTGACCAACGTTCATCTATATCAGATCGATCACTTTGCACACCTGCATCCAGCTGTTCACGGATCGGTTCGATCATGGAGTATGGGAATGCGACATGCATCTCTCCACCACCACCATCCAGTTCAATATGAAAGGTTGTAACAATAACAACCTCTGTAGGACTGACTATATTTGCAAACTGGGGGTTTACTTCTGAATTAATGTACTCAAAATCTACTGGCATCACAGGCAACCAGGCTTCCTGAAGATCATGAAAAGCCTGAGTCAGTAACATCATAATGACTCGTGTTTCGGTAGGCGTAAAATCACGGCCTTCAATCTTCGCATGCCGGCCTGAACCACCAAAAAAATTATCAACGACAATAAAAACCAGCTTGGGATCGATAACAAACAAGCCTGTACCACGTAATGGATTAACTTTAACAAGATTTAAACTCGTGGGTACAAACAGACTATGTATGTACTCGCCAAACTTCAACATCTGTACACCACCGACGGCTATTTCAGCAGTGCGTCGTAACATGTTAAAAAGACTAATACGGAAATGACGGGCAAAACGTTCATTTATCATTTCAAGAGTCGGCAAGCGACCTCTGACTATACGATCCTGACTATTGAAATCATACGAAGAAGCACTACCATCATCCGGTATATCTGTACCGGTTTCGACTTCATCACCACCTACACCATGTAGTAATGCGTCAATCTCGTCCTGTGATAAAAGATCTGATGATGCCATTGGCTACTGCCCTACAATACTGTTAAAGAAAACAGCCTGTACAATATTTTGCCCGGTTGATTTTTTTAAAGCTTTTTGAATAACCCTTAAAGATTCCTGTGACAGTTTTTCCTTACCTTCCCGACTGCTGATTTCATTAAAATCCAGACTGCTAAAAAGTAGATTCAAATTATGTCTCAATACCGGCATGTGTTTTTTTACAATTTCAAGATCACTTTCCTTACCAACCTGTACGCTGACAGAAATCTGTAAATAACGAATATCACTTTCCTTTCCATCCAGGTTTACCACAAACGCCGGACTCAAGTTCAAATAAGCAGTATTTGATGTCTGTTTTGCATCATCGTGACCATCGCCGCCTTTCGCATGATCTCCTTGAGCAGGTTCCGGTGCGTGTTTTGCTGCAGCTTTAGCTGGCGCATTGGCTGGTGCATTGGCTGGCGTATCGCCTTTCAATAACAGTATTGTGATCGTTATGCTCAATCCAAGCACAATCAAACCAATCACGACACTGATAATAATGATCTTCATTTTACCACCACTCTTGGCAGCTCCCTGAACAGCCAGATCCAGATCCTCATCAACTTTTGCCATGCTACGCCTCTCATTCTTGTATTTAGGTATTAACAGGTATTTAGCAAAAGCTATGCCATCATTATGATTATAATCTTTATCAGTTTAAACAATGACTTGGAAGGGTGTTTTTATGTGGTGACAAAGCATTGACTAACGTTGTATGAAAAAAATGACAACATATTGGCGAATAGGTGAAATCAGAGCTAATCAAATTTCTTATTCAAGCATTAGCCCTGATAGACTGGAATATCTATTTGCTGTCAAATCCTGTAAATAAATTAATCAGGCGAGCACTAGGCATAATAATCTACTGCTGAACTCTGCGCCGAATCAGGTAAATTTACGTTCATTACCCCAGGTTCCGGATTTTCATCGTCATCCGGGAAATTCATTTCACTTCCGGATGAACCTCTATAATTTGCACGATGCGTGGACCCATGCGAATGTTGCTGGTCATCCTGTCCTGAAACATTAACATTTTCCAGCTTCACCCCGGCATCTGTCATCATTTCACGAAGGCGTGGCAATGATGCTTCTATAGCTTCACGTACGACGCCATGTTGAGATAAAAAGCTGATATTCGCCTGATCATTCTGAATTGCGATCTTGATATCGATACTGCCCAGGTTTGCAGGATTCAGCTGCAGCCTGACTTGCTGAATCCCTTGCTTGTTCATCCACATAAGCCTGTGTGTAAATTCCTGGCTCCATCCGGGTTTGTCAATAGGTTGCTGCATCTGAAAAGTATCGGGTGCAACTTTTAAAGGTGCCGTTGTTGATTTACCTGAGGCATCAAGTGCCTGGGGCTGAATAGACAACAATGCTTCTTTGATACCCGCTTGTGATATTTTCTCGGTCAAAGCGGATTCCTTTATGGCTTCAGTTATAAATGTTGAAAATAGCATTGCCGATTTATTGTTAGTACTTGCATGTTCATTTGCCTGACCGCCCAACTGAGATGAACCCGCGGCAGACCCTGCTAATAAAGGAATCTGACTCGTATCTCGTCCAGTTGACTGTAGAGTATGTCCCTGAGCCGGCTCGGCCTGTGAATTTAACTTTACTGTCTGTCCAATAATTTGGCTCACTGCACTAGCCACTGTGGAAACAGCTGTTTCCTGGTGCTTGATCAAACCTGGAATAGTTAAAGGTATTATTTCAGGTGTTAATGCCTGGGGTATGACTGCTTGGGTTACGATCGAAGTATCAGACAAATCATCAGAGCCAAATTCGGCGATAACATCCATATCTGGCTCGTTTTCTTGCTCATCAGCGAAAGTAGATGGCAACTGAACTGGCAAATCCTCTCCGACAATCGGCAATTCTTGCCCATCCGGCATATTCGCAGCTAACAGGTTTACCTGACCTGAATCCTCATTCGTAACAGGGTTGATAGCCGATTCTTTCGAAATATCCTCCACAACATCTCTGAATATTCCTTCAAAAACAGTAGATTCCGAACTATCCTCTCCAGTTGACGGGCTTGATGTTACTGTTTGTGCGCCAGAAGGTGTAATCGCGGCAACATTTAGTACGTCTGCTTTCATTGTATTGGCAACCTGATTATTAATCTCACCCATACAATGAGCAATTAGCATGCCATTTTACAATCACTCTGCGTGCTCATTTCCCTTCAGGAAAAGAGACTACAGCTTATCTATCATCATTCTTACCCGCGTGTATTTGTGTTACACGCTCATCAAGATCATGCTGTTCTTTTTTATCCTGCTCTTTTCTTTCAATTATTTTATTTTTTTCTACAACCTTATCGAGTGCTTTACTATGAGTACGTGTTTTCAGCCAACTTTCCTGAAAAAGGTCACAATCATCACTGGCTTGCTTGATTCGCTCTTGCTGCTGATTTATAGCCATGTTCAGTTTTTCCAGAAAAACCCTGTATTCGCTTAGCTGGCGCGCGCTCAGTCCCGTCGCACCTGTAACATGAAAGTTTTTAGCGTAATCTTCACGGTAACTTAATAATTCATCAAGTTGGTTTTGTTGCTCAACAAGATGTTTTCGTTTTTGCCCCAATATGCTGGCGGCATTCTGCTCACGGCTTTTTGCAATACCGGCAATAGATTTCATACGGATTGATCTTTTTTTCAAGTTACAACCTTTTTATTTACTGGTTTGCGCACACTTTGGAAGCATTACTTATGATTCACTCGATATTAATAACATAAGATCTTCCAGACTTTTTTCCAGATTAATAGGCTCATACATATCCTGTTGTAAAAATTGCATAATTGAATCATTGACATTAATTGCTTCATCAATAGCCGCATCACTTCCTGGTTGATAGGCTCCGACGCTGATTAAATCACGATTCTGTTGATACACTGAATAAATTTTCTTGAATCTGCCAGCAACCTGCTGATGTTTTTTTTCAGTGATTTCCGTCATTGCCCTGCTAATGGATGCTTCGATATCTATCGCGGGATAATGACCACTTTCGGCCAGTTCGCGTGACAACACAATATGCCCATCAAGAATAGCTCTTGCAGCATCAGCAATCGGGTCATTCTGATCGTCACCTTCAGCAAGCACCGTATAAAATGCAGTGATTGACCCTCCTCCTGTATCACCATTACCTGCACGCTCAACCAATTGCGGTATTTTTGCAAACACAGATGGCGGGTAACCCTTTGTAGCAGGAGGTTCTCCTATTGCGAGTGCTATCTCACGCTGTGCCTGTGCATAACGTGTCAGTGAGTCCATCAGCAGTAGTACCTGCTTTCCCTGGTCACGAAAGTATTCTGCAATACTGGTTGCCATCATGGCACCATGTAACCGTAACAAGGGAGGATTATCCGCAGGTGTTGCAACGACAACAGATCGTGCCAAACCTTCCTCACCTAATATCTTTTCGACAAATTCCTTAACTTCTCGACCACGCTCACCAATCATTCCAACGACAATAACATCTGCATTGGTATATCGTGTCATCATACCTAATAAAACACTTTTACCAACACCACTGCCTGCGAACAGACCCATGCGTTGTCCACGCCCAACAGTCAATAATGCATTGATCGCACGGACGCCTACATCCAATGGTTCATCTATCGGTGCACGTTGCAACGGATTAATAAATCGCCCGGTCAACGGCGCTGTAGAATGTGTTCTTAAATCCCCTTTTCCATCCAGTGGTTTGCCACTGCCATCAATAACCCGGCCGAGTAATGCATCGCCAACCGGCGCATAAGATACTGAGTTAATCGGCACAACACGCGCATTAGGTGTTAATCCCTGAATATTACCCGTAGGCATTAAATAAAGTTTCTCACCTGAGAAGCCTACGACTTCTGCCTCGATATCTTCTTTATCCGGGCCTGTTACCAGACAGCGTGCTCCCACAGGAGCCTGACATCCAACGGCCTCAAGTGTCATACCCACCATACGTGTAAGCTTACCCTGAACAATATGCAAAGGCTTATTCTCGATATGCTGTTCATAAGTTCGCAATCGATTAACCCAGATATCTGTTCGATTTTTATTTATCATATAATATCGCAGCTATTCTTCTGAATCTTGCTGGCGTTCACCGAACACCTGAGCAAATAATTGATTCAAACGTGTTTCCAATGTAGCGTCGACCTGCGTTACTGAGGTTATTACCTTGCAACCTCCTCGTGTAATCAACGGGTCATCTACAATATCCCAGGTATTATCTTTTTCACTTAATTTATAGAACTCCTGAACCAGTATTGCATCTTCAGGATGTAATCGTAATTGTAATTGGCTCGTGGCTATGGGTAGTGATTCAATTGCGTCACGAATAACAGCCATAACCTGACCAGGCTCTGTTTTAATTTCCCGTCGCACCATTTGTTTTACCAATGCAATGACCAGGCTCATTAACTCCTGATCTACCTGATTGTCCAGCTGTTCAAATGGTTTAGCAAGACTGTTTATCAAACCATCGAATTCAGCCAGTTGATGTTTTATCTCTTCACTTGCATTTGCCAAGCCTTCCTCACGACCCTGAGCCAGACCCTCCTGAAAAGCTTCGTCATATGCCTGTTTCTGAAATTCCTCGACTTGCTTTGCCGTCAGAATACTGGTCTCGGAAACATCGCCCTCAACAATACCCGGTATAACCCATGACTGGACATCCTGATGGTCTGATTGCTGAATGACTTTAGACATACTGCTCTGTACCCTTGCCACCCAGTACGATATCACCGCTATCAGCCAAACGCCTTGCTACGGTTAATATTTCTTTCTGTGCACCTTCTACTTCACTCAGTTTGACAGGGCCACGTGACTCAAGATCATCACGCAGCATTTCGGCAGCACGCTTGGACATGTTACCGAGTATCTTTTCCTTAACTGACTCATCCGCACCTTTTAATGCAAGCACCAGAGACTCTGATGAAACCTCGCGTAACAAGGCCTGTATCCCGGTATTATCGACATCAGCAAGATTATCAAATACAAACATCAAATCCTGAATCTGGTCTCCAAGCTCACCATCTGTTTCTCTTACATTATCCATAATGCTTGCTTCAACACTGCTGTCCATAAAGTTAAGAATGTTCGCAGCTGATTTAATTCCACCAACTGATGATGACTTGAGATTACTGTTACCCGAGAACTGCCTTTCCATAATATCATCCAGTTCACGTAACGCCTGTGGTTGAATTCCATCCAGCTGTGCGATGCGCATAAGAATGTCGGGTTGAGTGCGTTCCGGCATCACGGATAATATTTCCGAGGCCTGATCAGGATCAAGGTATGCAAGTACAATGGCAATAATTTGGGGATGCTCCAGGCGAATAATTTCTGCTACCGCTCGTGGGTCCATCCATTTTAGTGCCTCCAGCCCCTTGGAGCTGCGCCCCATCAGAACCCGGTCGATCATACCTTCTGCCTTGTCTTCGCCCAAAGCAGAGATCAGCATACTTTTCACATAATCTTCATTGCCAATACCCAGCGCAGTTTGTTCATCAACTTCCGCAAGGAAATCGTTCATGACATCACCGACTTCATTTTTACTGACATTGGTTAATGAAGCCATCACCGAACCAATCTTCTGAACCTCTTTAGGGCCCATTAACTTTAATACTTCAGCTGCCTCAGTTTCGCCAAGACTCATTAACAGTATTGCGGCACGTTCGGCGCCACCAGTATTTCCGCTACCTTCAGCCATCACTACCTACCCATGTTTTTACCACTTGAGCAACCCGCCCCGGATCTTGTTGTACCAGGTTTTTTGCAACTGCTATTTGCTGGTCTACAGGATTTGGGCCCGCCAATAAGGCCTGATCTGCATCGCCTGGTGCACCCCCGGTAATCTGAACCTTATCATCACCTAATTCATCAACACTTACCTGGCTTGCAGTTGCAAGTTGTTGACTAGCATTTCCATGGTTCGTTAAATTACGTAATGTTGGTTTCAGTACTGCAAAAATCAGAATCAGCACAACAAGTCCACCTAATGATTGTTTGATAATATTCTGAACCATAGGGTTTTCCATAAAGCCGAGCTCAGGAAGATCTTCCTGTTTATCAGGAACATAAAATGATGCATTGATGACATTAACACTATCACCTCGCGCCTCATCAAATCCAACTGTCTTTTTTACAAGACTATTCACTCTGGCAAGTGCAGCGGCATTTAAAGGGACACGCGTTACTGCTCCATCCGCCCCGGTTTTCTTCAAGTCATCAACCAGAACAGCAACCGAAATTTTGCGTATTGTTCCAACAGATGAACGAGTGTGACTGATTGTTTTATCAAGCTCATAGTTACGTGTTGTACGACTGTTACTACTGGAAGTATTGTTTCCACCTGAAGCACCTGCCGCGGGTGATGCTGTTGTTCCTCCTGCCGGAGGTTGGTTACTTAACGCACCAGGTACGCCAGCAACTGCAGTTCCACCATTTGTTTGCTTGACAACTTGCTCACTGCGTAATGCAGGTAAATCCGGATTATAACTTTCTCTGGTTTTTTCTGTTGATGTAAAATCAATATCTGCAAATACCTGCGCTCTTACTCTCCCAGGACCAACAATAGGTGAAAGCAGATCCTCTATACGTTGACGATACATTGATTCCAGTTTGCGTGTATATTCAAATTGCCCCGTGGTTGCAGACATCATGTCATCTTTACTGACTCTGGATAAAAGATTACCCAGTTGATCAACAACAGTCACGCTCTCTGGCATCAGTCCCGGAACACTTGAAGACACCAGATGCACTATTGATGCAACCTGCTTACCCTGAACCTTATGACCTGCATACAAATCCAGTACGACGGATGCTGTAGGCTTGCTCTGTTTACGAATAAAAACCGACTTCTTTGGTATGGCAAGATGTACCCGCGCCTTACGAATACTTTGCATAGTTGAGATAGATCGTGCAAGTTCAATTTCAACAGCATGCTGATAACGTGCACGTTCTATAAATTTACTTGTTCCTAAAGACTGCTCTTTATCAAATAACTCGAAGCCAACGCCATTACCTTTAGGCAAGCCATCTGCTGCCAACTTGAGTCTTGCCTTGTGAATCTGATCAGACGCGACCATAATGGCTCCACTGCCCTCTTCTACTTTATAAGGTATATTTGCCTTCTGTAATGAGTCCAGCACCTGACTACTATCAGTACCACTCAAGTTTCCATATAACAACGTATAACTGGGTTCCTGTGACCACATAACAACTGCAACACCCAAAGCGACACTGGCCGCGAGTGCTATCATTAATCCCAGCTGTTTCAACACCGGTAACCCGGAAAAACCTTGTGCAGTTTCAGCGTTTATCATTGCCATTTTCTTATACCTGATTAATAAAAAGTTAATTATTTAATAAACATTAAAAATACCAATCAAACCTGCATTCTCATTATTTCTTTATAGGCATCAACGAGTTTATTTCTGACTTGCGTCATCGCTTCAAATGACACACTTGCTTTTTGTAAAGCAACCATCACCTGGGCAAGGTCTGTATTCGGATCACCCGCCTGAAAGGCCTGCGATAATTTTCCGGCCTGTTGTTGTGTTGAGTTTACCGCTTCAACTGACTGTTTCAGCATATTGGAAAAGTTTACACCCTGTGTGTTTTCTGTTGCGGCTGCTGCATTAGGCCTGGCCTGTGCTTGCGCTGCCATTGCCCGCATCTGACTTAATACCTGGGAAACATCTATCTCACTCATCTCTTCACCTGTTGTTATACTCAGTTGAATCTGTACAAATAGCTCATGCGGGTATCTCGATACCCTGATCTCTTAGTCGCGCCAGTTTATAACGCAATGTACGTGGGCTGATACCCAGTTTTTCTGCGGCATCTTTACGACTTCCTTTTACTGATTTCAATACATCAACAATAACGCGCTGCTCTCTTGTTTTAAGATCTTCATCCAGTTTGACAGTTGAATCCATTTCTATCACATCTGCCTTCACAGATGAGTCTTGCACTGTTTGCGCATGATCTGTATCAAGACAAATATCCTGCTCAGTAACCTGTTCGCCACTCATTAAAATTAATGAACGCTGTATAACATTATCCAGTTCACGAACGTTACCTGGCCAATGATGTGCGAGTAATTTTTCTTTAGCTGCTTGTGATAGAACAGGTTTTGGCTTTCTGTTTTTAGCCCAGCGTGTAATCAGACGTTCTGCTATTGGAATAATGTCGGCTTTACGTGAAACCAGAGGAGATATATGCAACGGGAATACATTCAGTCGATAAAACAGATCTTCACGAAAATGCTTCGCTGCAACTTCTTCACGCAGGTTTCTGTTAGACGTAGCCAGTACACGTACATCCAGTTTAATCGTTTTTTTACCTCCCAAACGCTCAACTTCACGCTCCTGCAGGACTCGTAATAATTTTGCTTGTAACGGCAAGCTCATTTCTGAAATTTCATCCAGTAAGATAGTACCGCCATTAGCTTGTTCAAACTTACCAGCGCTTGCAGAATAGGCACCTGTAAACGCACCTTTCTCATAACCAAATATGACGGCTTCAAGCATATTTTCCGGGATTGCAGCACAATTAATTGCAACAAAGGGTCCTTCTGCCCGCTCAGATTGCTGGTGTATGAACTGAGCAAAGACCTCTTTACCGCTACCACTCTCGCCTGTAATCATCACGGTAGCATCACTGTCAGATACACGTTTTGCGAGCTCAACAAGCTTGCGTGTTTGAGGATCTTCGGCAATTAAAAAACTGTATTCTTCATCCGGTCCCGTGATAAATCGCTGAACCAGCTTTACCAGTGAACCCGCATCAAATGGTTTAACCAGATAATCTGAAGCGCCTTCACGTATGGCTTCCACCGCTTTTTGTATCGTTCCATATGCGGTCATTAATACGATAGGTAAATCAGGGTGATTTGATTTGAGTTTTTTTAATAAACTAAAACCATCCATGGGCTTCATCTGAACATCACTTACCACCATACTGATGTCTTGCTGTTCAATCATAGACAATGCAGTATTGCCATCCTGCGCTGCCAGTACCGGGAAACCTGCCAGCTGCAAAGTATCACAGAGAGCTTCTCTTAAGGATAAATCGTCTTCAACAACTAATACTGATCCTGCTGGCATAATTCTTAACCCTCATTCAGGTGTCTAATTTCACCTGTGGTTTCAAGTTCGTTTGTAATGGCGTTAGATAATCCACTGGCCATCATGGAATCGGTATTAATCAGGGGCAATCTGATTTCAAAACTCGCACCCTGACCATTTTCTGATATCAATTCAATTTCACCCTGATGAGCGAGTATGGTCGCTTGTACGACAGCCAGTCCCAGCCCTGTACCATCGACACGCGATGTAAAAAAGGGGGAGAATATTTTCTCGATGTTTTCCGCATCTATGCCGGGGCCATTATCACTGAACGTAATTAATAAATGCGTAGGTGTATGTCTGAATAAAATTTGAATACTGACACTGCTTTCAACTGATTGCATCGCATTACTGGCCAGGTTGAGCAATGCACCTAACAAGGCACGGCTGTCACCACTAAAATCAGGAACCCTACTTGAAACAGTGATCTCAAGTTTGCCATTATGCTGCTGTAACTGGGGTTCAATAACCTGCCTGAACTCTTCTATCAGATTTTCCAGATTAATCAGCTCTGATGCCAGTGCCTCACCACCGCGGGTATATTGCAGCATGTCATTGACCATTTGCTCCAGATACTCCAAACGAGTTCTGATTTTGGCTGACATACGATTTACAATATTTGTTTCCAGCTGTTGCTCTTGCAGTGTTGAGGTATACAACAGGGCTGTTGCTAATGGAGTGCGAATTTGATGTGCAAGTCTGGCAACCATTTCACCCATTGTGGCTAACCTGTCCTGCCGATTCAGCATTTCTTTCAGATCATGTTGATCACTGATATCCATAATCAGTACAACCTGACCTGGATCCCTGTCAAGCGTACGTCTGGAAATAGTTACATAATGCCCATTCTTTAGACGGACATCGCCAGTCTCGATCCCTGCATGATCAAAATAACACTGACTTATTTGTTTCCACGACTTACCATCAAGTTTTTCACCGAACAGTTGCTCTGCCATCGGATTACATTGAGTCACCTCACCTTCACCATTAAGCACCAGTACAGCGCCCGGCAATAACGTCAGTAATTGTCCTAGTTGATCCGCGAGACGTTCTTTTTCATACAGTTGCTTCAGACGTTCACTGCGGGCTGCGGACAATTCTTTATTTAATACGTTAACCTGATCCTCAAGATCACGATATGATGATTCGAGTTGTACAGACATCCTGTTGAAAGCATCAAATGCTTCTTCCAGATTTTGTGCGTGCTGTACATTCGACTGTGACATCTCGACCTCATTGATAAAAATAGTTTCTATTTGCATGAGAGCAAGAAGCATGCCTAAATGCTATATTCAACATTTACAGTAACTTGCAGAATCTGTTGTTTTTGGTTGTCAATTTGTCGACACTGAAATCCATGGAAATTCCCAGTGCCGCTATACACGTGTCAATTATATTTCAGGCAAGCGATTTAAGATGTTTTAGGTTGAGGGGGGAGTAAGAAACGCATAACAACTGACGCACGAAAACCATGTAAAACATGGCCTCTTATCAAAATCAGAGAGCAATCTAGACAGATTTGTTCAATCCGTATTTGCGTAGTTTCTCGACCAGGGTAGTCCGGCGCATATTTAGCAACTTGGCGGCATGAGCAACGACACCATCAGCCTCGCTCAGTGCCTGCCTGATCAGACTGACTTCCATGTTATTCAGGTGTTCTTTCAGATCAATACCGTCACGTGGTAAGCGTGCATCATCAGCCTGTGCAAGATTATCATGCATTTCACTCAGATCAGGCATGGTGTCAGCGTAAACGGCAGGGGTTGCGAGTCCATTTTCAGGGCGGAATTTTTCTGGTAAATCCTGAACATCTGCGAGTCCGAATGGAAACAGGATAGCCAGTCGCTCAATCAGATTTGCAAGCTCGCGTACATTGCCTGGCCATTTAAACTGGCATAGAGCCATTACGGCGGCAGGTGTCAGGCGTACCGAACCTCGTTTTTCATGTTCGATGCGAGAAATTAATTCATTAATCAATAAAGGAATATCTTCGATACGATCTTTTAAAGGTGGCATTTCTATCGGGAAGACATTCAGTCGATAGAAAAGATCTTCTCTGAACTTGTTTTCAGTAATGGCATCTTCGAGATTGCGATGAGTCGCAGCAATAACGCGCACATTGATATCAATACTTTTGGTGCTGCCTACCCGTTCGATTACACGCTCTTGAAGAACACGTAATAATTTAACTTGCATTTGCAGCGGCATATCACCAATTTCATCCAGAAACAAAGTACCTCCTTCTGCAAGTTCAAAGCGCCCCTGGCGAGCACTGATAGCCCCTGTAAATGCGCCCTTTTCATGTCCAAATAACTCACTTTCGAGCAAGTCTGGAGGGATTGCTCCACAGTTGATCGGCACAAACGGTTTATCTCGTCGTTTAGAATAATAATGAATATTACGTGCAACTACCTCTTTACCTGTACCGGTTTCACCCAGTATCAATACTGTCGCTTCAGTCCCCGCAACCTGCTCGACAAGTCGCCGAACGTTTTTTATTTTGCGGCTACTACCGACCAGACTTCTGAATAGCTCAACAGGGCGCTGGGTGCCCGATTGCTCACGGCTTTCCCGGTAAACCTGGGCATTATGTAAAACTGTATTCAGATTGGATTGTTTAAATGGATAGATAATGTAACCGACCTTTAATGCATCATCAGGTCGGGAAGCATCATCAGCAGTATCTGCCGAGATTGAAAATACAGGCAAATTACCATCTATTTTATTGATATTATTATGTAAATTTGCTGATAGCTGTTTAGATATTTCCCCGGTCACGAGCATGTGATAAACATCATCTGTCTGTAATAAATCAATTGCTTCCTTCTCATCAGCTGAGATTATCGCTTCATAGTCAATAAATCCTAATATTTCCTTAAGCTGAACTGCCCTGTCTGCATCTGAATCGATCAGTAAAATTTTATTATGTAACATAAACTGGGTTCCGCTCCGATAACGTATGTGGCTTTTAAGCTCTTGTCTTTATTAAGTATGTTTAACAGATAGGGTAAGTAAAACACTACTTTTACCTTATGTCAAAATTTTGTCGGATATTTTGGTAGGAATTGCGGAATTTCAGGGAGAAAGAGTCCTGTTGTAACGATAACAAATTGAAAAACTTCAGGAAAATGTTTTATATGCGTCTGTCGCCTGCTTACCGGTATTGATTGCCTGTAGATGCTTGCTCATTTGATTTAAGCCTGTTTTACCAAGCCGCATGATCTTACGGTCTGTTTCCATAATCTGGCTGATCCCATCAGCAATATCACTCGCAAATGACGCTATGCTGTTTTGCTCAAAGAAGTGACGCATTAATATCTGTCGATCTGATTCAATTAATATGACCTGCTCCCACTCACCAGATACTGCATGCATTAGCATGCTTTCTGTGAGTCTCGCAACTTCATCCCAGCCATTTTCAGTCGTGAGGGGTATTCCCATTGTATTAGATCTCAGACTCCGGCAGCCGCAGCTTCATTAGCGATACCATCCCAGCCCGCTTTGATTTCATTCATTAGTTTGTGCACTTCCTCCAGAATCGATTCATCGTTATTGATATTGGCCTCAAGTAAACGTCGGTTCATATAGTCATATAAATCATCAAGATTGGCTGCAATTTCGCCACCCTTATCCAGATCCAGGCTTGATCTCAGACCATCAATAATTGAAATAGCCGAACTGATAAAGCGGCCTTTTTCTGTATGCTCACCGCGTTGCATATTCCCTTTTGCTGTACTGATACGGTCTAAAGCGCCTTCCATAAGCATTTGTACCAGTCGATGTGGAGAGGCATCTGAAATGCTGTTTTGTACTCCGACCTGACGATATTCATTTAACACAGTTTGAATATTTGCGTGATTCATTGAGGCACCTTTGTTTTTCATCAGTTGTTATTTACAACACAAAATTTAAAGTTAAATCTAAAAATTATATCTATCTGTTGAGTTCTATTTAACGGCCATTTGTCACCCGGCTTGAGCTATTTTTTCGTAAAATTCGAAATCTGATCCAGCTGTGACTGCAAAAAGTTACCTGTTCCAGAAAGCGTTCCAACTAACTGATCTAATGCAGTAAATTGTGCTCTCAACCTTTTTTCAACCTGTAAAAGACGAGACTCTTCACGTTCAATTCTCAAATCAGCCAGAGAAATTGAAGAATTCAAACCATCTTCGCGAGAATCAATCAGGCCGTCCGGGTTTAATAATGTATCTGCTGCTGATTTCAACCTGACAGCATAGCCCTCTGAGCTATCAGAAAATAACTCTGCCAGCCCGTCAAAATCGGTATTGATTGCACTTTCAAGATCAGTTGAATCCAGGGTTAATTGACCATTTTTATCAAATGCAACACCAACTTCTACGAGATATTTAAAAGAAGTGGTTAGCCCTGTTGGCGGGGAATTGAAAACATTTCTGAAAGTGTTTTCTATATTTAATAAGCCATTGTCACCACTTAACGTGCCGGTTCGCAAGGTATCAATAGTGTCTCTCAGTGCGTTATAACTATCAACGAACTCCTGAACAACTTCAGTAACAGAATCTGTATTCCGCTCTACTTTAAGGTTAACCGCACTGGCAGTTGTTGATTTCAAATTTAATGTAACACCCGTAATCGCATCCGAAATCGTATTGCTGCTACGTGTGATCGTAAAAGTATTGTCTACGACAATCTGTGCATCAAGATTAGCAACCGTATTGATATCTGTGGGATTCAAATTTGCTACATCGGCTGCTGTCCCGGTTAAAGAAATTGCACTTGCAGTGCCTGTATTATTGGATGTTAAAACCAGGTAATTACTGGTGCTGTTTTCACTCACTACGCTCGCAGTAACGCCTACATTATCAGCAGCATCATTAATCGCGCTGCGTAAACCATCTAATGTAAGTGAACCTGCGCCGGTAATCGTAAAAGAACTGGCTCCAATGGTTAACGTCAGGTCACCACCACCCACGGTGGTTGTATCGGTATCTGCAAATACCTTTGATTTGATTTTGTGCGCTTCAGCAAGACGGTCGACCTGGACATCATAGGTGCCTGTTGCCGCCGAACTGTTGGCTGTGGCCGTATAAGAAGTTTCACTCGCTGAAATTGCATTGAATAGTTTAAAATCAGCTACACTATCCAGTTTGCCTATTGATGTCTGAAATGTCGAAATTGCACTGGATAACTGCCCATAAGCACTTAACTGGGCATTGTAATCACTTTTTTTAGCTTCAATTCGACCCAGAGGGACCCGTTCAAAATTGATTAGCCCTGTGATGATGCTTTCTACATCCAGACCAGATCCGATACCTGCTGATGAAATAGCCATAATTTTCTGCCGATAATACTCAAATTACTGTTTCTATAAATGATAGATAGCAAATTTAATGCCAGCCTAGGCTTTCACTTCCAGCAGATTGCCTTCCAGAGTTTCTCTCAGGGATCTTGCTACATCCAGTAACTCTTCTTCAGGAATCTGCCTGATCACTTCTTTGCTTTCAGAATCAAGTACTTTAATCACCGTTCGTCCAGTTTTGTCATCTACACTGAACTGTAGATCACGTTGAATCTGTTGAACAAACTGATTGATTTCCGCAACTGCCTGATTTAATTCTGCCTCATTATCCAGAGACTTCCCTGACTCAAATAATTGTTTACCCTTAGTCTGTTGGAATTGTTCTGGTCGTAAATTGCCGTCAGCGGCCGGTGTTTGCCTGTTGGCAATTACCTCTTGTGTCCGGACTTCAGGCGTATTAACAAATTTTTTAATAGGTGAGGATTTTATTGCGTTATTGTTCCCAGGACGTGAAATTGCCTGTGAGACACTAACTGTATTTTGGTTCACTATAGGATTCATAACCTACCTCCTGCTCTAACTTCAAGATGTCTCCGGGGAATAATCCCCGGAACCATAATCTTGAAGTTATTGCAACAAGGACAATGCTGCCTGTGGCAGCGTATTTGCCTGAGCAAGGATAGATATACCAGCCTGCTGCAAGATCTGTGTACGCGTCAGGTTTGCAGTTTCTGCTGCGAAGTCTGCATCCTCAATACGACTACGTGCAGAAGTCAATGATTCATTGAATGACTGCAAATTAGATATAACCGCTTCAAACCTGTTCTGCACCGCACCGAATGTAGAACGAGTATTCGTGATAGTAGTAATTGAACTATCCAGGCTACCCAGTGCTGCAGAAGCGCCCGCAGATGTTGTCACGTTAATTGTTCCTGTCGCTGTCAGGGTTGATGAGTATCCACCAATACCAGTTACAGCAGTAGTCGATACTGCAACCTGGTTATTTGCTGTCCCTTCAAATCCAACCTGGAATGTTAAAGTACTGGCAGCGCTCAGCAAAGCTGTGCCATTAAACTCTGATGTCTGAATATTTCGTGACAATTCCTGTGTCAGCTGATCCACTTCCTTCTGGATCTGAGAACGTTCAGAGTTACCAATCGCGCCGTTAGCAGCCTGCACTGCCAGCTCACGAATACGCTGCAGGTTATCCGCTACCTGTCCCAGAGACGTTTCAGCCGTCTGACCAAGTGAAATACCATCACCCGCGTTACGAATAGCAACTGCATTACCACGAATCTGCTTGGAAAAGCCTTCTACAATGGCCAAACCGGAAGCATCATCTTTCGCGCTATTAATACGTAAACCAGATGAAAGACGTTGCAGAGAAGTATTTAATGAAGATTGAGTTCTGTTCAGGTTCCTGATCGCGTTCAGTGACGCCAGGTTACTATTTACTATAAGTGGCATGATAGCCTCCAATACTTTCGAGAGCTAACAGACACAATCCATGTTTGTAGTGTCAACCCTATTTTTCTTAGCGGATATAGTAATCACTTGTTACTATTCACCGCTCCCAGATAACTTAACGGCTGCCTTGAAATTATCTTTAATCTTTTTATGAAAAAAAGAATATACTCGAAAATAATATAAGTATCTGTTTTTAATTGATTATATTAAAATCATGCAATTAGAATGGTTATTTATTTCTATTATTTTTCCTGTTTAATGGAAATAAATGCAAAATACTTGTCCTCACCCACATCAACTGACAAGTCAAGATCCATTTGCTCAAGCAAGTTGAACCCGCTTCGTCGTATCAACTCACTCCACATCGACTTTGTTAATACACTATAGTGATTAGGATTATTCTGATGTTGTGCGACGGTATCGGGTGCAGGTACCTCTATATAAAGAAGGCCGCCAGGCATTAAGACTTCATACAAACTCGACAGAGTAAGCAGGGGTGAAATGCTGTGTTCAATACAATGTCGGTTCCAGACCAGATCAAAACTTTCTGACTCAAAGTCAAGGAATGTCTGATCCATCTTATATACCTCAAACTCCTTTCTCTGGCAGATATCTACATCTTCCTGATTAAGTGTAATACCGATTGCATGAAAGCCATAACGGCTGAATTTGTCCAGAGCGACACCCTGTCCACAGCCCACATCCAGAACACGACTGCCCTGAGGTAACGAATAACGCGTAAACAGATGATTCATCATTTGCCTGGTGATTGAATCATGGACTTCAGAGGGAGCCTCCGGATAAGTCTGGGACTCAGCCATTTCCAGAACCTTCTCAATTCTTTTTACATCCTGACAACTTAATTTCATAATTCATCACCAGTTTTTCTTGCTGCTATCAGATCAGCAAGCGCATTTCTGATATTCATGAAAACTGATGGCCAGTCACCTGCTTGCTGCTGACGAAACAGACGCATCTGTGGATACCAGGGTGAATCGTCACGCTCAAGCAGCCAGCGCCAATCCGGTGCATAAGGTAATATGACCCATACCTGTTTGCCCATAGCCCCGGCCAGGTGAGCAACAGACGTATCTACGGTAATAACCAGATCAAGCGCATTGATTATGGAAGCGGTATTAGAAAAACTACTAATTTCTCCATCCAGATTTACAATATCCAAATCGGATATATCCAGTTGATCAACCGAATCTCCTTTTTGAAGACTATAGAATCTCACATCGCCTAGATCAAACAATGGAACAAAATCATCCAGTGAACATGAGCGATTACGGTCATTCTGGTGGGTTGGCCTGCCTGCCCAGACAATTCCGACATTCAACGTAGTGGGATTCATCTTTTGCTGCCACTTACTAACCTCCATCTGATTAGCCTTTATATAAGGTATATCAACAGGAATATTATCAAGATTTATATTCAGAACATGTGGCAGGCTCATCAGGGGAATACTAATATCGTATTGTAATTGCTTGTCACCAACATCCAGCCAGTCGATTAATTCATTTATACCCTCACATTGTTCAAGGATAGCACCAAGTCCCAATTGCGATTCAAAAATGACAATTCCGCCTCTTGCCTGTACCTCGGGCAAGAATCTGATAAACTGGAATGTATCACCATACCCCTGCTCTACATAAACAAGTATTCTCTTTCCGTTTAATTCACGCCCATCCCATCGTTCCCCTGTTACCGAGCGCACACCTGATACTTTACGTTTTAAACGCCATTCATATTCTCGCCAGCCTTGCTGATACTGACCACAAAGTAAATAAGCTAAAGACAGATTAAAATGACCATCTACATAATCAGGATCAAGTTGTATTGACATTAAAAACTCTTTTATAGCATCTTCAGCACGATTTAATCTCTGTAATGCAGCCCCCATATTATTGTGGGCAATTGGATTATCTGGTGCAAGATCAATAGAGGTTGAATAACAGTTAATCGCAGCCTCGATATTACCATCCAACTGTTCCACTGCGCCCAGGTTTAAATACAGGTCTGCATAATCAGGTTTATAATTTATTGCTTTGTTATAGTAATCACGCGCCGTGTCAAGCTCACCAATACTTTGAAATGAGAGACCTGTATTGTGCAACAACTCAGGATTGTCAGGTGCATATTCGAGTGCCTTTAAAAAATAACTGACTGATTCCTGATAATCATGATTCTGGTAAAACAATCCGCCCAGATTTGTATAGGCCTCAATAAAATCACTATTACAATCAATTGCCTTAAGATAATCATCAATTGCGGCATTCCATTCCTCCAGCAACTCATATACCAATGCACGATGATAATATGCCATCTCATTCGCGGGTTGTAGCTCAACACATATAGTATATTCCTCTACTGACTCCACTAATTTATTCAGGCCTTTATAAACAGTTGCCAGGCTATTGTGAAAATAATATTGACCAGGCAAAAGCCTGATAGCTTCTTTGAGGAAAATCTCAGCAGTGCCGAAACTACCCAGTTCCATATGAACCAGACCAGACAAATTAAACACATAAGGATTTTGTTCATCCTGACTACGTAACAAGTCAGTTATTTGTGCTGATGATTGTACTTCACCATTTTGTAAAAATAAATTTGCCAATAACATTAAAACTTCCTTATTATCAGGTTCGGACTTCAATATCTCCTTGTAATATAATTTTGCAATATCAAGCTGCTCATTTTTATGATATGAGAATCCCAGGTCTTTCATTTCTTCAACGGAAAGATTTCTCTGAATAAGGATAATATTTTCAGTCTGACCTGATAATTCTTTTTCTTTTTTGGACAATACTGAATAAATTATATTGAAAACAGTATCCCAGTTACCTGCTTGAGACTGACGATACAATCTCATTCCCGGATACCAGGGGCTGCTACTACTTTCCAGCATCCAACGCCAATCAGGTGTATAAGGTAATAAAACCCATACTGGCTGCCCCATAGCTCCAGCCAGGTGCGCAACAGATGTGTCAACACTAATGACAAGATCAAGATTAGCTATTGCTGCTGCGGTCTGACTCCAGTCACTCAGATATTCCGTAAAATCATGGACATTAAAATTACACTTACTAATAATTTCATTTGTTTCACTACCAACCTGAAGACTGATCAATTGTACATTTCTAATACTGGCTAGTTGATTAAAACAGGACAACTCACACGACCTGTTGTGATCATTTTCATGCCGGGAGTTTCCTGACCATACAATACCAACCTTGTAACCTTTGATAACAGAAAAACGCTGTTTCCAGACTTCAATATCATCTGCGCCTGCATGTAAGTAGGGAACATGAACAGGCATATTATGCGGAGTTATATTAAACAAACCTGCGAGTGACATCAGAGGAATACAAGCATCGGCAAACGTCCCTTCAGCAGGTGATTCTACTATCTCATCAACACCTTTTAAATTGCCTAATAACTTTTTCAGACCCTGCTGACATTCAAGGATTAAATACTGGCAACGTGCACGCACGTCAGGTAAAAAGCGTACAAACTGTAAAGTATCACCGATCCCCTGCTCAGCAATCACTCGTATAGTCATATCCGGAGATGGCTCGCCATTCCAGCGTGGAAGATCAGTATTGACAGATCTCCCCGGTATAGCAAGTCTGTATTCATATTCACTCCATCCTCTATCATAATCACCTTGTAACAAGTACAACAGACCTTTATTATAATGAGCAAGAATATGATCATCCTGTAATTGTATAACCTTATCCAAATTACGCATCGATGCGTTTATGCGGCCTTCTTGTAGAAAAATAGCAGCCAGTCCATTATATCCAGCAACATAATCCGGATTAATAGTTATTGCTTGCATGAAATATGTTCGCGCCATATCCAGATCATTGCGCAGTAAATATATTTTACCCAGATTATTACAGGCAATTTCATTGTCCTCAATCGCCAGTACATTCTGATACAACACTATAGCATCAGAAAATAAACCTTTTTCTATAGCATGCTGTGCCAGCCTCATTAGATCATTATCACTTGAATGAAATAATTTTTTTTCAATCTCACATTTAACCTGTCTTAACACACCCGGCCAGTCACCCGGCTTTCCCTGTCTGAATAACTTCATTCCCGGATACCATGGACTATCTTCTCTCTCTAGCAACCATCGCCAGTCAGGTGAAAAAGGTAATAACAAAAATACTTGCTTGCCCAACGCACCTGCCAGATGTGCAACAGAAGTATCTACCGTGATAACAAGATCCATACAACTAATTGCTGCAGCCGTATCAGCATAGTCATCCAGCCCATCATTTAAATCCTCTATTATCCCAATAGGTAGCTCGTCAATTTGTTGTAACGCAGCACCTTTCTGAAGACTATAAAAATGAATATCATCCATCTGCAAAATATCTGAAAAATCCTGTAAACAACAAGATCGATTAGCATCATTTTCATGCCCCGGGTTTCCCGCCCACACGATTGCTGTTTTATAACCAGGTATTTTTTCAAGCCTCTTCTTCCATTTTCTCAAAGACGATATTTCAGTCATTAAGTAAGGAATACTATCAGGTAGATTTTCCAGATTAATCTGAAGGATACAGGGTAACGACATCATTGGAATGTAGTAGTCAGCATCTACTGTATCATGGTCTATATTATCAATAGCCTGATCTACGAAGGAATAATTATTAAATAATCTTATTAATGATCTGGCACATTGAAGCGTAATTGCAGCACCTTGTTTCTTCAGTGCTGGCATAAACCTGAGAAACTGTATTGTATCGCCAACTCCTTGCTCGGCAATTACAAGTAAATGTTTACCTTTAAGATCCTGTCCTGTCCATTTTTTAATATTAGTATCAGGTATCAATCGCTGACCTGTTGTAAAGCCCCATTCATATTCCTGCCAACCTTCCTGATAGTTTCCTGTTAACAGACAGGCAATGGCATAGTTAAAATGAGCCTGAGCAAAATCCGGGTTAATCGCTATTGCACGTTTAAAATATACAATCGCATCCTGAGCATTATTCAAACCTTGAAGCGTATTTCCCAGGTTGTTCATAACTTCATAATCATCGGGGTTTATCGACAAGGCTTTTTCGTAGCAGTGCTTTGCATCTGGCAAGTTATGTTGCAGTTTTCTGATGTTACCCAGATTATTATAACCTGCGGCTACCATAGGTTTGTCATCTATAGCTTGATTCAGATACAAAACGGCTTCATCCAGCCTGCCCTGGTTCTTGAGTGCAATAGCGAGGTTATTTAAGGCATCAAAATGTCCTGGTATGAGATCAAGACAGCGCCTGTATATTATCTCTGCTCGGGGATTTTTCCCTTGTGCAATAAGCTCAGCGCCCTGACCCAATAATTGATCCAATTCTCTGGGATAATTTACATCAACACAACCTGATAGCCTTGATTTTATTGCCGTGCAGACATTCTGCATTACATCATTCCAGCATCCAGGTTGTTGTTGTCTGAATATTCTCATCCCCGGATACCAGGGTGAATCATCTCTATCCAGCATCCAGCGCCAGTCAGGTGCAATAGGCAGTAACAACCAGACTGTCTTACCCATTGCACCTGCCAGATGTGCAACAGATGTATCAATCGTTACTATCAGATCAAGCTCTCTAATAAAATTAGCGGTATCAACAAAGTCATTTATCTGTTCATCAAGATCATATATTTTTTCCTGAAATGAAATATTTTTAAGTTGATCTCGTGCATCACCCTTTTGTAGACTTACCAGGGAAATATTTTCTATAGCTGCCAATGGCTCAAAGCACGATAATGGACATGCCGGATTACGATAATTATCATGTTTGAATTTTGGTTGTCCGCCCCAAACAATTCCTACTTTTAGTTTATCTCCCGGTATCGTCAGTTTTAACTTTGTTGTATCAGCGTCTACAGGTTTTAAATATGGAACATCTGCTGGAACAGAATCAAGGTCAGTATTAAAGTATTTTGGCAAACTCATCAATGGACACATATAATCAGCATCTACATGAGTACGCACATCGCTTGCAATACAAATTTCATCCAAGCCCTCACACCATTCAGATATGCCCCTTAAAGGCTCCCTTGTATGAAGGAGAATACCTGCTCCGCGTTTCTTTAATAGTGGGATATAACGCAAAAACTGTAATGTATCGCCAAAACCTTGCTCAGAATAAACCAGAATAATTTTACCTTCCAGGTTGTGTCCTTCCCACCGAGGTATATCCAGTTTGTATTGCTGCACACCAGATATCATCCATCGCCACTCATATTCATCCCATCCAAGCTGATATTGGCCTTGCAATAAGTATGTCAACGATAAATTTAAATGTGCATCCGGATAATCTGGTTGGATGCTGATCGCCGTGTCATAACAGGTAATAGCTTTCTCATAAAGACCACACTCATGAAATAACGTGCCAAGATTGTTCAGTAGTTCGACAGAATCAGGTTGTAGGTTCAGACCTTTTTGATAATTCTGCTCTGCCGCTTCAAGCTTACCCTGGTCCTGTTGTACCTCTCCGAGGTTATTAAATATTTCACACGACTGAGTATTAAATTCCAGTGCGGAGAGATATAACATCTCAGCTTGCGAGAATAGCTTTTGCTTTTGCTTTATAAGTCCTAGATTATAATATGTCTGCCAACTATCAGGTTCCTGTGTTAACAACAGTGTATATTGTTCACTGGCCGCTTCCAGATTACCCAGTTCCAGATAACATCGTGCCAGGCCTTTAACCACATCATTATCAGCACCTATCGTGTTTTTATAATCACTAAGAATATCAAGTGCCTGCTGATAGAATCCATTCTCAAGTAATAATTGACCAAAAAGCTTATTTGCATCCATATTATCTGGCTGTAAAAACAATAACTGTTCACAGTATTTAATAGCTTTAGTTAAGTTATTTGCTTGATAATACAGATTTGAAATAAGATAAAGAACCCTGTTCTTAAACTCAGAATCACTTTCAAGGATTTTCAGGTATGCAGACTCAGCATCTTTTAATTCTCCTTTCTGATGCAGAGAAAATGCCTGATTAAAAATATCATGTATATTTTTCATTTACATCAGTAAAATCTTACTTCAGAAATCCCCATTCATTCAGGGTAGATAATAAATTATCGGCCATATGAGACCAGGTGAATTTTGCAAGATCAATACCGGCCTGCTTTCCGAGATTTTCGATTTCAATACGATTATGATATGCATACTCAATCTTTTCTATCAACTCATGTAAGTCGGGCTCATCCCAAGTGGCATAATGCACATTATTCTCATCACGGTATTCTTTAATTGAATTATTTTCGAGCAAAAGACTATTCTTGTCAGTAATTACATCTTTATGACCCGTACAATATGTAGCAATAACCGGTTTAGAACACGCCATATACTCCATTAAGACCAGGTTCGTTCCACCTTCACTTCTATTAGGAAAGATACCTATATCGGTTTTACTGAACAGATCTCTTAATTCCTCATGAGGCACAATCTCACAAGTAATTATTTTTTCAGCATCCAACCCGTTTATTTCATAGATATGTGACATGATACTCGACCAGTCTCCTTCACTATACTCATATTTAATATGTGGTGAATATGACATGGTAAGCATGGATTGAGGCCAATAGTTTACCCATGCGTTTACCAGAATAATATCATCGTACTTTTGCTGTAAATATGAAACGGCTTTTAATACCAGATCCTGACTTTTACGTAGCTCAAATTTACCACCAGAAAATATAAAAAACCCCTCATGCTGTTTATTTTCAACAGGATAAAATAGTGTTTCATCAATCCCCTGTACAAGCACATCACAATTCTGTATCCCCATTTGTTGTAATTGTTCTACTGCCCAGCTTGATCCCGCCAGAACCAAATCAAAAAAACGTGCATTATTGACAGCTTCAGTTGAAAGGTCTCTTTCAAAAAAGGTATATCCTATATTGATTTTTCCTTTTACCGGATAGATCAGATCCAGACTTTCTGCACCGATTGATGTAAACACCAGCCCGGGTATATATTTGTTCCCGTTCTCACCCCAGTCGTCATATTCCAGACTGAAGACATCGGTCTTATTGCCTAATTCTTTGCGCAGATATGAAGAACAGACTCCCCATCCATAGTTTTCTCCTTTTGGTAGCACCAGGACCAGAGGTAATTCTTTGTTCTCAAGAATCAGGTTTACAAGCCTGAGATTTGTGTCCGCATCCTCGTAAGATGGATTTTTCTCTATTGCCTTTATGTAAAAGGCTTTAGCATCAGTAAACTGTTCACATTGATAAAACAGATTGCCCACATGATTAAATATTTTTTCATTTTTACATGCAGTCTGTTTCATCATTGACTGACTAAAAACCAGAGACTTACTTACATCAGCTATAGCTGAATATTGCTTCAAAATGTGATACAGGACATCACAATTAATTGCACCTTGAAAATGAATATTATCTATAATAGCAGCGGCCGCATTCTTCCTGTCTGTATTCACCAGACACTGCATCTGATACAGTATTGCTTCGTAATAATCTCGATTTATCAGCAATGAATTCCTGAATGATATCTCTGCTGCCTGATAATTTCCTGCCTGCATTAATAGTCGCCCAAGCAATATGTGTCCATCAGCACTAGCAGTATTATTCTCCAGATAAACCAGAGTGGCATTAATTGATTTTTCCAGTAAATCATCATTGGAAATATCTTGTATCAATTCGTCATATTTGCCAAGATAATCATTATTCATGCGATCTATACGATACCTGCTGTACAGAAAATCAATATCAACTTCATTCTCAAAAATGTCACTCAGCATACCAGCCTGTGATTGTATTAAACCTGATTTTAACTGTTCATGTGTGAAGTATTCACGTAGTGTCTTGAGAGTTTCTTTCCTTTGTTGGCTAATCAGTTCTGAATCTGAAGGATATCGCTGATATATCAGCTCGTAATTGTTAATATGACTACCTGTATTTGATCTGGTAACATTTTCAGTGTCTCCCACACGCCTTCTTATTTCATAAGTATATTCAGAGACGAGACCACAACGTTTATCACGAATATATCGTAAAATAAAATCCCAGTCTTCAAATGATTCCAGTACCTCATCGAAATAGCCCGCTTCCTCCAGGCTCAATCTGGTATGCGCGCAAGCAATAACCGGGATACTATTTGTAACATGCATAGAATCCTCAGTCGTATCGACTCGAGCATAATGATTATCTCTTTCTATTTCCTCAAGTGTTTCGTTTTCAAAAACCAGTGTACCCAGTGAAAAAGCAAAGTCCAGATTATTAGCCTGTATAAAATCAACAAGCGTTTTTACATGTCCGGGTAAATAAATATCATCATCATCCAGATATGCAATAATGTCACCGCTCGCTATTCTCAGTGCCGTATTTCTTGCTGCACCAGGTCCTTTTTTGAAAGTATGTTGCAGGAACTGTATTTTTTTATTGGTACGATATTTCTCCTCAATCTCATCGAGTGATTCTCCTGCATCATTTACAATGAGACACTGCCAGTTTTCGTAGTCCTGCCCAATAACCGATGTTATCGCCCGGTCGAGAAGGTAGCTACGATTACATGTGGGGATGATAATAGATACCAGCGGACTTTCTGACATTAATTTCGCCCTGTTCCAAGTATTGCATTACGCCATTCATCTACATGATCATTTAACATATGATTCCCCCTGACCCATTGCATGAGAACATCACCTTCTTTGTAAGCTGCATCCAGATCATGAATTCTCTCACGAATAGCATTTAGCCACTCCTGCTTGTTATTTCTGATGCATTTAACAGGAGCATCCTGATAAGGGTATATGTCTGTACAGATAACTGGCCAACCAAACACACCATATTCGAGTAACCTTAAATTACTTTTTGCCTCATTAAACGGATGTACTTCCAATGGTGCAATAGCAAGATCCAGATTCAAACTGGCAAGCTTGCGTGCATAATCTACAAATGATTTTTCAAACTCGTGATTTTCTGCAACACAGGATTTTATTTCGTCAGGGCACATCCCAAAGAATATCCAGTCTATTTCGTTCGCTGTTTCCTTGACTATATCCAGGATAAATGCAAGATCACCACCATGTTGTTGCGCACCTGCCCAGCCTACTCTGGGGCGTAACGATTGTGCACGTAATGAGCCAAGGTCCTCCCATATTTCATTCTCCAGATAATTTGGAATAACATGAATTTCTTCTATCATAGTTTCACAATATGCTCTTAGTGGTTCCGTTGTAACAATCATTCGATCTGAATAGCTCAGTGCCTCTCGAAGTCTTGACCTGGCATCTCTTGGTGCAATTTTTTTAAACGGATTATCATCCGGAAGGTCAGTTACAAGATCATCTATAGTCAGAATAATGTCCGTATCAGTGTATTTTTTATAATTGTTTAATGCATTAAGTGGCTCATCTGCAATCGGAGAATGAAAAACAATTACATCAGGATCAAGTCGTTTTAACTCAGGGAGTGAGAGAAATCTCTGCACGTTTATTTTTCTGGATGTAGATGAATCTGTCTGACATACACCCATTCTTTCCAACATCCTGAAAGGGGCCTTTATTCTGTACTCTCCAGCACCTCCACTCAAAGGAGCACCATATGCACGCGGAATGTCATGGAATGAAGTATCCCAGTTACACACTGCTTGATGCTCAATTTCTACTGTATTACTGACCAATGAAAGGTTGCGATTATAGAAAGGATCATTTCCAAGTCTGTTGGTATACAATTTGTAAAAGGTATCCAGCTCCTGCTCGTATCTTATTGTCCTATTTGCGCTTGTTATACCGTCTCGATTTTTCGCTCTTGTACTGACGCCACCATGATGAAGCATATTGGCAAAGGGTGTCCATACCACACGAGCACCCTTCTCTCTCGCTCTCAGACACATATCTACATCATTGTATAAAATCGGAAAATTTATATGGTCCATGCCACCAATAGTCTTGAATATTGATTTGCTAAACAACATACATGCACTGGAGACAGCAGTCACTTCTCTTATTATTTGAGCACTGCCCTGAAAGCCCATATCATTGACATTAATACTATTCGCATACGTACTATCAACAATTGAAGATTTTCCGAGTACATATCCGGCATGTTGTATTTTTCCATCTCCGGGTGAAAGCAACCGTGCGCCAACAATATCTACATCATCACGCTGACATAAATTCATCATTCTATTTAACCACTGGTCCTGAATAACCAGCGTATCGTTATGCATAAGAAGTATATAGTCACCCACTGATTTCTCAATAGCTGAATTAACCATCGCAGAAAAATTAAACTCATCAGACCATCTGAGTAACTGTATTTTCCCAGGATTACTCTCAATAACTCTTACAAGATAATCCCTGACATCGGGGTCATCACTATCATGATCAATTATAATAATTTCAAAAGCCGAATAATCTGTTCTGGCGAGAATAGTATCAATACAAGGCTGTATATACTCAAGTAAATTTCTGGTAGGCAGTATAATCGAAACCATTGGCGTCAGTTGGTGTTTATAATTAATACAGAATGATCCTGGATATAAACCTCTTTTAATTTCAGCATCCAACCCTCTTTTAGCAAAGTCGGCTTGCATAATGCTTTTTTGCAACTCTTCATCATCATTGTTATCTAGTGGAACATGGAACAGGACGTCCTCAATATTACCTATAGCCGCATTCCCGTACTGCCAGGCAGTTTTAAAAGCTAAATCATAATTGGTTAACTCGCTATACCCCTGATAACCTCCCACTTCTTCGAATGCTCTCCGCTCAATCAGAGCAAACAACCCAATATAGTTCACTGACCTGAGTAGATCTATATCAAAATGAGGCTTGAAGTATGGATTCAGTCTTTCATCTTTTTCATTAATGACATCATGATCAGCATAAACATATTTCCAGTCGGGATTATGAAGAATATAATCAGTGCATTTTAACAATGCATGTGTCTCAAGGGTTACGTCATCCGGATGGAAACAGATCCAGTCTGCACCAACCCTGTCTACTTCCTGATTAATTTTCTGATTCAAATTATTCTCGTCATACCTGACCCACTCAACCATATCCAGTTGTGTTAAATCGTTTTCAGGTGAAGGATCCAGTGAGAAAATTGATAACCCCCATTCTTCATATATCTGAACCGATAGAGAACTCATAATATTTGCTAGTACCAGAGTGTTAATATTCTTCAGAATAACAATAATATGTATACCTGGCTTTATGACTGCTGATTCAATACGTCGCAGCATAAGATCAACATCCATCTGACTCAATCTATGTAATTCTATCCAGTCCTGGTATTGATCACTCTCATTCTGTACTTCCTCACTAACTCCTGACATTTTCAGTGCCGCAAGTTCTGCTCTTGAATTAAGCATAACCAGATTTCTTGCATTATTAATTTCTGTTACATTTGTTGGATACATAGCAAACAAGCGTTCAAGTAATGCTGGGTAGCGTTTCTTTTCTCGAAACAACATACTACTTTGAGATTCGCTTTGAACAACATTCACGGTTCTTTGTTTTATATGATAGAAATCTGTGTATTGTGAATACCTTAGCCAGAGCTCCCAATCTTCAAATGCGGTAAATGACTCATTAAAATATCCGCCAAGTTCAAGTAATTCGCGCTTGTGAGCAATAGAATTCACAGGAATATAGTTATTGGCCAATAATGTTGATCTGGAAAACTCCATATCTTTATAGCGTTGATCAATCCCCATAACGGTATCTTGACCCGCTGATTGTTTCTTGAAGATATAACCAGCATCTGTATAAACAACAAGCTCCTTCCTTATTGCAAAAGCATTAACGACTGTGGAAAGATGACAAGCCAGATATTCATCGTCATCATCCAGATAACAAATAATCTCACCTGATGAATTATGAAGCCCTGTATTTCGTGCAGCAGGTAGACCTTTATTATGCTTATGTGTAAAATAAACCACCCTGCCTGCCGGATCAACTGACTTGGCAATTTGTTCAACATCCTGCCCGGCATCATTAATAACAATAGCTTCCCAATTATTATAATCTTGCGAGACGATCGTTTCTAGCGCATGTATAAGCATATCCGGACGATTATAAGTAGGAACAATAATACTAACCAGTGGTTGTTTATTCATGACCACCTTCTCTTGAAATAAAAGCTTCATACCTGTTTATCATTTTCTATGTCCCAGTATTTGTTTTCATTCCAGCTTTCATGCGAACTGGACTATGATAGTTAAGCTGATCATAAGAATCTCGATGACACAGAAGCAGGTCTTCATCATTATCACTGATATATTTATATGCCTCATCAGATAACTTCATTTTATTAACAACCATATGCAAATAATCAGGTGATAACTGCATACCTTCTTCCAGGTAGCAAACTATCTGACCCGTTGCAAATGTAAGTGCTGACCTAATTGCTTCAGTCGAACCAGTATGTACGTTATGACAAAAATACTTTAGTTTGGCTACTGTTATAATCGATTCAGCAAGACTCTCAAGATTCTCGCCAGCATCATTTACAAGCAGTACTTCCCAACGGGTATATTTCTGGGAAACTATAGACAACAGTGACTTTTGTAACAATGCAGGCTGATTAAATGTTGTTATCACAAATGAAATCAATGGCGCATCAACAAGCTGCCGACGATAGTTTGTAGCCTGTATTCGTATAAGTTCATTTTTTATATAAGCTGCTCTCGATACTGAAATATTGTCTTTTGTATCAGCATGATTTGTTAACCTGGTATCTATTTGTTTCCAGATTCGTTCTTCCTTACCTTGAATCAATTTTTCATCCAGATTCGTTAGTACTTTTTCGGCAATACATAAATGATCGTCCAATGGATCATTTGAGCTATAAAATGCATTAGAAACCTGACCTGTATGGACACGGTAACCAACTGTCGGTTTATTCAAATAAATAAAATTGGTATTATCCTGAGCCAACCTGACCCACATATCCCAATCGCCAGCACCCTTTATTTGTGGATCAAGCAACCCTGCAGCCACAAATTCCTTTCTTCTCATAACAGCTGCAGGAGGCGAAATATAGTTATCGTAAACCAGCAGATCAGCAAGCTCGTTGCGGCCACCAAAATAAGAGAAAGGCATATGCCCGGGATGTCTTGCTAACTCCAGAATATTATCGTTATCGTCTACCCAAAAGCATGGTGAATAAGCAAGAACACACTCAGGATGCTCTTCAAGCGCCGCGATTGCATCACTTAAATGACCTGGATAATAAAAATCATCTGATGGCAATATCGAAAAATATTTTCCGCTACCCGAGCGGTAAGCTTTGTCACTATTAGCAACCATGCCAAGGTTTTCTTCATTCCTGATATAGGTGAGACGCTTATCGCTCAAATACTCGGATATCACTTCATCACTATTATCAGTTGACGCATCATCAAGCACGATGAGTTCAATTCCCTCGATATCCTGCGCCAGTACACTTTCAATACATTTGCGTGTATATTTTGCATTGTTATACGAGATAACTGCGACTGTAATTATTGGCAATTCCTTGACTAACACCCTAACAACCTCCAGTCGAAAATTCATTAAGACTTTGGCATATGATATTCACTTCATCAGCAGTTAAATAAGGATCTATAGGCAAACTTAGTATTTCTGATGAAATTTTTTCAGTGATGGGATAGTCATCCTTGCGAAACCCCTCATCCAGATAAGCTGATTGCAAGTAACATGGGACAGGGTAGTGAATGTGCCAGCCAATCTGCTTTTTATCCAGAAATCGGGTAACTTCATTTCTATCTCTGGTTCGAACCACAAACTGATGCCAAACTGGCTTTGCCCAGCCTGGATTAACAGGTAGTGTAAACTTACTCTTATCGAGTAACGCACGATAGTTTTCTGCAATATCTGACTTTCTGCTATTCCATTCATCCAATTTTTTTAATTTTACCCGCAGAAAAGATGCTTGCACTTCATCCAGTCGAGAATTAACACCCTTAACCATATGCTCATACTTATTAACAGACCCGTAGTTACGCATTAGCTTAATCTGTTCTGTTAATTCCTGATCATTCGTTGTAATTGCTCCTGCATCTCCCAAGGCGCCAAGATTTTTACCCGGGTAAAAACTGAATGCTGCAGCATCTCCCAGGCCACCTACCCTGATATCCTCATGGTACGCGCCATGAGCTTGCGCAGCATCTTCTATGATTTTTATATCTGCCTGACTTGCAATTTCTTTTATCCGTTTCATACTTACAGGCAATCCATATAGATGCACAACAATAATAGCTTTTGTATTTTTGTTAATTGCATGCTCAAAAATCTCGCCGTTTATATTATACGTGTCCTCATATACATCTACCGGAACGGGTTTTGCTCCCGTTCGGGACACTGCCAGCCAGGTCGCTATAAACGTATGAGCCGGTACGATAACTTCATCACCTTCACCTATCCCGTATGCTTTCAGGATTAAGTAAAGCGCATCAAGGCCATTTCCTACACCTAAGCAATATTTGACCCCACAATATTCTGCAAATTCATCTTCAAATTGAACTACCTCATCACCCAGGACAAGATAATCTTCATTCAGAACATGTTGAAAAGCACCTGTTAGCTCTGAGCTCATAACCTGATTTTGTCGCCTGACATCATAAAAAGGAATATTCACACCTGACTCCTGACCGCTGCCAGAAAATCATCGTATTCACGAAAATAGTCACCTTCATCAAAGAAATCTGACGCCAGGACCATACAAACAGCACCGGATGAAAAATTATCAATTTCTCGCCACATCATTGATGGCAAATAAAGCCCTATATATGAGCGATTAAGATGATAGGTATATTTATTTTCACCATCATCAATTCTGATATCGAAACTACCTGACATCGCGATTACTAGCTGCTGGAGGTTTTTATGTCCATGACCTGCTCTTGATGCTCCGCCAGGAACATCGTATAAATAATAGACCCGCTTTATATCAAATGGCACTTGAACACCACTTTCAACAAAAGAAAGATTTCCTCTTGGATCATGCATTTTAGGCAAGTCAATTAACCTGCAATCCTTTAAAGTCATAGCCTAACCTTCCAGATCGATTTCAAAAAATTCATGTATGACACCGCCAGCGCCGAACTCTTTCTTGAACTCATATAAACCCACATTAAGGTTATAGCCCATATCTTCAGTACTAACGCCGAAATTAAAAAACTGTATGTTCTTCTCAGCAGCTGATTTAATACAACTCTCGTACAAAGCATCCAGCCCTCCTGAATCACAACCCTTCTGGCTAGTAGCACTGTATTGCACATGCCATACATTTTGGCTCTGAAACAAAACTATTCCTGATTCTACTTTCCCATCGAATAAACCTGCGATAAATTTAATTTCATTTGGGAATCTATTATAGAGATCAGTAATCTCATCAAGGGTATGCACAGGTTTCGCATCATGTTTACGTTTCAGATTTTCACATAAAACATCCCAGATAGCTGATGAATATTCGACCCCTTCCTGAATATCAAGAACATTCTTTTGTGCTTTCTTTACTCCACGTTGTCGCCTTGATGAGACTTTTAGCCTGTTATTTAAATTAATTGCTGAAGATAAGTCGCATCGATAACATTTAGCATTCATGCGAAATAGTGCATAGACATCATCTTGTGCTGGTGCCTGATGATACATAGCGGGAATAGCCTTATAACGGAATTTACTGAAACCGTTATCGGCATAATATGAGCAAATTATTTCCATAGCCTCTACCATTCGGTTACCGCGCAATATACCATCATGCAAAATCCCACCGTAAGTTAATCCTGGGTGGCTCATTACTACAGATGGATCAACTGGATCTTGCGCCGCTGGCAATACACCAAGAATATCATCGTCCTGCATTATCATAATAGACGTATCACTAAATCTGTTCCCATGGTAAGACAAGAATTTTCGCCTGTGTATAAACGTTGACATATATGATCTTTCACAGCACATATCCCAGTCGTCTGCATCGGATTCATTGTATCGATGCAACCTCATCAGTATTCTTCACAGATAGCTACACCAAAGCCATCTTCTCCAAAATTGTTACCATTATAAAAACAATACTTATTACCAAAAGCCTCAATAACTGCAGAATACATAACAGCTTCTGAATCCCACCCTGCCTCTGAAACATCCAGCCCCATAAGATTATCTTTACGATCCCAGCTAAGGCCATCATTTGATCTGGCATATCCTAATCGATAACCCTCCAGTGATTTTCGTCTAATTGAATAAAATAATTCATAGTCATCATTTGAGTTCTTAACTACCCATGGCCGTCCAAAACCATGCTCATCGTCGGCTGTAATATTCAAACAAGGTGCTCCACAGCTTTCCCAGTTTATGCCATCGGATGATTCCAGATATTTCAGGTTATAAACCGGCTTTTCTTTGTTTGATAATGTCACCCAGTCTGAACCCGACACATACCATAGTCGAAAAAACCCCTTCTCTTTTATAACAAATGGGCCGCCTCTGAAATACAATTCTCCAGGACTGCGCTCAAGCACAGGCGTTTCCTGGTATCGCTTGAATGTTAGGCCGCCATCTGTACTCACAGCAAGTCCGGTAAGCAGGCGATACCTGATTTTTTTACCCAGCTCAAATCCTGCGTAGTACATATAATATTTTTGGTCATCTACCTGAACAACGCTGCATACCAACACTCCATTCTCATCAAATGTTCCTGGTCTACCAATATCAAGCACACACTGTTCAGAATAATCAAGAACCCGTACCGGGTCATGCGCATCGAGATCGACCCATCCTGGACGCCCTATAAATTTATCATCACAACAAGTAATATAAACTCTTATAACATCATCATTAATTCTGACAGGAGTCGGAATCATCGCATGTGTCTTTGCCCAGGAGTGCACACCCTCCGGTCTGTAGACAAGACCCAACTTACGCCACTTCATAATCAGGCTTTTACCCGACTAATACGCCTGGCACTGCCTTTAGGCTCCTGCACCACACCTTTAACAACCCTGTCTTCATCGACATTTTTAACAACTACTGCACCCGCGCCGATAATACAATCACTCTGGACCGTTATATTATTTGAGATTGTGGCATTGACTCCGAGAAAACAATTTTGATCTATTTCAACATAACCAGACAAAACTACATGAGATGCTATAAAACAATTATCTGAGACTTTTGAGTGATGGCCAATATGATTACCACTCCATAAGACAACGTTATTTCCAATTTTCACAAATGGCTGTACCGTATTATCCTCAAATATAAAACAATGCTCTCCTAATTCTACATTCTTCCATACAAAAGCATTTGAGCTTATATACGATGCAGCATGATAGCCCTTTCTTTTCGCTTCAAGATATAACCGTGTACGCAACCGATTCAGTTGTGTATACACTGCAGCAACAAAGAAAAAATGTTTATCCGGCTCATACAGAGTTTCTATTGTTTCAAACGCGACTACTGGCAGTCCAAACATTTCACTTTTGTGCAGATATTCAGATTCCACAGAGAATGCAACCACTTCATATTCAGAATCATAAGTAAAATATTCGTATGCAATTTCTGCAAATGCACTGTCACCGACTATAATTATTTTTTTACTCTTATTCATATCTGTCTCATATCATCAAGGATGAACAATCAATATATCTTCACGCCTGTTTGCCATAGGAAGGTCTGGAGTCTGCGGCAAAATATACGCATCAAATCCTTGTATCCTGGCGCGTTGAACGATTGCCTGTATCACACTGTCATCTATCTGATTATTTTCAATCTGATCGTATTTAACTACTGGTGGAGTTTCAGTTTTCATGAATTTTTTATGAAACTTAACCCCGGCCTCACTGGAAAAAAAACGCTTACGTTTGGAAATGTTAGGTATATCCCCTATTAACATCTGCCCCCCTTCTGCCAGCAGAGAAAGTGATCGATCAATAAACTTCCATAAATTAGCTTCAACAAAAACATATTGAATAACACTGTATACCAAAATGACATCTACCTTACCTGTCAGATTGTTAAAAAGACTAGCTATCTCCGGATAATATCCCGGTATCTTTTCAACACCTGGACTATCAGGTAACAGCGATAACATTTCTTCTGAGTCCACCAGATACAATTTATGTTTTTGGTCGTTGCAACGATTTGTCAACATTACAGGCAATTCACTGCAACCAGTCCCAATATCCAATACTGTTTTATGGCTTCCCTTAAGATTCGTGAGCTTTTTTTCAATATCACGTAAAATAGCCGGCTCTGAACCTTCTCTGTAGCTATCAGGGAAGCCTATTTTTTCAAAACAACTCAAGTTATCGTCCAATGCCATTTTTTTAAAGTCACTAAACTTGAGGTTTTCATATTTACTATAATCAACCATTTATCGTCTATTCCTGTTACAACTTCCGCAAACGCAAACACTTTTCAAAAATGAACGTCAAACTAATCTCCCTCAATTAATGCGTCCAGTGCATTGACAACCTCGTTCGCATCAATACGATAATCACAGTGATAGTCTGATGTATGTGTCCCTGCTATTTTTTCACCAAAAACATAGCGTAAGTCCTGACCTATGATTCCGGCAATATTCGATAAAAATGTTCCCTCCTCCCAGTCTTTTGAAATAAGAAAGAGTACTTTTACATCAGCAGGTGAAAATAAGATATTTGTAAACCCTGAACTGCCTGGCCCGGCAATTATTTCTGCATGATTAAAAAGTGATAACTTCTCTTCAAATGATAATGTATCAGGTGAGACGACTTCGAACCCATATCGTTTAAATATTTTCTGTATTTCGATTTCATTTTCCAATCTTCTGAATGCAGCTCTTTCTCTGCTTATAAACAGACGTTTTGCCCCTTTTGAGGATCTGCTTTCAGGTTTGAAAAACAGATCCCTCATTAACTTGATTGCCGTATTTGAAATAACAACATCACATGCCTTGATATGCGTATCCTTCTTCAGGTTTATTGGCATGGTGCTTAAGGCTGATGGCATCACGAGTCGTTTACAGTGATAAACTCTGCCAGCCTGCATAAGGATTATTTTACGATTATGTCGGTTTACTATTCTCAGTAGTGCTTCCTGGTGTGGGTCAGCGACACTGACTGCATCCACCAGTAATGGTAAATGCGCATATTCTGATAAGCCATCAAGTGCGATTAAACGTGGTAAATACTCTATCAACCAGTGTGAATAATTATAACTGGCTACCCCTGCCAGCATCACGGCGGCATCGATTTCCTGCTCAACTTCTCCTGGAATATCCACTAATGCCTTGTGATTAGAATAAAACCTGACCACATCATCTGTTAATTCATAACGGTTTGACTCCGTATTAAATGCCAGGTCATTAAGCACGACTGTATCTTTCACCAGGATTAGATCCTTACCTCCGACAATCGTCGCATCATCACACTCTGCTACATAATATTCAGGCTGAACGATTATCTCTTTTTCCTGCTCTTTTTCATCCCAGGCAACAGGTGAATAAACACGATATTCCTGTTCCTTTTCAACTATTTTGTAAGGTAAGGAATATTGTTTACAGTGATCTTTTACACGTGTGATCGTCACTCGCCTGACATCATGTCTGGCAAGATTTTCTCTGGAATACAATAGGAAATCGATATAGTGATTAATGCTTGCTTTAAAATCACCTTTTTCAAATAATATTTTACCTAACTCAAAGTGTATCCGGGGATTCTCGGGGTTATATGTCAGGGCTTTTTCTAATGCGACTTGTGCAGCTTCACTCAAACCTTGATCAAGATAAGTCAATGCTAACTGAGAGATTGCGGCTGAAGCACTGGCAACCTCATGTGCCTTGATTTGCTGCCCCAGTTGACCTGTCTCCTTATATATTTCTGCCAAATCATCGTAATACTTTATTTCAGCAGGATTTAAATCAATTGCTTTTTTAATATAGCCAATCCCTGATTCAACCTTACCTTGCTGATAAGTGATAATCCCAAGCATATGCCACATATCTGTATTATCAGGTGCATCAGACAAAATTTGCTTGCACAGCATTTCCGCATGGCCATATTCAGCCTGCTCATACAAATTGAAAACCTTTTCAACTATATTCCCACTCACATCAATACCTAATGCAGACATCACTATCCTTTCAAATCTCACCTAACAACAAATTTATTGATGCATTTTCCATACCAAAGCATTTATCATCACGATTACCGCATCTATAGACGAATTAATGCTTTCAAGGCACATAAAGGCATATCAATTACTACTCTGTTAATACAACCGTATGATTTACTTACCCTGAATGTCGAATATGAACGGCTCAGAGTCAAATTATCGACATATGCAAGTCGTTATTGCCTTCACGATTCGAATATTTGCGTCGCATACGTTTGGACTCAGCCAATCAGGTTACATAATGACATGAAAAGAAAATATAATTATTCAATAATATCAATAAGATAAATGACATTCACTCTACTAATAGTGTGTCGTCAAATTTATGTCTATTGAGCATACCTGCTGACTAAAACTGCCTATAACTAGCTGATTATTATTATTTTATCGACATATTTTGCTTGGCTTGGAATTTGCATCTACATAAATTAAAGTGATTAGTCTTGTTAATCACTTTCAATCATAAGGAATGAGTGTATGAAAGCTGTAATCCTCGCTGGTGGGTACGGTACTCGATTAACTGAAGAAACAATTCTCAGGCCAAAACCAATGGTTGAAATTGGTGGCAAACCTATCTTGTGGCATATATTAAAAATATTTTCGGCCCATGGAATAAATGACTTCATTATTTGCTGTGGCTATAAAAGCTATGTCATAAAGGAATATTTTGCCAATTACTTTTTACATTCATCTGACGTTACATTCGATATGACGAGTAACAAAATGGAAATCCACCAGAATAAAGCTGAACCCTGGAAGGTAACGCTTATTGATACCGGCGAATCAACTGCGACAGGAGGGCGACTAAAAAAAGCGTTTGAATACATCGGTGACGATGATTTTTGTTTTACATATGGTGATGGCCTTGCTGACATAAACATAAGCCAACTCATCCATCATCATAATGAAAAAAAACTGCTTGCAACCGTTACTGCTGTACGACCACCCGGGCGCTTTGGTTCACTCGACCTTGATCTTGACAATGATACTGTCAATCAGTTTGTTGAAAAACCAGTGGGCGATGGTAACTGGATTAACGCAGGCTTCTTCGTGCTTTCAAGTGAAGTTATCAAATATATTAAAGATGAAACAACCAGTTGGGAACTCGAGCCAATGCGGATGCTTGCCAGTGCAAAAAAACTGACTGCTTATCGGCATGACGGTTTTTGGCATGCAATGGATACCATCCGTGATCGTGACAAACTAAACATGCTTTGGGATACAGGAGAGGCACCATGGAAAATGTGGTAGCCTCTGCCGAGTTCTGGAAAGGTAAACACGTATTTATTACTGGGCATACCGGCTTCAAGGGTGCATGGCTCTGTTTATGGTTACAGAAAATGGGGGCAATCGTAACCGGTTATGCTCTTGATGCACCAACAGCACCTAATCTGTTTTCAGCCGCAAATGTTGAAAACGATATGGATTCTATCTTTGGCGATGTACGACATCTCAAAAATCTTGCAACAGCTCTGGTTAAATCCAATCCTGATATCGTCATTCACATGGCGGCACAATCACTCGTACAGCATTCATACCAGCACCCGGTTGACACTTTTTCTACCAATGTTATGGGAACCGTGAACCTGTTACAAGCCGTCAGGCAATCAGAGAACGTTCGTGCCGTTGTTATTGTAACAAGTGACAAGTGCTATGCTAACAATGAATGGATCTGGGGATACCGGGAGAATGAACAATTGGGTGGTAATGACCCATACAGCAGTAGTAAGGCGTGTACTGAGATAATTACAAACGCCTATGTACAGTCCTTTTTCAGCGACAATGATTCAAGCCATACAATCGCGTGTGCCACAGCACGTGCCGGAAATGTTATTGGTGGTGGTGACTGGTCTGAAAACAGGCTTTTGCCAGATATTTTTCGATCCATTGAACAGAAAACCACGCTGGAAATTAGACACCCTGAGGCCGTTCGTCCCTGGCAACATGTCATGGAGCCACTAAATGGTTATTTATTGTTGGCAGAAAATCTATATCAACATGGAAAATTATATACCGGGGCATGGAATTTTGGTCCTCATGCAAACGATGAAAAATCGGTTGCCTGGGTAATTAGTAAAGCTAATAGCCTGCTCAACAATCAAGTCGATGTCCTTTTAAATAACAAACATTTCATGCCTGAATCTTCAATACTTAAACTTGACTGTACTAAAGCAACATCCCTTCTTCAGTGGTCTCCAAAATGGGATATTGAAATGGCTATTAGTAAAACATTAGACTGGATGGAAAAATACCGTCAGAATGAAAATATGAATGCGTTTACTCACTGCCAAATAGAAGACTATCTATCATCAACTGGATGCCTCACACATGCATAACAGCGAGCTGCGCGATTCTATTTTAAACATGGTAGATACATTTACTTTGCAAGAACATGCGAAAAAAGAATTTGTTGCCGGAAAAAGTATTATCCCCGTATCAGGTAAAGTCTATGATTCTCAGGAACTTCGCTATTTAATTGATTCATCACTGGACTTCTGGCTAACCGCTGACAGATATAATAATAAATTTGAAAAGTCATTTTCAAGTTTTTTGAATGTCAAACACGCACTCACTACCAATTCAGGATCTTCCGCAAATTTACTCGCCTTTTCTTCATTATTTTCCCCCTTACTTGGTGAAAAATCCATGAAGCCAGGAGACGAAGTTATCACTGTTGCTGCCGGCTTTCCGACTACTGTTAACCCGATCATACAGCTGGGCGCTGTTCCTGTTTTTGTTGATATTGACATACCTACTTATAATATAAACAGCACTCTCATAGAAAATGCTGTTTCCAGTAAAACACGGGCTATCTTTATTGCGCATACGCTAGGTAACCCATTTGATCTTAAAACAGTTATGGCAATCGCAAAAAAATATAATCTTTGGGTTATTGAAGATTGCTGCGATGCGCTGGGTAGTCAATATGCGGGGAATATGGTTGGTACTTATGGTGACATTAGTACATGCAGTTTTTATCCGGCACATCACATAACAATGGGTGAAGGCGGAGCGGTGTTTACCAATAACGGAAAATTAAAACGTATTGCTGAATCGTTCCGGGACTGGGGACGAGATTGTCATTGTGCACCCGGCAACGACGATACTTGCGGAAAACGATATTGCTGGAAAATGGGCGACTTACCAGAAGGTTATGATCATAAATATATTTATTCACACACAGGATATAACCTTAAAATAACCGATATGCAAGCGGCCATCGGTCTGGCGCAAATGGATAAACTGGATGGCTTCATTAAAAAACGTAAGCATAATTTTCATCGACTCCATACAGGGCTACAGCATCTTGTTGATGATCTGATATTACCTGAGTGTACAGCAGACTCATCCCCTGCATGGTTTGGCTTCCCTATTACATTAAGAGAAAGTTCTTCATACAAACGAATTGATTTACTAAAATATCTGGAGAAATCCTTAATAGGAACACGTTTGCTCTTTGCAGGGAACCTTACAAAACAACCTTATTTCAAACATCTGGATTATAAAATATCCGGGCAATTATTTAATACGGACAAAGTCATGAATGATACTTTCTGGATAGGCGTCTACCCAGGGATCAATGATAATATGATTGATTATATGCTGGAGATATTGACGGATTTTTTTAGTCAGTAACACTTATAATTTAATAAATAACTATGGACAATATACAGATCATGAACACACGGGAACTGGCTCAAAAAATACGCCTGGATGCCATTAACATGGTAAACACTGGCAAGAGTTCACATATAGGCTCAGTACTGTCAGTTGCCGATATACTGGCAGTGTTGTATGGCTCTGTCATGACTCATGATCCTGAACTCCCCACTAAAGCTGATCGAGACCGATTTATTCTCAGTAAAGGACATGCCGGTGCAGGTGTCTATGCCGCCCTTGCAGAAACGGGTTACATCAGCAAAAAAATACTTGCGCAACATTGCCAGAACAATTCGCCATTGAGTGGACATGTATCACATCTAGGCATCCCCGGTGTTGAGCTTTCCACCGGTTCGTTAGGTCATGGCTTGCCCGTGGGGGCAGGAATGGCTTATGCCGCCAGAATACAATTTGCGAAACATCGCATATTTGTACTCTTGAGTGATGGTGAATGTGATGAAGGGTCAAATTGGGAAGCCATTCTGTTTTCATCCCACCATAAGCTTGACAACCTGACTGTCATAATCGATTACAATAAACTACAGAGTATGAAATCAACACAACAAACACTGGGCCTGGAACCCTTTTCAGATAAATGGGTGAGCTTTGGATGGTCTGTACTGGAAGTTGATGGGCACAACCATAGCCTGCTTGAAAAGGCGCTTCACAGTGATGCGACAATCCCGGGGAAACCAACCTGTATTATTGCACACACAACCAAAGGTAAAGGGGTCTCGTATATGGAGAATTCTGTTGCATGGCATTATAAAACACCCCTTGATGAAGATTATAAAATGGCTCTGGCTGAATTAAAGCCATGAGAGACGCTTTTATTGCTGAATTGTCTTCACTGCTCAGATCTGACAACCACGTGATGATCTTAACAGGCGATCTGGGCTATGGTGTTTTTGAAACAATAGAAAAAGAATTTCCTGCACAGTATTTAAATGTTGGTGTTGCCGAACAAAATATGATCGGCATTGCTTCTGGTCTGGCACTTGAAGGCTTCAAAGTGTTTGTCTATTCCATAGGTAATTTTCCGACTTTGAGATGCCTGGAACAAATACGCAATGATGCCTGCTATCATAATCTGAATATCAACATCGTAGCCTCGGGAGGCGGTTTCAGTTACGGTGCATTAGGAATGTCGCATCATGCAACTGAAGATCTTGCTGTTATGCGCGCCATCCCTAATACAACTGTAATCGCGCCTTCTTCTCCATGGGAGGCGAAATATGCAACCCATGCATTATTAAATCGGAAAGGTGTCGGGTACTTGAGACTTGATAAAAGTGCATATCCATTCAAACCTCATAATGATACACATTTTGAAATACCGCATGCCACTCAGGTTCAGGATGGAAAGGACGTGACCATTATCACAACTGGCGGAATATTAACTGAAGCAATTCGTGCAGCTTCCATGCTGAATGAGGCGCACATCCAGGCACGCATTTTGTCAATGCATACCATCAAACCCATTGATGGTCTTGCGCTACGCAGTGCAATACAGGAAACAGGTGGCATTGTTGTAGTCGAGGAACATTCCAGAATTGGTGGCCTTGGTAGTGCAATCTCCGAGTACTGTATGCAACATGCATTAAGTCCAGGCTTCTTCAAACATATTGCACTAAATGATACTTTCTCATCAGTAGTTGGTACACAGGAGTTTTTGAGAAAGCATTATCATATCGATGCCAACAGTATCTATAATCATGTTGTAGACAACGTTAGGCCAGATTTATAATGTATACTTTTATTAACAAGCAACCTGATGAAGAAGTAATAACTGATTTACTTCGTGCTTCCAGTAAAAATATTTCTTTAATCCAGTTTAAAGACAGGAATCGCAGTATATGCAAAATGAAATGATACTCACAGCAGGCCCATCTATTACAGATCTTGAAATAGATTATGTGAATGACGCTATCAGGACTGGCTGGAATAGTAACTGGAACAGCTACATTAAACGATTCGAATCATCATTTGCAGAATACATAGGCACTCAACATGCAACGAGCACATCCAGTTGTACCGGCGCACTCCATCTTGCACTACTTGCACTAGGGATTGGTCCCGGGGATGAAATTATCGTTCCTGAGCTAACATGGATAGCAACAGCTTCCTGCATAGCCTATGTCGGTGCCACACCTGTATTTTGTGATGTTGAAGAAGTTTCATGGTGCATGGATCCTGAGTCACTTAAATCATGTATATCAGAACGAACCAGGGCTATTATACCTGTCCATTTATATGGTCACCCTGCCAACATGCCTGACATCATGGAAATTGCAAAGAATAATAATATTCATGTCATCGAGGATGCTGCTCCTTCTATAGGAGCAACTGTCAATCAACAAAAAACAGGTAGTTTTGGTGATATATCCTGTTTTAGCTTTCAAGGCGCAAAAGTTCTCGTTACTGGCGAAGGTGGTATGCTCGTTACGAACAATGATGAATTATTTTGCAATGTCCAGAAGCTTGGTGACCACTGTCGTGATCCTGAAAAAGCATTATGGAATACGGGTATCGGTTATAAATACAAAATGAGCAACCTTCAAGCGGCATTAGGATTGGCTCAACTTGAACGCATACAAGAACTAATAGATAGAAAACGTGAAATTAATGAAATGTATCATAATCAACTTGATGGAATAGAGGCAATACGAGTAAGCACTGATAAAAACGACTGTCAAAGTATTCACTGGATGACATCAATTGAATTACGCAACTTCAATAATAAACAACGGCTTGATTTTATTAAGCACCTAAAAACTCATAAGATTGACAGCAGACCCGTTTTTTATCCACTAAGTTCAATGCCTATGTTCACTAACATAGAAAGTAATAAAGTAGCCTATCGTATCGGCCATTCAGCTATCAACCTGCCTAGTGGACACAACATTACCGCTGAACAGACTGAATATATTTGCGATACTCTAAAGAGAATTCTATCATAATGATTTCTGTTATAAAGACGTGCATATGAGCGTATACAGTAACTTATAAAGTTTATTTATCAGTGATCTGTATTACTGAAGAGATAATTTTTCTATCAGGCATAGACTGCTTTCATTTTATCAAGAAAATACTTTGCCCTGTGAATCGTCAGGTGTGAATGCATCAGATGTTTCCTGCCTGCTTGCCTTATCTCCAGCGCACGATCCTTGTCTTTTATCATGGTTTCAATATTCATAATTAAGCTTTTTTCTGATGAGAAACTTAACTGATGAACATTGTCTTCAAACCTGTCAGGTATGAACAAAGGGAACTCTTCAACAACATTAACTGCATTGCATGCAGCATGCTCCCAATAACGAAAAGTATCAAAGCCTGCTCCTCGCAGAGTCACAAGAGTTTCACACTGTTGCAGGTTTTTATAATAATCTTTTTTTCCAAGTCGACCATCCGGATTCTGGTTATCATCAGATGCCACCCCACTGAGTTTAAATAATCCATCTGGAAAATACTTTATTAGATCTGCGACGACCCGTTCTCGAAAACCCTGCTGATCACTCAAAGAACCTATAAAACCAACACTATATTTTTTAGCTTCATTATCAAACTGGTTTATATCCATAAATATTTCTTCAGGCATTGCCATGGGTAATGGAATACTACAATTGGTACCATCTGTTTCTCTCTGGAAAAACAGAAATTCACCTGGTTTCATTGCTATTGGATTATCCTCTCCGTCAATAATGGCCAGTCCTTTGTATTTTGCTTGTGACAATAAACAGAGTGCAGTCTCGATAGATCTGATATCCAGTACAATATATGAAAAAAAACCATTAGTTAATTTAGTTTGAACGTCATTCCTGTCAATATCGTTATCTTCAGGAAACCAGCCGTATGATTTTTGATCATCAGGACAAACACCCAAACCTAATACACCATCATAAACACAATCTTTACGCGGAAAATCAACAACAGAATTACCTAGCAATTTTCGCAGGCCATGCAATAACAAGTCAGGAACATAGTTTGGATATGGGTGTGTTATAAAAAGAATATTCACGGGTTTTTAAATAAGAAAGAATCGGAATTTCTCATAAGTGTATCAAACCACTTATCTCTGAATCGCTGGGCATTAACATTCATAATTTCTGTGCGGCTGCTATGGGTATTAAAATATCGTATTGACTGCCCTCGATCCTGAGATACTCCCCATTGATGGTCATAATCATCAAGCGGTACAACATAGCAACCTAAACCTGCCTGCCTGATCTGAAAACCAATATCCCATTCTTCCATAAAACAGGGCGTAAACTGACTATCAAACTGTAATCCTGCCTGATGAAATCGTTTTGCATGTAAAGCCATATAGAATCCAGAAACATTATCCGTCTGCTCCGGCATTCCAAGAGTCCCTTTTTTATAGTGATTAAGTACTGAAAGTGCCTTATCAATAAACTTAAGATCTGAACCTTCAGGGCCAACCATAACTGCGTTATGTAGCAATTCCAGATTCATTTCCAGTTTATTGATACCTGCCTCACCGACATGCAAGTCTGCATTAAGAATATACAGGTAATCACCTTCAGCCATATTAATACCCATGTTCCACGAGCGACTGACACCCGGGTTGTGACTGTTTAAACAATATTTATCAACCCGTGGATGATTTTTTAGCTCATGAAACATTTGCGTATTATTTATTATACAAATAACTTCACCAGGTATACCTGTAAGATCCTCCAGAAGAGTATTAATATTATATGAGCTATGAGGTGAATTATCGAGAACAGGTATAATAAAACTGCGAGTCACTGGCATTATAAAAAATCCTTCCTGGTAACAAGTATATTAGCGTATTACAAGAAGTTGAAAATTGAAAGCCCCTGGATACGAATATAAGCTTGCTGAGCAGCTTCAAGTCCTGTTCTGCGTAAATTAAGCTCAGTTACAGCTTCAGCAAAATCGAGGTCTTCAAGGTCTGACAATAACTGTTTGCTTTGTAAAACAAGTCCCTCATTGACACCAGTTTGAGTTTCAAGTGCATTTAACCGTGCTCCCGTTCCCGAACGATACTGTATCACATTATCCATAACAGCATCCATATCCGTCAAAGATGCACCCGTCTGAGTGTTTGTACCCAGGTTGGTGATCAGATTATAGACAACACTAAATGCATTTTCAGATGTTCCAGGTACATTAAAAAACAAATCGTATCCGTTATCCGTGTCCTGGATCGTACGGTTAGGACCTATCTGTATAGACCTGTTACCCTGATCACCTGCATAGGTATAAGTGCCGCTGCCATTGTCTGTAATCGGGTTTGTATTGCCTTTAAACCCTGAGAACAAATAATCACCACTTACATCCTTACGTGATGCAAGCCCTGTCAGTTCAGATAACTGTTGCTTTAACTCAACAGCTATTGCATCTCTGTCTACTTGTTGTAATGGACTATTAAGAGACTGCACTGTCAACTCACGAATTCGCTGATAGACATTAATAATGCTGGTCAGTGCATCATCTTCTGTCTCCAATCGGGCCTGAACAAGGTCAGTGTTCCTTAGATACTGCTCATTAATCGAAATGACTTCTTTCAGGTCAAGAATCCTGGCAGCAGCAGCCGGGTCATCTGACGGACTTAATAAACGTTTTCCAGTTGATATTTGCTGTTGAACCTCATTCAATTTCGATTGCTGCTCAAGCATTCTGATAACGCTTTCATTCTGAAACTGTGAAGTAGATATTCTCATGATTACCTCGAAACTGCGCCCAGCAACACCTGAAAGATTTCATCTGCAGTACTGATTACCCTTGCAACTGCTTGATAAGCCTGTTGGTAACGAATCAGATCAGCCGCCTCTTCATCCAGATTAACTCCAGATGTTGCCTGTTGGGATGCTACTGCTCGCTCATACAAAACCTGGTTTGCCTGACTGCTGAATTCTGCACGTTTCGCCTTTACACCCACATCGGCTACCAATTGCGCATAGGCCTCCTGAAAACTTGCTGTACTCCCACCTAACAACTTCTGGCTCTGAGTCCCCAGTATTTTCAAAACATTTCTGTTATCACCAGTCCCACCTGCATTAGAGCCAAGACTGATCACATCACCATTTGAAGGTGTTCCACTGACAGTAAACTGATAGCTTCCCAGACCAGCAACCGTTAACTGGTACTGCGTGCCACCATCCGTAGCAGGATCATATGCAATGGTCCCGCCAGTTGAAATTGCAAACACGTTAGTAGTGCTGTTGAATGTAAATGTGATCGGTGTGCCCGGTATTGTAGAACCTGATTTACTGATAAGCCCATCATTATTAAATAAAACATCACCTGAATTAGTCGCCTGACCAGAAAACACCAATGGTGAAGCTGTAGCAATATCATTTGTATTGGTAATAGAGACCGATATATCTCTTGCTGCATTCACAACCGGAGATATACGAAATTTATCACCATTTGTTATACTTGTTCCACTTGTCAATGAGAATGAAAAACCCTCACTTGCACTAACAGTACTGGAAAGTGTCGCCAGATTTGTTGATGTACCAACTGTAGTATTATCACTTAATCGGGTCATGGTATAGGTTCCACCCGATGCAGAGCTGTAATCAAGACGATATTCACTACTTTTAAGTAAATTGGTATCAGAAATAGTTGATGTAAACAGATAATCTGTTGCAGTCGCATTTGAAGTACTTGAAATACTGGTTGAGGATGTAAGATCAGTAAAAAAATTACCGCCCATTGTATTACCAAGTGTAAGTCCTAACTGATTCTGCGAATTTATGTTTCCCGATAATGAAACCGCAATACGTCCAAGCTGATTGTATGCCGGATTAAGTACATCTGTCCTGAAGTTTATTACACCTCCTAACTTTCCTCCTGATATTTGGTCTGTAATATCAATATTTGTTGCACCCTGAGATATAGCAATATTGCTTACAGTACGATCATACTCACTATTGACAACTGACAATGCCTGATACTGGGTTCCAACAACCAGACTTTGTCCACCACCAACAAATACATTAAGTGTCCCGTCATCCTGCTCAAACGAAGTAACGCTGATTTTTTCCGCAAGCTTGTTCAGTAAATTTTGTCTCTGATCCAGCAAATCATTTGGTGGGAAACGACCTCCTCCACTAGCCACCAATATATCCTTATTAATATCTGCAATCGCTTTTGAGAAACTGTTAATTTCCGATACAGAAGATGAAACTTCGACATTCACACCATTTTTAAGATTTTGAAGCCTGTCATAACTGCTATTGAATATAGCTGTCAGTGAATTTGCATCACTCAACAAAACCTGGCGAGTTGGCGTAGAAGAAGGGTCAGTTGAAAGATCCTGTAAACTTGTAAAAAAGTTCTGTAATATTGGAGCTACGCCAATATCAGGGTCAGCGAGAAAATTATCCAGATCAGCCGACAAGGAGGATAAGGCTTCTTGCTGTTTAAATGCTGTCAGATTACGCGTCACCTGATCTTCAAGAAAATTATTATAACTTCTTTTAATAGCACTTACCTGTACCCCCGTACCTTCAAAACCCGCACCAGTAAATTGTGGCGCTTGAGCAGCTAAATCTGTTAACTGTCGCGTATAGCCTGCGGTGTTGGCATTGGTAATATTATGGCTCACAGTTGTAAGGGCTCGCTGATAGCTTGTGAGACCCGATACACCAATATTAAGTAATTCTGCCATTTTATATGCTCAACTTATATTTCGTCAGACTTGAAAAAATCAGCAAATGTTTTACCATTCATTATACGTAGTATTTTATCAGCATAATTTGGGTCAGTAGCATAACCTGCTTTTTGTAATTCATATGCATACATTGCAGGATTATCAGCTTGCCGTATAGCCTGATTGTAACGACTATCAGATTTAAGAAACTGTACATAATCCTTTACACTGTCTTCAATTGACTTATATGAACGAAAGCCAGCCTTGATACGCTGAACAGTCCCATTTTTGTATTCAATCGTATTGGTAACTACTTTATCGCCAACCCAGTCTTTACCTGCCTTGATTCCAAATAAATTATGACTATTACCTGACTTCCCTTTTATCATAAATTTACCCCAGCCGGTTTCAAGTGCAGCCTGTGCTATCACAACTTTGGGATCCAGACCGCTCTCGATGATAAATTTCTTCCCTGCATCCCATATTTTTTTCACAAAATCTATCGGGTCTTTAAAATTAACTTCTACAGGATTAATATTCTGCGATCTGGTAATATTTGTGTGCGATATATCTGTATTTTTCGTCACAGATTTATTTTGTATCGCATTATCTACTGTATTATTTCTGGCATTGACTGGTTTTTCATTGGCAATATTTACCCTTGGTGGTAGCAGTTGACTTCCTGTAGTATTTATTTTGTTATTATCCGGTGTCAGACCTAATTGCCTTAACATCATATCAGCCAGGCCTATTCCACCCTTGCCTGATAAGTCCAATGCCACTTGTTTATCAAACATATCGTAATACATATTTTTTTCATTCGAAAATTCATCATCAGTATTAATTGTTTTACGCATACCCGCGAGCATCATTTGTAAAAAAATAGCTTCAAACTGTTTCGCAACTTCCTTCACGGCTGCCGGATCACCTGATCGTGCACCTGCTCCCAGACCTTTTAATGCACTAAAGTCTGTATAGATTGATTTTGCCTGAAATTGTAAGTCTGAACCTGTCATATTTACCTTAAATTACTATCAATTCTGCTCTGAGAGCGCCGGCTTGCTTAAGAGCCTCGAGTATTGCAACCAGATCGCCCGGTGCTGCACCAACCTGATTTACAGCACGCACAATCTCGTCAAGCTTTATTCCAGGCTTGAGCAGGAACATGCGATTCTTTGCTTGCTTGATTTGTATATTAGATGCTGGAACCACAACGGTATCACCGCCTGATAATGGAGGTGGCTGACTCACCTGGCTACTTTCTGTTATACTCACTGTCAGACTTCCATGTGTTACTGCAGCAGGCATAACACGTACATGACTACCTATTACTATCGTACCTGTTCGTGAATTTATTATAATTTTTGCTGCCGCCTCTGCTGGTGTAACATTAATATTCTCCAGCAATGAAAGGAAGGAAACTCGCTGAGATGCATTTACTGGTGAGTTAATTCTCACAGATGCTGCATCAAGAGATCGAGCGATACCTGGTCCTACAACTTCGTTGATAGAAGACGATATTCGATTTGCTGTTGTAAAATCGGGCGTATTAAGATTTAAAACTATATATTTTCCTTTTGTAAATGAATTGGTCACTTCCCTCTCTATGGTAGCGCCATTAGGAATACGACCAACACTGGGTATATTTAATGACACTCTTGAGCCATCACTACCTGAAACACCAAAACCACCAACCACCAGATTGCCTTGTGCAACAGCATAAACCCTGCCGTCAGCCCCTTTCAACGGCGTCATCAGCAAACTGCCACCGCGCAGACTTTTTGCATCACCTAATGATGAAACTGTAATGTCAATTGTCTGTCCTTGCTTCATAAACGGTTGTAATTTTGCATGTACTGCAACAGCAGCGATATTCTTTGAAGTTGGTGTTATATTCGGTGGCAGATTAATTCCAAACCGTTTCAACATGTTTTTAAGGCTTTGCTGCGCAAAACGTGTCTTTCCGCCAGTTCCATCCAGACCAACTACGAGGCCATATCCTAGTAACTGATTGGTTCTGACACCAGCAATTGAAACAAGATCCTTTATCCGTTCAGCACTGACACCAGCAGGCATCAGCAGGATCGAACAAAGTAATATATTTATATATTTCATTTTCAAGCACCTTTCTAAAATGGCCAGTATGAGCTATTAAAGAATTTAGCCAACCAACCCATTTTATTTGAATTACTAAACGCACCTTCGCCGCTATAAACGATTCTTGCATCTGCAAGTTGCGTAGAAGAGACAGAGTTATTGACACCTATATCATCGGGACGAATAATCCCGGAAATCTGGATATATTCCAGACCAGTATTCAAGGTAATTTGTTTTTGACCACGCACATATAAGTTTCCATTAGAATATACTTTTGCAACTGTTACGGATATTGTTCCTGTCAAGGCATTGCTTTGCTTGCTATCTCCCTCACCAGTAAATTCATTTGATGCATCAATATTAGAACCCAGAATATTTGTACCCCCTACAGTCACCCCACGCCCTAATACTGTAGGAGTACCAAAGTCTGTTTTATTCTCTTTCTTGGTAGTTGTACTTGCTTTCTTTATAGCATTGGTTTTCTCAGTCAGTACGATCGTAATAATATCGCCAATACGATTAGCCTTACGATCCGCAAACAATGAATTACTGTTATACGATTGATAAATTGATCCATTTACAATTAACTTGTTTTTCTGCGTCACGGGCACAGCAGGCTGATACATATTCGCCGATGGCTGCACCTGATTGATACCACATGCAGTTAATTGTGTTATAGATAAAATAACTGCAAATCTGGAAAAATTTATTTTAGATCTCATATTTCACCTATGCTTATAATTGTTGTGATATGTACTGAAGCATACTGTCTGTAGTTGAAATTGCCTTTGAATTCATTTCATAGGCACGCTGTGCTTCAATCATGCCAACCAACTCTTCCACAACATTTACATTTGAACTCTCAAGAAATCCCTGTGTTAAACTACCTAATCCTGATGTGGATGGGTTTGCAACTTGTGGTGTACCACTAGCTACAGATTCCTTATACAGATTTTCACCAATTGCTTCGAGACCAGCAGTATTAACAAAATCTGCCAACTGCAGAGTACCAACAGCTGTCGGTGTGGTAGAACCGGATACCAACGCTTCTACAGTACCGTCAGCTCCAATAGTAATACTGGTTGTGTTTGCAGGAATTGTCAGCCCTGGCTGAATCGTGTATCCATTTGCGGTTACAAGCTGCCCTTGTGAATCCAGTTTAAAAGAACCGTTACGCGTATATGAAGTTGTGCCATCAGGCATTAGCACCTGAAAGAATCCTCGTCCCTGTATAGCTACATCCAGGTTATTATCTGTTTTTACCAGATTTCCTTGTGTAAACATCTTTTCAGTTGCAACTGTTCTGACACCCGTACCAAATGACACACCTGAAGGTGATTGTGTTGTTTGAGATGTCTGCCCTCCAACCTGACGTATGTTTTGATAAAGTAAATCCTCGAATACAGCTCGACCACGTTTAAAGCCATTGGTATTCACATTAGCCAGATTATTTGAAATAACAGCCATTCTCTGCTGTTGTGCATCGACCCCTGTTTTTGCGATCCATAAAGCTGGATTCATCTTACACCTCCAAACGGCGTTATATTATTCGTTTAACTCATCGTTAATAATCGTGAAGATGCACCGTCCAATTCTTCGGACTTCTTCATCATCTTGCTTTGCATCTCGAAATTTCTTGCCAGATCAATCATGTTTACCATGGCATCTATTGCGTTAACATTGCTACCTTCAACAAAACCTTTTACAACACTTATATTTGCATCAGCATCGGCAACAGCATTATCTGGAAGATATAAAAGTCCATCTGCACCCTTGCTTAATTTGTTTTTGTCAGGGTTTACCAGTTTTATCCGATCAAGAATTGTTACTGTTGCTGATCCTTGTCCCAGAGGTATTGCTGATATAGTGCCATCTTTGCCAATTTCTATTTTACTTGATGGCGGTATAACAATAGGGCCACCATTTCCAAGAATTGGCTGGCCAGTTGCACTGGTTAATTGTCCATTCGCCGATACCTTTAGATTACCTGCTCGTGTATAACCTTCCTGTCCTGTACTTCCCTGTGCCGCAATAAAGCCATCTCCCTTAATTGCTATATCAAGATCTTTGCCCGTACTGATAATAGTACCTGCGGACAAATCAACTCCGTTATCACTGAACTGTGAATAGCTCCTGCTTTTAAACCCGGCTCCATATACTTGCGCATCTGTAAATGTCTGCAAGTTAGCTCTGAACCCGGATGTACTGACATTGGCAAGATTATGTGAGTTTGTTGCCTGTGCCTGAAGTGTTTGCTTCAGACCAGACATGGAGATATATAGCATTTTATCCATTATAGTTACCTGATATTAATAATGGTCTGGGTAATAGTGTCAGCTGTTGAAATTACCTGAGCATTTGCCTGGAAATTTCGTTGTGCTGTAATCATCGCCACCAGTTGCTCGGTTAGATCTACATTTGATCCCTCCAGTGCACCTGACTGTATTACACCCAATGTACCTGTTCCTGGTGTACTGACCAATGCAGCACCGGAATCAAATGTTTCTGACCAGCTGGTATCACCCAGTTGTTTTAATCCATCCAGGTTTCTGAAATTTGCTAATGCCAACTGAGCCAATGTTAATGACTGACCATTTGTATATCGTGCATTAATCACACCTGTTTCACCAACATCGATACTACTTAGTCTTCCTGTTGTAAATCCGTCCTGAGTTAATGCATTAACACTGAATTCTGTTCCGTACTGTGTTATATCCGTTAACGTAATATCAAACGTCATTGGTGCAGCACCCGTTCCAGGATCTACGCTGTTATAATCAGCAACTGTTCCAACCCCGGTATTAGGACTGGCTGATGTCAACGTGCCACTTGTTGAAAATGTCAACACAACTGGATCACCACTGACACCCCCTGCAGGTATTGCCTCAGTTACTGTACCGGTAGGATTCGTAACATAACTATGCATATCCCATACACCCGAGGTAGCCGTTTTTCTGAAATAGAGTGTTTGCAGAATCGCATCACCCTGTGAATCATACGTTGTTACTGAAGTTGAGTGATTATAACTTGTGGCATCACTACGATTAAATGCTGCAGTAGGTTGAGTTTGCGAAGCATCAAGGTTAGCAACCATGGAAATAGCGGTTGTTGCATTGGGGGCCAGATTATTTGTACTCAGCTGGATATCACCTATTGCACCGGTAATGTTACCCGAAGTGTCCGCCAGATAGCCCGTTAGTCGTTGACTTGCACTATTGGATATATAACCATTTCGATCAACACCAAAGCCACCTGCACGACTATACTTGGTAACACCACCATCATTCAGGCGAAAGAAACCCTGGCCGCTGATAGCAAGATCAAGATTGTTATTTGTAAAGTTAATGTTACCCTGCTCATACTCTTGTTTGATACCGGAAATTTTGACACCAGCACCCACTGCATTTGACGCAACGCCCTGATCTGCTGCTGCATAAATATCAGCAAACTCAACTCTGGATTTCTTGAATCCGTTAGTGGTCGCATTGGTAACATTATTACCAATAACGCGCAGATCTGTTGTTGCTGCATTCAACCCACTTAATGCTATTCTGAATGGCATAATAGACTCCTGATAATTATATTAACTAATTTGTACAATTTCTGAAAAACTGCGGCTACCAATCCCACGGATATTAAGATTAAGCTCCGTACCCTGACCACCGAATGTAATACTGTCTACCGGTGCATTTGCAAAATTCTTTGCGCCGATATTTTTTCCCTGAACCCTGGCATCGACAACCACCTTGTAGCGTCCAGGTGCAGCCTGACTCCCATCAGCCAGGCTGCCATCCCACGTATATTTTGTGAGCCCGGCTTGCTGACTTCCCAAACTAAAACTGTTTACTAATGTGCCTGTCGGCGTATAGATAGATACGTTAACGCTGGATGCAGGAAGATCAAGTTCAACTGCACCACTCATACCATTTGAGCCCAGAGTCATCGTATCTGCAGGTACCAGAACATTTCGATTAATCAGGGATGCGGCCTGCAATCCCTGGCTGGGAATCAGCGATGAAGAAAACTGCTCAAATGATTTTTGCAAATCCTGAATACCATTGACCGTTCCAAACTGTGCAATCTGACTCAAAAATTCTCCGTTCTCCATAGGTTTGAACGGATCCTGATTTTGCAACTGCGTTGTCATTAGCTGAAGAAACTGTGCCTGCCCGATTTCATCCGCTTTCTGCGGTTGCGGCTGTCCACTTACCCCGATGTTTTGTAACAAGCTTGAATCTATGGTATTAGCCATTGTGCTATCCTCATTCACCTAATCTTATAGTTGCAGTCATTAACTGTTTTGCTGTATTCATGACTTCAACATTATTCTGATAAGAACGTGATGCCGAAATCATATTTGCCATCTCTTCAATCACATTGACGTTCGACTGATAAACATAACCCTCTTTATCTGCCATTGGATTATTCGGGTTATACAGTTTTTGCCCTTCAGTCTGGCTTTCATCAATCCGTAGCACCTTAACTCCGGTACCAGAAACGCTCTCTCCCCCTGTGAGTTCACGCATAACTGACTGGAATACAGGATTTTTGGCACGATATATATCCTGTGGATTGCTACTGACATTCTTGGCATTTGCCATATTACTGGAAACGGTATTCAGTCGAATGGCTTGTGCACTCATACCTGAACCCGCAATATCAAAAACCTGAAAAAGACTCATTCATTATTCTCCTTTCAATGCGTTTTTAATGCCTTTAAATTTTCCTGTGAGGAAACGCAGGCTTGCCTGATAACGAACTGCATTTTCGGCATACGCTGCCTTTTCGGCATTCAGGTCAACCGTATTACCATCCAGCGATGGCTGTGTCGGAACACGGTACTTTAAATTGATACCCATGGACTGGAAGGAAGCGTCCTGGATGTGACCTGAACTTGTTGTTTGTAACATCATGAGGTCTCCCTCGGATTTTTTTAATGCTGATTTGAAATCAATCTCTCTTGCTTTATATCCAGGGGTATCAGAATTCACGATGTTAGACGCTAACACACTGGTACGACGTGCCTGGATCATGAAAGCACGTTCATGATTTCCCAGAATTTTTTCGAAATTGATAACAGACATAAATAAACCTTTTTGTGCAATTTACAAAATAACGTTGCAACAGCTATGCCAGATTTATTTAATTGTTTTCTTTCAGTGAGTTAAGTATATTTTTTGATAAAAAAGGAAGGAAGACGGCAATCATTTCCGGCCAGCGGCAACCGTATTGCCGCTAACAGAGAGATCACTTCAATTGATAGACAACACCACCGTTTGTTCTTACCATATTCAATTGATCGGTTAAACCAGTTATAGATTCAGAGCCACCCAGAAACAGGTAACCATTAGGATTTAATGCTTTACACATTTTTTCGAGTATCTGTTTTTTAGATTCACTGGAAAAATATATCAAAACATTCCGGCAAAATATAATATCAAAACGGCCCAGCAATGCGTAACTCTGGAGTAAATTCAGATTCCTGAACTGAATCCGTGAACTTATCATCGGGTTAATTTGCCAGTAATTAGGTGTCTCTTTAAAATATTTCTTTTTTCGCTCGGGTGACAGCCCTCGCGCCATCGACATATCATCATATCGACCCTTTTGAGCTGCATCGAGAATAGCCGGAGATATATCTGTTGCAACAATCTGTACATCTGAACTTAACATGCCAGGGTTTGACATCTGAAATTCTTGCATGGTCATGCTGATAGAATAAGGCTCCTGACCTGATGAGCATGCTGCAGACCATATACGCAGTTGTGTACGTCGATTCTTGCTTAACTCAGGCAATATTCTTTCTTTGAGTGTGTTGAATGGATGGATATCCCTGAACCAGGATGTTTCATTCGTGGTCATAGCCTCCACGACTCTGTTGGTAAGCTCTCTACCCGTATCTTTTTTCAGCTCAATAACCAGCGCACCCAATGACGCCAGACTATTCTCCTGCATAAGTCGGCTCAGTCGACTGGTAACAAGATATTGCTTATTATCACCAAGTACAATTCCGCACACTTTTTCGAGGAATTTACGAAAATCCTCATAATCTTTGTTACTTAATGCCGTTTGAACCATACAAATTTTTTCCGAAAAAAATATAACGATAAGGCCTTCCGGCAACTATATTCTTATTTGTGTTACAGAATCAACAAGAAATGTAAATTATATCGGAGATAGCAATACATAGATAGCATGCCATAGCGATTTGAATATTAACACAGCCCAATAAATAGTCCCTAAAAAGCTTTCACTCAGGCAGAATCTAGTTTTTTGCTTTTAATATCTTCCAGAGCTTCCATAACACCTGTTGCGAGTTCATCTGCATTAAACTTGGCAATAAACCGATTGGCACCTACCTTTTCAACCATGGCATTATTGAAAACTCCGCTTAATGAAGTATGTAACATTATATACAATCCTTGAAGTCGAGGATCTTTTCGTAACTCGGTGGTGAGTGTATAACCATCCATTTCAGGCATTTCGATATCAGAAATGATCAATGAGATCTGATCTTCAATTGGGCCATTCTTTGCCATTTCCTGTAACTGTGTTAACGCATCTCTGCCGCTTTTAGCCAATACAGCTTCATAGCCAATCTGCTCCAGAGTTCGCTTAACCTGATTTCTCGCGACTACTGAATCATCTGCAACCAGAATCTTATTAACTTTTTCTTTACTATCACCTTCTTCCTGATGAGTTTCATCTATCACAGATTCAGATACACCCACGTGTGAACCACAAATCTCAGACATAACCTGTTCAACATCAATGATTTCTACCAGCTCATTATCAATTTTAGTAATTGCCGTTAAATAACTCCCTTTACCCGTTGCTTTGGGCGGTGCCATAATACTTTCCCAGTTAGTGTTGATAATCCTGTCCACTGAAGCAACCAGAAAGCCTTGAGTAGTACGATTATATTCAGTAATGATAATGAAACTGGTTTCAATATTCTCTACCGGCCTCATGCCGATTGCCTGTGATAAATCCATCACACTAATGGTTTTACCTCGCATATTGGCAACACCTCTGACCACACCATGCGAATTTGGAATTCTTGTTAATGGAGGACACTGAATAACTTCCTGAACTTTAAAGACATTGATGCCGAACTGCTGTCTTCCTCCCAGTCTGAAAAGCAGCAATTCCATGCGATTATGTCCAGCGAGCTGTGTTCGCATATCAACGCTATCTAATAGTCCCGCCATTTTATATCTCCTAACCGTTTATCTATTTGTGTCTACAGTTCTCCTATCGGCGTAACAGCAAAAAAACTTAACTAAATATTTGCCTTTATCGGCGTATGCACCAGGCCCGTCCTTATTAATACCAAAATATCTTTTAATAACATAAGCTTGATAAAAATAAATATACAGACAAAATCATTATAAAATATTCCAAAACTCAATTGATCACAACATCATTTTTGTCAGCAGATAAATTAACGGCATAGGTATTGCATTAATATTTCTAAACGCAGAGTGATGACTGTTTTTTGACGAATCACAGCTAATTACAAAACTGCTTCTCTAAGATATTGATTTTATTATGATGAAGATACAATACTTAAAAAAATACTGGCTTATTATAGGAATGATATTAATTCCTGTCGTTCATGCCAATGAACCTGCCGTGATGACCTCTCATCAACAGATCAAGGATGCCGGTCATAAATTCCTGAAGCACAAGGTTGCTACACTCGGGCTTAATGAAACAGAAATACATATGAGTGATATTGATAATCGTCTGAAATTAGCTTTCTGTCGTCAGAAACTAATAATTAGTAATAACCAGAATAACCTTATACCAGGAAGTGTTTCACTATTAGTGAGTTGTAAACAAACAAACAAGCCCTGGAAAATATACATTCAGGCAAATGTACGTGCATTTAAAAATATTATTGTAGCCAAATCAACGATTATTCGTGGTGAACAAATCACGGCTAACAGTATATCCAGACAACGTACTGATATAACCAATATGAATGGAAGCTATCTGACTGAAAATCGCCAGGTCATAGGCATGAGAAGCCGCCAAACCATCCAGCAGGGCCAGGCAATCAAACCATTCCAACTGGTTAAATCCCGTCTTATCAAACGCGGAGAGCAAGTTACTATCCTGGCTGAAACAAACGGCATCAGCGTCAGAATGAGAGGAAAGGCACTTAATGATGCGATCAATGGTGGGCGTGTACGCGTTATGAATACTCGCTCTAAACGAATTGTAGAAGGCATCGCAATTCGACCAGGAATAGTACAGATCAAGATGTAATTTAATATACAACTGCCTAAAGAAACGGGCATTTTAAACGATAACCTTATAAGGTGTTATACACCTTTACTCCAGGAGTAATGAAAATGGCAATATCAATTAACGACACAAACACTACCAATATTGCTGGTGCTGCAGGTAACCGTCAGGTAACACCGATTAACCGTGATCAGGAACAGACGTCTGACCCGAAAATCAGCCAGCAAAATGATACTGTTAACCTGACCGACTCTGCACGCTTACTGCAAAAACTTGAACAAAACCTGAAAGATACGCCCGTAGTAGATGGTGAACGTGTAGCAAAAATCAAAGAAAATATTAATAGTGGAAACTACGCCATATCTGCAGACCGTGTCGCCACCAGTTTCTCCAGCTTTGAGTCACTACTGAACGTTTCATAAACTAATGGTGTCTGAAAATGAATAAACAAACCTGCAGCACCAAGTTACATGAGTTGATAAAAGCAGAACTGGAACATACCGAAAAGTTATCTGCCATATTACAGGAAGAAAAGGAAACACTTCCATCAGAGAGTGAGCAACTACTTGCTATTAGTAAAAACAAACAGCGCGAACTTGAAATGCTGGAAAAAATCAGTCTAAAACGTATATCCCTGGTTCAGTCACTCGGTTATGCACCCTCTCACGAAGGTATGGAATTTTGTCTCAACTGGTGTGACCCACACAAAAAATTACTTCCCTTATGGAAACAATTTATTGAAAAAGTCAGTGAATGCAGATTACTAAATCAGGTTAATGGTGGCATACTGGACAACAATATTCGTGTCGTGAAACAAGCATTAAGTATTCTACATGGCCAGCTACCCAATAATACAAACACATATAATGCTCAGGGACAAAAACAGCAGGCCAGCGTAGGTCATAGTATAGCGAAAGCCTGACCTGCCCAAAACTTACGGAAAAAAAGAGTGCATTAGTGAACGGTGATCAGATTACAAATCGTATCAAGTCTCAACATCTGCTTGAAAAATTAAAGGCAGAACAGGCCTTGTTACAAATATCAATTCCAGGTGTACCAGAAACATTTTTCAGCTCATTACTAGCAATAAAACCAGAGGATGATTATCTGTTACTGGATGAGCTGAATTCAAAGCATGCCCACAAACTATTATTGGTGCATAAAAAACTTAATGTGCACGCAAAACTGAATGGCATTGGAATACAGTTTTCAACACAGCTGATTACACACGCTAAAGAAAGTGGCATCTTCTTTTATAAGGTTGAATATCCGGAAACTGTTCTTTATTTCCAGAAACGACAAAATTACAGAATAAATATTGGACTCGGTGTTAACATACCTATCAAAATGAAGCGTGATGATGGCTCACCAGTTTATGGTCATATCATCAATTTATCAGAAACAGGTGCCGGTATAATACTTGATTCCCCCTACAGTCTTCAACTGGCAGAAATTCTGCCCTACTGTGAAGTACGCTTAACAGATGAATCCATTATCAATTGTCAGCTTGAAGTACGTTATGCCAGTATGAATAAAAAAACCAGTCATCAGCATATAGGTGGCAAGTTTTTAGGTGTTAGTGGCCCTGATCAACGTGATCTGGCGCGACTTGTTATAGATCTTCAGCGAGACATGATGAAACGATTACCTAAGGGAAAAGAATAGTTATTCTCTCAAATACTTCCTGTAGTCAGATAGTGTATCTATATCAATATGTGCGGGTAATAAGTGAACACTGTGTTTCTGACGCTCCAGCCGTCGCAAACTAATATCAAGTACATTGCTACAACTCCAGTGCATGCCATAAAAAATTGATTTAACTGGCTTTTTCATAGCTACCAATCCGTACCCACCATCTAAAGCAGGTGAAAATACGACGTCAGCACTGTCGTCAAGAGATGATATCGCCTGCTTTAAATCTTCACCTGAAATATCAGGCATATCTGACCCTGTCAATATAACAGTTGAGCAGTTCCGTAAAGACATCTTGATTGAACGGTACATGCGCTCACCAAGACTACCGGATGGCTGACGCCTGATTGTTATACCCAGTTCACGCCGGCATTGTAAAAAAAAAGGATGGTGCGTATCAGGTGAAGCCCATACTTCCACATCAATTTCCGAACAACCACTGACCTTCTTCAGATAGTTATAACACAGAAATTTATATAGTCTGGCGGCATTCAGCATACCGATTGAAGCACCCAGCCGCGTTTTAACCTTGCCTGCTAATGGTGCTTTTACAAAAACAATCAGTCTGACCTTATTCATGGTTTATTTATGATACAGGCGATGAAGCTTTTCTGTTGAAACACCCCGAAAATATAACCACCTCATTTTCCACATACATATAATAGTTCTAAATATGCCCTGATGCTCCCATCGTCTGCTAGAAGTAATTAATACAGGAGTGGATATTACTTCCGGCAATATTATTTTTTTCAGTTTTTTGCATATTGAAACATCTTCCATAATAGGGATATCATCATACCCTCCAATCTGCTTGAATAAAGCGTACTGTACAAATATCCCCTGGTCCCCCGTTGCAATACCTGTCCAGGATGAGCGTTTATTTATCAACCATTCAATAATTCTGAATATTTTTTGTTTGCCTGACAACCTGATATTGAAACGCCCCCAGTTTTTCTTCGACTCGTTGATAGCATCAATATATTTACTTATGTGATCAATAAACTGAGTGTCGGCATGAACAAACCAGAGTAAATCACCTTTTGCATTGTCAGCCCCAAAATTCATCTGCACTGCTCGGCCCGCATCACTGTGCATTGGTTTAAAACCTGCATCAGTCAGTATCTGCTGTGTACCATCTACACTACCCCCATCTACAACAATAACCTCAAAAGCAAATTGACTTAATTGATTTAATACGGGGACAAGTACTGACAGTTGTTGATGTTCATTATAAACAGGAACAATAACCGAAATTTTCATCATCACATAATAGCCTGTTTACAGGTTTGTATGTATAATTAAACGCCTGCCCCGGTAGCTCAGCAGGATAGAGCAGTCGCCTCCTAAGCGACAGGTCGGACGTTCGAATCGTCTCCGGGGCACCAAAAAATACAAATTCCTTTATACCAGCAACCTATCCACCTCATCATTGTAGTTATAAAAATTATCCATTAGATCTTCTTACCTCCAGGATATTTGGTAATTGTGAAATCCTGGACAATACCCGACTTAATTTATTGATCCCTGAAACTTCCAGTGTAAACTTCATATTAACTTGCTGATCACTGATATCAGTAACTGTATTCACACTCAGAACATTTGCTTTCTCATCGGTCAGTATCTGCGTTACATCACGCAGTAACCCTTGCCGGTCATAAGCCTGTATAATAATATCTACCGGGTAAGTTGTATCCTGATCTTTGTTCCAGGAAACCTGAATCAGACGTTCATCCTCCTGACACCTGACGTTGGTGCAATCAGCACGATGAATAGTAATCCCCCTCCCTTTGGTAATATAGCCAATAATTTCATCACCCGGAGCAGGTTTGCAACAATTGGCCATTGTGGTCAACAGGTTCCCCACGCCACATATCTGCACTTCACCTTGTATCGTTTTCTCGGGTTTAGCTGTCGTTGTTTTTTGCCAGGCTTCGACATCGGGGTCAAGAGGATTTATAAGTTCCTGAGTGGCCGAGGCAATTTGAACAACTGAAATATCGCCTTTTCCAATACAGGCATACATATCCTGACTGTCCTTTAGACCCAGTTGTCGGCAAACATCATCATGTGACAATTTAGACAGCCCCAGTTTACCGAGCTCTTTTTCAAAAACATGTCTACCGGCCTGTATGTTTTTTTCAAGATCCTGATGTGTAAACCATGCGCGTACTTTTGCTCGAGAACGAGATGTTTTCAGATAACCCAGATGTGGATTCAGCCAGTCTCTGCTTGGTGTCAGAGTTTTAGAACTCAGAATTTCTATCTGATCACCTGTTTTCAGTGTATAGGTCAGCGGCACAATTGAGCCATTTATTTTTGCACCCCGGCAACCATGTCCTATTTCAGTATGTATATGATAAGCAAAATCCAGCGGGGTTGCCCCAGCAGCCAGATCAACTACATTTCCCTTAGGCGTTAGTACATAGACACGGTCTTCAAATATTTCTGACTTGAAACGATTTACAAAGTCACCTGCATCAAACTCTTCATCTTTCCATTCCAGTATTTGACGCAACCAGACTATTTTTTCTTCAAACCCAGGGTCATGTTTACCACCTTCTTTATAACGCCAGTGCGAGGCGACCCCAAGTTCTGAGTGTTCATGCATTTCATAAGTTCGGATTTGCACTTCTACGGCTTTTCCGCCTGGCCCTAAAACAGCAGTATGTAGCGACTGATAATTGTTGCCTTTTGGTGTTGCTATGTAGTCATCAAATTCATTGGGTATATGTTTCCACAAACCATGCACGATTCCCAAAACTGCATAACAATTTGCAACCGTATCAACCTGCACCCGCACCGCACTCACATCAAAAATATCCTGAAATGCGACACCCTTGCGTTCCATTTTTTTCCAGATACTGTAGATATGTTTTGGTCGACCGTTTATTTCAGCCTTAATGTCTTGCTTGCCCAGCTCTGACTCAAGCGTATCAATAACAGAGCCAATAAAGTTCTCACGATCCTGCCTGCGTTCGTCCAGCAATCTTGCAATGTTTTTGTATTTTTCCGGTTCCAGATACCGAAAGGATAAATCCTCCAGCTCCCACTTGATCTGCCAGATGCCCATCCTGTTAGCCAGGGGGGCAAAGATATCCAGTGTTTCTGCAGCAATGCGATTTTGCTGTATTTTATCAAGATGCTTAAGTGTGCGCATATTATGAAGACGATCTGCAAGTTTAATGAGAATTACACGAACATCATCAACCATAGCGAGAAGCATTTTTCGCAAGCTCTCTGCATTACCCCATTCACGTTTGCCGCTCCCGTCATCATCGGTGGTGACTTCCTTTACAAATTTCATTTTAGTAACACCATCAACCAGTTTGCTGATTGACGTACCAAATACTTCTGCGATCTGCTCAAGGCTTACACTGGTATCCTCAACAATATCATGCAGAATTGCAGCAATAATGCACTCATAATCCAGATGCAAATCAAGCAGGATATTTGCAACTTCAAATACATGACTGACATAGGGCTCACCAGACATGCGCTTCTGATGTTTATGTGCAACCATTGCCATGGTTGCTGCTTTATGAATTTTGTCAATTTCATCATCAGCGTATAAATCATTCAGCTTAGCCATCCAATTATCGAGAGTGACTATGGATGAGACTGAGTTATTGGATGAATCGGGATGATAAGTACTAACCACGTTTTGAATCCTTTCCTGTCATAAAGGAAATTATCTGAATATAGTTATTCAAGTAAGGGAGATCTAACTTCAAACAAAACAAATCCATTTCTGGTAGTCACTGTATCGCCTAAACGAACAGGTATATGTTCATTCTGTTTTTTGATGATTGCAGGTGTCCCCGTAACATACTTAACGTGCCGGGGAAGTATAACCTGCCATTCACCATTCTGTTTACGCATTAATATCGCAGGAAGAACATCCTGAGTGGCATTTTCCTGACCAGGCTCCAGCATAACAACAGCATCAGCCTCATCAGTTAATTTGACAATAGCAACATCAACCTCACCCTCATTCAGCCTTTCCAGGCGGGTTATAAAGCCGAGAAGTGGTGTGGCTGCAGTTGTATCATCATTCCTTAATGCTATCAACTGCCCTACTTCGAGGGTATGCATGTACTTTGTTTCAACTGTACGAACCAGGATACCATGACTACTCTCATTAATACTGCGCCACTGGCACTCGAGTACATCTGCCTCACCCTCCATTAATAAGGAAGAGTGTTTTGCAATCGCGTTCTGCAGGACGTTATCTTCTCTGTTATCTTTAGGCTCATGCACAATATCATAAAGTAGCTTATATACAGCTGCCAGGCCGGTGTATAACTGGATAACTTTTGCGCCATAAAGGTTTTTACGGTCTTCATGCCGCTTTGCTTCTGTCAGATTTTTACTTAACAATGCAAGCAAGGCTGCATGTTCAGCCAGATCTTTTACCGTGCCATTTGGCTGTATGCGCTTTTTCTCTTCGATACCAATAAACTGTTTACGCTGAATTTCTTTTATATCATCTTTAACCTGCTGCTTGATTCCGGATATGTCGATGTAGCATCTTACTGAATCATCTGTTTTATCATCGTTAAATACAGGAGGGCCTGATCTGTCAGCATAAGTCAGGATAAAGTCATCCCCGGCCTGTGGCGATACAGCAAATTTGATTTGCATTAAATCCGCGTATTTTTCAAGATACTGCTCAATTATTTGTTGGGCATTTGAAGGCCAGCTACTGATATCCAGCTGACCAAATATCTGAATCATTAAATAAAGTGAATTCACGCTATTTTTACTATTCTTCTCACTCAGAATACCTGATGCCTTATACAACTCCAGGTTATCCGTTAACGGCAGCATCTTGTCTGCATCAAATAACGATGCATATAAAGTAAATATTCGATTGCAATCACGCCACTCTATCGTTGACAGTTTCTGAAATCTTATTGCCAGAAATCGTTGTAACCACATATTTAGCTCTATTATTCGGACTGCCAGCATAGCCAGTGAATCCTGCTGCAAACTGAATTTTTTTAGTGGGAGGATATATGTCTCGCGCAGAATAACCTTATATGAAATAATCAGATTCTGAAGTAAATATATACATGTGGTCAGTGCTGTTTTTCTTTCTGTTGTTTCGGGGAAACTATTGCCTTTTGACACATATTTACGATATGTGTCTGCAAGTGATCGGGCTGATATTTTTAATAGTGACTGTGTCAGTTCAGTACGCTGTGATATCTTCAAATGAATTTTATTTAATTGCTCAATGTACTTCAGTGCTTCAATCAACTGATGAGTAGACTCATTCGCATAAGATGCAAGATGTAACTCTATTTTCTTACACTGTGTATCAAATGCTTTTGGTTTTGCGCCCAAACGAGGCAGATGCAACTCCAGGTTATACTTGCGAGGGTCATCGGCTTCACTATCTCGTCCCTTTCTGAACGGTATACGTAAATTGGAGATATAATTTTTCATATTTTTTATTGCAATTACAGTAAGTTAGTATCAACTGATATGTATTTTCTGATTATGCTACTATATTAATTAGTCTGGATATGAATAGCCAATAAATTTTACAGATATATTAAAATTAGGGGCAAAAACCATGAATTAGCCCTTTATCTAATGATCAATCAGGGGATTAACTTACCTTTTTTACCGCAAGCAATTTATTATTACAATCAAACTCAATTGAAAACAGACCATGAACACCATTTTCCATGATAAAGGGTTTTATCGCAGATACCGGAAACTCTATACGGACATCGTCTACTGTCAGTGTGCGAATAGACCTATAATGCCCCTTGTAATAACCAAGCACTTCATTATGTGTCATATCAAGATAAAAATATAAAATTGCTGAATCTTCATTCATAATATTGTTTATGGCAATGACTCATGACTACATACTCGAAAAAGATCTGGAGGATCACCAGGCCTTTTTCACTTTTACTGGCAAATTCAAAAATAACCCGGTTATCTGGCATGTTCATCTAGTAAATCAGCAAATTAACCCTGAAAATACTACCGATCAACAATATCTTAAAATTTTCCCATCCAGCAACAATGAGCATATGAATGCTGAAATCTACCTGAAAATATTAAAAATCCGACCAGCCGATATTTTAAAAAGCATTATTATGCTTTCACAATATAAAAATCTGAATATTGGCACTCATTATTATGGTCAATCAAGCTAACTTTTGTTTTAGTTTTTGCCAGTCAATCAAAACTGGTTCAGACATACTACGTTTATTCATTTTCCCAAAGACTTCAAATATATCTGCACACAAAACAACGTTGTCAGGCTGCCCTTTGGGGAAATCTGCTGCATCTGAAAAAATATTATAACCTGTGACTTCAAGATCAGTCATTGTTTTCAATAACTCAATCCCATGGCTTAACTCAAATCCCGGATTGGGGAATTTATAACTCTTTCTGTCCAATATTTGTGACCATTCATTAATTTCATCAGCCGCAAATATATGACCTGCATAATTCTTGACTGAAAAAATATGGATACCTTGTTTCCCAAGACAAATAAAATCAAAATGAGCATACTGATCGAGGCCTTCATCTATTTCTACATCCTCGACAAAATCATATGATATCTTTTTTATCATATTTCTGATTTTTCGCTTACTCTGGTATCTTCGCCACCACCTGACAAGCAGAAACAGAACAAAAATCGATACCAGACTTACGGCCACGATCAAAATATGTTCCTGTTTTATATTTTCAAAATTCATAGGGTGTTATTGTAATCTCGAAATTATCAAGGTCAATATTATTCATATAAAATACTCGTTATTTTTTATAAGGCCATGCCCGCCAGGCTTGCAGTAATGGAAAATACAATCCCAACATGACAGGTCGCCCTTCCTTTACTGACATTAAGTGACCGTATGACTGTAACTGAGACTCATATCGTTCCTGCTCATGATCAAGAAACTTCTCCAGCCCACCCCCTGCGTGATGACCTGTTTTATAATCTATAATCCAGCGTATACCTTCGCTGTCAATAAACGTTCGATCAATAATATAGTGGCGTACACCTTTTCCAGTCAGCCCACTTAAAGGGTATTCACTACGGGAATCATGATGCTCACTATCCAGAATCCATCGTCCACGTGAATCTTCCAATGTATTTTCAAGTGCCGTTAATATTCTGTCTGCAGCAGCCGGGATCTCGCTATGATTCATACCTTCCTGGCGCAAGGTATGAATGGCACGATGCTTATAATACGCTGCCACATCAGCATTAAAGCTTCTCACCTTCTTGAGAAACATATGCTGCAAACACTCATGAACTATAATTCCAGTAACTCTTGCAGTTTCACCTGCCCAATCAAACTCAAGAACCATTTCAACATCCTGAGTAACAATTGGCTCTTGTTCAAGCATCAAAGCAGGTGGAGGCTCGGGACACTGCCAGTCATCACTCAGCCTGTAAAGTATATCAGTAGACTCATATTCTTTTTCATTCAAGGTCTGTAAAGTATCGGCCTCTTGTTCCTCCTTGCGGACCTCAAAGGCTTGTTCATAAACAGTCTCTAATACAGGCCATAATGCTGCCAGTAACGAACCGCGAGCGGGTGCGTAATAACTATCACCATCACTATTACTTTTTACCGAACCCAGTATATGCAACTGTTCTCGTGCACGCGTTGCAGCGACATAAAGTACACGCGACATTTCATATTGTTCTTTTTTTGTCTCAAAATCACTTATCAACTGGTATTTTAAATTATGATCAAACCCTGTTTTACGTATGGGGGCTATTAATAAATCATTGCCATTCGGGTATCGCGGGTGTTCAAGCCATTTCATTAATTCCGTATCTTTATTAGCAGATTTATATCCCATACCTGGCAATATAACGGTATCGAACTCAAGGCCTTTTGCCTTATGCATAGTCATGATCTGTAATGAATCATCAGCCATCATATCGGGTAACGCATAAAGCTTGTCAACAGCCCGAGATAGACTTTCCTGTAATTGTGATAATGGCACAGAATCAAGGTCATCGAGTAAGCGAAAAAAAACATCTGCATCCTCAATATCCGTCTCCTTTTGCAGGCATGCCGGCCCACCCAGCTCAAACCAGCAACCTTCAAGCCAGTCTCTCAAACTTCTCTTTTGCAAATTTTTCAGTGTGGCGGCCAATACCTTCCATGCGCGTGTCAACCTGACCAATCCGGACTGACTTAATTGTGAGCAAATTTCATCATCCTGTATTAATTCAGGTAGTGTACGAACATTATCATGACCACAAAGTACATGCAGGTCATTCAGATCCAGTCCACACCAGGGTGCACGAAGCACGCCCAACCAGGCGATACGATCAGCCGGATGAAGCAAAGCTTGTAAAAGACATTGCAGATCCTGAATCACCGGTCTTGCTGTCAATGATTCAATATCAACAGCTTTAAAAGCCAGCCCTGCACTTTTCAGCGATGATAAAATCAAAGCCAGGTGTGTTCGCCCCCGCACCAGTATGGCAATACTGTTATCAGGATGCTGCAGGCGGCACTCTTGAATAATAGCTAATATCTGTTCTGCTTCTTGCTGTTCATCCTGATCAAATGCAGGATAAATATGACAGGCCTCCCTCTCAAGATAATCATGCCAGGCAATCGAAGGTGCATAACTGACCGCACCATTTTCCATATTGCTTTTTTCTGGCATGACATGAGAGAAGCTCTGGTTTACCCAGTCAATAATGCCTGCTTGCGAGCGAAAATTAACTGTCAGACGTAATGACTTCAGCGGTAAAAAACCAATTCCTTTTTCCCAGGCTTCCAGAAATAAGCCAACCTCGGCTTCACGGAAACGATATATCGACTGCATAGGGTCGCCCACCAGAAACAAACTGTGACCATCACCGGGCTGCCATTCTTCAGTTAAGCGCCGAATCAGTTCAAACTGTGACCATGAGGTGTCCTGAAATTCATCAACTAATAAATGCCTGATACGATAATCTAGCGCCTGTGCCAGATCGGTAGGTGTATCTGCCCTACCTAATGCAAACAATGCAGCCTGTGACATAGCTGCAAAATCAATTTCACCACGCTCACGGAACAGAATATCCAAATGTGCTGCAGACAATCGCAGTAGCTCAAATAATGCCTGTAATGTCTCCCATTCTTCATCTGTATAAACAGGGGTTGGCAAGCTACGCATCTGGTCAAGCAATAAAACCGCTTCAGAAACTTCTCCAAGTTCAGATAACAATGCTTTCATCCGTTGTTTCATTGATTCGAAGTAAGCCTTCTCTTCCGCAGTCTTACCACTCCCCTTTGCCGGGAATCCCTGGCGCTTGTTTATTGCTCGACGAACAGTACCTTCATTGGTCAGCAACCAGCCAGCCAGGGCTTTCCAGGATGCCAGATCATCTACCTCAAACCCGGGCATTTCATCAAAACATAGATCACATGCTACCTCTGGCTCAAGATAAGTATTGGCAAAATCCATAAGCACTAAACATTCTGAAGAAATTCCCATTGGCCAGTGCTGTGCAAATTCAAGCAGCCGCACTTGTATCAGTCGTGCAAGCGCATCTTCAAGATTACCTCTGTTCAAAGCAGGGTGAGCGGGATCTCCTACATGACGCAACCATTGGTCACGCCTCGCCAACATGTTGCAAATCAGCCTGACGACATGATCCAGCCGGTTATCAAGATGAGCAATCAGGTGTTGTATCGCATCCGACCAGACAGAATCAGACTCAAGTTCGGACAATGTATTCATCGCGGCCTGCTGATACAAAGCGCTTGCATCTTCAGTAATTCGAGGCACCGCGCCAAAACCGGATAATATCGGCATTTGCCTGGCCAGAGATGCACAAAGTGAATCTATTGTCTGCAGTTTTAGCCGTGCCGGGCTGGAAAGTAAATTCCAACCCATTTCTATATCCCTGTCCAGTACATCACGAGCGAGTTGCCATGTTATTCGTTCATATTCTTCCGCTGGTTTCGCTGATGCTCCTGCATTATGCAAGGCCGCCATAATTCGATCACGCATCTCACCAGCTGCTTTACGTGTGAACGTAATCGCTACAATCTCTTCAGGGTTATCAACAATGGTCAGCAACTTGAGTATTCGCTGTACAAGCAAACCGGTTTTACCAGAACCAGCAGGAGCCTGAATAATAAAAGACTCCGCAGGATCAAGTGCGCGTGTTCGCTCTGTTTGATCAGCGATCATCATGTGACTCACTTGTCATTTCGGACATCTGCATTTTTTCACGCTCGTTTACCCTGCAAACAGCTGTTAATGTGCAGTATGTACAACTCGCAGGGTACTTTAACGGATCAACTTCAGCATGACCCTCTGCGAAATCATGCGTAAGTAATTCTATGGTTGTTTTCCATTCATTTAACAGACTCTGCCATTCATTATGATGTTTACATTGCGAGATTGCAGAATGTGATTTGACTCCGGGTAATATACCATCAGCTGAAGTCACACCCTTGAAGCCATACTCCCCTACCCTGAGCAATGCAAAGCTGACACCCGATAAATTACCTTCGACGGCCATACTATACAAAGGCAATTGAGGGTCCTCAGGTCGTTCCCCAAACCACTGTCCCGGCGAAACCTTACCGGTTTTATAATCTACAACAACAAAACTGCCATCATCCAGCTGATCTACTCTATCTATCTTTAGGTCAACGACTATCTCACCAAGATGCACTTCCTGTTTTTGTTCCAGTGAATGCACTCTGAAATGCTGCCGGGTAAATTCATTAGGTAACCATTCATTCATCATCTGCAACAACCGCGACTGTTCAATTTCCCGATAACGATTATCGAACTTACTCTCTCTTAATGTCTCCCGGTTACAAATAGCCTTTTCTATACATTGCCGGATCAGTTCCTGAAGCTCCTCTCCTGGCATGGCAAGTAATATATCCTGATCTTTTACTTGCAGCCAGAAATACTCAAACATGGTATGAACCAGGCTGCCACGTTCAGCTGCGTCCATACCCAGTACAGGCTCGCCCATGGGTCTGGCATTCAAGCGTAATTCTGCGAATGCACGAAAAGGACAAACTGCCTGCAATTTTACGACCTGGCTCCCCCCTCTTACTTTACGCTCTGTCAACGCCGGGGCATTACCACTCGGATATGTATCTACTTCTGCTGATTGGTGGATAAGTGAAATCCAGTCTGGATAAGATGAAAGTGTCAGTTGTGAAATATCAATTTCAGGGAAATTTTCCAGAAGACTACTTTTACGCAATGACTCTGTTTTATTCAAACAGGGGTAACTGATAATGGTCTGCCTTGCCATGCCCGTTAAACGTTGAGTTAAGTGCCGGGTTATCTGCAGTTCCCGTTGCGGGCCAGAATGAGGCAACCCCAGTTCACGCTGAAGCCTGACAGGTATAAAAGGATTTGACTGTGATGACACGGGCCAGATCGCATCATGCAATCCCAATATCCAGACAAAATCAAAAGAAAGACCCGTGGCCTCCATTACACCCATTATCTGGACAGGCATCTCTGCTGACTGCGGCTGAAACACTCTGTCTCTTGCTGACTGCTGTAAAATTCCTAATGCAGTCGCGTAGTTTATTTTTCCATACAGCTCATCCATATATGTCATTTCAGCTACAAGTTCATTCCATGATTTAGCTGCCTGAAATTCTTTACTGGAAAGCCTTTCACCCTGGGAGAGACCGATTGCTGTCAGTAATTTTGAGAAATCAATTGCCCATTGACCCGGTAGCTGTTCTGTAGAAATTTTAGAAAAACGGGTATCGAAAGCTTCAAGTCTGTCTAGTAGCACAGGACAATTCCATGCCTGTTCAGACATGTTCATACTGAATTTTAGTCTGGATTTGCTAACCTCGAATAAACCATCATCACGCAACTTCCTGTCGAGCTGATACCGTGCCATTCGCTCCGATTCCCACCCCGACACATAAGGTGACGTTATTAAAAAACTGACATCTTGCAGGGGAATTTTATGCCGATACAACTGCAACAAATTTAATGCTGTTTGCACATACGGGTATTCAGCCAGACTTTTACCTAATGATAAATTATAAATACGCTCACAGGAATTATCTGCACGCGTCATGCCTGGTGACATAATTCGGTCAAAAATAACCTGAACAGATTTTCGCAGTGCCGTCAGTTCAGGAATAATAATGCCTACCCGGGCATCAGCATTTTCCTCAAGGATTGCACGTGACCAACGAGCTGCCAGTCTTATTTCTGCATGTGTATCAACTGCAGCAACAACAGAGACCTGACTGGCTTCTGCATTCTTTTCAAGCCATTCAACGTTACACCCTGCAACTTCGAATGAATTCAGTAATAATTTTTGTTGTGGTGTCAGCTCATCAAAACCGGTTAAAACCAGATGTCCGGGGATGTCTTCACGAATAATGTCCAGTCCAGATGAGACGATACGAGCTATTTCTGCTGTTGTTATCCAGCCTTTGCTCTGACAATGTTGACGAAATGCCTCCATCCATTTTGCAAACTGCCTGGAGTCTTCATTAGACCAAAGACTACGCTGTTCAGACTCAAGAGCCCATTCATAAATCAGGTACCACGCATCTCTGGCCTTGTTAGCAGCCGATGACAATTGCAACAGGGAAGTATCAATGCCAGAATGTGTTATCACCTGCTCCCATAATAATTTTTCTTGCAAACTATTAAGCAACACAGGCGCAGAATGAGTGGAATCGGCATAAACAGCGAGTTTAAACGCATGCTGTAACCAGGCCTGCCAGGGTATAATCTGAGGACTTTCCCATACAACTTCACCGCGGGAAACTGCGCGCTGATCCCAATCATCACGAATTGACGCGGCAAGACGCTGGTTGCCCGTTATCAGTACTGTATCAATATCCAGTCTGTCGAGTAACTCAGCACGTGAAATAAAAACAGGTATCATGATAATGGTCTCGTTTAAAACAAGACCATTATCACTTATTCAGAGAAGCTTTAACAATATAAACACCGCAATTAATCGACAGGCTATTACAGATACTTCAGGAACCTACCTCAATATTTTATTTATCAGATAAGCATCGGCAGGGTTCAGCTCATGGAGGGAAGCGACAAGATGTACACGCGCTTTACCTTTCAGAGCCGCGACCCGATTCAGATCCTGACTAAATGCAGGGACTATCTCATCACCCTGACCGGGCTCTTGCTTAATAATAGCGTGGTATTCAATATCCGGATGCTTTTGTTGATTCAGCCATGTCAGCAATCGACTGTAACCCGCTGGCATAAGATCAGCCAATGCAGCACGGGAGTCCTTTAGATATTGATACTGACCTCCACCAACAACCGTTTTAATAAAATCAATACCCGGGCCCGGACAGAAAAAGGGCTTTCCATCAGCAACATCAAGTGCATCTATTGCACGGCCAGTACCAAGATTAGGAGTTGCGATGGTAATTAACATGTCAACCTTCGGTGCTTTTGGATTAACCAGAACAACACGGGAAACCACACCACCCGCAGAATGGGCTGCAATCATAATTTTATGTTCAGGATATCTGGTTTTTATAAACTGCAACTGTGCCAGTAAGTGACTGGCCTGAATCATCATCGGTGCTTCAGCAGGTAACTGTACCCGAATGAGTATTCGCCCGGCTTTTAATGGCTGTGATATTTGTGACCGTATGCCGCGAGGAGTACTAACAACTATACCGCCATTCTGCCAGCCTTGCTGCATCAGGCCAGCCTGTACACCACTACGTACCCAGGTATTTGCATCAGATGCCCAGCCATGTACCAGAACCAATACATCTGCCTGAGAGGCATATCCGACTAAAAGGAAATAAAAAAGCGTCAATAAGCGAAATAATTTCATCACAACAACCTCATAATTAGCTAATAAGCTTATACTAATATAGTGAGTATATAGCCAATAAGGTCAATCTGCCAGCCTGAATCCAGCTTAGCATCAGCCTCGCGTGAGAGCCATTATTTATGTATATTATTCAATAAGTTGGCATGAAAATAAAAACTAATACATAAGCAGATTAATAGAGTACGCCCATCGGCCGACCTTCATCATTGGAGCCACCGATACGCCTTAATGCTTTTTCGTGACCCTGAGCAGCCGCTAGCTTATACAGGCCCAATGCCTTTCTGAGATTACGACGAACTCCCTGCCCTTTTTCATAAAGGTAGCCCAGCATATACTGGGCATATTTATTACGTTGTTTGACTGATTTCTCCAGCCAACGAACCGCAAGTAATCTGTTAACAGGCACGCCCGTTCCAAAAAAGTAACTTTTGCCTAATGTATATTGTGCATAGGCATGACCGGATTCTGCCGCTTTGGTAATCAGAAGTATCCCTTTGTCAGGAATTTTTTCCCCTCCTTCACCACGTAAATACATCCCCCCCAGAATTGCCATTGCAGTCAGGTCTTTTTGTGCGTAGGCTTTTTCGCACCATAAGCGTGCTTTTTCCCGGTTAACTTCAACACCCAACCCGGCACTATAGCTAATACATACATTTGATTGCGCACGTGCATGTCCCAGCCTGGCTGCACGCATCATCCATTTAAATGCCTTTGCTTTTCTGAGCTTGACGCCACGGCCCTTAAAATACATGAGTCCAAGCTGTACCATCGCACGTGGATTGTTCTGCTTTGCTGCCAACATATACCAGATTTTTGCTTTTTTATAACTCTTGCGTACACCACCAAATGCATACTCATGTATCAAGCCCATTCTAAACTGGGAAAGTGAATCTCCCTTTTGTGCCTTTAGACGAATTTGTTTTACTCTGGCGGGCGTAAGATCTTTATCGGGCTGACGGTTAGCCAACTTGTCACGTACATTAATAACTGTTTTTTTGTTTGATTTATTTTGTGCATAAACCTTATCAAGTGTTTTTAGTGCTTTATCAATAGCTGCAGCATTTGCTTCAGGCGTCGCCAGTAATGGTTCCTTACGCCAGATAAGTGCACGGCTTATTTTTGCGTCTAGCAAGCCATTAATGGTCTGATATGAGCTACAGGTGGGTATTACCTGGACAATACCATTCACGACCGTTGATGAATAAGACATGCTGGTACATTTCGATTTACTGGTTTTTTCGGTAATGTCTCTGGTTTCCAGCAAAAAAACCAGATCACCACCGCGGTTTGCTGCTTGCTGTAAAATATCATTTTCCGATGGCATTTCATCAGATATGTCTGTACAACTATTATCATCAAAACACTTGCGGATATTTCTGCGTACATCCAGATAACCGATCAACAGATATTCACTGCCAAGCAGATCAGATAATTTGCCTTTGACTATTTTAGCCGGTACGCTTCTACTGGGGTACTCGTGATTGTTAAACGACTGATATTTTATTTCCAGCGGCACGGTTGCGCAACCTGCCAGCCAACTTATCAGCAAGATTATATATATACGTGAGTAGCGATGTTTTTTATTTTCCATATTCATATATTATTCTGTTACTGATACTCAAATCGATGAATAAAGCATATCATAAATTTTTTTACAGCTACACCATAGCCACACTGTTATTGCTGGTAACATTGACAGCCTGCAATACTAAAAAGACTGAAACCGATAGCCGGCCTGCATTTCAAATAGATCAGGAATCAATCAAACTGGGACAAGAGGGACTTGTTCGTTTTGAGAAAACCATCACATATTACCCTGATTCATTGCTACAACACTACGTACAACGAGTAGGCCAGCGTATACTAAACGCAACACCGGCCAAAAATACGCCTTTTACATTCAGGCTAATTGAGTCTGCCTATCCTCAGGCTTATGCACTTCCGGACGGGCATGTTTTTTTAACCACCGGAATGCTTGCACTTTTCAGCAATGAATCTCAACTAGCGGCATTGCTCGCACATGAAATAGCTCATGTCATTGCAGGGCATACACGTAACCGGTCCAGAAAACGCAAACAAATTGCCAGTTTGACACAACGGCTTAACAATGCTTTAACAACTAAACGCTCTCATGAAATGACACGATTATTTGGAAAAGTCAGCATTCAGAATTATAGCCGTAAAAACGAATACCAGGCTGACAAGCTTTCCGTGGGTTATCTTCAGAGAAGTCCATATTCGGAATATGCCACACTAGATGTACTTGAGCGCCTGCAATTATCAATGTTAAAAGCAACTAAAAATACGTCTGATAAAAAACGTATCTTTTCCAGCCATCCCGCGATTGAAAAACGAATCGAAACACTGAAACGAATCTATCCATATGAAAATACGCCGGTAGAAAAAAAATACCTGATGCGCATTAACAATCTTGTACTGGATAGAAAAAAGGGAAAGCGATTACAACTGAAACTGTATACTTTTACAAACAAAGATGCCTTGTCAAATCATTTAAGGAAAATAGAGAAACAGAATCATTTGTTGTATGAGTTAATTCTTGCAATTAACTTTGCCAAAACTGAAAATCAGCTTAAATCAGGTCAGATTCTCAAATGGCTTATCGTAACAGATGATAAAAAAGCAGCCCAATAATGCTGATAATTAAATCTTAACGCTTTATACAAACCAGCTTACCCTGCTCCACCACCAGCATTAACTGCCCATTCAAGAGCTGCTGCAATTCCAGACCAACCATTTTTACTCGCCACCCTTTTAGTAAATCCAGATTAGTTTCTCCCTGAATCAGGTATTGTAAATCCTTACGTGAAGCCAGTTGCGTAGCATTCATTTCATTTTCAGATGCTCTCAATTGCACCAGAGAACACATTAGATCAACCAGCGCTTCCTGATCAGGCTTAAGCTTCTTGCGTTTTGTATATTCCGGTAATGGTTCAGGCAATAACTTTGCTGCCGTTTGAATTAATTCAAGTATAACCTGACCATACCTTTTGGAAACTGATTCATTCAGTCCTCTGATCCGTTTTAATATATTCATATTTACTGGCTGTTGACGGGCAAGATCAACCAGAACGTCATCTTTGATTATCCAACCCCGGGGTTTGTTTTGCTGCTGTGCAATTTGCTCTCTCCATTGCGCCAGATGCTGTGCTACAGATAGTGCCTTTCCATGTAGCTTTTGAGCACCCTTGACACGTCGCCAGGCTTTTTCGGGTGAATTACTGTATTTCCCTGGATCAGTGAGTGCCGTAAAATCACTCTCCAACCAGCTCAGGCGATTCTTTTCTGCTAATCTGTCCCGCAATACTTCATATAACTGACAGAGATAAATAACATCATCCGCCGCATACTGGATTTGCGCACCCGTTAACGGCCGATGAGACCAGTCTGCACGTGTGTGTACTTTTGCGAGACGGACACCCAGTATCTCTTCAACCAGACGTGCGTAACCTGCCTGCTCTTGCGAACCCAACAGCGGGGCCGCGATCTGGGTATCAAATATTGGCTGGGGTAAACTACCACGCAAATGATAAAAAATTTCCAGATCCTGACTCCCTGAATGCATAACCTTTATTTTTTTATGGTCATAAATCAGATCAAGTAAAATATCCATATCTGGCAAAACAAGTGGATCAATACAGGCTGTAATCTCCGGAGTTCCTATCTGCAGTAAGCACAATTGCGGGTAGTACGTCTTTTCCCGCATAAACTCTGTATCTATCGCCAACCAATCGGCATCAGCCAGATCGCTTACAAGACGCGTTAATTTTTCTGTATTATCAATGTATAAGATGCTCATAGACTGCGAAGTATAACATGGTTCTCATATGTGCCTTAGCTTTCCACTGCTCTCGTAATAACTAAAGATTCGAATATTACCTAAAGTTAAGCATGATTTAGCCGTAAAAATTATAAGATATTCAATCATACTTATATATATCCGGATACCTCCTGTAAAAATATGATTAACAAACAAGCCAGAATAATTACACTCGGTTTTGTTGTGTTGTTAACATTAATGACTACTCTTGCTGTAACTGCTCTTAAACAAATGCAGGGCATGCAACAAAAACTGGATGCTCTCACTCAGCAACATAATGTAAAAACCAAACTGATCTCAACGATCAGAGATGGTATCTATAACCGCCAGGTCAGCCTTAGAAACATGATGTTGATGCCTGACCCTTTTGAGCGAGATGAGGAAAGCGCACATTTCAGACAACTCGCACTACCGGTATTACAGGCAAGAAATCAACTAACTGATATGAAGCTCACATCACAGGAGCGCCATATCATGAATCAAATTATAGAATCCATGAAAGTAGCCTATAACTTCCAGACAAATGTTTTACGAAATGTTGTTTTCAGTGACAGTCCGGAAGAATACCAGCCATTACTCAGTGACGCATTTAATAAACAGGAGGTGATTGTAAAGCAAATTCATGAAATGCTGCAGCTGCTGAATGATGAAACCAAACATGCTGTTATCGATGCTGAAGAATCCTATCGGTATTCACGAAATATGCTATATGTTCTGGGTGGCTCCGCATTATTCCTGGGTATATTAATAACAATATTTATTGTCCGTCAATCAAACTCACAGGCTCAAAAAGTACAAAATGCACTGGATAAACTAAAAGAATCACATGAGCTTCTGGAACAACGTGTTAGTGAACGCACTCATGAACTGGCAATTGCCAGAGATGAAGCGCTGGCATCTAACAAATCAAAAGGTGTATTTCTTGCAAATATGAGTCATGAATTACGCACACCCATGAATGCAATCATTGGTTATAGCGAATTAATCGAAGAAGATGCCATTGAAGATGGAAATAATGCCATTATACCTGACCTGAATAAAATCCAGGCATCTGCAAAACATTTACTCAGCCTGATAAATGGTATTCTGGATCTATCAAAGATAGATGCTGGCAAAATTGAGTTGTGCCCTATACAGTTCAGGGTGAATGAATTGATTGAAGAAGTCTCAGCTTCGATCGCACCATTGTTACTGGAAAATGAGAATGCATTTAGTATTGATGCTCCCAGAGATAACGGATTTTTGTTTGCAGACAATCTGAGACTAAGACAAATTTTACTTAACTTGCTCAGTAATGCATGTAAATTTACAATGCAGGGTAGCATCACTTTATCCATCAAGCGATATGAAGAAAACCAGCATGACTGGATTTCATTTGCGGTCAGCGATACGGGTATTGGCATTGAAACAGAATATCTGAAAAATATATTTGATGATTTCACTCAGGCAGATACCTCGACCACAAGAATTTACGGCGGCACGGGGCTGGGACTTTCTATCTCACAACGACTGGTAGAAATCATGCACGGCGATATCAGTATAGAAAGTACACCAGGTAAAGGCACCCGCTTTACCGTTACATTACCCGTTAAAAATGATACTTCAGCTACACTCAGAACGGCACATGCAGTCTGACAACACCTGGTCTCTAACCAGCCTGATCACTGCAATCAAAATCAACCCGATAACCACCAAATTTCCTTATATTCAGGACACCCGTATCCAGTATTAAATACTGCCCCTTAATGCCTTGCAAGACACCTTCTACAAGGCTCGTTTTATCAAAATTGAATGACTTTACTTTTTCAGGGTATTGTTCAACCGGATACTCAATAGTGACGGGGGATATATCTTGCAACAGAGTAATATTTTCAATCCCGACTTCGTCAAGAATCAATTGTATATCTGCACTCGCCAGATCAAGCAACTCATCACGCTTCTGTACCAGATCTACACTATCTGATATGCCTTTAAGCATTTTTCGCCAGTCGGTTCTGTCTGATACATGTTTCTTGATGGCCATTTCAACCTGACCTGATATAAGCCTGTTAGCAACACGAAAAACAGGCAGGGCTTGTGTTGCCCCCTGGTCTATCCAGCGCGTCGGAATCTGTGTCCCACGTGTAATACCGACCTTGATCCCGGATGAATTGGCGAGATAAACGAAGTGATCACGCAGGCAAAATTCTTCACCCCATTCCGGTTCTCGACATGTGCCCTCGAAATAATGACAGGTCTCTGGCTTCATTATGCACATATCGCACCGCGCCAGTGATTGAAAACAGGGATAACAATAACCTTGACTAAAACTCTTGTTAGTCTTGCGCCCACAGGCAACACAATGGATTTCTTCACGATAATTCAGTGAAATATGCTTGCCGATGCATGGATTAAGCAATACCCGTTCATCATCAAGGGGTAAATAGTAAGAAACAGGGCTATCCAGCTCTGTCTCCATCTTCTGTAAATGTCCACTTTTTTTCATAACAGGATTCTAGCATGAACATGAGGCTATCCATAACCTGACCCTGATAAGGTATACTTGATAAATGAATAAAATCATTTTAACCACTCTGAATGCACGTTATATCCATAGCTCCCTGGGACTTAGATACCTGCATGCAAATATGGCTGAGCTACAACAGCAAACCCGCCTGATTGAATTTAATATCAGTACCCGTGCTATTGACATTGCAGAGTCATTGTTAGCACAAAATGCAGCTATCATCGGATTTGGTGTCTATATCTGGAATATTCATCAAACCACTGAAGTGATACAACTGATCAAACGCATCTCGCCTGAAATCACTATTATTATTGGTGGCCCTGAAGTCAGTTATGAATATGAACAGGAATTGATCTTTACCGAGGCTGACTACCTGATTCCCGGACAAGCCGATACGGCTTTTTCCAATTTGTGTCGCGAGATTTTGTTACAACGAAACCCTTTACAAAAGGTTATCAACCCCGCTCCGGTTAATCTCTCCGAAATTAAATTACCCTATGAATATTATACGGATGAAGATATAGCACACCGAATTATCTATGTAGAAGCATCCCGAGGCTGTCCGTTTAAATGTGAATTCTGCCTTTCTGCACTGGACAAAAAAGTATTCCCCATCGAGCTCGAACGATTTCTGGATGCCATGCGAATGCTATATGACCGCGGCGCACGTCATTTCAAGTTTGTTGACCGTACATTCAATCTGAAACTCTCGACCAGTCTGAAAATAATGTCATTTTTCAAGGACAAGCTTAACGATGAGCTATTTTTACACTTCGAACTGATTCCAGATCACTTACCTGAGCAACTGAAGACAGTCATCAATCAGTTTCCAGAAAATTGCCTGCAGTTTGAAATTGGCATACAAAGCCTTGACCAGAAAGTACAAAAACGTATCAGCCGTCGTCAGGATAATATCAAAACAGAAGAAAATATTCTCTGGCTAACACAACATTCACATGCGCATATCCATGCCGACCTGATAATTGGCTTGCCTGGTGAAGACATTACCCTGTTTGCCAAAGGCTTTGACCAGCTTGTAAAATTAAACCCGCACGAGATTCAGGTGGGTATTTTAAAACGACTAAAAGGCACACCGGTTATTCGACATACTGATGACTGGGACATGCGATACAACCCGAACCCGCCCTACAACATCCTCAGCACCAGCGTCATAGACTTCATGACCATGCAACGTTTAACACGGTTTTCAAGGTACTGGGACCTCATCGCAAATTCCGGCCGATTTACACACACTCTCGGGCTGATACTCGCCGAACAGCCATTTGAAAATTTTATGCTTCTCAGTGACTGGCTATACAAAAAAACAGACCAGACACATCGAATCGCATTGGAAAAACTGTTCAGTTTATTGCATCAGGCAATAATAGATGTTTTAAAACGCGACAGGAAACAAAGCGAAGAATGTTTGCTGCTTGATTTTCAACGCTCAGGAATCAAGGGTAGACCCAGATTCATGGTACAGTCTCAACCAAAAGACACCTGCAAAAAACAGTCTCATCAGAAACGTCAACAACAACACTCATCAAACAATCCTATTGCAGGTTAAAAACCAGTCTGAACTCGGCCCCGGGCTCTACATTTACAATATCAATAGAACCGTTCATATTCTGTATCAGTTCCTTCACCAGTGCGAGCCCGATACCTGTACCAACCGTTTCTCGAGTCAACTCATCTTCACTGCGATAAAACAAACTGAATATTTTACGTAACTGATCAGGCTTTATACCCGGCCCGTAATCACGGATACTAAACTGAATACGATTATTCGACAACGCCTCACATTGTAAATCTATCTTCTTCTTTTTACTTGAGGATGAGAATTTGATTGCATTATCAACCAGGTTAATAAAAATCTGCACAAAAAAATCACTGTCAACATTCAGGCTCGACTGCCGCAGATCATCACTGCAATCATAATCCAATATGTATCTGGCCTGTTCTGCCTGCGAAGACAATCTTGATAGAACCAGGTCCATTAATTCAGCAACTGTATAGCTTTTCATATTTACTTTCAGGTCATTACGCGTCATACGTGCAAGCTGTAATACATTATTGATTAATCGAGTAAGGCGCTCACTTTCATTGTAAATATAATCATAATAAACCTTGCGCTTCTCTTCCGGTGTCCAGCCTTCTCGTAGCATTTCCCCATACATGCGAATAGAGGTTAACGGTGTTTTTAACTCATGGCTCACCGCTGAAACAAAGTTTTGTTGCTGTTGGATCAGGTTAATCTGCCGTAATCCCAGTCTGTATAACAGGTAAAACCCACCTACCAGTACAACTAACAAAATTATCGATAACCATATCAATAGTGAACCGCCTGGCCCTGCGGGAAGTTGTTTTATATTAAGCAATAATTCAAGTTGTCCTTTAGAAGCCGATAACTGATCTTTTAATAACAGCATACCCTGCAAAGCCTGTGCATCGTATGACCTTTGATTGACAGCATGTCCTTTAATAACAGAGATAATGTCGCCTTTAAAAGCTACGACAAGATTACTGCTGGATGACAAAGCTGTATCTTTAAATGAATTTTCTATCAGTTCAGTTATAAACTGATTAGCATTTATCAGCATACCCTGAATGTATCGTTTTTTGTTGCGCCATACATTCCGGTATAGAATAAAGTTTCCATCCTCCAGCATACTAAACTCAAATGAATCAATTTCGCTTTCAAAGATTCGTACCTGTAGACGGTCATTTAATTGCAGCGATGTACCAGACGAGGGCCCGGTTTTTTGACTCGGTATGACATTTTTTTCCAGCCGCAACTTGCGCTTTTTGTTATATTTACTTGATTGTAAAACTTCCGCCTGTCGCTGCAACGACTCCTTTTTTATCTTTTCCTTATATTTTCTCTTCAGTTTCAGTTCACCTATTGTCAGCGCTTGCTTACTATCTGCCTTTCCGGGAATGCTTTTTGAATAATAACGAGGCGATCTTGTCTGTAATTTATCAAATCCCGCCTGCCTGGACTGCTGTTTAGCAGGTACAGTCGAGGGGGCTGATGTTATGACTGGCTGAGGGGAAGCAGGCATCCTTGTATCCAAACGAGATTTCTTTATGCCCTTTTCAGTTGTTTTATTTATTACTCTCTTTGAGCGGGTTTCTTTTACTACCAGGCTGTTTTTATGCAAAATATTCCGTAGCCGCTGAAATAACCTGAGCCTCGGCTTTATTTCATCAGTAGACAACCCATAAAAACGTCCATTCGTCATCTCAGGTAACAACGGGGTAGTCAGACGTCCATCATTGTCTACCTGAAAATATGAAATTACACCGGGAACAGATGATTTAACAGGGTAAGACGATAACAATGATCGCTGTAAAAAACGCTGGCCTTTACCTCCCACAATATTTAAAAAACTATAGTCAGTAAAGGAACGGGCATTTTCCTTATCCAGAATTTTATTAAACCGTTGATCAACCTGACTCACAAATGATTCTGCAAGTACGCGTTGCTGATGAAAAGATTCCCACTTTAGCTGACTGTATGCCTGCACAATCAAAATAGCCGTAGGAATAATCAGCGCCAGGAAAAACAACAATAAGATCCCGCGTAACTTCGCCGGGCTCCAGCCCGTTATCAGACGAGTCTTCATCCCGGCACCTTTAAGCGATATCCTGCACCCCGAACAGTCACAAGAGACTCAGGCTTTGCGGGATCCACTTCTATTTTCCGTCGAAGCTTGGCGATATGGATATCAACAGTCCGCGTCTCAATTGACATTTCACGAGAATAGCCCCAAACCTTATTGAGTAATTCGTCACGTGTAACCGGACGCTCCTGGTTAGCATATAAATACTGCAATATATCCATCTCTCGGCGCGTAAATGATACCGTTTGCCCCTGACGTTCACCACTCAAGTTCAGACAATCAATTATTGAATCACTCAGTACAATTTGCCCACCTGTATCAACATCCTTGAGTGTTCGCCTTAATACTGCCTCTATTCTAAGTACCAGTTGCGCCACAGAAAATGGCTTTGATACATAGTCATCCGCCCCCAGTTTTAACCCCTGAATAATATCATCATCAGTGGTTTTAGCCGTAAGCATGATAATTGCCTGCTCTTTGTCCTGTTCACGTATCGCCTCACAAATATCAAAACCATTCATACCAGGTAACATGACATCCAGCAGGATTAAATCAAATTTTCCACTCAATGCGAGCTTAAGGCCTGCCTTTCCCTCATCTGCCGTCCCAATTGAATAACCATGAAAGATTAATAAGTCAGAAAGGCCATTTCGAATTGCCTCTTCATCTTCAACTATCAATATGTGTGATCTTTGTGTCATAGGCTTATTCTAGTCAAAAACTCGACCTGGTTATGTAAATTTTTTGTAAAACAATCATGCATTATTTTACATTTTTCTGTCTGATATTTTCCTTTGTGCTTACCTAGAATTATCCATGTCAGTAATCAACATTACAAGAGGAAACCGACATGGCACTTATCAACAGGATATCACGTTTATTTAAAGCAGACCTCCATGCTGTTCTCGATAAGATAGAAGAACCTGAAGTATTACTTAAGCAGGCTATCCGGGAAATGGAAATGGATATCACTTCCAATGAGCAGGAATTAAAACATTTAACTGAACAAAAGAAAGAATTAAAGCAACTACAACAGAATATAAGCGACAAAATAAAAAAACTTGCAGAAGAAATGGAGCTTTGTTTTCAGACGGAAAATAAAGACCTGGCTAAAAGTCTTGTACGTCGTCAACTGGAAGCCAAACGATACTATGAGTTTCTGCAACAACAGCAACAGCGCAGAAACGAGGTCATCGAATCGTTAACATTAAGAATTACAGAAAACATGACACGTCTGCAATCCATGCAACAAAAACTGGAAATGCTCCCCACTCAACATGCAACAACCGATTACATCAATCCATCGGATGCTACCAATTTTAATATCTCTGATGACGAAATTGAAATTGCATTTTTACAGGCACAAAAGTTGAGGCAAACATCATGAAAAAATCAATCAGCATGAAAGAAAGTCTGCTACTTGCTGTGATTATGACGCTTGTCAGCACTTTACTGGTGAGTATTCTCGGCAGCTTATTCGGGGCAGAACTCGCTATCAAACTGGCTACCACTGGCATCAGTCTGGTTTACATGACCTATTTACTTTCCCGTAGTCAATGCAAAACCGGCCAGATTGCTATCACCGGTATCTGGGCTGCATTAACCCTGATGAGTATGATTATTGTCGATGCTCCACTTATCTTCATTGGACTTCAGGTTGGTAGCCTGTGGCTGGTACGTTCACTTTACTATTACAACAGTATTCTGTCAGCTCTGGGGGATCTGTTACTGATCAGTGCAGGCTTCACAACGGCAGCATGGGCCTGGACTATGACTCATAGCCTGCTAATGAGTTTCTGGAGTCTGTTTCTGGTACAAGCCCTGTTTGTACTTATTCCTAAACAATTCAATTCACAAGGTAGTACCACATCATCTCAACACCATCGTACCCGTGATCCATTTGAACATGCTCACCAGGTAGCTGAAGCAGCTTTAAAACAGTGGGCTTCAAAATACTAAATCAACACCAACAGGAGAAATATAATGCAAACTAAAATACTCACTATCGCAATTTTTATTATGAGCGGACTGGCAATTGTGCTTTACCCGATACCTGATCAGCAAGCTACTGCGGGTATCAAAAACCCGATTCCTGACCATAAAAAACCGAAAATACAAATTGCTATACTACTGGACACCAGTAGTAGCATGAACGGCCTTATCAGTCAGACGCGTGAACAACTCTGGCAAACTATCAACCAGTTTTCACGCACAAAGAAAAACGGTGTAACCCCTATACTGGAAGTAGCTGTATATGAATATGGTAACAATCGCCTTGCAGCGAATACGGGGTATATTCGTCGACTAACACACCTGACACCGGAGCTTGATGCAGTCTCTGAAGCCTTATTTTCATTAACTACCAATGGGGGTGAAGAATATTGCGGCTATGTTATTAATACCGCAACCAATGAACTCAAATGGAGTACATCAGATAACGATATCAAAATCATGTTTATTGCCGGCAATGAGCCTTTCACCCAGGGGCCTGTCTCATTCAGAAATGCAATTGCAGCAGCTAAGCGCAAAGGTATTAGCATTAATACTATATACGCGGGAAACAGCCAGACCGGTGCAAACACGGGATGGAAACAAGGCGCATTACTTGCTGGTGGTGACTACATGAACATCAACCAGAACCAGGCTGTTGTACATATTAATGCACCACAAGACAAACGACTTGCCAGGCTCAGCACTGAACTAAATAAAACTTATGTACCCTATGGCAAACAAGGCAGAAGTAAAGTTCAGCGACAGGCAATGCAAGATGAAAAAAGCATGCAACTATCTTCCGGCTTTATGGCTAAACGTGCACGTACAAAAGCATCGGCGTATTACAATAATTCCGGATGGGATCTGGTCGATGCCTTTAAAAACAAGAAAGTAGATCTTGCTAAAGTACAGCCTTCAACCTTACCTGCTCCTCTGCAGAAAATGAGCCAGAATGAACTTAAAGGCTACATTGAAAAACAGGCTGAAAAACGTAAAGCCATCAGGGAAGCAATACGGAAACTGGGCGAGAAACGAAGAGCTTATGTTACTAAAGAAAAGCTAAAAGCCAATAAGCCCTCAGGCAAAACAGTTAATGATGCAATGTCCGCTGCTATCAAAAAGGAGGCCAGGAAAAAGCAATATATTTTTCAATAATATAACACTATAAAACAACAGGGGTATAAGGATATACCCCGATTATTAATGAACAAAATAATTATATTTCTGCATTCGAACAAGCAATTGTTCTACAGTCCAAAATAGCGCGCAGTCTGGTAGAATATAAAACTGGCTACCCATGCAAGGCTCAGTGACCAAACGATAGTGAAAGTGGTATATTTCCAGCTTTTTGATTCATTCAGCATGGTAGCTACTGTTGACAGGCATGGCGTATACAAAAGTACGAATAACATAAAGCTATACGCTTGTACCCAGTCCATGTTTGTACCGAGATATCCTACTAACGCTGCACCTTGCAAGCCTGTCATCGCAACCAGTGAACCCAGAACTATCTCCTTGGCAACAAATCCAAATACCAGCACAACCGCCATTTGTGCTCCAATACCGATTGGATTTAGTACAGGAGATAACCAATCGCCCATCATTCCGGCAAGACTATTTGGTCCACCTGGTGGGGTCGCTTCAGGGTAATGCGTCAAAAACCAGACCAGCACAACACCAATAATAATAAATTTACTGGCACGCTTGAGAAAATGTTTAACCTCTTGCCAGCCTCGCAAAATAACCTGGCGGATAGTTGGCAGTCTGTAAGGTGGTAGTTCAAGTACAAAGGGTTCATTACTGGACATGCGCCCCCGGAATAATAAGGCACTACCAAAGGCAGCTAAAAAACTGACAACATATAAACTGAACAAAACCACGGGTGCATTTTTTGCAGAAAACAATGCACTAATCATAAACAAGAACACCTGTAATCTGGCAGAACACAGAGAGAAAGGAATAATCAGCATATTCAGTAGCCGCAAAGGACGACTACGCATTACACGTGTACCCATCAATGCAGGAACATTGCAACCAAAGCCCATCAATAACATGACAAACCCACGCCCATCGAGACCAAAGCGTGCCATTAATGCATCCGTTAAATATGCCGCGCGTGACAGGTAACCACTATCTTCAACCAGCGCCATCATAAAAAAGAAGAAAATAATGACCGGTACAAATGAAGCCACCGTGGCTACACCATCATAGACACCCGTCACCAGTAACCCAAAAAGCCATGCAGGCAAAACATTGATTAATGGGTCCAATGCAAACGAACGAAATTCTCCCAATAACCATTCGACACTCTCTTGTACCGGCGCACTCAACAGATAGATAGCCTGAAAAACAAGAAACATAAACAGAAAAAAGAGCGGCAGACCAAGCAATGGATGAAGTAACACACGGTCAATACGTTCAGTTGTTTTCCGTTCAAGGGTTACCGGTAATACTACGGAATCGGATAATAACTTCTCAGCCGTCTCTACCACCGAGTCATCCTGTGAGAGCTTACTTTGTATTTTCTCAAGCTCACAGGGAACTGTATTCTGTAAGGATTGGGTTAATTGGTCTTTTGCTGCAGCGATGCCCTGGCCACGTTTTGCGCTCACCAGGGAAACAGGGATACCCAGCTTTCTGGCCATACTTTCGGTATTAATTTGAACACCCAACTGCTCGGCTTCATCCATCATATTCAGAATCAACATGCAGTGACAACCCAACTGGCTAAACTGGACCGCCAAACCAAGCTGTTGGTCAAGTTGAGTTGAATTCAGAACCAGACAAACCAGATCAACCGTATTATTTTCAAGAAATTTACGTACGACTTGCTCGTCTTCAGAAAACCCGTGGAGATCATAAATGCCTGGAAGATCAACAAACTCGACTGCCTCTGCGCCCAATATGGCTGTTGCAGCCAATAAGTCAACAGTTACACCGGGCCAGTTCCCTGTCCTGGCGGAAGACCCCGTTAATTTATTGAAAAAGGTAGATTTGCCCGTGTTGGGCATTCCGATAAGTGCTACTCGCTTCATACCATCAGACTTACTTCAACCTGCTCGGCATCTTTTGAACGAATCACAAGGCTGACACTGCCGATTCTAATATGCAACGGCCCGCCCAAACGACCGCGCCTGATAACACTCGCTTCACGTCCGGAACGAAAACCCATAGACACCATACGCTGGCGAATAGCATCTTCAGCATGTATGCCTCGTATCACAGCATGTTCGCCGCATTTAAGTGCTGAAAGTCTTATTGTGGCCATCAATTTTACCCGTCAATCTAAATGCAAATAATAATTATTCTCAATTATACGAGAAATCCCTCAAATGGACAAGATTTACTTTATTAACATGAATAAAATCATTAAATTTAATAAGTTAGTATAATTATTCTATAAATTAGCTCAAAAAACTGATAAAACAAGATTCACTTAATCCCTCTAAATTCTCTGAAATCTATTCCTTCACTGCTGAAAAAGGATCAGGGCTTGCGAGATCCACATTCAATATTTTAGCCATCTGTCGTTCATCTGAATCCAGATCAAATGCAACCCAAAGTGGAAAATGATCAGAAACACGATATGACATTTGCCTGAGTGTCAGCTCTTTAAACACGGCATCAGCAAAATTAATCACACCAGCATCATATTGATTAAATGACTCCAGTCCGTCCATAAACCAGGCAATCTGATCATAAAACTTTGGATCTGATCCATAGGTCGTCTTCATATTCAGCAACTGCTCTGGAACAATCAGACCAGTAGATGTAAATGCTTTAAAGAGTGGATTATCCCCTCTTGAATCGATATTGAAATCGCCCATTATGATCAGATTTTTACCTTCCGGTGTTGTTTTTGCGCGTGCATATAATTCTTTTGCTGCATAACGCGCAATAGAATCGATTTCTGCAATACGATCTGTATCCTGATTTCCGTAACGAATGTGCGTTGTAAGCATGGAAAATTGTTCATGGGCCGTACGAAACCCTACCACATAGGGTGTACGATCAAATTGCTCAACCAGATCGCCTGCATCATTGGGGGGCAATACGATCTCACCTGCAAGCCCCGATGTTTGCACACGCCTGCGATCATAAATAAATGCCAGTCTCTCGGTATTGCCTTTGTCGCCTGCGGTCACATCGCTCATCAACAGACCCCAGTCATTGCCCAGATGCTCTTCCAGAAGGTATTGCATTGCACTCGTGTTACGCTTGAGTTCCTGTATGGCAATCACGTCAAAATGTTGTATCACTTCAGCAATATAAACCATTGCTCTGAGGTTACGTTTGGGACTGCCACTATTTTCGCTCCATGCATCATAATAATCACCAAAACTGCGAATGTTCCAGCTACCCAGAATCAGGTTTTTATCCAGCTTTTTAGCCGGTATACCTGATACAGCAATTCGACGCCGCAAGCGAACAATATCCTTGATTATTTTTTTTGAAAACCTTGAATAATCCATACGTTTCCCTCCTGTATCCATGACTTGAGTTTATCAACGATTCATTCAATAAACTGTTAATTATTTACGTATAATCGAGGATCCAGATAAAAACGAATCAAAACAGAAGGATGAAACAACAGGGATTGCTGTCTCAAAGAACAATAATCATTTGCTGAAGGTAAGCAGAAATAATTTTAACTTCATATTCAATCTAGCGTATACCGTTGAAAATGGTTGACCTGACGGCTTCATTTAAACCAGTCCGATATTTCATCACTATCTGCATCCTCAATATCAGACTCTGAAAGATTCACATAACCTACTGATTCAGATGCAGAATCATCTTTAACTTTCATTACACTTCCAATCTCATGGTTTTCTTGCTGATGTATTGCATCTTCACGGAAAGCATCAAAAAAGGACTGAAAATGAGTTGCCGTTAAACAAATCATTATTCGCTCTAGATCACATTCATGCCTTGCATCCCAGTAATGTGTCAATGTACGAAAAAATGCCTGTGCGCACAGCTCAACAGGCACCTGAAAAACACCGGTGCTAATAGCCGGAAAAGCAATAGAATTCCAGCAATTTGCTTCACAAAGTCGAAGACAATTCAGTATTGTCTGCTCCAGCTTCTGTTGCTCGTACCCTTCCCCCATCCTCGGACCAACCGCGTGAATAACCGCTTTGTACGGCAAATTTCCTGCCGTTGTGTAAACCGCCATGCCTGTATCAATCTGACCATATTGCCTGATTAGTTGTTCACTTTCCCTATCCAGGGATTCACCCGCCTGCTGTGATATTTGCAGTGCGAGCCCGCCACCGTGCATCAGGCTATTATTAGCCGGATTAACAATCACATCGACGGATGCAGTTAACAGATCCTTTACCGTTAAGACCAGTTCACGATCACCATAAAGGAATTGCATTGTCTGTTTTTTCACGTCAAGGGCCTTTTATTGATATTTATAATCGATACAATTTGCTTATGCATAAATAGTAGACTGATCATATCAACAGGACAATATGAATTTACACTGAATTTCTGAACATAAAACCGGCAACACACTTGAAGACATGACCATAAAAATCACCTGATCTGTAATGCATAAAAAAAGGCGATGAATAATCATCGCCTTTTTTGTCACATGTGTGTATTAATTTACTTCTGGGCTTCACGCTCCAACGTTTCCTTAATAACTTCTTCTGCAACATTTTTAGGACAAGGCATGTAATGCAGGAACTCCATTGAGAACTGACCACGGCCTGATGTCATGGTACGCAGATCACCAATGTAACCAAACATCTCACTCAGTGGACATTCAGCTTTAATACGAACACCTGTCGTACCTGCTTCCTGTGACTTGATCATGCCACGACGACGGTTAAGGTCACCAATAACATCACCAACATTGTCGTCAGGTGTAAATACATCAACCTTCATAATAGGTTCCATCAACTGCGCACCTGCTTTAGGCATTGTCTGACGGTATGCAGCACGTGATGCCAGCTCATAAGCAACAGCAGAAGAGTCAACCGGATGATATGCACCGTCCGTTAATGTGACTTTAAAGTCCAGACATGGATAACCGGCAAGTACACCTTTTTCCATGCTGGTTGCAAAACCTTTTTGAACCGCAGGCCAGAACTCACGTGGAACGTTACCACCCGTTACCTTGGATTCAAACTCATAGCCACTACCTGGCTCGCCAGGTTCAACAATATAGTCAATTTTTGCGAACTGACCGGAACCACCTGTCTGTTTCTTATGTGTATAACTGTCTTCAACACGCTTGGTAATAGTTTCACGATAAGCCACCTGAGGTTTACCGACGGTAACTTCTACACCATGTGTACGTTTGAGAATATCGATTTTGATATCCAGATGTAGTTCACCCATACCTTTGAGGATGGTTTCACCACTGTCCTGGTCTGTCTCAACACGGAAAGATGGATCTTCCTGAATCATCTTACCCAGTGCAATACCCATTTTTTCAGAAGCGCCTTTATCATTCGGTGAAATGGCTATAGAAATAACCGGATCAGGGAAAACCATAGGTTCTAATGTGGCAGGATTCTTTGGATCACATAAAGTATGACCTGTCTGAACATTCTTCATACCAATAACCGCTACGATATCACCCGCCTGTGCACTATCGAGTTCTTCACGTGAATCTGCATGCATTTCAACAATACGCCCAATACGTTCTGTTTTACCTGTAAACGTATTCAGTACTGTCATACCTTTTTCCAGCTTACCCGAATAAACACGAATAAAGGTCAATGCGCCGAAACGATCATCCATAATTTTAAATGCCAGTGCACGTAAAGGCCTGGCAGGATCAACAACTGCAAATTCACCGGTCTCGTTACCTTCCAGATCGACTTCTGGTTGTGGTTTAACTTCGGTCGGACAGGGCAAGTAATCAACAACTGCGTCCAGTACAGGCTGCACACCTTTATTCTTGAAAGCAGAGCCACAATAAGTCGGGAAGAAGTCCAGTGCGATAGTACCTTTGCGAATACAACGCTTGATATCTTCAATAGAAGGTTCTGTGCCATCCAGATACGCTTCCATGATGTCATCGTCCTGCTCTACTGCAGTTTCGATCAGTTTTTCACGCCATTCTTCCACCAGGTCAGCCATATCTTCCGGTGGTTCAACAATTTCATACTTAGTCGGGTCACCTGACGCATCCCAGATCCATGCTTTACGTGTAAGCAGGTCAACCACACCGGTAAAATCATCTTCTATACCAATAGGCAGTACCATAACCAGAGGATTCGCTCCCAGTACATCTTCAACCTGTTTTACAACCCGGTAGAAATCTGCCCCCATACGGTCAAGTTTGTTAACAAAAATAACACGGGCAACTTCAGAGTCATTAGCATAACGCCAGTTTGTTTCAGATTGGGGTTCAACACCACCAGATCCACAGAAAACACCTACACCACCATCCAGAACCTTCAATGAACGATATACTTCGATTGTGAAATCAACGTGTCCGGGGGTATCAATAATGTTCAGGCGATGATTATCCCATACACAAGAAGTCGCAGCAGACTGGATAGTAATCCCACGTTCCTGCTCCTGTTCCATAAAGTCTGTGGTAGCAGCACCATCATGTACTTCGCCTGTTTTATGAATTTTACCTGTTAATTTCAGGATACGTTCAG